>Ga0074199_1001266_pt1 | contig 23962 bp, 17 predicted proteins | sample EPASupsiteSAE347_FD_64528 | JGI IMG/M metagenome (GOLD analysis project Ga0074199, IMG submission 64528) | Bioremediated contaminated groundwater from EPA Superfund site, New Mexico - Sample SAE3-47 | ecosystem: Environmental > Aquatic > Deep subsurface > Groundwater > Contaminated ... | reverse complement strand
GTAGGATTGCTTACAATCCCATTTACTACAGTTGTGCCTGTGGGTACGTAATACTCCGTATAGGGCGAGAATGTAGTGTAGCTATAAGCTTGGCTATAGAAGGCATCGCTGGCAGTGTACCAGGGGAAGCTGGAGACGGGTTGATCGAGCCACTGCAACATGCTGGCCAGCCCCTGATCCGAATTGGCACGGCTGGTCGCATGGCCCATATTAGGGCTAATCCAATCTCCACTAGACCCAATTGCGCTGTCGCTGGAACCTGCACCTAACGGGTCTGACTGTGCGCCTGCCGGAACGGCAAGGCAAACGAGTGCCGCTAAACATATTAAAATTTTGCTATATTTCATATTAACACCTGAATTTTTAATTATCGATTTTTTTTTGATTTCCGAAATGAACTGAAAGACTCTTTTGAGGTGGGATAGGCAAGTCGGGAAAGAATGTCAAGAGTCGCTTGAATCTCATTCCTTCTCGATATGCCCGAATTTTCCAAACAGCCGAGAGATTCATATGGCGAATATGGCGAAAGTAGGTATGTCCGCCATTTTTTGCATACTCATCTCTCTTGATTTCGCATCAAATGGAGGTAACGACAGTTCAATGTGAGCCCGTCGTTGTCTGGGTAGTACCATCCGAGCTGGTTGTTGTTTGGTAAGTTCCGCCGGTGGTTGCAGTTGATTGACCGGCAGGCGTAACGGTGGTCAGGCCGTTGGATGTGGTGGTAGTTTCGCCATTTGCAGTGCTTGTAGTAGTCACGCCGTCTGATGTTTGGGATGAGCTTCTGCTTGTGGTGAAGCTATCCTGATTTGCGGCGTTGCCAAGAACGGTTACCGGCGTCCGGCTTGTAATCGGATAACTGCTCGTCACTTTGCTTTCCGTCGGTGTCTCGGCAAAAACATCTACAATGACCACGTTGCTCGGCTGACTGTTAATTATAAAGTAGAGCGTATGTCTTCCCACCTGATCGGCTTTGAAGTTCATGGTGTTATAACCCTGGTTGAACTGATATGTATTGTACTTCGAGCTGACTGTATCGGTTTGGATCGTCTCATAGAAGCCTGCGGGTCCTTCAATTGGAGCGTAGGCGACGAGCTGCAGCCAGGTTCCGACCGGGCTCACCACATACTGAGTCCAGTTTGTTGCTCCCTGAACCCAGAGGTCGTTGGTCTTGGATGACGCTGTGGATGCATACTGGGTGTACGGCAACCCTACACCGGCACCATAGTACACAATGGAAGGCGTTTTCTGCGTTATGTCGAACTTGGTCGGATTGCTGATTATCCCGTTCACTACAGTCGTTCCGGTGGGCACATAATACTCAGTGTAGGGCGAGAACGTGGTGTAGCTATAGGTTTGGGTGTAGAAGGCATCACTGGCAGTATACCAGGGGAAGCTGGAGACCGGTTGATCGAGCCACTGCAGCATGTCGCTCAGACCCTGATCAGAATTCATGCGGCTGGGACTGACGTTTGCACCACTCAGGGAGTCCTGTCCATATGCAATACCGATTAGCATGCATGTTGCAAGCATTGCCATTGAAAGCAAAATTTTGCTATATTTCATTTTAACACCTGGCTTTTGTTCATTTTGTTCAAATAGTGTCTCAAATTTCTAAATAAGCTTAAAGCATTAGGAGGAGGGGCCGGCAAATCACGAATAAGATGCTGAACATCTTAATCCCATCTCGAATCTGCCGGAATTGTCTATGTGCACTGTATTATATAATTTACAAATTTTTGGGAGCCGATTCACTCTTCGACCCACTCGAATCCCGGATCTCTGATCTTATTGAAATTCTTGATGATAACAGCTGCGTCTTTCCGGTTCAGATTGGACTTCATCATCTTCTCGCACACACAACGCAGCGCCTCCTTTTCTTTCTTCAGAGCACTGCTGTCTTCGGTCTTTGGTGCGAGTCCAGAGCTTTCAAAAAGGTGCTCCTTCTCGTCCAATTGTGTGGTCATACCCCATTTGCCGAACATCTCGGAAGCATTATCCAAAAGACGTTGATCAAAGCTTTCGGAAAGCTTGCAGCCCTCTATCTGCCGCATAAATTCTTCTTTCTTCAAATGATTCACCCCAATCTGTTATTAGTCTATTCAAATCTGGGTCTTTCCCACAATTAGCTATCCTATTTGCGCTTTTTACCGACAGCTAAAAATTGATTATTTTTCCTTGTGGTGGTGATTGTGCATCTTTTTCACCAGGCACAAGAAGGGGATGACAGTCCCGAGCAGGAACAATATTTTTATAAGTTTTCTTATCATAATCTGTCTCACCTAAACCACACGTTGTCTTTTGGAATACAAAAAACAAGGTATCTTAACGTTTTTTCTTCAGAGCTACGAAGGTTACTGCCAGAAGCCCGGCTACTGCAAATGTTGCCTCGAAGCCAGGAGTCGAGCTAGTCGTAGTCGTTGATTTAGTCGTACTTGTAGGCTCGGCGGAAGGAGTCGAGCTGGTCGTGGTTGTTGTTGAATTGGAAGCATCGGAACCTGGTGCTGAGCTGGTTGTAGTTGTAGTTGATTTGGTAACATCGGGGCCGGGTGTGGTGCTGGTCGTCGTTGTCGTAGATTTCACTGCATCCTCTGCTGCACCTAGAGCCAGCATCATCATCGTGGCAATGAGCATGGCCACTAATATTTTTTTCATTTCAAAAACTCCGTTTCCATGTGATCGCTATTTTTCCATGCTATCGCTATGATTCTCGCCTGTTGCCCTGCCTCTAAGCATTAACCATAATGCCTTTAGGGCAAATAATCGGCAATCCTAGATTACAAGTGGCAATACCAGCAGGTGGAATGAGCCGCCCAATACCAGCGTTAATACTGCCAGAATAATGAATACGATTATCAGCCATTTGGCGATCTCCATCGATATGCCTGCGCCTCGCACTCCCAATACACCAAGTATCAGTGCTATTACGAAGAACACTACCGCCAAATATAGTAAATCTGCCATTCTAACACGTCCCTAAATATTGATAATAATGGTGCTCGTCATTGTCTATTTCAGTGCAGCATCCATCTTTTTTCCGATGTCGGATTTCGCCTTCTCCACATCGGCTTTTGCATGTGCCATCGTGTTCTCGACATCAGCCTTCGCTTTCTCGGCACCGGCCTTTATGTCAGCTTTTGCGTAAGCCGCCTTCTTCTCGACCTCGTCATGCCCGAAATTGGCCTTGACCTTTTCCACATCCGCATTTAAGTCGGCCTTTGCATGTGCCATCTTGTTCCCTATGTCAGACATTACTTTCTTCGTATCAGCTTTTGCCGTCTCTATTCTATCATTTGCCATTTTTTTGTTCCTCCATTATTGAATCTAATCATAATAGGATGTTATTGCATAAGAAGATTTTGGTACCCAAATTTTCAAATACATAAATTGTATGAACACGAAGCCTCGCTATGCAAAGTGATGCCAAAAACCACATCGACCTTATCCGAACCGATAGCTAAGATCCAGAGGATCTGCACCATGCCGTCTAAAAGCAGCTTGCAGGCTCAAAATCAGGGGATCGAAGTGGCTTTAAAGAGTCTTCGAGAGGCATATAGTGTTGATCGAGAAGCAAATCCAAAGAAGCGACAGGAGGATGGTGCAAGCGAGCGGTTCGATTCGACGGAACGGCCAAATTCGCATATAAAATTCGCATAAAAAAATGGTGCGGATCGTTTAAATTTGCAGATAATATTGACAACCAAAAAGCCGAGAACTCATCCGCACCTCAGCTTACAGTCCTCCGTCCGCTATTCATTCATCCATTACACCTTCACCCATCTTTATCTCTACGAAATGCTCCCTCCGGTCATCGACCAAATGCACTGATCCGTCGCTTTGCATCTGGCCGTCAACCTTCACGCCGACCGTCTCACGGCCCGGCCCCGACTGCGTAACCGTGATGTGGTAGAACGTCTCACGGTAGCGGTAATGCAGGCGAAACGACTGCCAGTCCGCCGGAATGCAGGGGGAAAAGATCAGCCGGTCAACATCCAGCCTCAGTCCGAGCAGCGATTCCACTATGAGGCGGTACATCCAGCCCGCAGCTCCGGTGTACCAGGTCCATCCTCCGCGCCCTGTGTGCGGCGGGCATGCATAGACATCTGCAGCGACGACGTAGGGCTCTGTCCTGTAAATCCTAACCTCTTCCGGAGTCGAGCCGTGATTCAGAGGATTGATGAGAGACAATAGCTCCCAGGCCCGGGCGTGGTCGCCCATAGCTGCAAAAGCCATAATTACCCAAATGGCCGCATGGGTGTACTGACCGCCATTCTCTCTCACTCCCGGAATGTAGCCTTTGATATAGCCGGGATCAGAGTCGGACTTGTCGAAGGGCGGGTCCAGGAGTTGAATAAGTGAAGCATCTCTGTTGACCAGAAGGCGGTCGACTTCTTCCATGGCAGTCTTCGATCTTTCCGGATCCCCGGCACCGGATAGAATCGACCAGCTCTGGGAGATGGAATCGATCTGACATTCCGCGTTGGCAGCGGACCCAAGTGTCGCTCCGCTATCGAAGTAGGCGCGCAAATACCAATGACCGTCCCACCCGGACTCTCTGATCTTCCGGCGCAGATCGGCGGCCTGGCTGCTGCATTGACCGGCAAAGGCCGAATCGCCACGCAGGAGGGCGATCTCGGAGAACTTCATGAGCACATAATACAGGAAGAAGCCGAGCCATATGCTCTCGCCGACGCCCTGATAGCCCACGCGGTTCATGCTGTCGTTCCAGTCTCCTGAACCCATGAGGGGCAGACCGTGGCCGCCAAAGGAAAGACCGTTCTTGATAGCTCTGACACAGTGTTCGTAAAGGGTGCCGGACTGTTCTGACCTCGTGGGAAGGTCGTAATTTGCCTCTTCATCGGCTTTCAGATGCCTGCCCTCGATGAAATTGATGCGCTCGTCAAGCACGCCGGTGTCTCCCGTAGCTGTGACATATCGGTGCACCGCCAGCGGCAGCCAGAGACAATCGTCGGAGCTGTGAGTGCGCACGCCGCGTCCGGATGGTGGATGCCACCAGTGCAAAACGTCTCCTTCCAGGAACTGGTGGGCGGCACACTGTAGCAGATGCTTTCGGGCTAATTGCGGCTCTGCATATATCAGCGCCATCACGTCTTGCAACTGGTCGCGGAAGCCGAATGCTCCGCCTGATTGATAGTATCCGCTGCGCGCCCAGATGCGGCAGGCAAGCGTCTGGTAGAGGAGCCAGCCGTTCGCAAGCACGTCGAGGGCTTTATTCGGAGTCTCCACATGTACCGCGCCAAGGGTGCGGTTCCAGTAGCTCCACACCGCCTCAAGAGCACTTCTGGCCGGGCCCGCACCGCGGAAACGAGAAATCAAGCTGCGAGCATCGTTGGAGTCTCGCCCGACGCCGAACGTGAAGACGATCTCATGCTCCTGCCCGTCTGCCAGATCGATCCCAACCTGCATGGCGGCGCATGGATCCATGGCAGCGCCTACTCTGTTGGAGAGCCGCTCCCGCGCCAGAGCGGCAGGGCGAGCTATCTGGCCGTTTCGGCCCAGGAACTCGGTCCGATCCCCGGAGAAGCTGCCCGCTTCCTCGTTCACATCCAGGAAGACTATCCTTCCGGGAAAATCAGTATTGTATGGATTTCTGGCAAAGATGGCTCCGGTCTTGGGATCGATCTGTGTGATAATGTGCATCCCCGTCTTGGAAAGCATCTCACCCAGCACCAGCTCGATGTAGCCGGTCACAGACAGCCTGCGGGACACGCCCGACTCATTGCGGAGCTTGAGAACGCTGAACTTCAGGGGAGCGTCTACCGCCACATATACCCACAGCTCGGATGCAATCCCGCCCTCTTTGTGCTCGAAAACGCTGTAGCCGAATCCGTGCCTGCAACTGTAAGGAGTCATCCCCTGCGTCGGCCAAGCCGAGGGCGACCAGAATGCTCCGCTCTCCTCATCACGGATGTACAGGGCCTCGCCGCTGATGTCGCTCACCGGATCGTTATACCACGGAGTGAGGCGGAATTGCTGGGAGTTCTCGCTCCAGGTATATGCTGCACCGCTTTCGGAGATTACAGTCCCGAAATGGGGGTTGGATATCACATTCGACCAGGGGGCCGGGGTCGTTTGTCCGGGAGCAGTCCGGATTATATACTCTCGTCCGTCCTGTGTGAACCCGCCAAGGCCGTTGAAGAAGATCAGATCCCGGCCTAAAGACTCAACCGCCTCGTAGTTCTCAATCCGGACAGCTTTTTTTGGCTTCAAAGGCGGAACGGCCACCAGGAGACAGCTCTTGCGTTCGAGCTGCTCCTCAAAAGTTCCCTGGCCGTCTGTGAAGATGGCTCTGGCCACGGCCTGAATCAGGACCCTGGCCTCGTCAGATATCTGATCCGCACGCAGAACAAAGACACCGCCAGGCCGGTCCAGAGTGCCGGATTCGGTGCAAGAGGAGATCAAGGCCATAATATCCTCCTGAAGATGCTGTCTGTATCCCGAGCTGTCTTCGTTCCAGATCACCAGATCTACGGCCAGACCCATCATGTGCCAGTAAGCATGAGCCCTCAGGAGCTGGCGCGCCAGCTCGATGTATGATCGATCTCCGATCTTCAGCAGTACAATCGGCAGGTCGCCTGATATGCTGTAAGCCCATAGGCCCGACTGGCCGCTGCGGTTGCTCAAAAGAACACTCGGGCTGGCGCGCCAGGTAGGGCTTGGGTAGATTATGGCTCCGGCAAGGCGCTCATAGAGCAGAATATCGTCCTCGGAGATGTTGAGCTGCTGCATGATCATCTGGTTATGAGTCCAGGCCAGATTGTAGACGCGGTCCGCCATTGCCGCGTCGTGATATTTATCGATCAGCCACATGGCGGCATCCCTCGTCTCTGCAATGCCTGTGACGAAGTTCACCCTGGCCGTCTCTCCGGGATCGATGGTGACAATGCACCTGATGGCAACGACGGGATCCAAGACGGACCCTTCGCTATTCGAAAGGTCCGCATACTCCGCCAAAGCCGCAGGATCTGCGGCAGTTCTTATGCGGCCTATGAACTTTGAGCGGTCTGTCTCATAAGATATTTCGTCGACCGCGATCTTCTCCGCAGCGATCAGATGCAGCATCCAGGGCGGCTTCTCGTCCTTCGACCTTGGTCGGCGAGTGCAGAGGATCGCAGATCTCTTGCGGACGATCTCCGTTTCAACAAAGAGGTTGCTGAAATTGGGATGCGACGCATCTGCAGCCTGGGTCGTCAAGACGACCTCTGCGTAGCTGGTCAACTCTATTTTTCGTCTTCTCTCGGATCGGTTAGTTACGCTGATGCTGCGCAGTTCGACATCGTCCTCAGGTGAGACGACGACTTCTGCACAGGTGTCAATATCATGGACCTTTGTTCGGAACTCTGCATTCGATCCCCGGAATATGGCCTGGTATGTCTCAGAGCCTTTGAGCACCGGCTGGTATCCGGCAGACCAGAACTCGCCGCTGTCCTGGTCACGGATATAGAAGAACATGCCGTAATTGTCGCGGGTGGGGTCGGCATGCCAGCGAGTGACCGCGATCTCCTTCCACTTGCTGTAGCCGCTGCCGGAACCGGAGACCATTACGCTGTATTTGCCGTTAGAGAGCAGGTGCACCTCAGGACGCATGGTGTTCGGATCATCGACGACCCGCAGAGACTCGCGCCAATCCGGCATGCCCGCCCTCCAGATCGATGACGCAACCTCGGAGGCATGGGGATAGAAGGGCATGGCCATCGGAACCCGCTCCTGGAGAAGAAGATCCGCCGCCTGGAAGATCGGGTTGGCCATGAACCTTCTTTGCATGGGCCGGTCCAAAAGCACATAAGCCAGAGCCAGGAAGCTCATGCCCTGGTGGTGGGCCATGAAGGACTGCACAATTGCATATGTCTCGTCCCGAGAAAGACGCGATGGTGTAAAATCAATCGCTTCGTAGAAACCATATCTACCAAGATAGCCATCGGCAGCCATTCTCTCCAGGTTGGCACATGCCTCCGCCGGTTCCACCATCAGGGCCAGGGCCGAGGCGTAAGGTGCGATCACCAGGTCTTCGATCAGCCCGCGCTTAAATCCCAGGCCGGGCGCTCCGAAGGCGCGGTACTGGTAAATCTGGTTGACATCCGTCAAGTTGTAGCCTGACTCCGAGATGCCCCAGGGAACGCCGCGCTGTTCACCATATTCGATTTGTCGCCGGACAATCGCTCTGCATGTTTGGCTTAAGAGGGTGTTCTCATAAGCAGGCATGATCAGCTGCGGCATGAGGTACTCGAACATAGTTCCACCCCAGGAGAGCAAAGCCAGCTCTCCGCCGGCGATGGTAAGCATGCGGCCCAGGGCAAACCAGTGCTCTTGCAGCAAATTCCCTTGAGCGATGGCAACGAAGCTGGACAGTCTTGCCTCGGATGCCAGTAGATCATAGCAGCTCTCATCACGTCTGAGGTCGTCGACGTTGTACCCGATGGCAAGAAGCCGACGCGACTCATCGAAAAGGAAGTCGTATTTTATTTCCGCCAGCTCGCTGCATTCGAGTGCAAGCTTCTTGATGGATGCGATCCTCTGCCCGGCACGGTTCCCGGCCTCTGTGATCATCTGTCCAAGCTGGAGTAACCTTTCTCTCTCGTCCCGGTGCTCTTCGCCCTGGAGACTGCCGATGATCCGGTCAATCTTGGGCATGAGCAACGTTGCCGTCTCTGGGATCTCTTTAAGCGATGGAATGCTGTCAAGTCCGAGCAGTTCGGCCTGCAATTCGCCAAGCATTGATGCATGTTCGGCTGAGCCATGTGCGAGACCCTCTTCAACGGGAGAGTGGATGGGAGAGCGGATCATCCCAGAGAGTTGAACATCAAGCCAGGGAGCTGTGAGGATCAAATCATCCAGATGGTCCCGAAGCTGCTTCTCATAGGCTTGCATCCACTGCCTTGCCGGATTATCCGAATCTTGGTTCGAGCTGGGATCTTGGCTCAGGTTGTCTATTATTCCTTGCGCAGCCTTTGCCTGCCGGTCCAAGAGCATTAGGGCGGCGGAGAGTGTACATGGAGGCGACTGAAGCTCATAGTGGAAAAGATCGATCTGGGCCAGCACCTCAGGGCGCACTGTATCCTTTCGGCCATCGTCTCTCTCGATGGTCGGCTCACATGCTCCGAATTCATCCTTGATGATATGCAGCGTATCCCTGAGACCGTTAAAAACCTGAGACGGCAAAATCTTCTGATCCGGCAACTCTAGGAGTCCCTGCTGCAAAGTCAGCAAATGGCCTGCCAGGTTTCCGCTGTCAACAGTCGAGATGTACCTGGGCTGCATGGGCAGGAGAAGCAAAGTGTCGTACCAATTGTAAAAGTGGCCCTGGAACCGTTCCAGCGTTTTCATGGTCTGCAGCGAGCTATTGGTGCGCTCTATCAGCGTTCCTGTTGAGACGTAGCCGAAGTCGTATGCCGCCAGGTTTGCCAGCAGCGATAGCCCCATATTCGTAGGCGACGTGCCGACGGCAACCACAGAGCGCGGCCTCTCCTGATAATTGTCCGGCGGGAGCCAATGGCTCTCTGGCCCTACGAATGTCTCGAAGAACTTCCATGTCTTCCTGGAAAGCTTGCCGAGGAAGATAGTCTGATCCTCACTCAGTTTTGCTTGTGGCACGTCTTGAGGCAGGCTGATCCACCAGGCAAGCGCCGGGGCGAGGCTCCAAGACGCCAGCAGCGGCCAGACATACAGCACATCGGGACGCCAGAGTGCGAGAGAGGAGGCGGCGGCAATGGCGAGCGCCGGAGCGATCCACATCGATTGGTAGACTCCTGCCAGATCACTGCGTCCGCTGCTCTTGGCGCTGCTCGAAGAATTCCATTCCAGCAGCCGCTTGTGGGTGAACAGCATTCGCCCTCCGGTGCGCAAAACCGCATCCAGGCTGAAGAATGCCTCGTACGGCAGGAAGGCGAGGCCAAGCCCCGCCTGGGCCAGGTATCTGACAATTGCTCTCCCGGCAAAATGCAGGTGCTGATCAAGGGGCAGATCGGTATGCCTGTTCAGTGTCACCCGGATGCAGGCCAGAACCGGCGGAGCCAGAACCGCGCCTACCACCACTGCCGTCCAAAACCCAGGCTGTGGCAGCATGAACCATGCCAGGAACAGCAGCAAAATCTGGGCGGGAGTTACGAGGCTGCGCCGGAGGTTGTCAAGGATCTTCCATCGGGATAGTCCTGAGATGGGATTGTCCATAACCTGCCCGCCGGGACCCGGAACGCGCGTGAGCAGCCAACTGGCGATCTGCCAATCACCCCTGATCCATCTGTGCCTGCGGCTGACGTCCGTGGTGTAGCGGAAGGGGTAGTCCTCGTAAAACTGCACATCGCTGACCAGCGCCGCTCTGGCGTAGCTACCTTCCAGAAGGTCATGGCTCAGAATCAGGTTATCCGGAAAGCGTCCGCCCAGAGTCTGTGCGAAGGCATCCACATCATAGATGCCCTTGCCGGTAAAGGAGCCTTCTCCGAAGATGTCCTGGTAGACATCCGAAACCTCCCGCGTGTACGGGTCAATTCCCGGCTCGCCGCCAAAGAGCTTCACAAACCGCGATCGGTCTGCCTCAGGCATGCCCGCGCTGAGGCGAGGGTGGAGAATGCTGTAGCCCTCCATGACATATCGCTTTTGTTCATCAAACCTGGGGCGGTTTAGGGGGTGAGCCATGGTCTCCACCAGCCGCCGGGCAGAGTCGAAGGGCATCTTGGTATCTTCGTCAACCGTGATGACGTACTTTATCTCGGGCAGGATCGATACGTCTCCCGTGATCATGTAGAAGCTGTTCTCGGCTGCGCCTCGCAGCAGTGAGTTGAGTTCCCCCAGAATGCCTCTCTTTCGCTCATAGCCCCTCCAGATCTTCTCCTTTGGATTCCACCTGCGCCGGCGGGGAAAGAGAAGGAAAATACTATCGTGGTATTTTTCGTTCAGAGCCTCGATTCCCCGACTGGCTGCAAGCAGCAGATTCTCGTCTCTTGGTACGACCTCCTGCTCGGCGTCGCCCAGATCCGTCAGAAGGCCGAAGTGGAGGTTTGGATCCCGGTTTGCCAGGTATCGAACTTCCAGCCCCTCCAGCAGATCAATAACTTTTTCAGGGCTGTTTAGAACAGATGGCACCACCACCAGCGTTTGCAGCTCTTCCGGAATGCCTTTAGAGAAATCCATTCTGGGGAGCGCGTGGGGCCTGACCAACAAAGTCGCCATCCAGTTTACCAGGCCGACCGCAGGACTGCTCAGGCAGATCACCAGGAAGATGGAAGCAAATGCCAGCATCCATCCGCCGGACCCCGTCTCAAAGGCCCGGCTGAGCACTGCCGCGGTGATGAATGCTGTAACCAGCGCTATCGCGCCGAGATAGCTGAACAAAGGGAGGCGTTGAAAAATCCTGCCAAGCGGCTCCATGAGCGACCGCCTCATCCCGGCAGCTTCTTCAAGATCAGGCAGCCCCTTATCTATCAGGTAGAACCCAACGTGTGCACTCCGGTCTTCGCTGCCCTTTGTCTCGATGCTCTGCCGGGCCAGCTTTACCGCCATTTGCGCAACATCTTCTTCAGAGTGCGAGCTATGCCTTGCGATCCTCTCAACCGTATGGCGGTAGCGGTCCCGCGTGGCGAAGTCCATGCGACTGTATGTGTCGCCGGGGTCCGTCTGCAGCGCCTTCTCGACGGCGCTCGTCCCCTCTACAAACTTCCTCCAGTCCATGGACTCAAGAAAACGAAAGCTCCCAATGCTGTTGCCTATGGAGACCTTATCCGCAGCCTCTTGCTGGATATCTTCCAAAACCATCTGCCCGATGGTCTTCCCCTTCTCGGATAGACGCTCTTCAATCCATATCAGCGGCAGGGCCAGGGCATGGCTCTGTCCCTCCAACCTTCGGGCAAATTCGGCAACAAATGCACTGGACAGTTGCGGCTGCGAGCTGGCCATGTCAGCTACAACGACGATCATGTTCTTTGGCTCGGTCTCAGCCGTCAGAATTACCCGATCCGCCCAGTAGCCTGCCAGGTTGCGGTCAATCCTGCTCTTGGCGATTCTTAAAGAGATGCGTCGCAGGTTCTCAATCAGTGCCAGGCGGAGCATGATCGCAATGGCCCACAGCTCGCCCAGCTTAAGCGTCGTGACCGTCTGATAAGCATCCACGAAGCGTTTCAGGCTATCCGGGTCCGCCCGCCCGTCGGTATGACGGATCAGCTCAAGTGCAATATCATAAGTGCGCGGGTAGCCGGCCAGCGGCCCTTTTAGCAGATGCGGCAGATCTCTGCTGTATCCTTTCGGCAGATGCCTTTTGGATATGCGAATCTGCTCTTCTATCTTGTAGAAATTGTCCAGCAGCCAAACAGATGCCGGTGCAATTCGCAGGTTTGATGCCGCGGCCTCCGCCAGCAGCTCGTTTGCCTGGAGCAGGATTGCCTCGTTCTCAGCGAGCCTTGGCAAGAGCAGGTCCTTGCCCGGCATTGGGTCCGTCTCATGGCGTTCTGCCAGCGCCTTGGCATGCCGCGCCAGTTGGTCTGTGCTGAAAAGCTCAGAACGCAGCGGCTGCTCGTAGTTGTATTGGCGTGGAAAGGCATTGCTATCGAGGCGTGCCTTGAGACGGTTTATAGTCCTATGGACTTGATTTTGGCTGAGAATCAATTTTTGACACCAGGTTAAGCTGTAAAATGGCTCAATATCGGTTGCCTGCGATTCTGTTGGCAGGCTGATCTCTAAACTCCAACTGAACAAAAAGAGTCAAGAGCTTGAGACAATCTCCTTTGTAACTTATTGAATACATGCTTTTAATAGTTTTTGGGGCTTTATTGCAAGCACAGCTTCTATCTTACAATATGCCGCCAACGAGATGAACATGCTGCAATTTCTAATAGCGTCTTTGCGATCTTATATCCAGATTTAACCTAATTTGCATTAGAATTATAAAAGTTTCATAGAACTTAAGGCAGGAAATCGCAGGTTATTATTTACTGCCTTATATCCGTTGAATCAATGACCGTCATGTTGCCTGCCTGATTTATCGCGTCTCGAATGGAGTAGGCCCGCAAGTTAGCCGGGCCGATGATCTCCGGCTGCAACCGCAAAATCGATTTTTAGAGGCATCAAGCAGCTTGCAAATTCATGAAAAAAAGCAGATAGAGGTGATAATAATCCTCTATGCCTTATTTTTCGTCTCAATCAATCCAAGTGCTCATGTTCTCCTAAGGCTTGGGATAGAAAAAGGCTCCTTTGCTCTTGACATCGTAGTCGAGACCCATCATATTCACATACTCCTGATGAGCTGCCTGTGGATCGAGATTTGCAAACGTGTCAGGATAGAACCACTTGGCAAGCGCAAGCAGTGCAGACGGATAATTTGGCGTAACTGCATAGTCATTTGTGATTATGTACACCCGATCATTCTTCACAGCCGAGACATTGTCAAATCCCGGAAGACTCCGAATCTGCTGAGCATACTTTTGGATAAGGGTGTCATTCAAATTCTCATATGGCCTGATTCCGGCACCCATAGCGCGACCAACAATCACATCCGGGTCTTGCGAAAGCACCCATTCGGTCTCGATCTCCCCGTACTCCATTGCAGTATCCTCGTATTTTGGAATGTGCCCTGCGGCAATATTCACTCCGCCAGCCATCTCGACGAGCTTGCTTGCAGCATGGCCGGTTCCTATAGCCGTCCTGGAAACAAGAGGCTTATCCCCTTCAGGAGAGCTCTCCAGGTAGACACGGACTTTTTTGTCATCAGGAATGCTTTTCACTTTATCCTCGACCATAGACAGGCATTTGTCATGCCATTTCAGATACTGCTCTGCTTTGTCCCTGGCTCCGAAGAGGTATCCGAATAGCTTGACCTTCTCTCTCATAGCATCAGGACCAAGGCCGCTGCACTCACAATCGAACTTCAGCATCTTCACATCTGTTGGAACCTTGTCGTCCAAAGCCTCCTTCTTTGGGTAGAATGTATAGGCTACAACGGCATCCGGGCTGGCCTTCAGAACCGCTTCTACATCCGGCTCTGCTCCATTTCCGATGCTCTGAACCTTGGAGAGCTTCGGAAATCGATTGGGCTGTTCGGCAAAAGTGTCCCTGACTCCAACTACTCTATCATCGACGCCCAGGAGCTGCAGTATCTCTGCGCACTGATGGGTGTAGATCACAAGCCTCTCTAACGGCTGCTTGACTGTAACGGTCCTGTTGCCGGAATCGATTATCGTGATCTCTTTCTCTGTACCGTTGATTATGCTCTTTACCTGATCAATGTCGCTTTGATCGATTTTTCCGTTAAGGTCGGCATCTGAAAGCTCTGTGGCCTTCTCTTTTCCATCGATTATTCCCTGAATACAGGCCAAATCCTGCTCGTCTATATTCTCATCCATATTGGCATTGCCGAAGATGTGAAGGATATATCCGGCACTGCTGTCACTGCCTGTTTTTGCATCATTTGCTCCAAGGGCAAATGCACTGCATAACACCAGCATCGCGCATACAGAAATCAGCGCTAGATCTCGTTGTCTCATCATTTTCCCTCCTGCGGCCATGACAGGCCGACGCGATCTGTTTATAGTACTAATATTACTTTTTAAGACCAATTGTGTTATTTATCTATCCTTCGGTCTGCCCTAAAGCTCAAGTTATTATAATTTTATAGCATTTTTAAAATCTCTTATGATATGATAAAATTTTCTAAGGCCGCTTGCATCCGTTTTCCACTGGAAATAGAATAATAAAAAGGTAGATAAAACACACAGATCCATCCGTAAACCAACGCTACCCGGACCATCTCGCCGCCGCAGCGGCGCAGGAAAGATCTTGCCGAAAACCGAAAACCGAAAGCCGAAAGCCGAAAACCGAAATCCTTTAGGCATAGATATTTGGCGTCTTATAGAAAAAAAGCACGTGGCTGTCGATAATTCATTGCGACCGCTTTCGGCATGGAAAATTGCCGGCCCTTTCGGGCAAAAAGAATGGATGTTAAGATCTGATTCGAAAATATCCGCTATCTTGTCTCGGACGGCATCCTGCCCAGCCGCCTGCCGATGATGCTTCTAAGGGGATCGATCTGGCCGCGCTTTGCGCTGATGGGCGCGACTGTATCCGTCCACTGGGTCCAGGGCGGCAGCATGTCCAGCCGCTCGCAGATCAGATCCATAGCTTTGTCCTGGTCAAACTTCGTTATGCGGTCTATCTTATTTGCAGCCAGGACCACATCCAAGCCCATGTCTTTTAAAAATTCCCAAAGCTCGATCTCAAACGGCACCTCGCCGCGACCCTCCCAGCGGTCGGCGATGTCCAGAAAGGAAGCTGCATCGATGATCTGCACGGCCAGCAGGATGTCGGCGGCATGCGTCTCACAGTATTGCACGATCAGATCCTTGGTCTTCTCCTGATCGGCCTTGGAGGCTCTGAGCATGAATCCGTAGCCGGGCATGTCCACGTAGAATACATCGCCGACCTTTACTTTTAATGGGTATAAAGTGATGCCGGGACGCTTTCCAACCCTTACCTTCTTTCCCGTCAGTTCCCGGAAGAGGGTAGATTTGCCGACGTTGGACCTGCCGATGAGGACGATCTCCTTGGACATATCTTACCGGATAGAAGGGCAAGCTTGAAAAGGATGCCTATTAAAGAGCCCTCCAGCAATGGCCGAATTGGAAAGAGACCCGAAGACGATTGCAGCTATGCTCTTGAAGGCCACCTCTCTCTCTGATGAGAAAGTCTTCACCGAGCTGGCGGCGGCAAAGTACACCACCATCGACTATTACCGCATGGCCTGCCATCTACTTTTTGAATGCAAACGCTGCGGAAACTGTTGCACCACCGGAGACCCAATTCGCCTGAGGCCCGAAGACGCAGCCGCTCTTGCCAGGCATCAAAAAATTCCGCTCAACAAAGCCCTGAAGAAGTACACCATCCCCGATCCCGACAAGCCCGGCGTCCTGGACTTCAAACACATCAAGCCATGCAAATTTTATGATCCCGCAGCGAGAGGGTGCAAGCTCTATTCGGCCCGGCCCTGGTCATGCCGCATCTTTCCGTTCCTGGGAATTTACGAATCGGAAGACCGGGTAAAGGTGAACGAGTCGTGCCCCGGATCGGTGGAGACTATGAAGGCCCTGACTGCGGCACTGGAAGAGGCTCGTCGTGATCAGTTGACTCCGGCATACAGCTATGAAGAAATTCGAGCTGCTAAAGCGGCATTGAGATCTGCACTGAAAAATATATAATTTATAAGTTCAACTATTTATTAGTTCGATAATTCTCGCTCGACTATCTGGTCGGCACTCCCACGTAGATGTTGTGCTTGTTGCTGACGATCTGCACCCGCACGCTTCCGCTCGTAGTGGGGCAGTCCATCACGGAGACGACCCTATTTTTGGCCACACCCAACTGCTCGCCGCGCACCCATCCCGGTGCTTTGATCTCCACTTTCACCTTTTCTCTCTTCTCGAAGACCGTCGGGATCATGGGCCGCTTGACAATGCCGAAATCCTGGGGCTTCAAGCGCAAAGGCATCGATGACCGCTTCTCCCATTCCGGCATGGTGCGACTGTAAAAATGCCACCAGTTGCCTGCCTTGACCTTGCCGGGCGACCTGCCCAGCCGGTAATGCTCGAACTTCTGAATGCCCAGAGGCGGCCACCGCTTGCCGGCTCCGATCTGCTTGGCGAATTCAATCAACTTCAGCATCTCATCGTCATTCAAACCGGGAATATGGACGGGCGCAATCAAGAGGTCGATCTTGCTCTCTGCGATCCGTTTTGCCGTTTCCTTGATCTTCTCGATGTCAAACCAATCGGCTCCGGCCAGAAAGCGGGCCTTATCCGGTGAGAGGGCGTGGATGGAGAGATTGATCCTGTCCAGGCCGGCGGCCTCAAGTTTCAGGATCTTTTCTTCGTCGAGCAGGGTTCCGTTGCTTTGCATGGAAACCACGGCGACCTCCGGAACGGCTTTCAGTTGGCCCACCAGCTCTGCGATATCGGGATAGAGCATGGGCTCGCCGGGCGAGTCGATGTGGCACTCCACTCCCGGCCCCTTGAAGTGGGCGATCTCCTCGACAGCTTCCATGAGATAGTCCAGCTCCACCTCGTAGTTTGTCACCCGCGTCCTGGTCAACGGCCCCGCGTCCACGGAGCAAAATGGACAGGAGAGGTTGCAACTGCAACTGGGGCGGATCTGCAGGAGGTTGCTGCCCCGGTCGATGATGCCGAAGTAGAGGCAGCCCACCAGAGGGATATCCGATTCCCGAGTAATGTGAAAGAGAGACATTTTACTCTAGCCTTGGCGCGAAGGAGATGAAAAAGAGAACGGCCAAAAATTGGGTGTTAAGATATCACCATCTTTCCGTTCTCCATTTTCAGGGTTCCGGCCTCTCTGGCGCTCTCATTGGTCAGGTTAGAGCCAATCGCGCCGCTCGCCGCTCCTATGCCTACTTTGAAGCCGGCCGGGTCCATAATCTCGGACGCCCAGGGCTCATCCACTCGCTGCAGCTCTTTTCCGTCCAGGCTGAAGACCAGATCCACCAGATAAACCCTCGAGGGCTCACCCAGCATCATGAACTTGGTGGGATTCAATCCCAGGACGAGAGTGGCATTTCCCGGCACGAGCTTGCTTTCCACGCTGTCCTCGCCGAGCTTTTCACCGCGATCGTCAACGAAGATGCCGCGCACCTGATAGTTGCCCGATTTTGTCACGGATATATTTACACCCACGGCTATCTTACTGCTCGTGGTGCGGTTGACATATTCTCCGGTGAGATATGCCGCAGGAGGCTGGAACTGCTTGGGGTCCCGGTCGATGGTTATGTTCTTCTCAAAGCGGTCGATGTAGTCTCCGTTTTTGTCGTAGAGAATGAGATTGCTCACCTGCAGCGGGCCGCAAATGCCCTTCATCCAGATGCGGCTTCCGTTGACGCTCACCTCGATTGTGCCGCTCTTCTGAAGCGCTGCGCTCCGGCTCAGCAGCTCGATTTCATGGCCGCTGCAATCCGCCAGCATCGCCTCCAGCCTGAAGTCTCCGGGCACGGTTACATTCACGCCGAAGGAGAGATTGAGCAGGTCAAAGCGGCTGTCGTTGTCGGCATCCTGCACTGCGGACGAGCTGAGGCCCTGCAACGTCGTGCCGGCAACGGACACGCTTACCGGGATTTCCAGCGTGTGGTTGTCGGACGAGATCTTTATGGACCCGTCAACTTTCGCAGCAGACGGATTTTGGGGAATCGTAATGTCGGCGTCTATGGTTCCGCTGGAGCCGCTCTCGATTCTCCGGGGGCCGCGGGTCGCAATCCAGGTCCATTGGTCCTCGGAATATTCCTTCAGTGTTATGCCAAATGATTGGCCTGCCTCCGGAACATTGTATCCGTAAACCTTTACCTTCCATGTGCCGTTCTCAGGGCGCAGGATCTCGATTGGTCCGAGGTTGCCGGAACCCAAGGCCGCATCCCAGGGCTCGCCTGCCGGATCTTCAAAAACCAGGAGCATCTCGCTCTCATTTCTCTTATCTCTGCTGTTTAGGCCTGCTGAGATCTTCTTGGTGCGGTTTGTGACGTTTATGGCCTTCTCCCAAACCTCTTTTTGGCCCACGCTGCCTTCAAGCTCCTGCATGTCGACGCTGTTGATCACGCCGACGTAGCTCAGGTTCTCGAGGGTTTGCCCCTGGTTTTCGACAACAAACTGATTGTGGTCGCTCGTTCCCGGATATGCCGATGCGATGTTCCATCTTTGCGGAGTGGTCTTGATGAGAGATACCCTGCCGTTCAGCGAGTAGTTGGCGACAATGGAAGAATTTTCGCTGTGAACCGCCATCAGCCATTTTCCTGAAGGCGGATTTGCCACGCGGATCTCTTCACCTGAATCGGTCTGCTTGCCTGAGTAGTATTCGCTGGTAGGCGAGAGCAAGAAGAGGTCTAAATCTGCGTTTGTGTCGTTGTCGTGGGTATCCCAATTAAGGCCGGCCTCCAGCTCGTTTGCGCCGGAAGAGACATTCAGATAGTAGTAATCCCACTGATTTCCCTTCAGAGCGCCCGATACGGTTCCCTGACCCTTGGCGATATCGAATGGCCCGGCCACGGTCGCGCTGATGGGAATATCAAGGATCTTCTCTTTGCCGTCCGATATGTCGATAGACCCGGAATAAACTCCCGGCGGCGTTCCGGCAGGAATTGTCATGGATGCGGCAAAGACCACCTGATCATTGGCGGTGACGTGCTCGGGCAATGCCTGCAAGCTGACCCAATCCGAGACCTCTCCCGAAACCTCAGTCTTCAGGCTCTTTCTCTCCCGGTTGCTTACGAATACAAATCGCAGGCTCCAATCTTTGTCGCCCGGAGCCAGCGCGTAAATCTTCTTTTGCGGCCTGTCGGCTCCCGTGTCCAGGCCCACATAAACTCCTTTGCCCGAAGGCAGGTATGCCCATCTGCCTGCGTTCCACTGATCCGGAATCGCAGCGCAAACGCCGCTGTCCAGGAATTGCGCCGAGCGTTCCGCATCAATTTGGCCTGCCCCCTGATAGTATTCCTCATACTGCTGGCCGTTGGTGTCGTTGAGCTTTTGGGCACCCCGGATCATAGCCGCTTTTACTCCGGCAGGCGTCAGATTTTTGTCCTGCTGCAAGAGCAGGGCAGCCAAGCCTGCGGCTACGGGTGTGGAGAGGCTGGTGCCCGATCCCTTGGCGTAATAGACATCCAAATATTTCAGCTTATTAATACCTGTGGGAACGGTCGAGATTATGTCCACTCCCGGGGCCACCACGTCCGGTTTGATGCGATCGTCTCTGGTAGGTCCCGACCCGGAAAAGCCCGCCACGCGGCCCTGGTAGTCCGAGGCTCCCAGGGTTATGACGTTGACCCCGTCGCCGGGCGAATCGATGAGGCCGGGAGGCAGAGCCATGAGGATGGGGACCAGGAGCAGCAAGACATCATTGTTCTCCGTATCATTGTTCTCCTTGCTCTGCGGCAGCCCGGAGAGGTCAACCGGACTGTTGCCGCCGTCAACCTGGCGAGCCGAGGTCGTAGCTGCCTGGCCGCCGGTCTGGGAGCTGTTGCGGTTTCCTGCAGCGACACATACCACAACACCGGCTGCAGCGGCATTATCGGCAGCCATCGTGATGGGCGGATTGGTCTCACCCAGATTTATGCCGCCCAAGCTCAGGCTCAGGACATCTGCACCGTTGAAGATGGCCCATTCGATTCCGGCAATGATATCCGAGACTTTGCCGTCTCCCTTGCTGTCGATGACCTTCACGTTGAGCAAATTCGCGCCCGGCGCAATTCCCCTGTACTTGCCGCCGGAAGCCGCACCGGAGCCTGCAATGATGCCTGAGACCATGGTGCCGTGACCGAGCAGGTCGTCAGCGGAGACCTCGTCGGTGATGAAATTCGTCTCACCGATTACCCTGCCGACCAGATCCGGGTGATTCTTATCAATTCCCGAGTCCAGCACAGCGACTGTTACTCCTTTTCCGTCAATTCCCCTCTCCCAGAGTTTATCGGCGTTGATGTACCGAGCAGGAGATACGGGTGAATCGGACGCGACATCTAATGCAGGAGAAGGTGGCAGTGATGATGATGGTGAAGATGATTGTGGCGATGAAGGTGAAGACGAAGGAGATGATGGTGATGGTGACGATGAAGGCGAAGGAGAAGACGCAAAATTCAATTGGTCAATGGATGATTGATTAATGGATGATTGGTTAAGGGACGAATTCCCATCCGGCGCAGAGACTTTTGCGGACTCATCGAAGTAGATCCCCTGAACCGTATCGCTCCTGGCGATCTTCTCGATGGCTTTGACTGTGGCCTCGCCTGCCAGGCCCGGGATTAGGTGATACCTGTATTTGACCGCGAAATCGTCCGGTTTTATGCCGGATTTATCAAAATTCCCTTCCGTTCCGCTTTTGAGAATAACGATTACGGGTATCCTATTGCCGTCTCCGGCGGATAGTTTTTTTGCCAATGCCGCATCGACCTTCTGGCCTATGCTGCTCTCCTGCAGACGGATCTCTTGCGATAATGAGAGCGCCGGCACCGCCAGTACATGAGCCGCTAAGATCAGGAGAGCGGCAAAAACAAGAATAGAATTTCTTCGAACCATGATCAATCAAACCTTTCGGACACGTTCCCCTAAATTCCCCAGGTCACGATAGTATCAATGTAAGGAGATAATGCTAAATAAACCTGCTGTGGTTCTATTGATTGGATGACGCTCGAATGGCTGGCTGAATATGCTCTCTGGGTTAGCTTATTTCTGCTGCTGCTCTCGGCTTTGACAGGGAAGAGCCTGGCGGCAGCTCTTGGCTGGGCCATCTTCGGGGCCTTCTGGCTCGGCCAGCCGGGTCGCTACCTGGAAGTGGAAGACTACTTCAATGTGGCTCTTGTCATTGCAGCGGCGCTTTTATGTTTTTATCTGGCATGGCTGGTCTATCGCAAGGGCTTTTCCCAGGCGGGAATTGCCTGGGCGAGCTATGCCGCGGCAGTGTGCGGGATCGTTTACTTTCCCTTTGCAGAGATCGAGCCGCTAAAGGGCGCGCTGATCGGATTTACGACAACCGTCACCGTCCAGGCGCTGCATCTTCTCTCCGTTCCCGTGGTGATGGTTGGCTGGAATTTGATGTCCTTGAACGGCAAGACGGTGGAGTTGATTTTGGCCTGCACGGCGATTGAGAGCATCGCTCTCTTCGCGGGGGTCATCTTATCCGTTCAGGCACCGCTCAAGAGAAGAGCGGCAGCACTGGCGATTTCCACCCTGACCATCTATATTCTTAATATAGCAAGAAACGGTTTTGTGCTCATGGCCTATGCCTACAGCTGGTTTGGTGTGGACAGCTTTGACCTTGCCCATAATGTAATCGGCAAGGCCGGTTCAGTGGCGGCCCTCCTGATCATCTCGTATGCAGTGTTCCTCCTCCTGCCCGAACTCCTGGCGGAGATGGATGAGCTGGCGGCAGAGATCAGACATCCCGGAGGCGAGGCGTCTTGAAGCTCGCCAAAGATTCCGCAGCCTGGATCTCGGTGCCCATCTTCCTGATGGCGGCATTGGCGGTTGTCGGAAACTGGTACATATCAGCCGTAGCCCTGGCCGGGACCATATTCATGCTCTTCTTTCACCGAGATCCGGATCGCCTGCCCAGAGGCGACGGCATGGTCTCGCCCGCCGACGGAAGAATCATTCAGGCGACAAAGGACGGCGTCATCATCTTCATGGGGCCGTCCGATGTGCATGTGAACCGAGCGCCGCTGGACGGAATCGTGCGCAAGACGGAGTACAAGAAGGGCGGGCACTTTCCGGCATTCCTCTGCCAGGCCACCAACAATCAGCAGAACAGGATCGATCTGGAGACCGCAGACGGCATCGTGGAGCTGCGCCAGATAACCGGGGCCATTGTGCGCGAGATCATCTGCTACGTTCGCCCCGGCGACCGCGTGGTGCGAGGCGAGAGGGTGGGCATGATTCGCTTCGGCTCGCGGGTGGAAGTGAGCATTCCGGAGAGCTACGATCTGCAAATCAGCTTGGGTGACAAGGTCAAGGCGGGAGAGACCATCATTGCGGTGAGGAGCGCATGAATGTTTTTGGGATCATGCGGCTGCCTGATGTTTTCACGCTTCTCAATGTCATATTCGGATTTTGCGCTATACTGAAGACGGCCCAGGGAACGGATCAGGGCTCCCTGCAGATCGCCGTCATCTTCATAATTCTCGCTTTGGCCGCCGACGGCCTGGACGGGCATCTGGCCAGGAGGTTCGGATCGAGCCCCCTGGGCGCAAACCTCGATTCTCTGGCCGATCTGGTCTCCTTCGGAATCGCCCCGGCGTTCATGGCCCTTCACGCATTCCACTTTCCCACCGTCGCCTGGCTGGCGGGAATGTTCTATGTCGTCTGCGGGACACTGCGGCTGGCCAGGTTCAACATCACCAGCAAGAACGATCAGTTTTTTGAGGGACTTCCCATTCCCGCCGCGGGAATTGCGCTGTCCGGCAGCATTCTCCTGGGGAGGCCGACGCTGTCGCTTCTCATGATGGTCCTGCTTGCCCTTCTCATGGTGAGCAGCATATCTTACGTCAAGGTCCGCGATCCAAAGGCAATCGTCATGGGCGGGCTGGTCTTTCTGGCCGCCTGCGTTCTCATCTGGCAGCAGAACGACATCGTTTATGCCGGCATCCTCCTGATTGCCGTCATCGTGATTTATCTGATGAGTCCGGTGGTGATCTCACGCCTACAAAAAGGGAAATAGCCGCTTTCGAGGCGGGCATCAAGCTCGGGGCCCTCTATCATCAGTTCGTGGGCTCGCCCGTGAGCGCGAAGACGGCTTCGAGCCTGGAGACGGCCATGCAGCAGAGCATATCCCTGCAGCCGTATGTCCGGGCTGTCAAGGTAACAATAAACCGGGAGATGCTGAAGGAGAATGTCTTCGGATACGGCGAGCTGGAGGGGCGCATGATCATCGCCGAGGTGGAGATAGACTATGAGGGCGAGGTCTTGCGGGCGAGGCTCGAATATGATGTGGAGAAGAGCTATCCGTTGATGAGATTGGTTTAGCTGCCGCGATGCTTCGGGCTTTGGGCTCGGTGGGATTTGGAGTTTGTGTGGGAGCGCGAGCTTTTGACCGATTGGAACCGACGCTCCGGGAATTTCCGGGCCAGAGAGTAGCGAAACTCATATATCTATTTCGCCGATAGAGATAGTCGGGGGTTAATTAAATGGCGAAAAATCCAATAATCGCAGTAATATTGAATCTCATCATAGCCGGTTTGGGCCATGTTTATCTGGGGCGTCCAAAGCGCGGGATTGTCCTGTTCCTGCTGACCGTTGTGGTTGCGTTGGTGAGCTCAGGGATTGGCTGGATCGTCGGTGTAATTCTCTGCTCTTACGATGCATATCAGCTTGCGAAAAATAAGCCTGCACCATTCGACTTCCTGGATAGATATATCGGAGAATAATATAGAGGATAATATAGAGGATAATATAGAGGATAATATAGAGGATAATATAGGAGAAGAGTC
>Ga0074199_1001265_pt1 | contig 23979 bp, 19 predicted proteins | sample EPASupsiteSAE347_FD_64528 | JGI IMG/M metagenome (GOLD analysis project Ga0074199, IMG submission 64528) | Bioremediated contaminated groundwater from EPA Superfund site, New Mexico - Sample SAE3-47 | ecosystem: Environmental > Aquatic > Deep subsurface > Groundwater > Contaminated ... | reverse complement strand
TATCAGGTATTTTCCGTTCATCATCCTTGTTCGATAATGTCCGGTATTGTCGGGAGTGACCATTGTATATCTGAACAATTCATAAGAGCCGGTAGTAACAATCGATCCATTTTTATTGTAAACGTAGCCGCTTAATGTCCCGCAAACGCCGGAAGTATCGTTAGGCATACCGATTGTCGGAGTTTTATCCAAACGAAATCCCAGAATATTTGTTATGGAAAATCCCGTTTCTATTTTCGGGAACATACTACCGGGATAATCGCCGAACGACAGAGTATCCGAGAAATCAATTAAGTATTGATTGTGGTAGGAGGATACTTTGACATAGTCACCACTATCGGTGATATTCAATGGATTATCAAGACTATCGGATGTAACCACGATTATCGGTTGATTATCTTTTATCAGGTTATTATGGATTTTTGAAGTTCCGGTAGATGAGGAAATAAGGATGCTATCGAATTGTTCGGGGTAATTGTGGCCTTCACAGGACAGAATTATTTCGAGCCACCATTTACCATTTTGATCGAACATAAATTCATTGATATGGACGGACGGGGCCATAATTGGATTGGCAAAAGCGAAACCCGTCAGCAATAAAATTGGGAAAATTCTTTTCATGAAAAACTACTTTCATTTAAATTTTTAAAATACTTTCGTCTGATTGATCGCGTAAAAATCAAACGTTTATCATTTGAATAACCGATTCGGTCAACCTGACAGATTTCGCTATTCACTATATTTTCCCCGGCCTCACTTCCGCCGGTTTCCCTGATTTCATTCAAATCCGGGGCTAATTTTCGATTCATTCCATCCCTTATGATAAAAGCATTTATATCAACATTCCGAATAAATCAAAATCTCTGAGAAAAAGCGATTCCCCCGCCCGCGGGAACCCACCAGTGGGAAATCCAAACTCATTTGAAGAAACGCTAAACGATGTGAATAACGCTTCCTCTTAGCCCAATTTGAAATAACGGTTAAAGTTTATCAATTGATTTTCAGAAAGTCAATAAAATTTTAACCACTAATGAACACTAATAAGAACATGAATTGACGCGAATATTAAAATTGCTTTTTTTCTAATGAAAATGTCCGCTTTATTTAAGCAATATCAGTTTGATTATCCGCGTATAGCTCCCGGCCCGGATTTGGCAGAAATAAACACCCGAAGGTTGATCGCCGGCATCCCAGACAACCTGATAGCGACCGGCGGATTTCGAGCGCTCATCGAAACGTTCGATCAGTTGGCCGGAAAGATTATAGATTTCCAGGACGACATCGGAGGTTTTGGGTAATTCATACCGAATGACCGTCCGGGCATTGAAGGGATTCGGATAATTAGGCAACAAGGCGAAACTCTGCGGGATTAATTGGTTCCGAGTCGGTTCAGGAACATTGCCGACATAAACCTGGGCGTTCAATTCCCGGCCGGCGCTCATGGCCTGCCCTTCCGCATCGGCCAGATAGATATTGACCCAATCCGGGCGGGAAGGTATATGAGCATAAGTGACCGAATCTGCCCAACGGCTATCGGTCAGACGGTCGAAATTATCGGTAATTTTCTCATAGTAAGACATTACCGGACCGACAAAGGCCATCGGCTGAAAGTCCAGTGACGGCGCATTGGCGAGAAACACTCCCAAATTGATTTTACCGGTAGCGACGTGTAAAACCCTTCCCACTATGTTGCCGGATTCATCCGTCGGCTGAGTATGGACATCAGCGATAATAAAATCCCATTCTTCAGCACTAAATGGATCGTAAAACAGATCAACATACCAGCCTGTGAATCTTGGGGCGCCGCACATGCCGCCGTTATCAAAAAGCATGCTCTTTAAAAAGTTCACCTCTTCCGCATTAAATGCTATTCCTTGCAATTCTTTACCGGCTAATGTTCCGAGGATCGTCATAATCGAATCCAGATTATGGAAATAATCGGTCAGCGGATCGATTGCCACTCCCGCCTGAATAATGAAACTTTCAGCCGAGCGGGCAAAGTCCGCGATCTGCTGGTAAAACTCCGGGTATGGTTCGACCCAGGAATGCGGATAAAAACAGACCGTCCCGCCGGTATAAGATTGCTTGGCATATAAAAGATTATCATGCCGAAGTTGCGACCAGGCGGCTAATTGAGTGTTCAGTTTTTCCTGCTGCCAGGCGGCCGTCTGCATAAAAAGCGGCTGACCGATTCGGTCCGGTTGCGGATTCAGTTTCCGGATGGCATTCAGCCAGGAATTGTAAAGTGATACATTCCAGAATTCGTCATCATAAGCATCAACCAAGTAACGCAGGGCATTCAGTTGGCTGCCATAATAATACCGATCGAGTTCAGCGGTCAGCAGTGGCCCGGCATTCGCATTGCCGAGCACGAACATGGCATCCAGCGGATCGGGCATCGGTCGCCAGATTTTCGAGCCATTGTAAACGATGCGATCATAGACGACATTGGAAAACACATAAGAATCGATGATGAAACGCTGTCCCATCAGACGAAATGAAATCGGTAATTCATCGGGTTCACTGCTCAACGGATCCATTATGAAAATATCCGAAAGGATTTTCTGTTCGGCGCCCATCGTCGCTTTTAATGTGGCAAGATAATTTGCGTACGTCGTACTATCCAGTAACTGCCCGGCATCGGTCAATCCGAGATTCTCTAAAACTGTTTTAAATTCCGCAGGAGTCAGATTATCGCTTTCACCAACGAAAAGTTCGATCAGTTTATCGTTCTTATCCAGTAAAGACCTGACATTGGCTATATCGATTAATTCGCTTAACAGGAAAGCATCGATATTCATGCGGTGTAAATCATCTTCTGTAACCAAATTACCGGGCGCCGGGGTCAGCAGAAAATCAACCCGCCCCAGCCACATCATCACCCGGAAATATTCCTGTAAACCGAGAGTTATATCTTCGTAATGTCCACGCACGATGAACTGGCTGAAATCCAGGTAACGTCCTCTCTCCGAAAATAACGGCATGAACGTAAAATCTTCAGCCGTTACCGCCGTCCAGACCGAGTCGAAGTTCGCCTGCGACGTAAATTGCGGCGCTTGTGGCACTCCGTTTAAAAGTGAATTGGCGATACTCAAGTATAAATCGACATCCTGCAAAGAAAGGTTGATATCCGGATTACTTCCGTATTTCGATATAAGTGCCGGGTAATTCTGGCTGAGTTGATCCAGAATGGTAATCAGATTGGGTTTCAGGAAACCTCTCTCAAGATCGATCAGGATCTGGTCGTAAGACCGGTGCAGGGCATGCAGAATGGCATCGGTCGTAACCATTACCGGTAAATCATGATAGAAAACATCATAGAACGCACTGCCAAATGAGTTTTTACTCAATCGCTCCGATACAACGAAGCGGTTTTGTCTCAAAAGAGCAATCTCATCTGTTGTCAGGTTATATTTTTGCTGAATCGAATCGAGATATAAGTAATTATTGATGTCGGTATTATCGGAAAAACCCTTGTAGTAGGTTGGCAGAGGATATTTCTGTAACAAGCCCTCCCGCGTCAGATTGACATTTGTTTCTAAAAACTGGCGATATTGCTCGAAAGAGAACTGACTCTGGGCAAATGTGACAGTTATTAACCCGGCAAACAGACAAATCAATTTTTTCATTGTTCGCATATTCACCTTCCTTTTCAAAAGACTTACTACACTTTTAAAATAGCAACCTTTACAAAAAGAAAATAAATGTTCGGACAATTAAATGCAATAGCCAGAGACAAAAATATTTAGATTAATCATATTGCCAGACCTGTAGGACTTACTTTTTAGTCTCGGATTTCTGCGGAAATAATTTGTCGATTATCAGGATCAAACCGTATAGAGTCGTCATAGAAATAAATATTCCCAGCATTCCTTGAATGGCGACGTTTACTGCATAATAAAACACGCTATGCATCCATTACTTCTCTATCTAAACAGGGGTACGAGTGACAGAATCAGGCCACCGGCAATCACCGACGCGATCTGTCCGCCGACATTGGCGCTAACCGCATACATCAGTAAAAAGTTTGTTCCGTCCTCTTTAAGTCCCATTTTATGAATAACGCGGGCGGACATAGGGAAGGCTGAAATTCCGGCGGCGCCAATCATCGGATTGATCTTTTCCTTCAGAAACAGATTTAAAAATTTGGCGAATAATACGCCGCCCGCTGTATCAAACATAAAGGCGACCAGTCCCAGTGCAATGATAAACAGCGTGCTTTGAGTGAGAAATTTATCGGCCGTCATTGTCGTCGCAATAGCGATCCCAAGTACCAAAGTTACCAGACTGGCAAGTTCATTTTGAGCTGAGAGTGATAGTTTATTTAAAACACCGCACTCCCGGATAAGATTGCCGAACATCAGAAAACCGATCAACGAAACGCTCGCCGGAGCGATGATACCGGCATAGATCGTAACGACAACCGGAAACACGATCAAGGCGGTTTTGGATACGCTTTTCGGTCTAATATGCATCCGGATCAGGCGTTCTTTACGGGAAGTCAGCAACCGGATAATCGGTGGCTGAATTATCGGAACAAGCGCCATATATGAGTAAGCTGCGACTGATATCGGCCCTAATAGGTGGGGTGCAAATTTATTGGCTACGTAAATTGAAGTCGGGCCATCCGCTGCTCCGATTATGCCGATCGAGGCGGCTTCTTTCAGATCAAATCCCATCAGCGCCGCGGCCATAACCGTAAAAAATATACCAAACTGAGCCGCTGCGCCGAACAAGAGCAGAACCGGATTTTTTAATAATGGCGAAAAATCGATCATCGCACCAATGGCAATAAATATCAGGAGAGGAAATGCCTCGTTGGCGATCCCGGCATTATATAAAAAGGTCATGATACCATGTTCACCGACGGCCGATGACGACGGTATATTAGCCAAAATAGCACCAAAACCGATCGGCAATAACAGGGTTGGCTCATAGTTCTTTTTAATGGCTAGATAGATCAAAATTCCGCCGACAAGCATCATTACGATCTGTTTCCATAGAATGCCATTCAGAGCACCGATTAATTCAGTTTCCATGATTATCAAGAAAAGAATTCCATTCGCTTGGTTCGTCTGTTTTTCACCAATCTAGTAATCGTCGCTCCCCTTCCAGATTTATAATCCGCGAGATTTCCTGCGATACTTCGACAATGCCTTTGTATTTGCCGTCCGCGTCGTATACTGGAAAATAGCGGATGTAAACGAACTGATTGTTCAACTTAATCCAGAACTCGGCGACATCTCTCTCTTTAGCTTTAAATTTAGCGACGATGTCGTTGACAACGTGTACACTTATAGCTGGATGACAATTCTGCACCTCTTGCCCGATAACAGCCGGACTACGTTTGAAGATTCTCTGCGGAGTATCGGAATAATAACAAACTCTGTTGTTCTCGTCAACAAAGGTGATGTCAACTGGCAAATGTTTCAGCATCAGGTTGATCTGCTCCGGTGTCAGGCGTCCCTGGGCAAGTTGAATCAGATTATCCTTCTTATCCGGATCAGCCGCAGGTTTTTGTTCTGGTCGTTTACTTAATAACGCACTCATAATCATTCTCTTCACATTTATTTATTGGACGACGACTTTCAAATGGTCACATTTCGGAAAGCGTCTTTCATAAACTAAATACTCTTTTCCGGCGTCATCATGTCGTTAATTCAAATGACTATTTCGTCAATACCCGTTGGCGATTTACCTGACGGGATCTTTCTGTTGCCGGTTTCCCGGATTAAAGCCGCAATAACCAGCTCGGCGCGGGCTACAATTTGTTCCGATTCCTTTTTGAGTTCCAGGATAAATTTATTGTCGTCCAGAGTCCCGCGCACTGCCGTAAAATCCAGATCGCGCACCGAGGAGTCGCCATCAATTCCGTACCCGACCCGGCTGCCTTGATCGAATTCTTTCTCGGCGTCCTTGATAATCAGACTATTGAGGCGCACGACATTCTCCTGCCATTCATTCAGCACCTGGCACACCTGTCCGACGCTGAGCGCATTGGTTGCAAATCGCTTTAAGAGCAAATTGAGGCAAAATTGCCAGGAGCTTTTGTCGTAATTGCGATGAATTTGCGCGAGAGCCTTTTCGAGCATAGTGACCGAATTGACTTTGTTTTGTTTAATTGCCATTGTCGTTTCGGTCAGTTCGGCATCGGTCGCGAGCATTCCGGCCAGATCTATCCAGTTATCGACGGATTCCTCCGGTAATCCGCTAAACATGTCCCTGACATTATTCCATGATATATTATCCAACAAATCGATCTTTTTCATCACCATGTTGCCAAAAAAGATTTTCAATGCCATATCGTAATACCGGCTACAACCTTTTAACATGAGGCGTTTGATCTGCGTCCCCTGATAGTTAACGTATTCCTGATCTTTTCGCGAGGTTTCTTCCAGGTTTTTCAGGACATCCATACCACGCAATATCTTTTCAACCAGGTACGGACTGAGAAAATCGAAATTGAGCAAATCCAGTTTGTCGGTATCCTTGCGACGGTCTCGGACCGGCCATTTGGCGCTATCCCGCCTGGTTCCGACAGTTAACAAATTCATTGCAGGTGTCAAAATGCTTTTACCCTCTTTTTCAGTCAGATATGAAAAAGGCAGATCGGCAGTGTCGGCATTGCCATAGTGTTTTCCGGTTACAACCGAAAAAGCCCCGATACGCGCCGGCCAGAGCTGGTACGAAAACGAACCGGTCTTGGAGCCGCGTTCCATAATGCCCTGATGAAGCGGCCCGAGCTTGTACATGTGATTACTCTGGTTCGTGCCACTCCCGGCATTGAAGAAACTGAACATCCCGGCGATCAACAGCGTCGACTTGTGATGAGTCACCGTATATGGCCCGGCAAAAGCTGCAACTGCTTCGCCATGAAAGCCTTCACAATTGGCGAAGAAGGCCGAGTTCTCAGCTGAAAACTGCTTGCCAAGCCTTACGCCCTGCCCGACAAAACATTTGTCTAACATTACCGAACCCTCGACCCGCGAGCCGGAAAGCACGATAAAATGCCGGGCAGTGACACCTTCTCCAATGAAAGCCGGATCGGCGCCGCAGCTGGCGATTGTTCCATCTTCAAGCAACAATGCTCCCGAAATGACAGCCTTCTCTCCGATCCTCAGATTTCGTAAAACATTACTGTTGTAAATCCGTACGCCCTTCGCGATTAAACCACGATTCGATTTTTGCGTGGCAATATAATCAGCGATCATTGCGGCCAGTGCCGTTTGAAGCACCTTATCGTGTCGATAAACGGTTACCAGATATGCGATCTGAGCAGTCAGGCGGTCATAGATCGACAAAACCCGACCACCACCTTCGTTAAGAATTTCAAGTTCCGTACCATTGCCGAAGGCCGTCTCGCCGGTAACGATCAGATCGTCGACATTTTCGATGATGACACCCTCTTCAACCACATAACTGACCAGGTTTTTTACGTTGGCGATATAGACGTTATCGGCGATCGTGCAATTGCGGATATAACTGTCGTACAGGCCGTAATTTTTCAGACAACCCGGTTTGACTTCAGTCGCGCCGTCAAAATTGCCAATTTCGACTTTTCCATCAAAAGAGACATTGCGGATTCTCGCTGAGTTGAAATTAGTATTTACTTTGATCCAATCCCAGTTTTCCGCCCGGCAACCGTTATTTTCGAGGGTACCGATTTCGGCTTGAGTTAAATTACGATATCCCATTATTCCGCCCTTATCATTAAACCGGGAAATGCATCAAGGCATCTTTCTCGATGTCTTTAAAATATTTGACAGTGGCAACTTTCAGTTCGAGAGTCGCGTCGTCGTCGCAGACGATAATGCCGTGGCGATGCAACTGCAGCATCGAAACTGTCCACATATGATTGACGCCATCTTCAACAACTTTCTGCAAAGCGTGGGCTTTTTTATAGCCATTGATGATGATTAAAACTTCCTGCGCATCCATGACGGTTCCGACGCCGACGGTTAATGCGGTTTTGGGTACTTTGTTGATGTCATTATCGAAAAATCGTGAATTGGCGATGATCGTGTCATAGGTCAGGGTTTTGATCCTGGTCCGGGAAGAAAGTGAGGAGCCCGGTTCATTAAAGGCGATATGGCCGTCCGGGCCAATCCCGCCCAGAAATAGATTGATCCCGCCGATCTTCTTAATTTTAGCTTCATAATTTTCACACTCCTGATCGAGGTCTTTGGCGTTGCCGTTCAGGATATTGATGTTTTCAGCCGGAATATCGATATGACTGAAGAGATTACTCTGCATAAAATAATGATAACTTTCCGGGTGATCTTCCGGTAATCCGACATATTCGTCCATATTGAAAGTAACGACATTTTTGAAGGAGACTTTTCCTTCTTTATATAATCTCACGAGCGCCTTATAGGTGCCAATCGGCGAAGAACCAGTCGGCAGACCCAGGACGTAAGGTTTATCGGCAGTCGGTTTGGCATGATTGATCTTGGCGGCAACGTAGTGGGCCACCCAATCACTTAAACGATCATAGTGTTCATGAATAATAATCCTCATTGCAAAACTCCTTTTTCGATTTTCTGTGGTTTGTTAATATTAATTTTCCTGAGTAAAACTATTTTAAAGCATGATTTTTGCGTCGGCCACGTAACAGCCTGCACCTTCTTTCAATACAATCAGCGGATTGATATCGAGTTCTTGGATTTGCGGACAGTCGATAGCCAGTTGGCTAAGCCGTAAAAGCACGTTAATGATACTTTCAATATCGCGGATCGTTCGTCCACGGGCACCGTTCAAGAGCGGCAAGCCTTTGATTCCGGCTATCATGGCGGCAGCGTCTTTGTGGCTTAATGGTGCTACCCGAAATGTAACGTCTTTCAGTATTTCAACGAAAATGCCGCCCAAACCGAACATTAAAACGGCTCCGAAAGACGGATCGCGTTTGACACCAAGAATTACTTCCTCTCCGGCCGGAATCATTTTTCTAATCAGAACACCTTTAATTCGGGCCGAAGGCTGATGTTCTTTTACCGAATTTACAATCTTTGTGAACGTCTGGGCGGCAGATTCGGCCGAATTAATGTCCATGACAACACCGCCGACGTCGAATTTATGCACGATGTCGTCCGACATAATCTTCATTACAGCCGGGAAACCTATTTGAGTAACGACTTTTTCGGCTTCTTCAGCGGAATTGACCAAGACGCTCTCCAGAGCCGGGAATTTATAGGCAGCCAGGACTTTTACCGCCTCTTCTTCCGTCAGATAACTCTTGCCGGCGGCTTTAGCTTCATTCAAAATTGCCTCGGCAGTAGTTTTATCCACATCTTTAAAAACGACTGGCTCCTCCCAATTTGTTCCGGCGAGTTTACTGAATTTGTAAACCGTCGCCATGGACTTGGCCATCGACTCCGGCAGGAGATAATGCGGGATTTTATTGCGCTGCAAGGAATGGACTCCAACAGCCACATCGGCTTCGCCCATGAAAGAAGCATAAACCGGTTTGTCATAATGACTGGAAACCTTGGCGATTTCACGGGCGATCAGGTCGATATCGGTCATTGACTGAGGAGTCAGGATTGTAAATACGGCGTCAACACCCGGATCTTCAAACGCCCCCGAAAGAGCGATGTTATAGCGATCGGCGCGGGCGTCGCCGATTACGTCGACCGGATTATTGATATTGGCAGTCTTGGGCAGATTTTTGCGGAATTCTTCTTTGGTCGCATCAGTGAATTGCGCCAGTTCCAGGCCTTCATGGATAGTGGCGTCTGTGGTCAGCACACCCGGACCGCCGGCATTAGTGACAATCGCAACCCTTTTACCCAGCGGCGCCGGTTGATAGGCAAAAGCTGTAGCTTTATTGAACATCTCTTCGATATTATCACACCGGATAATGCCCGCTTGCTTGAAGGCCGCATCACAGATTTCGTCGCTCCCGGCCAATGAACCGGTATGCGAGGCGGCAGCTTTGGCTCCGGCACTGGTGCGTCCAGCTTTCATAACTAAGATGGGTTTGCCGGTATCGTGAATGATCTCACGGGCGACTTGCATCAAAGCTACGCCGTCGCTGACTTCTTCCAGGTAAACCAGAATGACCTTAGTTTTCGGGTCATCCTTAAGGTAATACAACAGGTCAATTTCGCTGATGTCGGCCTTATTGCCGAAGCTGATGAATTTCGAGAATCCGATTTCCTTGGCGCGGGCATAATCAAGCACCGCCGTACAGAGCGCTCCGCTTTGCGAAAGGAATGCGATACTACCCTCTTCCGGCATTTTGCGCGCAAAGGAAGCATTTAGTTTCGAACGGGGATCGGTATTGATGACTCCCAGGCAATTCGGCCCGATAAATGACATTTCGTATTTTCTGGCAATCGCTTTCAGATTGTTTTCCAAATCGACGCCAGCACCACCGACTTCCTTGAAGCCGGCCGAAATGATGATCGCCGATTTGATGCCTTTCTGTCCGCATTGCTCCAGCGCCAGGTTGACGACTGAGGCCTGGAAAACTATAATGGCCAGATCGACCGGATCAGGAATATCGAGCACATAGCGATACGATTTAATCCCGGCGATGAATTTTTCACGCGGACTAACCGGAAAAATGATCCCGTTGAAATCACTCTTTGTCAAATTCAGAAGCAGATCGCCCGGAACCGTTCCCTGGACCTTATTTGCTCCTACGATAGCAACTGAATCCGGATAAAATATCTTATCCAGATTTTTCTGGTGTAATTGACTGCGTTCCATGAGAAATCCCGGATTAATCCACGTAGCCGGAAATGAAGTTAACTGCGTCGTCAACGGTTTGAACAGCCAGGGCTTTATCCTGGTCAAGTTCGACCCCAAATTCCTCTTCAAAAGCCGCAACCAATTCGAGACTTTGCATCGAATCGGCTCCCAGATCAAAAATAAAATTGGCATTGCCCGTGACTTCGGCCAGATTTATCTTTAAAAGGCTTGCAACTACCTTTTTGACCCGGGATTCAACTTCATTTCGTTCCATTCTGGACTCCTTTTCTGATTTGATTATTACCGTTTTTAACAGATGTATATTGGATACAATTATAAATACTCACTTAATTTTCCGCCGAAATTATAATTAATAAAATCACAAGATTCAAGAAGAAAATTCTCGATCCGATTATAAACCACGCTTGGTTATTATATAAATTCGAGAGGAATTTCGACTTATTCAGGGATGATCCGTTTTACCTGTTGCAATCGTTTTAGCAAATAGACGCTGTAATTGGCATCTTCAGCCTTAAAACTGTTGATCTTCACCCGACCGGAACAGTGAATGAACTGCGAGTCACCGATATAAATTCCGGTATGGGTGATACGCCCCGATTTCGATCCGAAAAACAACAGATCACCCGGCTTCAGATGCGCCGGAAAATCAGTCAAATCGACGGCCTTACCCTGATTAGCTTGCATGCTGGCATCGCGCAGTAAAACAACACCATAACGCCGGTACGATGTCTGGGTCAGACCGCTACAATCCAGGGCTTTTGGGGAAGTCGCCCCCCACATATATGGCCGTCCTAATAAACTGAAAGCCGTTGCTAAAACTTTATCGGCAGACGGTTTCCGTCTTAAATAGACTTCTTCTGCCACTAACTGCTTTGTTGGAATAAAGCCTTTTCGGCCGTCAGGCAACTCGATAGCCGTCCAGCGCCCGCGTTTGCTCACTAATTTGAAGCGATTGCCAAGTACGACATCGGCCACCGGCTGGGATTTATTTGAAGCCTCGGCATAGATCACACCCTCTATATCGTCGTAAACGACTTTCGGTGTTTTGGTCCAGGCCGCTTTCAGTGAGTCACCACCGACTACCACACGATCGTCATCGATCCAACCCAGATAGCCGTCATCTGTCCGGACAAGGAAACATTCATCATCGCTTTTCAATATTTCAACAGGTAATCCTCTCAGAGTTTGCGTTAACATATCTTTGAAAATAGATGGACCGCTTCGCAGGGATTCAACCGAATTGACGATAATACCGAAATTGCGGCCGCGCATGGTATCGTCCGGTAAAACCACGATTCGATTCAGAAATTGTTCGTTGGGAAATACACTTTTCAATTGGGTGGTTAAGGCCTGTGCGGCTTTCTTCTGGTCAGTTTCGCCGTCAAGACAGTAGATATTATCCTGCTGTATGACTTTAATCGACCAGATCGTCAGACGTTGGTCCGGACAATACTGTTTCCGTACCTGTTCGACGATTTCATTGATTTGAGGAATAACAGTGGTCGTATCAGCCCGACTAATCTTCATAAAACTCAGCGACAACAGTAAAATTGTAAAAAGACGAATCCAATTTCTCAAAACGATACCTCTCAGTATTAATTTGCGAATCCTAACGTGGTTTTATATCCATCTTCATTTCGTACCAGTTTAATGGCTTCGGCGACCACTTTATCGTATTGCAGATCGGCTTTGGCCTGGCCGGTCAATCCGCGATCGAGCAATGCAAATTGACTTTCCAGTCCCTGCTTGATCAATTGTCGGTTTTGTCTGAATTCCTCATTTTTCAATGAATCAAACACCGCATAAACAGGCTGTAAGTCGATTTTGACACCTTTTAAACGAACATCCTCGACGAGCGACTTTTCCAGATCACGGATATTTTTTTCCTTTTTTTCTGAAAACTGGAAGCCGGAGTGGTCGATGTAATTTTTAAACTTATCGATGATCATGTCATTTACCGAAACTGGAATTTGCCTCTGTTCTGTTTTATATTTGACAGCAAATGAGTAAAACTGATTTTGGCGCCAGAGATCGGATACATATTCCGACCGGTTTTCGTTTTTAACTTCGACGTCCGGAGTAATTCCACCCTTACTTTTCAGTAAGCGGTTATTTTGCGAATGGAATAATGAATCTTGCAGAATCTCGGACGTAATCAGTTTTGGGTTTTTGATATAATCTGGTTTCTGGATCAGGCGGCCGCTCGGAATATAATATTTGGCCGTCGTGATCTTGATCGAATGCTCGCGATCAATCCGGAAAACCGTCTGCACCAGTCCTTTCCCGAAACTCGGAGTGCCGACGACGATTCCCCGGTCGAGGTCCTGTACGATTCCGGCTACAATCTCGCTGGCCGAGGCACTTCCACCGTCGATCAGCACAGCAATTCTAACCGATTCGTCTAACATTGGCTTCTTGCTCGCAGTAAAAACGCGATTGGCATTATCGTTGCGACCGCGGGTTATTAACAGAGTATCGCCCGGATTGGTAAACAACTCCGCGGTTCCAAGAGCTTCTTCCAATAATCCACCCGGATTGCCACGCAGATCGAGGATCAACGATTCGAGTTGTCCGCGTCTTTCCAGATTTTCAATCGCCTGACGCACTTCGGCTGTGGCTCCTTTTGAAAACTCGGATAAACGGATATAACCGACACCTTCCGACATATAATCCGTATAATAAACATCATTGACTGGAATTTTAGCCCGTACTAATTCGTAAACTTTATCCTGGCTGGTTCCCGGCCGGCGAATCAGTAATGTGACTTTCGAACCGATATCACCGCGAATCATGCGGGTACTTTTATTAATATCAAGACCAATGGTCGAAGTCGTATCGACTTTTAGAATTTGATCGCCTGGCAGAATATCGGCTTTTTTCCCCGGACTACCGTCGATCGGTGAAATGACAGTCAACGTATCGCTTCGCATGCTGATCCGCAATCCGACACCGCCATATTCGCCCTTTGAGAGAATGTCTAACGGCTCCTTCTCTTCTTCCGTCATGAATACGGTATAAGGATCGAGTTCTCTGGTCATATTGCGAATATTGACATCGGCCAGGGCATTTGCGTCGATTGGATCGGCGTAATTCAGCAGGATTTGACGATAAACTGCATTGTAGAGTTTAAATGAGTCGGAGATTTCTTTATAAATATCGGTAGTTGTAAAAGCCAGCAGTACCGTAAACGACAAGAGCGTTATAATCAGGATTTTGGCAGAGTTCCGTCGAATAAATTTCATTTTTCATTCCTTTTCAAAATACTTTCGAATTTTTGCCACACTTCCTTTGATACAGCTTCTTCCGTTTTGGTTCCATCAATCATGCAGATTCTGTTTGGTTCTGCTTTAGCGATCTGTAAAAAGCCCTTCCGGACTTTATCCTGAAAGTTCTGATTTTCCTGCTCAAGCCGGTCGAGGTCTTTTTGTCCGAAACGGCGGGCTCTTTCCGCCAATGGTATATCGAAAACGAATGTCAGATTGGGGATCAGATTATCGGTAGCGATCCGGTTCAAATCATTGATAAAGCCCAGATCGATACCGCGGCCGTAGCCCTGATAAACCGTCGTGGAATCGTAAAACCGGTCACAGATCACGACTTTGCCTTCCTGCAGAGCCGGCCAGATCAATTCCCGGCTCAATTGATAGCGGCTGGCCGAATAGAGTAACAATTCCGTAATCGCACACATGCCGGAGTTGGATTTATCCAGTAAAATGTCGCGGATTTGTTCGCCGATTGGCGTTCCGCCTGGTTCACGGAAAAGTATACATGGAACCGATTCGTCTTCGAGTCTCTGGATGAAGCGCCTGATCTGGGTTGTCTTTCCCGATCCGTCGATTCCTTCAAATGTGATTAACAGACCTTTCGGCATAATAGTGAATTTGTCCTGTGCAATTAACTGAGTTTCAGCGCTAATAATTCTAAAAAGAATTTCGGAGGCCGGACGGCTTGCCCGGACTGATTGATGAAAGCGTGGATTGTATAACCGGAAACGATTTTCACCTGAGGATCGAGTGTGCAAATTTCATAATCAATCTTGAGACGTGAATGCGGCATTTCTGTGATACGGCTAAAGACAATCAAATCCTCATCGAACCGGGCACCGCGATGGTAATAACATTGGGCCTCGACGACCGGCATCGCATATCCTCTTTGCTCGAATTCACTGTATGGCAGGCCAAGCGAACGCATCATTTCATCCCGGGCGGCCTCAAAATATTCGAAATAGCGCGAATAGTAGACGACACCCAGATAATCTATATCTTTGTATCTTACCCGTAACTGATAGCGATGCTCAAGCATTTTTAGTCACATCCATCTGTCTATCTATTTTTCCGGCAGGTTTTCATTTGAAATTTTCCAGGAGCCCATTCGGGCATATTTTTCGATTCTCTGGTCAACCAATTCCTCAGTCGGGATTTGGGTCAGTTCGTCAAGATATTTTAATATAACGGTTTTTAAGGTTTGCGCCATCTGATCGGGATCGCGATGAGCACCGCCGGTCGGTTCCGGAATAATTTCATCAGCGATCTTCATTTGTTCAAGGTCGCGCGCAGTAACTTTCATGGCTTCGGCGGCGAGTGGCGCTTTTGCGGAATCGCGATATAAGATCGATGCACAGCCTTCCGGCGTAATGACCGAATACCAGGTATTTTCGAGCAGTAAAATCCGATCGCCAACGCCAATTCCAAGCGCTCCGCCGCTGGCTCCTTCCCCAATCACGACCGCAATAATCGGTGTTCTTAACCGCGCCATTTCGAATAAATTCCTTGCAATTGCTTCCGCCTGGCCGCGCTCCTCCGCACCGATGCCCGGAAAAGCGCCCTGAGTATCGATTAAAGTGATTACCGGCCGGTTGAATTTTTCGGCGAGTTTCATGGCGCGTAACGCCTTGCGATAACCTTCCGGATGCAGCATACCAAAGTTGCGATAGACATTATCTTTGGTCGTCCGCCCTTTTTGTTGTCCGATCAGGATGACTTTATATCGATCTATTGAAGCCATTCCGACTACAACGGCCTTATCATCGGCAAAACAACGATCCCCGTGAATTTCAACAAAATCAGAACAGATTCTTTTAATATAATCGAGACTATATGGTCGATCTGGATGACGGGCAAGTTGCACTCTCTGCCAACGCGTCAACCCGGAATATGTTTTCTGGATCAGGCGGTTCAGTTTGATCCTCAGTTTCTGAATTTCCGGGGCCAGATCGACTCCGCTCGACGTACTTTGATCCCTGAGTTCTTCTATTTTCTTCTCAAGGTCGATAATTGGTTTTTCGAAATCGAGTACTATTTCACCCATTGTATCTTCAGATTTTTAGGATTGTTTTTAAAATGATTTCCACGTCGAGAAAGAAAGAATGATTCTGCATATAGAAATGCTCGTAATTCTGTTTATCGGTTTCATCCGTTTTGTGATTGTTGCTTAGCCGGAATAAACCGGTCAGTCCCGGTTTATAGCGCAAATGCCGGTCACTGGAATCGGCCGGTATCAGTTCACTGCCAACAAAACTGAGGTCGCCTTGAATAACAGCCAGTAACAGCGGGAATCTTTTAATGAATATCCGGGCGTGATTGCCGCTCCGCTTGATAAAATTCAGGGCATTGATTTTTCGTTCGTCAATGCCGATGTACTTTACTCTCTGAATTTTATAGCCCATCAGTAGTGCGATCGGAATGACGAATGGTGACAGAATGACTGTCACTAATGAGGCTGTCAAAAGATCGAACACGCGTTTTATTACCCGGTTGCCTAAATGAAAAAGATTATAGTCAACTTCCAGGAGCGGGATATCTTCGATATTCTCAACGCTCGACTTTCCGAGGATATAATCAAGGTGTCGCGGAACTATTTTGATATTTGTCCGATACCGTTTGATATTATCGACGATACCCAGAATATCATCATTATTAAATCTATCGGTCGTGAAAATGATCTCAGTGGCGCGGTTGATGCGGATGATTTCCGACAGATCGTCGATCAATCCTAAAAATGGAAAACCGACAACATCTTCATTGACGTATTTTTTATCGACGAAACCGAGGATTTCAAAACCGTGCTCGATGTGCGTTTTCAGTTTGCGAGCGATACGCTCCCCTTCTTTACCCGCTCCGGCAATGATCGTACGGCGGGACAGCAATGCCTTTGACAATGACGAAGCCGGCTGAATGATCCGGCGGCGTTGGAGAAACAGCAAACCAACCCGCCAACCCGGCAGAAAAATCGTCGCAATGATAAAACTCCAGAGCAACATGTTCGGTGAGTAAATAAAATTTTTAAACGCCAGGTTAAAAATCAATGACGCGATGAAACTCAGGACAGAAGCCACAACTGCCCGTGAATACGACAGTTCCCGGCGATCATATAAACCGATGGAATAGCCGGTACCCAGCCAGAGACACAAATAAAAAATGAGCATTGACAACAGCGACGAATAATTGGGTAAAGGGCGCGGTTGCAGTTGATGTGCCAATAAAATTGCGACACTTAGTGCGATCCCGTCAACAAACATAACGATTCGTCGCCGGAAAATCTTGGCAAACAATGAAATAATTCCGCGGAACACTATGCCGAACTTGAATATGATATCGGTTATGAAGGAATAACTTTTACCGAAGTGTTTGCCAGCAAAAATATCCATCGCCCGGTAAAACGCGATGAAATTATCAAAGGCGGCCAGTTTCGTACTCTCGCCTTTATAATGGATAATTTTTGTAGCAGGTTCGTAATATATTTTCCAGCCACCCTTTTTTATACGATAGCAGTAATCCAGGTCTTCACCATACAGAAAATAAGATTCATCCAAACCACCGACCTGATCGTAAACCACTTTCCGGAACATTAAAAATGACCCGCTGACTGCGTCGACTTCGGTCATCTGGTCCGGATCAAGATAGGTCAGGTTATATCGCGAAAATGCTTTAACGCCGGGGAAAAGTCGGCTTAATCCGAGCATTTTTGGCAACGCTACGGCCGGTGTCGGAAAAGTACGGCGACAGGCTAATTGCAAAGTGCCGTCGGCATTCAATATCTTGCAACCGGCGGCGCCCGCTTCAGGATGGGCCTTAAAGAAATCGATCATTATCCTGATTGTATCTTCCTGGATCATTGTATCCGGATTCAATAACAGAACCAATTCGCCGCGCGCAATTGCCAGTCCTTGATTACAGGCTACTGCAAAACCGCCATTCGTATGATTGTCAATCAGTATTACTTCGGGAAACTTATGCCGGATGATATTGACACTGCCATCAACCGAATCGTTATCGACTACAATGACTTCATGAGCGATGCCGTCCAATGCAGTTTTCAATGACAGAATACATTGCTGGAGAAATTCCTTGACGTTATAGCTGACGATGATGACAGAAATTTGCATTTTTATAATAAATGAAGAATATGCCTGATTTTCAATTTCCAGACCATGAATACGGCTTCCCAAACGATATTTTTTGACATTTTGGAATGACCTTCAGAGCGTTCTGTAAAAATGATCGGGATCTCTGCGATCTTATAGCCTTTTAGCCAGGCCCGGAAATGCACTTCGATCTGAAATGAATATCCCGATGATTTAATGCGATCGAGATTGATTCCGGCTAAGACCTCCCGTCGGAAGCATTTAAATCCGGCCGTTGCATCTTTAATCGGCATACCGGTTACAATCCGTGTATATTTATTGGCTCCATAGCTTAGTATCAAGCGTTTTATCGGCCAATTAATGACATTAACGCCATTACAATAACGCGATCCGATGACGAGATCATATCCGCTTTCACACATACTGATCAATCGCGCTACATCATCCGGATTGTGCGACAGATCGGCATCCATTTCAAGAATATAATCATAACCCCGTTCGAGCGCCCACCTGAATCCGGTCACGTAGGCCGTACCCAGACCAAGTTTACCGGATCGGTTAAGCATGAATAGATGGTGATCGATGGATTGTAAATTCCGAACGATTTCGGCAGTACCGTCGGGACTATTATCATCGATAATTAAAATATCAACCGCGACGTTCAAAGCCCGCAGACGCTCGATGACGACCTGAATATTCTCTTTTTCGTTATAGGTCGGGATAATTACTAATGATTTCAAGTTGTTATCCCTTTCATCGTTTTCAGGGCTGCACTGATTGAGTAGAGATGCACTCCTAATTCATTTTGAATCTTATCGCAAATCAAACCGGCCCGGAACGGGCGGGGCGCTTTCTGACCCAACGAGCTGGTTGAAGTCGCCCGAATGAGTCTTGGATCCAGGTCAAAGACAGCGGCAATTTGTAAAGCGAACTCCAGCCGGTTGATATAATCCGCACCGCCATAATTATAAATACCCCGGATTTGCCGGTTAACGAGAATTTCAATTATCTCCGCCAGACCGTCAGCCCAGGTCGGATTGCCAAACTGATCGTTCACGACATTGATCGGTTCACGGCGGCTGAGTTTTTTCACAACCCAATAGACAAAACTGGCTTCCTGATTAGCGGAATTTCCGAAAACAACGTTTGTGCGAATGATCGTAGCTGGCGTTCCGGAGTCCAGAATTGTCTTTTCCGCGTTTAATTTGGTCTCGCCATAATAATTAATCGGTTTGACCGGATCATCTTCCCGATAGGGCCCGTCGATTCCGTCAAATACATAATCGGTTGAGATATGAATCAGCGAAGTAGTGTTCGGATTAAGGGTTGCAATCATATTCTGAACGCCGCCGACATTCACGCTCCAGGCCAGGTCACGTTTGATTTCTGAACCATCGACGTCGGTAAAAGCGGCGCAGTTTATGATTTTATCGGGTTGGAATTCAGTGATGGTTTCAGATACTTGCCCGGGATTGGTTATGTCCAATGACCGGTAACGGAGATCGCCTTCGTATATCAGTTTATCGGCGAGATCGGTGGCCAGTACCTGATGACTGCCGGAAAGCAGTTTAGCACATTTCTCGCCTAACATACCGTTAGCGCCGGTTATCAGAATCTTCATTTCAGTTGATTTTATAACCTTTCGCGTTAAATTCGGCCAACCTGGCTTTTAATTCCGGATTGGACAGAGCCAGGATACGGGCAGCGTAAACCACCGCATTTATGATCCCGGATTTGCCGATAGCCATCGTTCCGACCGGAATACCACCCGGCATTTGAACAATGGAATAAAGCGCATCGACGCCGTGTAACGAGGATGCATCCAGCGGAACACCGATTACCGGTAAGGCAGTCAAAGCCGCGATCACTCCCGGTAAATGCGCGGCCATTCCGGCACAAGCTATTATCAGTTGACCGCCTTCCGTTTCGAACTGCCGGACATAATTCACGAGTTCTGCATGCTGACGATGCGCCGAAAGCACCTTTATATCACAATCAAGCGCGAAATATTCCAGATACTTTTTGGCATATTCGACTTGCTCTAAGTCCGACGTACTTCCGACAATTAATGCAATTTTCATCATTAACTCACTAACTCCGCCGTAATTTAATTGACCACCCTATAATTGCCAAATTTCAGACAACCTGCTCAGCGCGTATTCCTGGCCGGATTACTTTTTAAAAGATGTCGTGAAGGTTTTAGCCATGATTTCGATATTTCGGAATATTACCGAAACTCTTTCTCCGGGCGAAAAAATAATCATATCGATAACAAATGTGCGGTTGGTGCGTTTGTCATAAAAAGCGTAGGTGGCAAACGGACCGCCTTTAGCCTCCTCCTGCTGATACCACAGACCATACATTTTCAAAGCGTCATACTCACCCAGTTTGGTGTATTCGTAGCCGAGGAATCGTTTTTCAGTCACATTGCCGCCATAAAGCTCGCCGATCTGATTGCGTTTATCGTACAGACCGTTTGCTGTCAGCCATTCGGTATACATCCCGTCCTCCCAGGAAACCGAAATCCATCGGTAAGGCAGTCCCCGTCCGAGCCAGACGAAATTCTTCTCCGAAATTTCTTTGACGATTATATAATCATGCGGAATACGCATCGACCAGCGATATTTCTGCCGGAAATATTTCTCTAATTTGGTTTGCTCCAGCCTGGCGTACTGGTATTTGCTCTGAAATTCCTCGAAGTTTTTTACAAACTTTCCGTACAACCAGCCTTTTTGCTCGAGAATATTCCGTTGTATGCGCTTTAAGTCTTTTCCGGCAATCAGAATGAACATTTGACCGTCAGCCCAGTTATCCGGGATGGAAAACATAAAAACGCTGTCCTTTTCCGCCATCTGAAAAGTTTTCTCCGGTAAAATGCCCCGGGCAATTTCATAGGCGACATCTTTGCGGTTCAGGTCGGCGATCAGGATTATGTTTTTATAATTAACACTTTGAGTGAAATCGTCCAACGGTTTCCATTTTGTGAAATAATACTTCTCGAATTCCGGTGTGCGTATACCGTAAGAAAAGGTAGTATCAATCGCCTGGCCAAGTATTTCCCGGGTTGCGTCCGAAGCGAAGACATAGATATCGTCTGCCCCGCCAATAGCTTTCTGGCGTTTGACGCAATTAGCCAGTATCATCGAAAATACTAAAGCAAACAGCAATATCTTCTTGTTCATTAATTACTCCTTATTCTCTTCAGTCTAAACTTAAGCAACCGGACTCAAAGTGCAAATTAAAACTTTCTCCGGTTAAATTTATTCGCCCCATTCCAGGTCGATGCGTCGCTCGCGGATAGAAACCTCGGTCACCTTGACCATGACTTCGTCGCCAAGACGAAATTTCCGTCGTCCGCGTCTGCCATGCAGAAGGTGATTCTCACCGTCATAGATATAATAATCGTCTTCAAATGTCCGGATATGTACCAGCCCTTCGATCAGAAATTGTGAGATAGACACGAAGAATCCGAATTCCCGCACGCCACTGATGATGCCTTTGTACCAGTTCCCGACCTTGTCAGCCATAAAACGCACCTGTTTGATCTTTCGATAGGCCCGCTCGGCTTCCATCGCCTGGATTTCCCGTTCGGTCGCCAAATTGGCGATCTGCGGCAAAGAGCGCCGGTAAAATGCTATATCGGCGGCGGTGTGTTCTCCGAGATAATTCTTCAGCAGACGATGTACGATCAGATCCGGGTAACGCCGAATCGGTGAGGTAAAGTGAGTGTAGTATCGGAAAGCCAGCCCGAAATGACTCAACGGCAGATGCGAATAGATTGCCTTGGACATCGAACGCAACGTTACTTGTTCGATGAAATTTTTATAAGGCATTCCCTGGACATCATGCAGGATTTTCTGCAAAACTGCCGGCGTTGGCCTCGGCGATTGGCGGACATTGACTCCCAATCCTTTCAGAATCTGGTACAGTTCGATAATGTCTTCCTCGGGCGGTTGCGGATGGATTCTGTAAAGGAATGGCAGTTTGTCTTTTTTACGCCGGATGGCAATAAACTCGGCTACTGATTTATTGGCGCACAGCATAAACTCTTCGATCAATCTGTGGCTGTCTAATCTTTCGCCCGGCATGACTTCCATCGGAATTCCGCCCGGTCCCATCTTGAAAACCGGTTCGGGAATGTCAAAATCGATGCTCCCGGCGGAGTTTCTCTGACTGAGAATAATCCGGCTGAGTTGTCGCATTTCTTCAAGCGTTTTATGGTGCGGTCCTTCACCCCGGTCGAGAATCGCCTGAACTTCTTCATAACTGAATCGCTGTACCGAGCGGATTATGCTCTCGGCAAATGAATACTCCTGGATAATACCGGCCTCATTCAGCGTCATTAAAACCGAAAAAGCCAGCCGATCGACTTTCGGTTTCAGACTGCATAATTCATTCGAGACGCGCTCCGGCAACATCGGGATGACATTTTCACCGAGGTAAACGCTGGTGCCGCGATGGCGCGCATCCCGGTCAAGCGCACTGCCCGGTCTCACGAAATGACTGACATCGGCAATATGCACTCCCAACAGCCAGCGCCCGTCGCCGGTTTTTTCCAGTGAAACCGCATCGTCGAAATCCTTTGCGTCCGGCGGATCGATCGTGAAAATCTCTTTCTGCCGCAAATCCAATCGCCCTTTCGCGGAAGAACTGACCTCGGGTAATTCTTCCGCTTCCTGCAATACTTTCACCGCAAATCTGTCGCTCAATCGAAACATTTTGACGACAATATTCAAATCGTCCTGCGGATTTTCCGGGAAACCGAGGATATTTTTCAGCGTGGCACGGGGCCGGACGCGGGTATCATCCCATTCAATATTCTCCAATTCGACTAATTGTCCTTCTTTTAATCCGCCGCTGGCTTCGACCAGATCGATCTCGGCCACAGCCGCCGGGTACGCCGGTAAAACGATCCAACGATCGTTTTTACGCTGTAATGTTCCGAGAATCTGTCGCTCGCTCCTGGCAATGATTTTGACGACTTTACCTTCCGGCCGCAAGCCGCGGCTATGGGTATATTTCTCGATCAATACCCGATCGAGATGCAAGGCATTGGACGTTCCGTCGGCGCTAATGAAGATTTCATCGCCGGAATCGGTCTTTACGAAGGCAAAACCACGCCCGGAAAACGAAATGACCCCCTCGATTAGGCGTGAATCATCCGGCACACGGAATAAACTGTGCTCGTATTTTTCAATCTTCTGCTGATCCGTCAGCATTTTCATAATCTGTTTGAAGTGAACGTAATTATCGGAGGTAATTCCAATCTCACGGGCGATCTTCTTTTGTTTGAACGGCATGCCCTTATGCCGGTTAAGGAATTGCAGAACCAGCGTTTCGATTGTTTCTTCGGAACGAGGTGTTGTTTTTTTCTTTAATGATGTTTTACTATTATGTGTTTTCATTTAAAAACTACTTTCTAAAAATACGTGTATTTTGGCTGTTGAAAAAGTGTCGCCGCGTCCGAAACCGTAGTCGATGCCGATAATGCCCATGCGTGAATTGAGCCGCAGACCGATTCCGTATGAATTCGGGTAATTACGCCGATCCGGACCGGGGACCGGCAGGCGGTAATATCCCTGATCGAAAAAGAAATGCGCCCGGCCGTTTTTACCAATCAGCCAGCGCAATTCATTGTTCAGCCAGGCGATCTCCCGGCCGCCGAAGAGTTCATTCGGATAACCGCGCAGACTGCGCGCGCCGCCGAACCAGTACCAATCCGAGTAGACCGGCGCACTCTCGGACAACCATTTGGCTTTGTAATTCCAGTCGCAGGCCGCGACCAATTTCGGTCGTAACAGGTAAACAAATTCACCGTTTGTTTCGAATTGATATTGCCAGAGCCGGCCGGTACTTTGATCGAAACGCCGGCCGAAATAAGAATTTCCGGCAACTAAAATACC
>Ga0074199_1001264_pt1 | contig 23994 bp, 24 predicted proteins | sample EPASupsiteSAE347_FD_64528 | JGI IMG/M metagenome (GOLD analysis project Ga0074199, IMG submission 64528) | Bioremediated contaminated groundwater from EPA Superfund site, New Mexico - Sample SAE3-47 | ecosystem: Environmental > Aquatic > Deep subsurface > Groundwater > Contaminated ... | reverse complement strand
TTTTGTCAAAGTAAATTTTTTTCGGTTTTTTCGCCCCGCCCGCCCCCGCCGTTGCCGCCCCCATTCCCCCCGCCGCCCCCGCCCGAATTATTGGTCGAACTGTTACCGCCGCTGCCATTGACCTGATCGTAAAAATTGCTGAGGCTGCCAGTGCCGTTGTAGTTTGTTGAGCTATTGTTTTGAGCATATGAAGCCAGATAATCGGCGTAAGTATCAGCGAGGAGCAGGCTTTCATGGACAATTACAGAAGCGTTATCAGAATAGGGCTGAGTATCGGATTCAGGGCGGAGCTGGAGAACAGCAGCGGAAGGATAGGCGGCCGTGGGCGCTTTAACCAGGATAACCGCGTTGTCGGGCTGTCCTTCCATATCAGACGATATGACATACCGGACAACGTTACTATCCGTTAGTAAATTTCCGGATTCCACCAAAACAACTCCGGAGGTGTCACACAAATTCAGGAAAAGAGCGGCGGAGCGGTTATGTGGAGCACTTGACAGGGACGTTGCTAACCTATCCGCCACGGCGGATGCTGAGCCACTTTCCGCGTAATTTATCACGTAAAAAACGTCATTACTCAACAGAAATTTTCTATCAAGGTCAATAGACAGGCTGCCGTCATTGAATCGGTAAGCGCCAAGAAACCATTTGCAGGAAAGTTCGTTTGTTACCGTTACATTCTGAGCCTGCCAGTCGATGAAAATAATGCCATCCGGGTCTTCCGAGGAAAAAACTTCCTCGTAATCTGTCTGTTCCGAAGGTTGGGACAAAGCAGGTATATTGAACAAGATAAAAGCCGAAAGCATCAGCGGCACGGTAAGCAATAATGGCCTTTGTTTTATAGACCGATGAATCATCTTGTTGGTACTGAAACTTTTATAAGAGTATAGGTAAAGAACTCTTTTTCTTCAGAAATGTCAATGTTTTTCTGAAATTTTTTATTCCATGAAACTGCCATCTATTTTCATTGCAGTGGTCTTGATCTTTATCCAAAACAAAATTTCATGCCGTAGGCAGATCCGCCTCCGGCGGAAACCGTGGCTAACCACTACCTGTAGTGCCTGGCCACTCTAAAGTCTGAAGCGGCTAATATTTAATCAAGCGGCAATACATGTCGTAGGCTTTCTGCCGCAGCCCGCCGGGGATGATTTTGTGAAAAATCGTTTTCTTGAACCGCTCCCAGCGCATTAAAAAACCGCGGGCAATCTTTGGGTCGATATTGGCGGCCGCCAGTTTGTCGAATTCCCATGCGCCGTAAGTTTCATAGATCTGGATTCCGTGTCGCAAGCATTGCTGGCAGAAAGGGAGCTTTGCCTTCAGCGTTTGCAGTTCTTCAAGAGAGCGTGATAGAAACGGGGCGATCGTGAATCTGGAACTGTCATAAACGGAACAGCAGAGGAGGACATTCCCCTGCACGTCAAGCGCTATTTGTCCATCACGCAGCGGGCATATCTTAGGGTACTCGCTGCAGACTTTTAGCGCCTTATCGAGCGGCAGGGCGAGATTTCTGATAACCTGCCTGTCGTTTTCCGTCAAAGCCGGTTCACCGGAAGCAGGTTCGGCAAACGAAAGAACTTTCTCGACCGGCGTGAGGAGCGCCCATACCGGATGGAATCCCAAGCCCGCCTTGTGGCAGAATTCGCGCATCATGCTTTCCTCATGTAGATTATAATTAAAACGCAAATAGAAAACATGCGCCTTGGTCCGCAGGCGCTTGCCGCGAATCAATCCGGAAAGTCTGGTCAGATTGTCTTTCACCGTCTCAATGTTTCCACCAGCATGGTTGCGGCCGTAAATCGGCTGAGTGAATCCTGAAACAGATACGCGGAGGCAATAAGGACTCGCATCCAGCACTTCCTCAATGTTTGGCATGATATTCAGGTTTGAGCTTAAGAAGCACTGTGCTCCGTGTGATTGAGTGATTTCGATCATCCTGGGCAATTTTGGATGAAGGAAAGGTTCGCCCCAGCTGTAAAGATGGATTTGCGGCGCGTTGTATTCACGATTAATTTTTTTAATGATTTGTTCCAGCAAATTTGGAGCCATCAGTCCGGTCGGGTTGTGAATATATTGCGAATTTCCCCTGGCACAGGAAACACACCTGAGATTACAGTTCCCGCATATATCGATGACAAAAAGTTGTTCTTTCATGTCAACTTCATCGTTTGCGAAATACACACACCCACATTGATTCGAATTTTTTCTTGTCGGAAATAAGGTCGTGCGTGCGGGTTAAATTTGCAATGAGGCGGCGGTCGGCGGAATCGTGCAGTTCAATCAGCACATAATTGGCCGAGCCAATGCAATGCGCGCCTCCCGTCATGACATTCTGTTCTGCGCCTTCAACGTCTATTTTAATCAGAAATGGATGGATAGTTTGATTGCCGGATTGCCGATTCCACCAGCCATCCAGTGAGATACAGGGAACGGTTTCTTGAAATCGACCGGCCGCACGACTGACGCTGTTGCCCATGGAATATGGAAAATCGTAATGAATCGTGATTGAACCGCCGTCATTGTCGCCTACAGCACCTGAGATGATTTCAAAATCGGTTGCGCCGGATTTGGAAAGGCGATGCTCAATGATCGGTTTGCATTCGCCGACCAGTTCAAAACATTTTAAGCGTGCTGTTGAATTAAGACGGTGGCAAAGAGTTGAAAAAAGGCCGACGTTCGCGCCTATATCAAACACCAGCGGAGATTTTTCTTTTTCAAAATCATGGCGCCAAAGCGCTGTGGCATATTCATCGAACATGACCAACTCGCGGTAAAGTATGATTTCCCTGCGATTATAAAGAGGAAGCCCCTCCGGAGAAGTCCAGATGGGTTTCTCCAAACAATACTCTTCTGATGCAAAAAGACGCCGGTGCAAATAAGCGGCTATTTCTTGCCATTTCATGCCGTTTTTTCGGCACGCCGAAATCATGGGCGCTATCAGCGATATTTCCGTCAGCAGGTCTTTAACGATGTTGTTGCTGAATTCGGTCATTTGTCTTTGTGTTATTGTCCGTCAGTCATAATCAGAAATGATTTTTGTTTTGCATGATGGTTCTGCGGCACTGTTCCAAAAAACGACGTGTTTTTCTTATGGTATAACAATTCAAAATCATATATTCCAATCCGAAAGAAAGAAGAAATTTGTTCAAGCGGATTCGCGAATCAATCCTGAGTAATTTTAGCACAAATTCTCCAAAAGATGAGAGTGCGATTGAACTATGAACGCCGATAACGTCGAAAAACGATGCCCAGGCAATGATATTAATCATATTGCGATGCGTAAAGGGCAGCCAGCCTGGGCGGGAGGTGTGATATTCATAGCCGTCCGCCCATGATTCCAGGGTAGCTTTGCGCGGCAGGTTGTACTTGGTCATGCATTCGGCGTAAAGGTCGGTGCCGGGTTGCGGCGTATATACGGAAAAGGTCACGGTGGCGGAAGGAGAAATTTCTTTGATCTCGCGCCGGAGACGGAGGTTTTCGTAAACATCGGCGCGTGTTTCGCCGGGGAAACCGTTCATAAATGAAAAGTCAGTCTCTATCCCATGTTTTGCCAATTTAGTGACTGCGGCGATCACATCCTCGCGATGAATTTGCTTGTCAATGTATTCCAAAATACGCGGCGATGCGGATTCGACCCCCAAAAAAAGTTTTTTTACGTGAATTTCTTTTAAATCGGAGAGCGTTTCGTCGTCCAATTTTGCAAAAACATCGCACCTGCTCAAGGCATACCATTCGAATGCGTAGCGGCGGGTCTTAAAAGTCTCGATCACCTCTTTTATTCTGGCCCTGTTCATCAGAAACGCGTCGTCGAAAAAATAAACCGCGCGGGGCGAATATTTATCAATAATCGTATCCAGATCCCTCGCCACACGAGGAATATCCATTTGCATAAAACGTTTGCCATGAACCCGATTCAGGGATGCGCTGCAGCAGAACCGGCACTTATATGGGCAGCCGCGACTCGAAATATATGGGATTATTCCGTCTTGAAAGCAGTCGCGGCTGTAAAGTTCATAATCCAGCAACGGGAACGCGCTGATGTCCGACGCCACCCTGGGGGGATTATGTATTTGGTTGCCTTGTTCTTTAAATGACAACCCGGGGATTGAATGGAGGCGGTCACGGTCGTTGTTCTGCAATGCTTGAAGCAGCTCCGCGAAAGTGATTTCGCCCTCCCCGCGGACCACATAATCAACCAGCGGTTTGGCCAGACTTTGTTCGCATTCCATAGTCGGATGAACGCCACCCCAGACAACAGGCAATTGCGGAGCCAGTCGCCGGATTCTTGCCGCCAATGCCAGAGAGACCATAATGCCGGTTCCCGTGAGAACAGACATTCCCACTGCCAGCGCTTCGTTCAGCATCGGCAGGAGTTCGAAATCTTTGATGTCAAAATTGATTATCTTGCAGTTGAAAGCGTTTTGCTTCAGGTAGGCGCTTAATGCCATTAAGGAGAGAGAGCAACGTTTGTTCATGTCCGCTGCTATGGAGTGCGTGCCGTTGAAGAGCAATACCAGGTTTTTCATATCGTCATGCCTGACTATTATTTTGCCGTTCGCACGGAATTTTATCTTTCCAAAAATTATATCCGCTCGTATACCAGCCGTGGCAGCCGAAGGGAAGGGTGCGATTGTTCAATGCATAACATATTTCCGGGTTGGCATCAAAGCCAAAGCGCAATGAATCTTCAAAGCCGGCCAGTTTGAAGGGCCGGTAAAGACGGCCGGCAAAAGTCGTCCAGAGCACGTCTTCCGGAAATTTTCTTGTCAGAAAGGATAGCCTGGCCAGTCGATGCGCCGCGCGATAGAGTGTGGCAGTCTTTCTCAGCGAAAAACCGCCCTGGCCCGCGTTGCGCAGGATCAATTTCAGAAATGGCAGTTTTGCAATGAATTTTCTGCTTTCGGTCATGTGTTCGTATTTTGGCCAGGGCGGGCCGATATAGTCGAAATCGCGGTCGCACCAGTAGGAAAGCAAATCTTCAAAGACATAACTGTCAAGCTGGTAAATAAGGATGAATTCGTAATCGAGAAATCGAGCGTAAAATTCAGGCAGGCAGCACAGCCGGCTGTAGTCCATAAGTGATCTGAAAAAATGGTCCGGAAATTTTACGGCTTCAACCCATGGATCGATTTCATTATATTCCGTAATGTCCAGCGATTCGGGACAGACCAGCAGCCTGGGATGGGCGGACAAAACATCCCGGCAACGCTCGAAGGAAATACGCTCAAAACGGCTCATGGAGGTTTTATAGGCCGGAATCAGCGCGGCGACTTTATGAGGAGAATTCGAATTCATTTTAATTCAATGTTGCCGCAAAGAGGCACAAAAATCACAAACAAGAAAGATTGCAATGGTTTTATAATACCTGAATTTTGCGCGAAGCTCTTGCAAAATTCAGGTAATAAAATATTTTAGTTTTTGTGCTGCTTGTGCTTTTTTGTGGCTAATATTCTCAGGGAATTTCGAAAGTCGTGCGAAACACGGCTTTTTCATTCTTGTCTTTCCATTCGTTTGTCACCCAGATGCCTCTGGCTTTTGACTGCATTTCCACAAAAGCATGCGGCTCAAGCCACACGAACGGGTCCACGGGCGGGCCTTTGCTTTCCTCGATGCCGCCGATGGTTTCCCAGCCGGAGTCATCATATTCCGGGGAGGACCAGTTGCCGCTGGGCGCATAAGCGAATTTCCAGCGAGGAGAAGTGTAAATATCGCCTGCCCTGGTTCGCAGACACGCCTGCACCCAGAATGGGTAATTACAATGCACGGATTGGAGGGCCAGCGCATGTTTGCCTGGCGGCAGTTGCAGTTTGAAAAAGATCATGCGTTCCGGATTTCCGGCCTCTCCGATAAATTTGCCGTCCATGAAAATGCCGGTGCGCATGTTGCAATATACTCCAAGCAGGGCATTGGCTGGATTTTCGCGGAGCCACAACAATGTTTCCGCCATCCGGCCCGCCATTTCATTTGTTTCAGAGGCGCGGAAGCGTTCGTACCGTCCGCGTACGGCCGCAAATCCTTTTTCCTTTTCCTCATACGCGATCTTGCGCAGACGCAGCACGGAGGCGTAGGGATAATTTGCGTATTTTTCCAGAAATGCGTCTATATAATCCGCGGCTCCGCCAAAGTCATGCAGGCGTTCGAGGTCGTTGAGCGCCATCATCACGGAGACCGGCTCAAGCTCGTCATTGGGGGGGGGGCGCGGAATATTTGTCTGAAGATCAGAGTCGGCGCGGGCAGGGGACGATAAATAATAGAAGGAAACGCTTTCCATGTAGCCGTGGCTGGCATGGTCGGGACCGCGTTCGAACTCAAAGTCGATTTCCTTTTCGAATGCGACCGGATCGGTCTGATGAATCCGGTATTGGATCGTTTGATAGGGCGCCTTCATGAGGAGGCCGTGGAAAGGGCGCGCGAGCGCATTGCCATAATACCAGCCCGCGTTAAAATAATCCTCAAGGCCGGTACCGTGCCAGCGCGGGAACGCTTCATTGTCGATCCGCATGGTGTCATCGCCTTCAAGCAGCCACCAGCTCCGGTCAAGACTTGCAACGGCCAGAATGCAGCCTGCCAAGTGTCCCTGTCCTTTGGTTTTCAAAATACGATGCGGCCGGCCCAAATCCTGCGGCCCGCTTTTTGTCCACCCCGAATGAAAATATCCATAAGAGTTGGTCCGGGCGGCCAGGGGCTCAATGGCGCATGAGATCGAAAAGGAGAGGGGAATATCCATATCGTTTTTTATTTCGATCCTTGCCGCGGAGGCAAACGGCATGGGAAAGCGGGAATAAAACGTCTGATTTGTGCATCCGAAATAAGCGCCGGCGAAGCGCCGCATTTGCCGGAAACTTCCGAAGAAATTTCCCAGGGGGACTTCAACGCTGGGTTGGGCAGCTAATGCTTCGGTCTTGGTTGGAGCCGGCCTGCCCCCAGGCCGTTCTGAAGCGGGACGAGGTCGTCCCGTCTCCATAATCCTATCAGATTTATTATCCCAGTAAATGCGCAATAACGTGTTGAACATGATTTCATCGCGTTTCAGGGCATTGGTGACGGACGCCATGTCCGGCGTTATCCGCAATTCCCGGATGACGGCCGGCCCCGCCGGACAAAGCAGCTCTGCCGACTGTCCGGGCTGAATCAGGACGGCGTTGTTCGTTGTTTGCAGGCCGGACGGCAGGGATATTGCCATCATTTTATCCGCAGTCCGAATCAAGGCGTTGCTTTCCGCTGCGGAAAGAATTTCAGGGAAGCTTTCGATGTTTGTTCGTTTCGGCAACGCGCAATAATTGACCTGGAAAAAAAGTTTTGGGCCTCCATCCGGTTTATAGCCGCCTTCTTTTGTCATAATGACCAGCCGTTTGCTATAAGGCAGCGGGACAAAGGAATACCAGCAGAACGGTTCATAAGCGGCAAGGAGGGGCAGAAACGGGGCCTTGCGTCCGCAGAATTCGTCAAGGGTGGTGTCAATCCGGGGATTTTTTTCGTTGTCGAAGAAAAAGCGCAGTGGTTGTTTGCCGTCGTCGGCGCCGGTGAACCAGAAGCGCGAAACGTAGCCAGGCCCCTTCAAATCGGCCAGCACGGCCCAGCCGTTTTCCCTCCGCAAAACGAAATTGAAGTCGTTGTTTCCGCCGGCGCGGTCGTAGGACGAGGCCAGGCGGGCGCATGGAATATCAAGCCTGGCAATTCGTTCAAGATCGCAAATCTGTTCCGTCAGTTTGACGAGCGTCAACGGTTCGGCCGTGTTTTTGCGGGAACAACCGGGAGGGAGGAGCAGCAGGGCTAAGGCCAGCCCGAAGGGTACCGTCAGCGTTTTTAATTTATACATAGAAATTTCAGAAGGTATGGCCGCACAACCTGTGCGGCCGAAAAGGCGGCTGGCAAGCTGTCCAGCCCCACCATAGAAAAAATGCCGTTTCCGACGACCTGAATGATGGAATTCTCCCGAAAATTACGGCAAAGTCAATTTTATTCGTCTCTACCCAACGCTTCAGAAAAATCATTTGCCAGTCCAAATATTTCGTGAGCGTGTTGCCATCGATGAAATAATGACGCCATGAAAGCGCGCCCGGCAGGGTTCGAACCTGCAACCTCCTGATCCGAAGTCAGGAACTCTGTCCAGTTGAGCTACGGGCGCATTATTGATTTTCGATTTTGGATTTCCGATTTTCGATTTTTCCGTCCGAAACAGGAAATTTCTGATTTTTCATTCCTCATTCATTTATGCTGACCGGTCCACGCGATTGTTTTTTTAGCGCGTGGAGGTGTTTTTCCTCCAGCATGGCGGCGCGTTGGCGGCGGCTGCGGCGGCGTTTCCGGCGGCGGATTTTCTCGATCTCCTGCCGCCGGGCCGACTGTTCGCCGCAAATTTTCTCCTCTATTTTCTCGCACAATTCGCGCCGGGCCAGGAAACGGTTGAGTTCCCGCGAGCGCGTTTGCTGGCATTTGACCTGCATGCCGGTCGGCAAATGCAATAATTGAACGCAGGACGACGTTTTGTTGATTTTTTGTCCGCCGTGTCCGGAGCCGCGTATAAAATCTTCGCGCAAATCGGATTCCCTGATGCCGAGTTTGCTCATCCTGGCGTGCAAAGCCGTTATTTTCGGGGTATTTACCATGTTTTTTTGTCGTTTTACCTTTTATTTTGTAAATTTACAATAATGTGGCATAATCGACGTCAAATATCAATTTTTTTAGCCGAAATATGATCAGCGCGGTTCAACAGAAAAAAAGTTACCAGTGGATCTATCACTTCGCCGCCTACACGAATGTTTTCGCGGTGTTGACGCTTTTTGGACCGGTCTTTCCTCTGTTTTGCGATTCCTTGCGGATGTCGAAGTCAAAGATCGGTTTAATTTTGTCGATTCTTCCTTTGTTGTACGTGGTCTCCATGTTTTTGTCGAAATGGATAATGCGGAATGGGCCGCGCAAGGTTTTTCTGAAATCCTATCTCGTCAGGTACGGCGTTCTTATGTTTCTTCCGCTGGCAGCGTTTCTTTCGGCGCGTTATGGAGATATGGTTGTTTTTGTGTGGATTGCGTTAGGGGTTTTCCTTTTTGGAATTTTCAGGGCGATCGGCGACACGGCTTGGATGATATGGGTTTATGAGCTTATTTCCGCTAAAGTCAGGGGCAAGGTCGACGCGATCAGCACAATTGTCGGCATGCTTGGCCAGGCTGGCGCCTCAATTGCCGCCATGCTGATTATCAAGAAACTGACCGGGCTTGCCGGTTTCCAGACGGTGATGTATGTCGGTATTTTCTTCGGATTCATTGCCCTGGCATGCGCGACGCGTCTGCCGGGCGGCTGGCCGCAGGTTGCCGAAAGGGAAAGTTCGCCGATTATCGCCAACGCGCTCGAAGCCGTGCGCAATATAAAATTCCGCAGATTTTTTGCCGGAAATATTCTTATAGTAATAATCGCCGCCGGGTTCAGCTTTTTGCCGCTTTATTTAAATGAAAGGGTCGGATTCAGCGCTGATAAAATAATGTTTTTCAGCCTGTGTTTTCAGGTCGGCGTACTGGCCTCGGCTTTTTTATGGGGCTGGAGTGCCGATCGCTTCGGCAGCAAGCCGATTGTGGTAAGCGCGCTCATGGTTTGGCCGATTTTGCCGATTTTGCTTTTCATGCTGCCGCGCATGGAGTTGCAAAGCGCTGCGCGTACCGGCCTGGTTTACGCATTTTTCGGCATTGTCTGGCAAGGATATTTTGCCGGCGCAAACCGTTATTTCTATGTTGACGTTTTGCCCTCCGTGCGCAATCCGGCTTTTGCCACAAGCTTCAATGTGGCGATACAAAGCATTGTTTCGGCGGTTTTTTTGTTTTCCTACGGATGGCTGCTGGACCTTCTGCAGCCTCTCAAGTACAACTGGCGGTTTATCCATATCGACAATTTTACGGCCTATTTTATCGTAATGCTGGCTTGCAGTTTGGGCGCGATTTTTTTGTTCGGCCGCGCGCCCGCCGCGGGCAGCGTGCGTCCCGGACAGTTCATGGCGTTCTTTTTCGAAGGCAACCCCTTGCTGGCTTTCAGCTCCATCTTCCGCTATCACTTTGCCGAAGATGAGTTCAGACGCATGGAGATCACGCGGCGCATGGGCGACGCCAAGAGCCATTTTACGGTGGAGGAGCTTTTGCAGGCCGCCGGCGACCCCAGTTTCAACGTGCGTTACGAGGCGATTGTCTCAATGGCGCGCATGCCGCCGGACGGCAAACTGATTGAGGCGCTCTCCGCCGTGGTGCGCAGCCGGGAACCCGGCATAAGCGAAGCGGCGGTCTGGGCCCTGGGCAGGATAGGGGATGAAAGCGCCGCACCGGTCTTGCGCGAAATGTTGAAATGCGAATACGCCTTGTTGCGTTCCCAATGCGCCCGGTCGCTGGCCAAGCTGAACGACAGGCCCAGCGTGCCGGAGATCGTGGCGGCCTTCAGGAATGAACGCAATGATAATATCCGCGTAGGCTACGCTTCGGCGCTGGGGCGGTTTCGCCGCAAGGAAATGTTGCCGGATTTGCTGATGCTGTTGCGGCGGCTTTCCGACGACCATCTTTGCGGAGAAGTCGCCCTCGCCATAGCGCGCATTTCCGGCGGCGAACATCATTTCATCGATTTGTGGCGGCGCAGCCGCTCGGATTTTGAAACGGCCTGCGCCGAGGAGTTGCTGGAAATCGAGAAAAAGCTGGCGCAAAAGGAGCCGGATAAGGCGTTTCAGCAGGCCATCGGCCGCTGCGTACAGTATTTTGAACAGCGCAATGTGGCGTCGGCCGCGCATGCCTTGCGCGCCATAATCGTCCTGCTGCCCCAGGCCGAAATCGACCCCCTGCTCGGCGCTGTTTTGAAGGATTGCGATGAGCAGATGGCCAGGCACGGCGGGCTGCGCGGCGATTATATTTTGCTGGCCATGTGCGCCATCCATATCGCGATTGTCGATCTGATTCACGGGCGAAGAAAAAAAGGCTTTATTTCGTCCGGGCCGGAAGCTACTATCGGAGCCAATTAACGCATCATAATTTTTGTGATATTAAGCCGTTATGAGACAAGCGTCTCCCGGCTGAGTCAAAAAGGAGACAAGGGAAAATCGTGGAAACAAAAATAAAAAACGGCGAAACCGTTCTGTTTATAGGCGACAGCATCACGGATTGCGGCAGGCGCGGAGCGGAGCGGCCCTTGGGCAACGGCTACGTCAAAATATTTCATGATTATCTGCTCACCTGCGAGCCGCACAAGAAAATTGATGTCATAAACAAAGGCATCAGCGGAGACATTGTTCCCGGTTTGCTGGATCGCTGGGAGGATGATGTTTTGCGGCACAAGCCGGATTGGCTTTCAATCAAGATCGGCATCAACGATCTGCACCGCCATTTGCGCGACCCGGCCAACGGCATCTCGCCGGGGCGCTACGAAGAAGCGTACCGGAAAATATTAAAGCGCACCCGGACTGAGCTGCCCAAGTGCAGAATTTTGTTGATTCAACCGTTTTATATCAGCCGGGAATCTTCAAGAGACAGTTTCCGCCGCAGTGTGCTCGACATTTTGCCGCAATATCTGGATGTTGTCGCAAAGATCGGCAAGGAATATAAAGCGCGCCTCTTAAAGACGCACGAAATGTTCCAGAAACTTTTGAACTATTACGAGCCGGACGTGTTCTGTCCCGAGCCGGTGCATCCCAATTTTACGGGACATATTGCCATCGCGTCGGCGGTGTATGATATTCTTTGCCAGCCATGATAATTGACCATGTAAATAATGCGGCGCTCTATTACGGTCTGGGTCGGCGATTGGAAGCCGGTTTGCGGTTTTTGAAAACAGCAGACCTGAAAAACCTGCCGGCGGGTAAAAACGCGATAAAGGGCGACAAGCTCTTCGCCGTGGTTTCCGAATACGCAACCAGGGACGAGGCTGCCGTCAAATGGGAGGCGCATCGCCGCTACATTGACATACAGCATGTTGTTCGCGGGACGGAAATCATCGGCTGCCAGTATGTTCCCGAGCTAAGGGGCGTTTCCGCGTATAACCGCGAAAACGATGTGCTCTTTTTGCGCGGCAAGGGGAATCGGTTCGCTTTGTCGGAAGGTTTCTTCGCGATATTTTTCCCTTGTGATGCCCATCGGCCGGGAATGAGCGTCAGCCGTCCGCAAAAGGTGAGAAAAGTTGTGGTGAAAGTTCTGATAAAAGAATAGAGGAAAAATCAATGGAAAAGAACAAATGCCGGGGAGGCCATAAGGGCCATCTGTGCGTGTTGGCCAGCGAAGGCCGGATCGACGAAATCATGTGTCTGGCGCAGAATCCAAAATATATCTGTTTCAACTGCGGCCGGCTGGCCAAGTCGAAAAAAAACCTATGCAATCCGATGTCGATTAAATGAATGATGAACAAGTAAACCTTTCGGTCGTGGTGCCGGTTTTCAACGAGGTTGAAAACGTAAGACACCTCTGCGAAAAGCTGCATGAAGTGCTGTCCAAAATCGGGCGCTCGTATGAAATTGTTCTGGTCGATGACGGCAGCATGGACGGTACCTGGGAAAAAATGCGGGAAACGGTCCGGGGCAAGCCCGGGTTTCGCCTCATCAGGCTGCGTCGCAACTTCGGTCAGACCGCGGCCATGAGCGCCGGCATGCACGAAGCGCGCGGCGATGTGATCGTCACCCTTGACGCCGACTTGCAAAACGATCCGGAAGACATACCGTTGCTGCTTGAGCGCATTGACAAGGGCTTTGACGTGGTCAGCGGCTGGCGCAAGGACCGCAAGGACAAGGCGATCAGCCGTCTTTTGCCCTCGATGGCGGCAAACAAGCTGATCAGCCGCGTCACGGGCGTGCATTTGCACGATTACGGCTGCACCTTGAAGGCCTACCGGCGCGAGGTACTCGACAACATCGAACTCTACGGCGACATGCACAGGTTTATCCCGGCCCTGGCAAGCCGTGTCGGCTGCAAGGTCGATGAGGTCGTGGTCCGCCACTATCCCAGACGCTTCGGCAAATCAAAATACGGCCTTTCACGGATCGTAAAGGTGATCCTGGACTTGATGACGGTTTCATTCCTGTTGCGCTACAGTCGCAGTCCGATCCAGATTTTCGGGAAAATGGGGCTGGCCGTGGGGGTGCCGGGATTATTGCTGCTGTTCTTTATGCTGCTGGCGAATCTTTCCGCCAATTTGTTCGGCACGGAGTTTGCAGCCGGACTGTTGAAGCGGCCTTTCTGGGTCATGACTTCCTTCATGCTGGTGTTTTTCGGCATCCAGTTCGTGTGCATTGGCATCCTGGCGGAAATTCAGATCCGCACTTATCATGAATCGCAGGATAAGCCGATTTACGTTGTCAGGGAAAAATTCGAGTCTTCTTCCGCTTAATAAAGAATTACAAACCATACCGCGGATTACGCGAATGACACAGATATAACCGGAGTATTTTGGTTCTAACATCCGTGAAATCCGCGTTATCAGCGGTAAATTTCCGAGCGTTTATGTCCTTAAATTTCCTTTTCCTGGCGGAATATTCCCCGCAGTTTTCCGCTGATGACGTTTCGTATATGGTCGGCAGCTTATATTTTATACTCCTCTTCGGGGGGTTGATCCTTGATTTTGTGCTGATGCGCCGCCTATTGACGAGCCCTCTCGACTGGTGCGGGCTGACTGGCAAAACCGTGGGGCGCCCCTGGTTTCCAAAGGATGTGTTTTTGCTGGTTTTTGTGCTGGCATCGATCCAGTTCATGGCAGGTTCTTTTTACTGGTTAAGCGTTAAGCTCGGCTGGGTGCAGCAGGCGGAAAAAGAGGCGGCAGCCGCGCTTGTTCAGGGGGTTTTGTTTCACGGCGTGGCTTTATTTATGGTCTGGCTGCTGATGCGCGCGCGCAATTGTTCCTGGAACGCCGCCTTCGGCATGAATTGGGTTTGCCTGAAGCGGGCGTTGGGGCAGGGGTTGCTCAGTTATGTCGGCATCCTGCCGGTCATATTCGTAATATCCCTGGTCTACCAGTTATTTCTATATGCGGCCGGCTATCCGGTCACGCTTCAGGATGTGGTCGAGATTTTTCTGGAGCCACAGTCGGGCTGGAGCCTGTTTTGCCTGATGCTGTTGGCGGTGGTGGTGGCGCCGCTTGTCGAAGAAATGCTTTTTCGCGGGATCCTTTTGCCCGTGCTGATGAAAAAAATCGGGCTGGGAGCGGCGGTGGTAGTCAGTTCGATTTTGTTTGCGCTCATTCATCAGCATCTGCCCTCGTTAATTCCGCTGTTTGTGCTGTCAATAGCTCTGTCGCTCTTATACGTGTACTCCGGCTCGCTTTGGGGCGCAATCGTGCTTCATGCGCTTTTTAACGGCATAAGTATTTGCATTTTGCTCCTGCTTTCGCCATAATGTCTCGAGATTTTGAAGTTGTCCCAAATGTAAGTAAGGAAAAAGAGATAGCCCGCTAAACACGAATTTACGCAAAAAAGAATGAAGTCATTATTGACAGTTGAATGGGTGGCGGAGCAAAAGGGAAAAGGTTATATCCGCGCCGTTGACCAGACGCTCCTGCCGGTCAGTCTGAAATTTATGAAGATCAGGACGGTCGAGGATTTGTGGAAGGCGATCAAGATTCTGCAGATCCGCGGCGCGCCGGCCATCGGAGTGGCCGCGGCTTTCGGCGTCGTGCTTGCCGCGCAGCAAAGCAAATCCCGGAATGTTTCCGATATTGTGAAGGACGTGAGCTGCGCTGCGGCTTATCTGGCATCCTCCCGGCCCACGGCGGTCAATCTTTTCTGGGCCCTGGAGCGGATGAAACAGAAAGCTTTTGGGGCAAGGTCATTGCCAGCCGCTGAATTCAAAAAAGCGCTGGCAAAAGAGGCGATTGCCATCTGGAACGAAGACCGGAAAATATGCCGCCTTATCGGCGAACATGGCCTTAAGTTGCTGAAACGCGGAAACACGGTTTTAACGCATTGCAATGCGGGCGGTCTGGCCACTGCCGAATTCGGCACGGCCCTGGCGCCGATTTACATAGCGCATGCCAAAGGCTGGCCAATAAAAGTTTTTGCCGATGAGACCAGGCCGCTCCTGCAGGGCGCGCGCCTGACCGCCTGGGAACTGCAACAGGCCGGAATCGATGTCACGCTCATCTGCGACAACATGGCCGCCCAGGTCATGAAAGAAGGGAAAATAGATCTGGTTTTCGTCGGAGCAGACCGGATCGCCGCCAATGGCGACACGGCCAACAAAATCGGCACTTATGGGGTGGCGCTCCTGGCAAAGGCGCACAAAATCCCGTTTTATGTTCTTGCGCCGACTTCCACCTTTGATTTGAGCATTGCTTCCGGAGACGATATTCCGATTGAACAGCGCGACGGGGAGGAGATAACTTGCGGGTTTGGAAAACGAACCGCGCCGGACAAGATCAAGACTTATTGCCCCGCTTTCGACGTCACCCCCGCCAACCTAATATCCGCCATTATCTGCGAGCGCGGTATCTGCCGTCCACCATATGAACAGTCATTGCGGCACGCCTGCCAGTCTGATAAAAGGTTGAACGGGATCCGTTAGCCACAACGCAAAGGCCTCTTCTTCGCAAAACCGGACCGCATCTTTCATGAGCAAACTATGACTCATGAAATATCCGGGCTAAGCATTGCTTGACAGGCAAGTTTGTCTGAAGTCGCCGTTTTCCGCTGGTTCTGAGGCCTTCAGCCGGTTTTCATTTGTCCCGTCAAATATTTATGAATTATACTTGAAACCAATGTTTGATAAGGCAGTCCTTCGTGAACAGCCCGCAATTTTATGTTGTAATAGTCCCAGTCTGAGATGCGGATGTTGATCTTTTTGATCTTATTCAAAGCATTGCGGGTATGGGATTGATATTTTTTTATTTCTTCCGCCATGTCCTGGACGGCAACCCATTCGCCATTTTCAATTTCTTTTTCCAGCGCAGCTTCTTCTTTGGTGAGCAGTATCTTTTTTATATTTTGCCTCCAATATGTTTTTTTTGTTGATGCGCGGCTAGGATATATTGTTTTTAAAAAATATATTCCATCATGTTCTTTCACAAAGGGGACATTAAAAACATTATACCATAGTTCCTGTCCGTTAATCTTCGCCGCGAATTCGCCTGTTTCTGGATATTTCATGTTTAACCAAGTTTTTTCATCAGATATTTTGGCGACTCCTGGTAACCCTGCCGGTAATAGAAATTATGAGCCCGCTTGCGCCGGCTGTGGCAATGCAACTCGATTCTATCGCAACCCCGCTTTCCGGCTATTTGCTCGCAGTATGACTCCAGTTGGCGGCCGATCCCTTTACTCCTGGCCGTTTCGTCAACGCATAAATAACTGATGCGCGCAAAGGAGCCCGACAAGGCAATTTGGGGAATGAAATGGATCGAAATGAATCCCAGCACTTTTTCATTCTCGACTGCGACCGCCAATTCTTCGTCGGTGTGACGTATCAATTGCCGGACTTTTGCCCGGATAAATTTCCCAGTTCCGGGGTAGCCCAATTGGTCAAGGAGCTCTGATATCCTGTTTGCATCCGCCTGTGTTGCTTTCCTGATTTTCATCTTATTTGCGTGAGACTGGCCGGGCATTGTTATTCGTTGAGGTACTTGTCTTCGCCTGTTCGCTTTCTGATATCTTATCAATTAAAATCATTTTTTCTTCCTTTGTTGTCCAGCTTGATTTGGCTGCCTGTGTTAACAATGCAAAAATGTCTTTCGTTTCAAAATTATGGCTGGACACTAACTTTTTAAATTCATTTGAAAGAGAAGTATGAAACATGACGGGATCATCGGTGTTTATGCTGATTAGGAGGCCGTGATCATAATATTTTTTAACGGGGTGTTTATTATAGGAAGGGATGACCCTGGTAAATTCATTGGATGTCGGGCATAATTCAATCGGCAGCTGTTTTTTCAGCAAATAATCAAGTAATGTCTTGTCCTGTATTGCGGAAACAGCATGGCCGACTCTGTCAACTTCCAGTTCTTTGATGGATTCCCAGATAATGTCCGGCCCGAGCGATTCTCCGGCATGAATGGTTGTCTTTAAGCCGTAATTCTTGGCCTTCTTGTAAACGGATTTGAACAATGACGGACGGATCCGTTCGTCTCCGCCCAGGCCTATGCCTATTATGTCCTTATTGTTGATCGAAATGATTTCGTCCAATGTCTGCATGGCGGAGACCGGGCCATTCGTTTTGACCAAATCAACAATTATTTTAATTTTGGTGCCTTTTGACTGGTTGATTCCATCCAGAATTGCATGAATAATCTTTCTGACGCTAAGCCCGGTATGCACAATGAAGTCAGTGGGAGAGATAAATACTTCCGCGTATACGTAATTTTGAGCTTTTAACTGTTTCGCGAATGCCGCGGCCGCAGCTTTGAAATCATTCTCGGTCAGCAAAAATCTGTTTTTCCATGCCCATATTTCCCTGAAATGGTTGAAATCATTATAATTGAATTTTTTGCTGAATTCTTCAAAATTTTTTATCCCGTGTTGCACTGCATTTCTGTTCGCGCATTCCCATAGGGTTTGTATGGGAATCGCACCTTCAAAATGAAGGTGCAGTTCAATCTTGGGAAAAATTTTAAGACTATATGGGTCAGGCGTCATGTTTTTGATTTATGCATGAAACTGCATTTTTCAATTCAAACTTATATCGTCGCACATGGCGTCTGCCACGTTCGTAGAGCTCGGTTCCTATCAGCGGCTTCGACCGCATAGTTTTCAAGGGCTGCTTCCGACCCATCGCCAATAAAGACCTCCGTCAGATATTACGCCTCACCTCCTGGGTAACGGGCGGATCCGACAAACAGCTTTCCGCACGCATCACCCGCCATTTGCACCTTATGCGCGACCACGGCCTCGTCCGTAAAATACCCAACCAGCGCCGTTATCTTCTCGCTATCTCAGGCCAAACCTTGACTACCGCGCTAAAGGGAGGTTTTCCGTATGTCCGCAGGTTTTGCTTATCGGTATTTCTCAGCATCCTTAACTCTGGACTCGATGATCATGTAGACTGGCATGTATTTACCTTAATTTCATTTTTCACAGAATGCAGCCAGGATTTCGCCGAAGTAGATCCGGTGGTAATCGTTGGCCGCATAGTTGTCTTGAATCGTCTTGTCAATGAAACCTTTTGGGTCCATGTCCTGATAATATATTTTCCGGCATTCGAGGATGAGGTTCGCCTCGTTATATGACGGAGCGGTTACGCGTTTGGAGCGTTTCAGGGTGAGCTTTGTTTTGGATAATTTGTCGCCATCCTTGCCTGAAAAAGTGCCAAGGGTTTGCAAATCTTTTCGATATTTTTCAGGAAATGCGCACAGAGTGAATGAGTCCGATTGTTCCATATATTTGCGCGTGTGGCGCTGCGGGCGCACGACCACCTGGACGAACGGTTTTGTCCACATGCAACCGATGCTGCCCCAGGCCACCGTCATCATGTTGCAGTCGTCCATGGCGCCTGCGGTCAGCACCAGCCATTGATTTATCCATAGGTCGACTATATTCATGGACAACTTTGTCACGTCTATTTCTCTCATGGTATTGCCTTTCATTTTTTGAGATAACAATGTGAATTTCGTTTGAAAAAACGGCGGCGATTCCTATTCATCTGCGCCGTTGCCGCGCTCGCGCATACACAAGTATTGCGCTTCGCGCAGCGCCGGCACATCTGAACCGGACTTGCCTTGTTTTTTCAAACCCCTCGACAAGCTCGGGGAACGAAATTCACGCTGTGCCCATGCTGCGCAACCGCAACGGCTGCGCAGGTTAGGAAGTTCTATGTCTACGTTCTTATATCTTCGCCGCAGAAATGTATCATGCCAAAACGGAACAATCCGGAGTTAGTCATCAAGCGCTGTTTCCAGCGCGGCCTCGACATGGGCCACGGTTGTGTCAACGATCGGCACCGGACTGTCTTCCGCACGTACCAGCATGCCGAACTCCGTGCAGCCTAAAATTATGGCCTGAGCTCCGCGTGCAGTCAAATCCGCGATTGCATCCTTGAATTTTGCGCGCGTAGAGTCTTTAAAGATACCTTTGGCCAGTTCCTGATATTCTGCATTGTGTATGTTGTCTTGATGAATGCTTTCCGGGATCAGCACTTTTAGCCCATGGCGTTCTTCGAGCCTTTTAGCAAAAAATCCACCGCACATTGTGTAGCGGCTGCCCAGCAGGCCCACTGTGATTAAGCCGCGCGACCGAATCTGTTGCGCTGTCGGATCAACAATATGAATAAAAGGCAGATCAACCGTAGCCTCAATCTGACTGGCGACCATATGGACAGTGTTGCAGGCAATCAGGAAGAAGTCCGCTCCGGCACGTTTTAAGGCGTTCCCAAGCTTGCAGAGCTCAAGGCCAACATGGTCCCAGTTATTGTCGCGTTGAGCGCGTTCAATGGGATCAAAATCAGTTTGAGCCAAAACAAGTTTAGCACAATGGACTCCTCCCAGCCGTTGGGCAATGCCCTCATTGATTTTCTGGTAATAGACGGCCGTACTGGGCCATGCCAGGCCACCAATGACGCCAATGGTTTTCATATTCTTTCCGTTGCTATTCCGGCTTCGTGTCCGCCCTGGCCTTTACCTCTTTTATCATATTCTGCCAGTGCTTTGTCAGAAATGGCGGATTCTTCATGCTGTCCAGCACATATGAGCGGTCGGCGCGGGACAAGTCCAGGACGGCCGTGATCATTTCTTCCTGATAAAAACCAGCTTCGGCCAGCGGGATTCCGTTTGGTTCCCGGATGAAAGACGATCCGCTGGAAGTCTGTTTCCCGTCTGGCGCTTCGCCGATTGTGTTCGCAACGCAATGAAAAATTTTGGAATTTGGGGCGACAGGCTGCTGTGCCCGGCCGGCCCTGCGCTTCCAGCAAACCGCCTCAATCTCGTCCGAACTGCAGGAAGGATGAAAGAGAATCCGCGCGCCTGCCATGACCGGGATTCGGTACAATTCCGGATGTCTTCCGTCACGGCAGATGACAAGTGTGCAAAGTATGCCATCTATCTCAAACAGGGAAAGTTTATTGCCGCCGCGGCAGTATGTTTTCTCGTCTTTCCCGGCCATGTTCACCTTGGCATATTCATGCGCGATCTGTCCCGCGGGGCTGATCACATGGGCCAGGTTGAGAAAACGATCCCTGGCTTTCTGAATGGTGCCGGCAATGACCCAGACCTTGTGTTTTTTTGCGGAAGCGCGCGTCTTGTTCAAGGCGTCAGTTATTTTGCGTTGATTCAGCTTTATGGCATAGGGGAAATAATAGCTGGTGAGATTGGCCTCTGGAAAAAGAACGACCCGGCTGCCATATTCCGACGCCGCTTTTATGTAATGAAGCGTCCGTTCCAGATTGAACTCGAGCGACTTGGCCCAATGCATCTGAACACATGAAACCTGAAGCGTATTTGTCATTTCTGTTCCTCTCTTTGATTTGGCCTCCAAAGGCGACAACTTACATCCGATTATTACAGGTAGGGCATCAGGATTATCTCAACCGTTTGTGCATCCGTGCTGGATCCCTTCGGCAATCCAGAACGGCATAAACAAAGATGGTTTTGGCCTTGACGCGATAATATATCGCGAAGGGGAATCGCTTGGAGAGAAGTCGGTGATACCCGAATACCACAACATGAATGCCGGCATAGAGATATAATGAATCAATGTCCGAAAAAAGTGAATCGAGAAAGTAATCGCCAAGCCCTGCTGTTTGGTTTTTGTAGAACTGGAAGCCGTCTATCAAATCCTGCTGAGCCGTGTCCAGAATCTCGATTTTCATTTGACACGGCTTCGGATCGTGCTTTTGGCTTCAGTCCATTCCGTGAAGTGTAACGAGCCGTTCTGAAGACGTTTCTGCCGGGCTTGCAGGACATCGGCGTGCCATGATGGCGACGGGATGTTTTTTGATGTCCGGGAAAGGTCGTCCCAAATCTTCTCCAGCGTCCGGAGTTTGTCTGAAGTCGTCATTCGCGCGAGTGGCAAAGTCAGTTCCATGATTTTATCCTCCTGCTCATATAGTTTTAAAGGCCTATCTCCATAGGTGCCGTAACAACTATATATTGAGTTATGTTTGCAATAATCCATGCTATATATTGTGGTTACGGCAGTCAAGGAGATACCCCTTTAGTTTTAATATATGCATAAAGCATAATACATGCAATTCATTTTTTCTATGCATAATTGAACAAATTCTTACTTGAGTTTGGATATTCACGCAATTATCATTTGCTGGCTAAATGAGATTATTAAAATCCAATCTTTCCCAAATCGGCGAACTTTCTCTTTTAAAAAAACTTTGTTGCAAACTGCCGTTGCGAAAAGATGTTGTCATCGGCGCGGGCGATGATTGCGCCGTGGTCAGGATCGCCGGCGACAAGAATTACGACTATTTGCTGAAATCGGACGGCGTGGTTGAGGGCGTGCATTTTAAGTCGAATACAAAGCCGGAATTGATCGGCCACAAGGCGCTTGGAAGGGTTTTGAGCGATATCGCCGCCATGGGAGGCGAACCATTGTGGGCTCTGATTAATTTGGTCGCTCCGTCGAAAACTCCGGTAAAACGCATTGAAAAAGTTTATGCGGGTATGAATGTCCTGGCAAAGCGTTTCAATTTGTCAATAGTTGGCGGCGATGTGTCCTCAGGACACGAATTGCAACTGCACGTGTTCGGCGTTGGCCGAGTGAAGAAGGGCAAGTCAATGCTGCGTTCGGGCGCCAAGGCCGGCGACGCCATATTTGTGACGGGCGCTCTGGGCGGAAGTATTGCCGGCAAGCATCTGAGTTTTATGCCCCGTTTATGCGAGGGGCAATGGCTTTTAAGGAAAAATTTTGCGACAGCCATGATCGATATCAGCGACGGCCTATTGCGGGATCTCGGTCATATCATTTCCGCCGACGGGGTGGGGGCTAGGCTCATGTTAGACAGAATTCCCATGTCAGCCGCTGCGCGTAGATGTTCCTGCGTAATCGGACGGTTAACGGTGGTCCGGCCGCTCCGCCCGCCTACAACGCTTCGCGTAGCGATGCGGGCAGGCGGGCGGGGATTCCCACAGGCAGATCCGTCGCGGCGGAGCGCGACGGCCACCTCCTCGGCGGACCACTTATATGTCCGTCGTAAGAGCGTTCTCGGCCATGCTTTAGCCGACGGCGAGGATTATGAGCTTTTGTTCACTGTTCCGGAACGGAAAATAAAATCATTTGTAAAAGCCTGGCAAAGAAATTTCAAGCTTGCTTGCACTCAGATCGGCTGGATAACAGCGCGCAAGGGAGACCTGGAAGGGATTGACTCGGGTGGAAAGGTTATAGAATTAAATGAGGCTGGATTTGAGCATTTTCGAAAAAGAGAGGCACAGAGTGGCAAAGGCACATAGGCGCAAAGTCGGATGGGAAAGAGAAGTAATTACAGAATCGCCGGAGGAAACCAGAAAGCTCGCCTCTGATCTGGCGAAAAAATTGAAACCCGGATCAGTCCTGGCTCTGCACGGCGACCTCGGCAGCGGCAAGACCTGTTTTGTGCAGGGATTGGCCGCCGCATTGGGAATAAAAGAATTCGTCAACAGCCCCACATTCACCATCATCAACGAATATCGGGGACATTGCCCCATCCATCACGTTGACCTTTACCGCGTCAAGTCGGAAGCCGAGTTTGAGGGGCTTGGACTGGAAGATTGTTTCGAGGGATGCGGCATAACCGCGATCGAGTGGCCGGAAGTTTTCGCCTCTCTTTTGCCGGAAGATACGATCCACATCCATTTTGAATTCGTGGATGCCGGCCGGAGACGGATCAGGATTTTCTGCCGGAATTCCGAGGGCTGAACAGAATGTCGGAGAGATCACCCTCCGCTCCGCACTCCCGCAACAGCGCCAAATGCGGGGCAAATTCTCCGATTTCATAGAGATTGTGCGCGTCGCTTCCGAGGGCCAGCCTTACGCCGGAAGCGATGCAGCGGCGGACAAATTCGCGGTCCGTTTCCTGGGTATGGAAATTTATTTCCGCCGCCACCTTGCTTTCTCTCAGCAAGCCGACCACAACGTCATAAAGCGATTCAGGGACTTCAAGTTTGGACCGGAAAAACGTCCGGAATGGGTGCGCCAGAATATCAATGCCGGAATGCACAAGGCTGTCGGTCATGGCCAGAAATTCGTCATGGACTTTTTTCATGTCCGGCGGTTTGTTTTGCAGCGAAGAGAGGGCGTGGATCGAACCCAGGAGGTAGCGGATGCGCTTGCGGTCCGACGGCCGCACGAACGGTTTTCCATCAAAAGAACAATCGGCTTCAAGTCCGATATTTTCCGGCCGGCAGCCGGCGCCGGCCAGGGCCGCAAGGTAGGCTTCCATGCGTTCGTTCTCTTTTTTTATAGACGCGAAGCCTTCCTTCAGAAACGAGTACCGCCAGTAAGTGTCATTGTCGAAATAAAGCTGCCCGGCGTGTTCCATAAAAGTCAGGCCGGCCAGCCCGAAATCATGCGCCAGCTTCATGTTTTTAACCACGTCCATGTTTTCCGAGCAATAGGCGAATTGCGTATGGACGTGCATGTCCCATAAGTTCGATTTTTCCGGCAGGCGCAGATCATGCCGTTTTACCTTGATGTCCTCGTTCATGATCTCAATTTCAAGGAAGGAGAATGGAGATTCACACAAGGCCGGAGCAGCCAGAAAATTAACGCCGTCATCCCTTACAAGTTCGAAACCTTTGTGGTAATGACCGCTGATCGAAAGAAAGATGCCGTTCTGACGCATGGCGGCGATAATTTCGCCGGCGTTGACGTAGTTATAGGGACAATCGGCCCGGCCGGCCGGAAAAAGCGGCGTATGCTGCAGCATGATGATTTGCCCTTTCCAGCCGGCGCGTGTTTCCCGCATGCGTGACAAGTCATGGGCGGTCCGGCGCGCGTTATATCCCGGCTCCTCCGGATCGAGAAACGGCGCGAAACGAATCCCGTTCAGGTCGGTTGTTTCGGGCGGACGGGGAAACACGGAGTAGAAACTTTCAGGCGAGCCGTCATGGTTGCCGGGAATAATCAGCCATGGCGATTTCAGGAGATTG
>Ga0074199_1001263_pt1 | contig 23995 bp, 32 predicted proteins | sample EPASupsiteSAE347_FD_64528 | JGI IMG/M metagenome (GOLD analysis project Ga0074199, IMG submission 64528) | Bioremediated contaminated groundwater from EPA Superfund site, New Mexico - Sample SAE3-47 | ecosystem: Environmental > Aquatic > Deep subsurface > Groundwater > Contaminated ... | reverse complement strand
GTAGCATTGGGACTTTTGTGAAGGCGGAGCAGTATTATGATTCAGATGCAGACCATTCTAAATGTGGCAGACAACTCGGGTGCTAAGAAAGTTGCCTGCATCAAGGTTCTGGGGGGCTCGAAGCGGCGCTATGCCAGTGTCGGCGATGTGATTGTGGTTTCGGTAAAGGAAGCCATTCCCAATTCCAAGGTTAAGAAAGGGGATGTCATGAAAGCCGTCATCGTCCGCACGGTTAAAGAAGTGCGCAGGCCGGATGGGTCTTATCTGAAGTTCGATGATAATTCGGCCGTCCTGATTTCAAACCAGATGGAGCCGATCGGAACCAGAATCTTTGGCCCTGTGGCTCGGGAACTGAGAGCTAAGCAATTCATGAAGATTATCTCTTTGGCCCCCGAGGTGCTCTAAGGGGTAAACGGGCGAGAGATGGAAACAAGGGACGAGAAAATGCAAGGGAAGCAGTTGAAAAAGGGAGATATGGTGAAGGTCGTAGCCGGCAAGGAAAAAGGTAAAACCGGCAAGATCATCAAAATCATAAGGGATAAGGATCGGATAATTGTTGAGAAGCTCAACTTTGTCAAGCGGCACCAACGGCCGGATGCCAAGGGTAAAGGCGGTATAGTGGAAAAGGAAGGCTCCCTCCATATTACCAATGTTTCCTACTTCTGCAGCAAATGCGACACCGGCGTGCGCCTCGGTCACAAGATCCTGGATGATGGGCAAAAGGTCCGTATCTGTAAGAAGTGTAAAGAGACTTTAGACGCATAGGTCGATCAATATGGCAAGACTTAAAGAGTATTATCAGAAAGAAGTAGTTTCGGCGCTTATCGCTAAATTCCATTACAAAAATGTCATGGAGGTTCCGAGACTGCAAAAAATCGTTCTTAACATGGGCCTCGGTGAAGCCATTCAGAATGCAAAAATTCTGGATAGCGCCGTCCAGGAGCTTTCCACCATCACGGGGCAAAGACCTGTGATCACGAAAGCGAGGAAATCGATCGCGACATTCAAGCTCCGTCAGGGGATGTCTATTGGTTGCCGGGTGACCCTCAGGAGGGAGAGAATGTTTGAGTTCTTTGACCGGCTGGTAAATATCAATCTGCCCCGGGTAAGGGACTTCCGTGGAATTGCCCCCAAGTCATTCGACGGCAGAGGAAATTTTGCGCTGGGACTGAAGGAACAGATCATTTTCCCCGAAATCGAGTATGATAAAATAGATAAAATCCGTGGCATGAATGTGGTCATTGTGACGACGGCAAAAACGGATGAAGAAGCCCGGGAGCTTTTAAGGCTGATGGGCATGCCTTTTAGAAATTAGGCCGGAATAGCGGCTGGAGGAATAGAAACGTGGCGAAGAAATCTCTTATCGCAAAAGCAAAAAGGAAACTGAAATTTTCGGTCCGGCAGTACAACCGCTGTCCTTTGTGCGGCAGGCCACGGGCGTATTATCGCAAGTTCGATATGTGCAGGATATGTCTGAGGGATCTTGCCACCAAGGGGGAGCTCCCCGGGGTGATCAAAGCGAGCTGGTAGATCAATAAAGGAGCTATACTCATGGGAATGACCGATCCGATTGCAGATATGTTGACCAGGATCCGAAATGCGAACCGGATGCATTTCAAGACCGTGGATGTCCTCTCGTCAAGAATGAACGTAAATATTGCGGATGTCTTGAAAAAGGCGGGGTATATCGCGGGGTATGAACTGAAGAAGGATAAATACGATCGGGAAAGCTTGCGGATAGAGCTCGTTTATCCCGATACGAGAAATTTCGTGCTGACGGACATTCAGAGAGTCAGTAAACCGGGCAGAAGGGTTTATGTACACAGCGAGGACATCCCCAAGGTATTGAACGGCTATGGCATCGCGATCCTGTCAACTTCCCGGGGGATCATGACGGATCAGGAAGCAAGGGACTCGAAGGTTGGTGGGGAAATACTCTGTAAAGTATGGTAACCGTATCTGAGGATATTCCAAATACGGTCGGGAGATAAAAATGTCGAGAATTGGTAAAAAACCCATAGAATTGCCTGCCGGCGTCCAGGTTGTGCAGGAGGCGGGGGTAGTCAAGGTATCCGGTCCGAACGGACAGCTGTCAGCAGCCATGCCTGCGGGAATTGACTTTTCCCTTGAAAACAATACCGTTGTCATCAAACGACTCTCCGATAATCGCATGGGAAGGTCAGCCCACGGTCTGGCAAGGACCCTGGTGAACAATATGGTAACAGGGGTAAGCAAGGGGTTTCAGAAAGGCCTGGAGATATCCGGTGTTGGTTATCGCGCCGAATTGAACAACAATGTCCTGAAAATGGTTCTTGGGTTTTCCACTCCCCTTGAGTACAAGGTTCCGGAAGGCATCGATGTCAAGATAGAAAAACTTGTCAACATATCCGTTTCAGGTATTGACAAGCATCTTGTCGGCAAGGTGGCTTCAGAGATCCGGGAACTGAGAAAGCCGGAGCCATACAAAGGAAAAGGCATTAAGTATGTTGGCGAGCAGGTGCGCAGGAAAGTCGGCAAATCTGTTGGTTCGTGATAGATTAAGAAATTAGCATATATCCTTTTGAAGAGGTAGGCGAATTGGCATCGAAGGTTGAAAAGGTCAGAGAGAAGAGAAAAGCCCGGGTCCGGGGCAAGGTCTCCGGAACTCAGGAAAGGCCCCGCCTTGCTGTTTTCAGGAGTGCGAAGCATATCTACGTGCAGGCCATTGCGGATGATCTTGGGAAGACATTGGTAGAGGCTTCGACCCTGAGTCCGGAGTTGAGGGATGGGCTCGGAAAAATGAAAAAGTCGGAAGCGGCCAAGGAAGTTGGCAAGTTAGTGGCGGTAAGGCTCAAGGCGATCGGGATTGAAGCGGCCGTTTTTGACCGGGGACGCTTTCTGTACCATGGAAGGGTCAAGGCCCTTGCCGACGCCGCTCGTGAAACAGGCTTGAAATTCTGAGGATCAATAACAAGAGGGGCGATTGGATAAGATCATGATGGAAGAAGTCGAACTGATAGACAGGGTTATTACGATCAACAGGACAGCCAAGGTCGTCAAAGGCGGCAGGAGGTTCCGTTTCAGCGCCATTGTCGTGGTTGGAGATGGTCATGGATCAGTAGGCGCGGGGCTTGGCAAGGCCCACGAGGTACCCGAGGCGATCCGCAAGGGAATGGAGCAGGCCAAGAAAAGTATGAAAAAAGTTGCCATTACAGACCGTACAATTCCCTATGAAGTAATCGGAATCTATGGAGCTGGTCGTGTTCTTCTCAAACCGGCCTCAGAAGGAACAGGACTTATTGCCGGGGGCGCCGTGCGTGCAGTGTTGGAGGCCGCCGGTGTCCATAATATTTTGACCAAGTGTTTAGGGTCCCATAATCCTCATAACCTGGTCAAAGCTACTATCGAAGGTCTTTCCCGACTGAAGGAACCAGCACAGATTGCCAAACTGCGTGGCCAGGTGTTTCTGGAAAGCCGGTAATATTTTTTAGAGGGGTATGTTTCGTGGGACGTAAATTGAAAGTTACATTGATTCGGAGCTATATAGGGAGACCTGAAAAACAGCGCAAGGTTCTCCGTGGGATGGGGCTCCTGAAAATGAACAGGACGGTTCTGCTTGCCGATACTCCCGAGATTCGCGGTATGGTCGGCAAGGTTTGCCACCTGGTTTCCATGGAAGAGTTGGAGGCGTAGGTATATATATGGATTTGCAATCATTAAAAGCGCCGGTCGGATCACGGAAGCAGCGTAAAAGGGTAGGTCGCGGTGACGGCTCCGGGCATGGCGGAACCGCCTGCAAGGGAGCCAAGGGTCAGAATGCACGTTCGGGAGGGGGTACGCGCCCCGGTTTTGAGGGCGGCCAGATGCCCATGGCGCGGAGGCTTCCCAAACGAGGTTTCCGGAGTCCCTTTCGAAAAGAAATAATAACCGTTAACCTTTTACAGTTGAACGATTTTCCGGATAATAGCGTTATCGACGCTGAGGCGTTGATCCAGAGGGGCCTTATCAAAAAAAGAGGAGACGGTATTAAGCTCTTGGGGAAAGGCGATCTTCAACGCGCACTTTCCATCAAACTCGATGCGTTAAGCAAGGGGGCCCGGGCCAAAGTCGAGGCAGCCGGTGGTTCTGTCGTAGAGGTTGCTTGATTTGATAGGCGGACTTGGCAATATATCGAAGATCCCCGAACTTCAGAAGCGGATACTATTCACCTTTCTCCTGCTGATAGTTTACCGTATCGGCTGCCATGTGCCGACGCCCGGCATCGATACGGCGGCTTTAGCGGCCTATTTCGAACAGGCCAAGGGATCCCTGCTCGGGCTCTTTGACATGTTTGCCGGAGGGGCCCTGAGCAATCTTTCCGTATTTGCTCTGGGGATCATGCCCTATATCAGCGCCTCTATCATCCTGCAGCTTCTTACCATTGCCATTCCCCATCTGGAAAAGCTTTCCAAGGAAGGGGAGGCGGGAAGAAGAAAAATCACCCAGTATACCCGTTACGGAACGGTTGTCCTGAGCATTATTCAGGGATTCGGTATCGCGATCGGACTGGAAAACATGGCGGGGCCGACGGGGGTGTCGATTGTTCTGGAGCCGGGGTGGGCTTTTAGGCTCATGACCATGATAACCCTGACCGCAGGAACGTCTTTCATCATGTGGCTGGGTGAGCAGATGACGGAGAAGGGGATCGGCAACGGGATCTCGCTGATAATTTTTGCCGGGATCGTCTGCCGGGGACCGGAGGCGATAATCAACACTTTTCAGCTCCTGTCGGCGGGGGAAATGGGAATTTTCGCAATTATCTTTCTTGTCGTAGTGATGATTGGCGTTGTTGGTACGATCGTCTTTGTAGAAAGCGCGCAGCGAAGGATTCCCGTCCAGTATGCCAAGCGGGTGGTGGGAAGAAAGGTGTATGGGGGACAATCCACCCATTTGCCCTTGAAGGTAAATACGGCCGGGGTCATTCCCCCGATTTTTGCGTCCTCAATCATCATGTTTCCGGCGACCATAGCAAATTTTATCCCCCATCCATGGATGAAATTGGTGGCCGATTCCCTGGTCCCCGGCAAGGCTGTCTACGAATTGATGTACGTTGCATTCATAGTGTTTTTTTGTTATTTTTACACAGCCGTCACCTTCAATCCCGTCGATGTCGCGGACAACATGAAGAAATATGGCGGGTATGTTCCAGGAATCCGGCCCGGCAAAAAAACGGCCGATTATATCGATGAAGTTTTGACTCGCTTGACCTTCAGCGGTGCAATTTATGTGTCTGCCGTCTGTGTCCTGCCGAGCATTTTGATAGGTTATTTCAACGTGCCTTTTTACTTCGGTGGAACCGCGCTTCTCATCGTAGTCGGGGTGGCCCTCGACACGGCCGGTCAGATAGAGACCCATTTGCTGACCAGGCAATACGAAGGTTTCATGAAGAAAGGAAAGATTGCCAGGCGGCGCTGAGGAAGACCATGAACAGGAAATGGGAGTCGTTTCAATGGTCATTCTGAAGCAGCGGAGCGAAATTGACAAAATCAGGGCGAGTAATGGTATCGTCGCGGAAATATTGGCGGAACTGAAGGAAAGGGTGCAGGAGGGCGTTACCACTTTAGACCTGGATCGTATTTCCGAGGAGCTGGTGTTAAAAAAAGGGGCGAAACCGGCCTTCAAGGGATATCGCGGCTACCCCTTTTCCCTGTGCGCTTCGATAAATGAACAGGTGATCCATGGCCTCCCTTCCCGGCGTGTGCTCACGGAGGGAGATATTGTCGGCCTTGATTTTGGGGTCTATTATCAAGGATATTATGGCGACGCCGCCCTGACGGTTCCGGTAGGTAAGATTTCCACGGAGGCGTCAATGCTCCTGAAGGCGACCGAGGAGTCTCTCTCGTGCGCAATCGGGGAGGCAACGGTTGGGAACCGGCTGGGTGATATCTCCGCAGCGGTGCAAAACCACGTTGAGGCGGTAGGTTTTTCAGTGGTCCGTGATTTTGTAGGCCATGGAATTGGCAGGAATCTCCATGAGGATCCCCAAATCCCCAATTACGGCATCAAGGGGCGAGGGGTGGCGTTGAAAGCAGGTATGGTCCTGGCAATTGAACCAATGGTCAATGCCGGAACGTATAAGGTCAGGATGCTGACTGATGGCTGGACGGCCGTGACGGCGGATGGTAGGCTTTCCGCGCATTTTGAACATACAATTGCGATTACTGATCACGGTCCGGAAATATTAAGTCAGTTGAATTGAAAGTCAGTGGCGATAGTCGTCAATCAGGGATGTCCTTATGGCAAAAGAAGAGGCGATAGAGGTCGAGGGAAAAGTTGTTGAGCCATTGCCCAATGCCATGTTCCGGGTAGAATTGGAAAACGGGCACCGGGTTTTAGCCCACATATCCGGGAAAATGCGGATGCATTTTATCAAGATCCTTCCCGGAGACAGGGTAACGGTGGAGCTTTCCCCTTATGATCTGACCCGGGGACGCATCATTTACCGGACAAAATAGATAGTGCCGGATCCACGAAGATCGTGTCCTGATATAAGACACAAGGAGTTAAGATCGTGAAAGTAAGAGCTTCGGTGAAAAAGATCTGCGATAAATGTAAGATCGTGAAAAGGAAGGGTATTCTCAGGATAATCTGTGAAAACCCCAAGCACAAGCAGCGACAGGGATAAAAAGGCCGGTAGTAAGGTCAGGAGGTTGGAGCGTGGCAAGAATTGCAGGGGTGGATTTACCAAAGAACAAGAGGATGGAAATAGCCTTGACCTATATTTACGGTATCGGCAGGACGAAGGCGCATGATATCCTCGTGAAGGCAGGCGTTGATGTCAACACGAAAACAGATCACCTTGCCGATGGGGAAATTACGGCCATCAGAAACATTATCGATAAAGAGCATAAGGTTGAAGGAGATCTGCGGCGGGAAGTCTCCATGGATCTGAAGCGGCTGATGGATCTTGGCACTTATCGCGGATTGAGGCATCGTAAAGGTCTGCCGGTCAGAGGGCAGAGGAGCCACACTAATGCCCGGACGCGAAAAGGACCCAGACGAGCGATTGCAGGAAAGAAGAAGTAACGGGGAGGAAACATGGCGAGGCCGGCAAGAAAAACAGGAAAGAAAAAAGAAAAGAAGAATATCCCGGAAGGGGTTGCCCATATTCAGTCAACTTTCAACAATACCATTGTGACCATTACTGATCTCAGTGGGAACGTTATTTCGTGGTCTTCATCGGGTATCCAGGGGTTCAAGGGCTCCCGGAAAAGCACTCCCTTTGCCGCCCAGATGGCTGCGGAAGACGCCGTAAAAAAAGCAAAGGAACACGGCTTGAGGAGCGTCCAGGTTTATGTCAAGGGGCCCGGGTCGGGACGTGAATCGGCCCTGCGGGCTCTTCAGCTCACGGGTCTCAATATAACCCTGATCCGTGATGTTACACCTATTCCGCATAACGGGTGTCGGCCGCCGAAACGCAGAAGAGTTTAGAAATTATTATTTCATTGCAAAGATTGGTTTAACAGGGAGGAACTTTGGCAAGATATCGAGAATCCGTATGCAGATTGTGCCGCAGGGAAGGTCTGAAATTGTTTCTTAAAGGCGACAGGTGTTACAGTGAGAAATGCGCCTTTGAACGCCGGGAGTACGCACCGGGAGACCATGGTCAGATGAGGAAAAAACCTTCCGACTATGGCGTGCAGCTGCGGGCCAAGCAAAAACTCAAGAGGATGTATGGCCTTTTGGAAAAACAGTTCCACAGTTATTTCGAAAAAGCCGATCGGCAAAAAGGGATCACGGGAACAAATCTGCTGATCCTTTTGGAGAGAAGATTGGACAACATGGTCTTCCGGATGGGATTTGCAAGCTCCCGGACGGAAGCGAGACAGTTGGTCAGGCATTATCACTTTTCAGTCAATGGCAGAAAGGTCAATATTCCTTCTTATTTGGTCAAGGTGGGAGATGAGATCGAGGTTCGTGAGGGGAGCAGGAAGATAAACCTTATCATAGAGGCCTTGGAATCGGTTGCCCGGCGCGGTATACCTCAGTGGTTGACCCTGGATAAAGATAATTTCAAGGGCGCCGTCAGGATGTTGCCCACCCGCGAAGAATTGACCATGCCGGTTCAGGAACAGCTGGTCGTGGAGCTTTATTCAAAATAATATAAAACACTCCGGTGATAAGTTAATTAACCGGAACGGTAAGGATGAAGACAATGCAGCGAAACTGGCGTGGCTTAATACGACCAAAGAGGGTAGAGATCGACGAGAGTACCCATACGCGATTCTATGGGGAGTTTAGCTGTCAACCCCTGGAGAGGGGAATGGGCGTCACGTTGGGAAACGCCTTGCGGAGGACTCTGTTGTCTTCGATTCAAGGAGCATCAATTGTTTCCGTGCGTTTTGACGGAGTTCTTCATGAATTTTCGACCGTCCCCGGGGTCAAGGAAGATGTGACGGACATCATTCTTAATCTTAAGGGTGTGAGGGTGATGCTAAACCAGGAAGGGCCGCGGGTAATTCGCCTCGATACGTCTAAAGAAGGAATTGTCACGGCGGGAGACATCGTTCATGACGCTGCCGTGGAGATCCTTAATCCCGACCACTATCTCGCCACCCTTTCCGGAAACGCTTCCTTGAAAGCGGAAATGGTCGTCAAAATGGGCCGTGGTTACGTGCAGGCGAAAAAGGAGAAGGACTTCGACCAGCCCGAGGGAACCATTAACATCGATGCGATTTATTCGCCCATCAAGAAGGTCAATTATACTGTGACCCATGCGCGGGTGGGGCAAATTGCCGATTATGACCGGCTCGTACTCGAGGTATGGACGGATGGCAGCGTCCTTCCTGAGGACGCCGTGGCCTACGCCTCGAAGATATTGAAGGAACAGCTGGATATCTTCATTAACTTCAGCGAAGTAGAAGAGGAATTGGAACAACCGGAGATCGAGGAGAAGGATAATCTCAACGAACAGCTGCTCCGCCATGTCGACGATTTGGAATTGTCGGTACGCTCTGCCAATTGCCTCAAAAATGCGGGGATAAATCTTATTGGTGAGCTGGTCCAGAAATCGGAAGCGGAAATGCTGAAGACAAAGAACTTCGGAAGAAAATCCCTCAATGAAATAAAAGAGATTCTCGCCGAGCAAGGATTGGGTTTTGGTATGAAGCTGGAATTTCCACCCTGGACCATGCGGGAAGACAGCTAATATATAGATACAATAAGTCCAAAGAGTTAACGCTGGACATCAGATAGAGAGGACAAGGAACTATGCGTCACGGTAAGGCGGGTTGCAAGCTGGGAAGGACAACAAGCCATAGAACGGCTATGTTGAGAAACATGGTCACGTCCTTTATAGAGCATGAGTCAATCAGGACTACGGACAGTAAGGCAAAGGAACTCAAACGGGTGGCCGAAAAGATGGTTACCCTGGGGAAAAGGGGCAATCTCCATGCCCGCAGACAGGCGCTGGCATATGTACGCACCACTTCCATGGTTGCGAAGCTTTTCGATGAACTGTCGGCAAGGTATCGTGACCGGGCCGGAGGTTATACCAGGATTGTGAAGCTTGGCTTCCGCAACGGGGATAACGCACCTGAGTCCATTGTGGAATTCGTTAAAGACGGCGAAAAGGGAAAAACGAAGAAGAAAGCGGCGGCGGTAAAATAAGAGTGGGCGAATAAGTTATCCCTATGGTAACTTTATATAGCATAGAAAAAGGCAAGTCTCTGACTTGCCTTTTTCTATTTGCACTTGTCTTTTTTAATAAAAAAGTATAGAGACACCTTATTAATTCACTTGGAAAGTCATTTGATGAAAGGAGGTCTGATTATGGCGGAAGAGAAGATCGGCGAGGTGGTGAAATTTTTTGCGAAACCGTCAGTAGCAGCGGTGAAGATTGTCAGCGGCGAGCTCAAAGTCGGAGACACCATCAAGATCACCGGACATACTACGGATGTTACCAATGTCATAGATTCCATGGAGGTAAACAACGAGAAGGTGGCGAAAGCAGTACCGGGTGATTACATCGGCGTTAAGGTGTCAGATCGTGTCCGCCCCGGCGACGAGGTTTTCAGGGTGATTCCCGATTGATCTGAAACGCCCGTATGGTTCGCAAGCAGCGAATCAAATGTTTTTCGCCTTTCCGTGATTGAATTTAACATCTCTTAATCAATCACAATTATATGCTAACCGGCCAGAAGCGAAAAAGATTTTGAGCTGCGGCGAAGCCATTTTTCAAAGAACTCAACTTATCTAAGCCATGGATTTTCATATTATATTGCTAATCCATGGCTTTTTCTATATTCATGATGACGCAATGGAATCCAGATAAATACCTGAACAGGCTCGAGATGATGGGAATCCGTATGGACCTTTCCGCTGTCAGGATGACCCTGAAGGCGCTGGGAAATCCGGAACGAAGCTATCCATCCATCCTCATTGCCGGCACTAACGGCAAGGGCTCCGTTGCCGCCATGACGGCATCCGTACTCAGCGCGGGAGGCTATTCTGTCGGCCTCTACACCTCTCCTCATCTGACCGGGGTAAGAGAGCGAATCCGGATCGGCAACGCGATGATTACGGAACGGGATTTCGGGGAGACCATGCGTACCGTTGATAGCCGCTTAAAAGAACCGCTTACATACTTTGAGTTTCTGACGGTGATGGCCTTTCTCTATTTTCAGCAAAGAAAAATAGATATAGCAGTGGTTGAAGTCGGTATGGGCGGGCGACTCGATGCGACATGCGTTGTTGACCCCGCCGTGGCGGTCATCACTCATATCGCCCTGGACCATCAGGAGCACTTAGGGAAGCGCTTGCAGGATATTGCTGCAGAAAAGGCGGCAATAATTCCAAGGCGAGGCGTTTGTATCAGCGGAGTTCGACAACTGCCGGCCCGGCAGGTAATAGTGGACACATGCCGGGAAAGGGAGGCGATCCTCCTGGGAATTGGCAGAGAAATACGCATTTCCCGGCATCGGGATGGCGCCTTTTCTTACCGGAGTCCCTATCATGCCTATGCCCGCCTCCGCTGCAGTCTTGTTGGCGCCCATCAACAGGCTAATGCGGCCCTGGCTGTGGCCTCTGTGGAGGCAATGGCTGTTGAAGGATTCACGGTCAATGAGAAAGCTGTCCGGGAGGGATTAGACAAGGTGAAATGGGAGGGACGGCTGGAAGTACTGCAGAAATCCCCGGTCCTGCTGGTGGATGGCGCTCATAACCCCGCGGGTATCGGATCACTGTGCCGCGCCCTCAGAGATGAATTTTCCTTCCGCCGCCTTATCGTCATATTTGGGGTTCTCCGGGACAAGCGTTATGCCGGGATGATCAGGAGGCTGTCTGTTTTTCAACCCTTGATGATTCTCACGCGGCCCCCAAGCGAACGTTCGATGCCCCCCCAGGAGCTCTTGCCGGTTGCGCGGGCCTTCATCCAAAGGGCAGAAATCATTCTGTCGCCAGTAGACGCCGTCAAATACGCCCTCTCCCTTGCGGATCGTGATGATCTTGTCTGTGTTGCCGGATCCCTCTATCTTGTCGGCGAAATAAAAAAAACTTTCCCTGCCACGGGAACCATGATAGCGGCGGAAGGGAAATGATTCCGCAGGATAAACAGACACGATGGGTCATCTTTCCGAGGATGCTTATCAAGCATTGGACAATCCTTATGTGCTTCGCCATAGTACTGGCGTCTTCTTTCCCCGCCACTGCCGTCTGGGGAGATGAAATCACGTCCTGTCGAGGGGTGGTGCGCGACCGGCAGGGGAACCCTCTGGCCGGTGTCGTCGTTGAACTGAAAGATGAGCCCTACACGATGATCGTGACCGGCCCCGACGGATCATTCCTCCTGAACGGTCTCTCACCCGGCAAAACACTATCCATATCCGTTTATAAGGAAGGTTACTTCCCGGTTTTTGAGATATTCTCCCTCCAGGCAGGAGAGATTAATGTCAAAGAGCTTGTTCTGTCCGTTCTGCCCGGGGATAAACTGCCCGCAGAGACTGTTGCCGCCGATGCGGGACAGATGCAACCAGTTAATATAGATGCGGATTCCCTGAGCTATGAACAGGACACGGACACCTATCATGCCGAAGGAAACGTTGTCATCCGCTACGCCGGGAGCATCCTCACCTCTGACTCCGCCGCCCTCAACAGCAAGACAGATGAGGCCTTCGCCCAGGGACAGGTGGTGTTTAAAAGCCAGCAGGACGTCATGGAAGGAACCCGGCTGAAGATTCATATTCCAACCCAGACGGGCGTTCTTGAGGAAGGAAAGGTCTTTATTGCCCAGACGCATTTTTATATCCGGGGCGACCGTATTGAGAAAAGGGGAGAGGTCTCGTATTTCGTGGATAACGGCCAGGCCACGACCTGCGACGGGGAGGCGCCTGACTGGCGCCTGACCGGCAAGACCATGAACGTTACTGTAGACGGATACGGAACAATTACCCATGGCAAATTTTACGCGGGGAAGGCGCCGGTAATCTATACCCCCTTTCTCATTTTCCCCGCCAAGACAAGCCGTCAGTCGGGATTTCTCTTTCCCAATCGTATGAGTTATTCCCAAGACAAGCTCGGATGGGATGTGGGCATCCCTTTTTATTGGGCCATCTCCAAGGATACGGACGCCACCTTTTACCAGCGTTACATGAGTCAGCGGGGATTTCAGGAAGGGGCGGAGTTCCGCTTTGCCAGCGAGTCAACAACTGGTGTCCTCTATGGAGATTTCCTCAATGACGGCAAGAAGATTACGGAAACCGTCGGCAATATCAGCCGGGACTGGCAGTCTAACCAGCAGCGATGGTCCTTTTACTGGAACCAGGAAACGCGGTTTGATCCCACCTTCTATTTCCGGGCTGATGTCGCCAGGGTGTCGGACAACTGGTATTTTAAGGATTTTTCATCCTACAACTATTTCCTCGATAATTATTCCGCCGATCAGATGCAGCCTTACAAAAGGGTTGCTTTTCTCGGCAACGAATCCCTGACTTCCCTCGATTCCACCCTCCGCCTCGTCAAGAGCTGGAAGCTCTTCAACCTGACCGCCCTGGTGAAGGATACTACCGATTATACGGTTGCCTCCAATGACGGAACCCTCCAGAAATATCCGGAGCTGACCCTCACCGGGGCCAAGGCGCCCCTGTTCGGCTCGCCGGTCAATTATGAAATTGCCTCAACCTATGATTATTTCTATCGGGGTCAGGGTCAGAAGGGACAATATCTGGACATCAATCCCATCCTTTCCGTGCCTCTCAACATGGGCGATTACTTTCAGCTGACCCCTTTTGGCGGTGTACAGGGCACCTTCTGGTCCCGGGACGACAAGATTGAGGATGGACTGGCGAAACGGGGGGACCGGGAAGTATACAGGGCCGGCGCCAACCTGATCTCGGAAGTTCACCGGATCTTTCAGATCGGCGGCAAGAGCCTGGACCGGATCCGCCACGGAATTCAGCCCGAGGTTACATATACATACATTCCCAATGCCTTGCAGGACAGCCTGCCGAATTATGCCGCCCCGGTTAATGAACAGAACACCATTACCTACGCCCTGACCAACACCTTGATTGCCAGGATGCTCGAAAAGGGAGGCAGCGCTAAGTATCTCGAGTTTTTGCGGTTTAAGCTGGCTCAGACATATGACCTCAAGGCAGCGGCTACGGATGCGGTCCCGGCGGGAACGGAGCGACGGCCTTTCAGCGACATTGCCATGGAACTCGATTTCACACCGGTTACTTATCTCTCCATGCGGGCCCGGAACCTCTACAGCGTCTATAACACGACCTGGTCCCAGGCCAACTACGACCTGGGATTGACAGACTGGCGGGGTGATGCCGCCAATGTGATTTACCGGTACACCCAGAATTCTCTTGAAGAGGTCAATCTGTTGTTGACGGCGCCGGTGACAAAAAGTTTGGCCCTCAATTTTAATTTCAAACGGGATCTGCTGAATAGCAAAAACATTGAAAGCACTTATGGATTCAGTTACCGGCGGCAATGCTGGAACATCATCCTCAGATACGGGGATCTGAACGACGACAAGGTCTATGAATTTAAATTTGCCATCTATGGCCTTTGAAAATTAGCCGTGCCGGCGATTTTTAAGTAGGATTTTCCTTGACAAAAGAGGGGAAATTGCGTAGCCTTCCCCACTAATTTTTAGAATCTGGTGAGTTGGACATGAAGACCTTCAATGTTAAAAAGGAAGAAATTATCAAAGACTGGTGTGTTGTAGACGGACAGGGAAAAATCCTGGGAAGACTGGCCAGCGAGATTGCCAGCCGCCTCCGGGGAAAACATAAGCCGATTTACACTCCCCACCTTGATACGGGGGACTTTGTAATTGTGGTCAATGCCGAAAAGATTCGTTTGACGGGAAATAAGCTCGCAAATAAGATCTATTACCGCCACTCGGGCTATCCAGGCGGATTGACTGAAACTACGGCGGGTAAGCTTCTGCAGGAAAAGCCGGAGGATGTTTTGAAAATAGCCGTGCGGGGTATGCTGCCGAAGAACACCCTGGGGCGGGCGATGCTCAAAAAACTCAAGATTTACAAGGGTCCGGAACATCCCCATGATGCTCAGTGTCCGAGAACACTTGAATTGTAAGACATATCTGGAGGAGTGAGGAAAGAAATGGGTGTCACAGAAAAGCGTTTTTATGCGACGGGAAAGAGAAAAACTGCCGTAGCCAGGGTTTACATGAAACAGGGGACCGGTTCCCTGGTCATCAACAAAAGGAATTTTGACGATTATTTCACGCGGGATAGTCTGAAAATGATCATCCAGCAGCCCCTGGAACTGGTGGGAAGAAAAGATCAGTTCGATCTGTACATCAACGTCAAGGGCGGCGGTATCGCCGGTCAGGCGGGCGCCATCAAGCATGGCATATCGAAAGCCCTGGTCGAATACGACCTGGACCTGCGGCCTGCCCTTAAAAGGGCCGGATTTCTAACCCGGGATGCACGGATCAAGGAGAGAAAAAAATACGGTCAGCCCGGGGCAAGGAAGCGATTCCAGTTTTCTAAACGATAATGACCGAGGGGGGCTCAGGCCTCCCTTTTTTTTGGAGGCGCAGGATGGTCAGGGTCGGAGTCTATGGAGCGAGCGGTTACACGGGCCAGGAGTTGCTGCGGTTATTGCTGCGACACCCGGCCGTGGAGGTGGTTGCCGTTACTTCCCGTCGCTATGCGGGCAAGTCTGTAGCAGATCTTTATCCCGCTTTCACCGGACTCACTGAACTGATGTTCATGGACGCTTCACCAGCGGAAGTGGCCGCGAAATGTGAGCATGTCTTTCTGGCGCTGCCCCATGCGGTATCCATGAGCGTCGCCCCCTCTTTCCTGCAGGCTGGAAAGAAGGTAATCGATCTGAGCGCCGATTTCCGTCTTCGCAACGCCGATACCTATGCCGCCTGGTATGGCCGACACACAGCCCCCGGTCTCCTCAAGGAGGCCGTTTACGGCATTCCCGAGCTATACCGGAAAGAGATAAGGAAGGCCGGCATCGTGGCCAATCCCGGCTGCTACCCCACCAGCATCATCCTTGGCCTGGCGCCGCTGCTCAAGGAAGGCTGGATCGAACCATCCTCCATCATCGCCGATTCCAAGTCCGGGGTGAGCGGCGCCGGCCGGGAACCCCAGGTCGCCTCCCTCTTCTGCGAAGTCACTGAGGCCTTCAAGGCCTATAAAGTTGCTCAACACCGTCATACCCCGGAGATTGAGCAGGAATTGAGCGTCCTTGCCGGCCGGGAGCTGCGGATTTCCTTTACTCCCCATCTGCTGCCGATCTCCCGGGGGATCCTCAGTACCATTTATGCCACCTTGTCCCGGAAGGCCTCGCCTGAGACTGTCCATGAACTCTTTGATAACTTCTACAAGGAAGAACCATTTGTCCGGATATATAAGAAAGGCGCCTATCCCAATGTTTCTTCGGTCCGGGGCGCCAATTACTGTGATATCGGTATCGCCGTTGATGAACGGACGGGAAGGGTCATCGTGATCTCTGCCATCGATAATCTCATCAAAGGGGCTGCTGGTCAGGCGATACAGAACATGAATCTCATGTGGGGCATGAAGGAAAATCTTGGTCTGGAGATGATTTCCCTTTATCCTTGAGGGCTTCGTAAAAAGTCCGGATGCCGCGTTGCGCTGCATCCTTCGTCACTGCGGCGTACGCCAAGTACGCCTCATTCCTCAGGATTTGCGCGCCTTGCCTGCGAATCTTTTTACGAAGCCGTCGATAATGGTTATTTTTTTGACTTTTTTTACGAGTCCATCATTTTTAATAGTTTAATGATTTTCCAAGGGGCATGCATATGGCACTGCGAGTTTACAATACGCTTACCAGGCAAAAAGAGGCTTTCCAGCCTATCGAACCCGGCAAGATAGGCATTTACGCCTGCGGGATTACGGTTTATGATCTCTGCCACATCGGTCATGCCCGTTCGGCAATTGTCTTTGATGTCATCAACAAATATTTGCAATACAGCGGCTTTGACGTTACCTTCATCAAGAATTTCACTGATGTTGATGATAAGATTATCGATCGTGCCCATGCGGAGGGATGCGACATCAAGGGTATTACCGAAAAATATATCGAGGCTCACAACCGGGACATGGATGCCCTGAGCGTGGCCAGACCCACCATCGCTCCCCGGGCAACGGATAATATTGAAGGCATGATCCGTCTGATCTCAACCCTTTTCGAAAAGGGGCTTGCCTATGATGTTGACGGCGATGTGTATTATGCCGTCGATAAGTTTAGGGGTTACGGTAAATTATCGGGGAGAAACCTGGAAGACATGCTGGCCGGCGCCCGCATCGACATTAACGAAAAGAAACGCAATCCCATGGATTTTGCCCTCTGGAAGGCCAGCAAGGAGGGGGAACCATGGTGGGACAGCCCTTGGGGAAAAGGCCGGCCGGGATGGCATATCGAGTGTTCGGTTATGAGTCAGCGTTATCTGGGCGAGACATTTGACATCCATGGCGGAGGGGAGGATCTCATTTTCCCCCATCATGAAAACGAGATTGCCCAATCGGAGGGGGCTACGGGCAAGCCGCTGGCCCGTTACTGGCTCCATAACGGCTTTGTCCGGGTGAACAGCGAAAAGATGTCCAAGTCGCTGGGTAATTTCTCTACCATCCGGGATATGCTCCTTGATTACCATCCCGAAGTGCTGAGGCTTTTTGTCCTCCAGAGCCACTATCGCAGTCCCGTGGACTTTTCCGGGGAATCGCTCCGTGATGCCAGGACGGGTATGGACCGTTTCTACGCCACTCTCAAGACTGTGAAGGACACTCTTGCCGGAAACAGAGAGATGAATGTCGATGAATGGAAGGGTTCCCTTACGGAAGAGCAACATCGGGTTCTCGAAAAGATCATGACCCTTCCCGAGCGCTTCACCGAGGCTATGAACGATGATTTTAACACGGCCAGGGCGATCGGACATCTATATGACGCTGTCCGCGTTCTCAACAGCTTCATGGCGGAAGGTCAAAACGAACCGGCCCCCGAAATGGTATATGTCCTTGTCCGGTCCCGGGATATGCTGCTCCGGATCGGAGCTGTCCTGGGGCTGTTTCTCGATGATCCCGAACATTATTTCGAGGTAGACAGGAACCGGGAGATTCGCAAACGAGGTCTGGATATCGGTGAGATCGAAGGTCTCGTGGAGGCGCGCCGTCTGGCAAGGGCGCGGAAGGATTGGCAGCAGGCCGACGAGATACGGCAGATGCTTGTAGAAAAGAAGATCAGTCTCAAAGACACTCCCGATCGAACTATCTGGAAAATCGAGTAGCTGCCGTGATGTTCATCCCCCTGGTCTAAAATGGCGTCCCCATGGGACTTTTTACATCCGTCAATCCAAACCGCTCCAGATTGTAAAGGAAATATGATGAGGAGAGAATTTATAGCGGTCTTAGTTCTCTTTTTTTCTATTTTTTTTCTCCTGCCGGTGCATGGTCAGGACGAGACCATTAAAAAAGGCGAGGCACTGGACATGCGTAGATGCATTCATATTGCCCTGGCCAGGCACCCGGCCGTTCTTTCCGCTGCCGGCGCTGTCAGAGTCAATGAAAGCCGCATCGGTCAGGCCCGCTCCGGCTATTTGCCCCAAGTGGGGGTATCTTCAAGCTACTCCCGGACTGACCCCTATACTACTCCCGCCGGTACGGTAGCCCAACCGGCGGGTAATATTTACAACCAGTATGGATCGACCATTTCTCTAAACCAGAATATCTACGATTTCGGCAAGACAACGGCCCAGGTTGATGTTCAGAAGCTCAACACGGGTTCATCACGACTGGATCTGGATGCCGTCCGGAAGCAGATTGTTTTTAACGTCAAGCAGGCCTATCTAAATCTTCTTAAATCTCAAAAAAATATGGAAGTGGGGATGGAAAAGGTGCAGCAGTTTCAAAAGCATCTCGACCAGGCAAAGGGTTTTTTTGAAGTCGGGGTTAAGCCCAAGTTCGATGTGACCAAGGCCGAGGTGGATCTGAGCAATGCCCGTCTGGATCTCATCAAGGCGGAAAACGCCTTGCGGATTGCCCGCTCGACCTTAAATAACGCGATGGGATACCCCGATGCCCCGGAATATGAAACCAGCCGAGGGGATTTCAGGCCCCAGCCCTATGGGATTGTTTTTGAAGAGGCGCTCCAGAAGGCCTACCAGGATCGGCCGGAACTGAAGTCTCTGGCAACGAAACGACTGGCCCAGGAAAAGACTATTGAATTGTCGAAAAAAGGATACTACCCCAATATAACCGGCACGGTCGGTTATGGCTGGGGAGGTCAGGACTTTCCCTGGGATCAGGGGTGGAACATCGGCGCCACGCTTAATATTCCCATTTTCAGTGGTCTGTCCACAAAATATCAGGTTGATGAAGCCCGAGCGAGTCTCGAGGTCATCAAGGCCAATGAGAAGACCCTCCGCCAGGATGTTTATCTCGAACTGCAGCAGTCCTATTCTAATCTCCGTGAGGCCACGGACCGGATAACGACGACCGAGTTGTCGGTCAGGCAGGCCGCCGAAAATCTGGAATTGGCCGAGGGCCGTTATGCGGCCGGGGTAGGCAGCGCCATCGAGATTACCGACGCCCTGGTGGCATACAGCAATGCCCAGACTGCCCTGACGGCGTCTATCTATGATTTCAAGATAGCCCAGGCCAGTATCGAGAAGGCAATAGGTGCTCCATGAGGAAGAAATATCTGATCATTGCCGGCGTCTTGATTTTGATCATTGCAGCGGCTGCCGTCTTTATGTTTACGCGGGGCGGCAACAAAGGGGTAAGATATCGGACGGATAAGGTTTCCACGGGGGATATACGAGCGACCGTGACGGCGACCGGGAAAGTCAATGCTGTGACTACGGTGATTGTCGGCGCCCAGACATCAGGGATGATCAAGGCATTATATGTTGACTTCAATTCCCCGGTAAAGAAGGGCCAGGTACTTGCCCAGATCGACCCGGCCACTTTCGCTGCCAAGGTCGAGCAGGCAAAGGCCAATCTTTATCTTTCCCAGGCCAATCTGCAAAAGGCGGAGGCGACCCTCCGGGATGCTAAAAGAACCCTGGATAGAAACGAAAACCTCTTTGCCAGGAATCTTATCGCTCGGAGTGATCTTGACACGGCAAGAACAAATATGGAAACGTCTCAGGCCCAGGTTAGCGCTTCCAAAGCCCAGGTGGATCAGGCCCGGGCGTCGCTGAGATTGGCGGATACAGACCTGGCCTATACAACCATCCGTTCTCCTGTGGATGGAATGGTCATTTCCCGGACGGTCGATATCGGTCAGACCGTGGCGGCAAGCTTTCAGACTCCGACGCTCTTTAACATCGCTCAAGATCTCACGAAGATGCAGATTGAAACAAGCGTTGATGAAGCCGATATCGGCCGGGTACTGGTAGGACAGCCAGTGGAATTTACCGTCGATGCCTTTCCGGCGCTGGTGTTTCACGGCAAGGTATCGGAGGTGAGAAATTCCCCGACTACGGTCCAGAATGTGGTGACCTATACAGTCGTCGTCCGTGTTCATAATCCGGAGATGAAACTGCGGCCGGGAATGACGGCGAATGTATCGATCATTATCGACAGCAAAAAGGGAGTGCTGAAGATGCCGAGCGCCGCCTTGCGGTTCCGGATGCCGGAAACGGCCGGGAAGAAAGAGATCCCTGGAGGCAAAGGGCAACAGGTTTGGACCCTCGAGGGGGAGAAGCCCAAGAGAATACCTGTCCAGGCGGGGATCAGCGACGGCAGCTATTCCGAGATCGTGGGCGGAGCGCTTCGACCCGGCCAGGAGGTTATTATCGAGGCGCTGGATCCAAACAGAAAAAAGGATAATCCCGGTGCGGCGACGCCACGATTCATCAGATAACAGGTTGGACTTGGGGGAAAGGCGATTGCCTCCAAATATGTTGATAACCCTTGCAAAATCGGTAAAACCGGGATGATCAGAACACAGGAACTTACCAAAATCTATCAGGTCGGAGAAATGACCGTTCCGGCCCTGAATGGAGTCACACTGACCATTGGCCGGGGGGATTTTGTGGCCATCATGGGTCCCTCCGGTTCCGGAAAATCGACGTTTATGAACATTCTCGGCTGCCTTGACCAGGTGACAGCCGGCCGGTATCTCCTGGACGGGATCGATGTCAGTCAATTTTCCAATGATGAACTGGCGGAGATCCGGAACCGGAAGATGGGATTTGTCTTTCAGGGATTCAATCTTCTCTCCCGGGCCTCGGCCCAGGAAAATGTGGAACTGCCCATGCTCTACAGCGGGACCCCGGCCAGGGAACGACGGCAGCGAGCCCAGGAGGCGCTGGTGAAATTAGGGCTGGAAGGGCGGGAACATCACCTGCCCAATCAACTGTCCGGAGGGCAGCAGCAGCGGGTGGCCATTGCCCGGGCCCTGGTCAATGAAGCCCCTCTTCTTTTTGCCGATGAACCGACCGGTAATCTGGATACGAAAACAAGCATGGAGATCATGGATCTTTTTGTCCGGCTTAACCAGGAATCACATATCACGCTTATCCTGGTGACCCATGAAATGGATATTGCCGCCTTCAGCCGGCGGGTAATCCGCTTTGTTGACGGTGTCGTCGTTAGCGACGTCAAACAGGGGGCATAGGTCATGGTCGTCAGTCTTTTGTCTACGACAAGAATCGCCTTCCGTGCCCTCTGGGTGAACAAGATGCGGTCCTCCCTGACCATGCTGGGGATTATCATCGGGGTTGGAGCGGTTATTGCCATGCTGGCGGTGGGCCAAGGGGCCAGCGAGAAAATTTCCGAGCAGGTAGCCTCAATGGGGAGTAATCTCCTCATTGTCATGTCGGGCAGCGTCACCTCCGGGGGCCTGCGCATGGGCAGCGGCACCCAGATGACCCTGACCCTGGAGGACGCCGATGCCATTGAACGGGAATGTTCCGCCGTGGCGGCGGTTGCGCCCATGCTCAACGGCGTTGCTCAGGTCGTGTATGGAAACCAGAACTGGTCCACCGGGGTCCAGGGAACTACTCCCGGCATTCTCGTCGCCCGTGATGCCGCCCTTGTTTCCGGGCGGCCCTTCACGGATCAGGATGTCCGCGCCGCCGCCAAGGTGGTCCTGTTAGGCCAGACGGTGGTGGACAGTCTTTTCGGTTCCATGGATCCTGTGGGGCAGATCATCCGGATCAACAAGGTTCCCTTCACCGTCATCGGGGTTCTCGAAAAAAAAGGCCAATCCATTGTCGGCCAGGACCAGGACGATCTGGCCTATATTCCCGTGACTACGGCGCAAAAAAGGATCTTTGGAACTACCTTTGCCGGGATGGTGCGGACTATTCTTATCAAGGCGAGAAGCGCCGGGGAAATGGACCGGGCGGAACAGCAGATCACCGACCTGCTCAAACAGCGGCACCGGATCAATCCCAAAGGGGAAATGGATTTTTCCGTCCGGAACCTGACCCAGATGCTCCAGGTTGCCGAACAGTCCACGCGGGTTATGACTCTGCTGCTGGGGGCTATCGCCTCTGTGTCGCTCCTGGTCGGGGGCATCGGGATCATGAATATCATGCTTGTGTCTGTTACGGAAAGAACCAGGGAAATCGGCATCCGTATGGCGGTGGGGGCGAAAACCTGGGCCATCCGGATGCAGTTCCTCGTGGAGGCGCTGACTTTATCTTTGAGCGGGGGGATTATCGGGATCGTGGTGGGTGTCTTGACCTCGCAGATCCTCTCCCAACTTGCCGGCTGGACAACGATCATCTCTCCTCTCTCCGTTGTCCTGGCCTTCGGTTTTTCCGGTATGGTCGGGATCTTCTTCGGATTCTACCCGGCCTACAAGGCATCCTTACTCAACCCGATCGAGGCGTTGCGATATGAGTGACAAGACATCAATAGACACGAAACATAACATTCTTTTGGTCGATGACGCGGAAGAAATGCGCCTGTTGATCTCCCGTCAGTTGCGGAAGGCAGGTTACGCAAAGGTAGTGGAGGCGTCGTCGGCAGCGGAGGCCTTTTCCATTCTCGGTCTGAACATGGATGATGAAACAGTTGTAGATGTCGATCTCATCGTCATGGATATCGTTATGCCGGAGATCAACGGAATCGAGGCATGTCGCCGCATCAAGGATGATAATCGCTTTGAAGATGTCCCCGTCATTATGATCACGGCTTTGGCGGACAAGGGAATCCTGCAGTCGGCTTTCGATGCCGGGGCGATGGATTATATAACCAAACCGGTGGATAAGCTGGAACTCATTGCCAGGGTACGGTCATCATTGCGCCTCAAAGATGAAATGGAAAAACGCCGGGAAAGAGAAAGGGAATTGACTGTAATGTCCCGGGAACTTGCGGCGGCAAACCAGATTCTGCAACGGTTGAGCCTCCTGGATGGACTGACGGGCATTCCCAATCGCCGTCGCTTTGATGAAGTCCTCACCTATGAATGGAAGCAGGCCCTGCGCAGTAAGCAACCCCTTTCCCTGGTCATGATGGATATCGACCATTTCAAGGCCTTCAATGATCATTATGGACATCTATCGGGAGACGACTGCCTGAAAAAGGTAGCCCTGGCCATGAGCGGCATTCTGAAAAGACCCACAGATGTTATTGCCAGGTACGGCGGCGAAGAATTCGCCGCGATTCTGCCCATGACTGTGAGCGACGGCGCCAAGGCTATCGCGGTGGCCATGAGGAACAGCGTTCTAAAGCTTGCCATTCCTCACGACTATTCATCCACCGCCTCCCGGGTTACCATCAGCATGGGGATAGCCACGCTGGTTCCCCGAAGGGGCATGACGGCGGCGATGTTGATTTCCGCTGCCGACCAGGCCCTCTATGAGGCAAAAGCAGGCGGCAGGAACCGGATTGTGGTGAATCGGCTCAGCTCTTCCTGATTCCCAAAATCATCCGGGCCTCCCCCGGGGGGTCGCTGCTCGGCGGTCTTGAAGGCCCCACCGCCGAAGACAGGCAGATGATGACAGGATTTGACATCAGCATGACCTCCCTGGATTAAATTGATCAACTGGCAGCCTTTTTGACTATGTACAGGGCAATGACAACGGCAACCACCGCAAATACACCAAAGAGAGTGAAGAATTGTTCCACATAGGTCAGCCCCTCATACCAGTTCATCAGCTGGTAGTAATAGGTCAGGTACTGGTTCTTCAAACTGTCGATCATGGCTACCTCCCGGCAAGCTGTTGATATTAATGAATAGCCTTTCTATCAGGAATTTGCCGGGAATTCTACAAATATTCTTACGTTGTCCCCTCTTTGTAGTAGTAGAATTGCCGTGATGTCCAAGTTATGATAGTATATTGAAACTGAAGGATAAGGTCAAAGAAGTGCCTGGATCAGATGACGAGAGAGACTTCTATCTGCACACGAAAAAATAAGGGCGGCATCTATTCGACACCGCCCTTAACCTTGAGAGAGGCAGGGTTTGAATATTGTCTGTTCTCATTACCTCTCTCGACCACTGCTGCCGCTACGGCAGACTTTGTGTTTTCTTGGATCTCAGCCTTTCTTGTAGCGATAAGGCGTAG
>Ga0074199_1001262_pt1 | contig 24013 bp, 22 predicted proteins | sample EPASupsiteSAE347_FD_64528 | JGI IMG/M metagenome (GOLD analysis project Ga0074199, IMG submission 64528) | Bioremediated contaminated groundwater from EPA Superfund site, New Mexico - Sample SAE3-47 | ecosystem: Environmental > Aquatic > Deep subsurface > Groundwater > Contaminated ... | reverse complement strand
ACACAGGCCGGTTGTTCTCATCGAACAATTCAAGTTTTACAAAATATATCGGCCCTATGTACGGCAAGCACGGAACCGCAAAAAGATCACGCCAGGAATCTTCGGCCATATCCGTGACAACCTCTTTTTCCCATTTCAGTTTGGCGTTCAAATTATAAATTCGCGCCCGCGCCTTCAGATTGCGCCGGGATTTCAATGAATTGTTGACTATGGTTACAACCGAGTCGACCGGGCTCATCTGAATGTGGAGCGGTTCGCAGGCTCTTTTTATGTAATAATACGCCGGAGTGGGCCTTAGATAATAGTCATAAATCTGCCACTGCACGTCCGGCCAGCACGAATTCAATTTCCACTCCATGAACCCGCTGGTAATATCCCATTTGCGGTGATGAACGGCTTCAAACATAGCCCGATGCTGGTCAACCGAAACCAGATGGGCTTTCCAGCAGTAATCCTCAAGGTTTTCCGGCTCGCCGTAGCGCCGGCGTATGACGCGGTCGTATTTGCGGTAATAATCGTTGGCGCCATGATAGGCCCAGGTTGAATTCAACGGGAAGGGCGCGTCCTTTGGATGGTTGTCGATATCAGGAACGATCTTTTTGATGGAATCAATGGTGGGAAGCATGGCCGAGCCCATTTCTATCTTGAACATCCACGATCTGTTTTCACGCACCATCCGGTAATACCACGAATGCGGCTGCCAGGTATATGACTTCGGACCGGAATCATTGGCGCCCACAGGAGTATCCTGCATGATCCATTCCGGCCATTTCCGATGGTCATGATAGCTGTCATAACCGGAAGGCACGATAATGCGTGTGCCGTCCAAATCCTGCACGGATTTGCGCCAGACATTATACAATTCCCGCTCCACGTGCCCCTCGTTCATGCACATGTAAACCACGATCGAGGGATGGTTGCGATACCGCCTGATGATGTCATCCCCGCATTTCGCAAGCAAATTCGGATTCAAGGGACGGTCGTAAGCGTTAAGCCAGTGGTTCTGGTAGAAGCACAGCCAGAACATGAGTCCCAACCGATCGCACATGTCGTAGAAATCATCCGGCATGTTGGCCGGCTCCTGCATGGTAATGGTGTTCAGATTAGCCCTGAGAATATATTGCATTTCTGCTTCATAACGCCGCTCGCTAAGCAATTCACTATCCATCAGCGTATCCGGAAGCACCAGGTATCCACCGCGGCAGAATATTTTCTGCCCATTGATGTGCATGCGCAAACCATGGTCCCCATCCAGCTCATGCAGCACCTTGGTCACCTCGCGCACCCCGAAAACGACCTTTTTTTGATCGGAAATGCCTGTTATTGTTTCAATGGTTAACGTCAGATCGTATAAATTCTGCTCCCCATACCCAGCCGGCCACCACAAGCGCGGATTTTGCAGTTTGAGTTTCGGATGTTGTTCAGGCGCCATTGTCACAATCCTGGCTTCTCCCGGTTGGAGTTCCACCGTTTCCTTGAAAAGCGTTTGACCTTCCAACTGCGCGCAATAAATCCCTTTTTGGACGGAATCGGAACTGTTGGTTAATTCAGCCGAAACCGTCAAATTGGCCTTATCCGTGCGCGGCAAGGGCAATTTGGTCCTGACAAATGGATCTTTAATGGCAACCGGTCCGGTTGATTCCAGATAAACATCCTGCCATATGCCCATAAGGCGGTCCCGCACCTCGGGAACATTGTCGTACCCCAGCGCAAAATCGGTGATGGTAACATCCCGGTGAATATCGTTGTATTTGTCCAAATCCCACCTACGGCACGCCTGATAGACTTCCAACTGAGTTGTGGCCTTGCCCGGATGGTCAACGCCGTAAATTTTGACCGCCAGACAGTTCATTTCCCCTAGCCGTACCAAACCGGTTACGTCGTGCCTGAACCTCAGGAAAGCCCCGACCATTTCCCGCGGTCCGGCGATTTGAACTCCGTTCAGCCAGACTTCCGCGCGATAATTTATGGCATTGAACACAAGCCATAATTTCGTCCAGCCGCCTGCGGGAGCTTTGAATTCCGTCCGGTACCAGTACGGATCCCGCCACGGATTCCTTTTGTCCGGCAAATAGCTGTACTTCGCCAGATCGTTTTGGGCGTTATATTGCTCAGATGCGTCCGGAATCAGGAAGTTGTTGAGCCCGATCCGCGGGTCAGGATACACGCCATTTTTGACCAGCGCGTTCAGCACCGTTGAAGGAACCGTCGTAACATGCCATTCACTCGCGTCATACCCGGCGCTGGAAATCCGTTTCGGATCATCCTTTACCAGAAAACCAGATTTCAGCCTCCAGTTATCCCTCAGATACGTCCGGTTTTTTGTCATTGTTTCCTCCTGACTGATTCATAATTGACTCGCCATAAAAAAAGTCCCTGGGGCGGAGCGGTCGGCACAACGGCAGTGCGTTTTTTCTGTTCAAGAATATTTTCAGCCTCTGAAGGCGCCAGTTCGCCCTGCCCCACCCTGATCAAAAAACCCGCCAGACTGCGCACCATCCGGTAAAGAAAGCCGTCGCCGCAAGCGATGATGGCAACCTCATTTCCCTTTTCCCGGACCGCCAGAATGGACAAGGTGCGCACCGTGCTTTCAACGATCCGGTTGGGGTTGGCCGTGAAAGCGGCAAAATCGTGTTTCCCGGTCAGCAAGCCGGCCGCCTGCCGCATGGCTTCCAGATCGAGCGGACGGCGGATGTGCGCACGATAACGATATAAAAAGGGCGGCATGACCTTGCCATTCCAAATTAAATAGCGGTATTCCTTGCCGACGGCGGATCTGCGCGCATGAAAATCGTCCTTCACGGGACTTGCCTTCAAAAGGCGAATGTCCGGCGGGAGCATGGAATTCAAGGCCTGCAAAATCTTTGCTGGCGGCAGCGCATCCGTCAGATCAAGGTGGCCCACCTGTCCAAAAGCGTGGACGCCCTGGTCTGTGCGGCCGCTTCCGTGTATTTTTACCGTCTGCCCGGTAAGCTTGTGGAAACTTTTCTCAAGCTCCCCCTGGATGGTTTTCATGCCCGGCTGGACCTGCCAGCCGGCATAGGCGGAACCGTCGTAGGCGATAATGAGTTTATAGCGCTGCATTTCCATGCGCATCGAGGTAGGACTGGAGAATGACATGGGCCGTGGCCTCGTCAATGGATTGTTTGCGACGCCGGCGCGACAGGCCCCCATCGATCATCGCCCGTTCCGCGATTTTTGTGCTAAGCCGCTCGTCCCATAGGTCGACCGGCAGCCCAAGGCGTTCCTTCAATAATTCGGCGAATCGTTCAACGCCTTCGGCGGCCGGCCCCTTTGAGCCGTCCATGTTTAGCGGCAGCCCGACAACGATTTTGCTCACAGTCCGCTCGGCCACAATACGGTTCAGTTCCTGGACCACGCGCTGCAGACCGGCATTTTGAATAACGCATAAAGGAAAGGCTATTATGCCTTCCTCGTCGCTGACGGCCACGCCGATGCGTTTGCTGCCGAAATCTATGCCGAGGTATTTTCCCATTTTCGATTTTTCCGCCTTTAGCGGACCCGCTTGAGGCGGGGGATTTCCGATTTTCGATTATTCAAATCCGGTAATTTTTTTTCTTCACAATATAACATATCAAACTATCCCCTTATATTTCCCGATTTTTTTCATCCGCGCCACAAGGTGTTTTATTTCCTGGGCTTTGTTTTTGGCGCAAACCAGGGTGGCCGCGCCGGAACGCACCACCACCAGATCGCGCACGCCCACCAGCGCGATCAGGCCGTCCTCGGCCACGGCAATATTATCCCGGGCGTCATAAATTTCTCCGCTTCCGACGACAACATTGCCGCCTGAATCCTTTTCGCAGTGGTTCTCCAGCGCCGCCCAGGAGCCCACGTCATCCCAGGCAAAGTCGCACCTAGCCATGACGATGTTGCCGGCTTTTTCCATGACGGCGTAATCGACGGAGATTTTTTCGAGCTTCGTATATTCTCTTTTCAGAATTGCATTAAAAGAATCAGAACGGCGTCTCGCCCCGCTTTTGCCGATTTTTTCGATCAAACCGCGCAGTTGCGGCCTATGTTTTCTTATGGCAGCTTCCAGGGCCGCCACCGACCAGACAAACATGCCGGAATTCCAATAAAATTTTCCGCTTCTCATGTATTTCCGCGCGGTTGACGCGTCGGGTTTTTCGACAAATCGCCTGACTTTCAAAAAATCAGTTTTGCACACGGCATCATGAGCATGGCTCGCTGAACACACGTTGTCATCCTGAGCGCAGCGAACGGATCTCCGCCATGTTGACAACTGCGGCAGAGATTCCTCGCTACGCTCGGAATGACAGAATCTATGCGCGTCATTAAGCTTCCCACCCACTTCGATATAACCGAATCCGGTGCTGGGCGTGGAAGGCTTGATGCCGATGGTGATCAGAGAATCGGACGACAAGGCCAGTTTGAAACAATCGCTTAATGTTCTCAGAAAGACTTTCCGCCTGCCGATCAGATGATCGGAAGTGAGCACGCAAAATGCGGCTTTTTCGTTCCTGCTTTTGACCAAGGCGGCGCCAAGAGCCACGGCGGCGGCAGTGTCGCGTCCGCACGGTTCGCCGACGATATTTTTCCTTGGAAAATCCGGCAAGACTTTGTGCACCATGCCGACCAGGTCCGCCCGGGTGATAATAAACACATTTTGCAGCGGAATCAGCGCTTCAATCCGCTCAACCGCCTCGCAGATCAGCGGTTTGCCTGAAGGAATTGCCAGGAATTGTTTGGGCCGGCTCGTGGTGCTCATCGGCCAGAAACGCTCTCCGGCTCCCCCGGCCAATATCACGGCATATATATCCTTGACGTTCAGCATAATGTTCACCCTTTTACTTTGTTTGCCCGCTTACATTAGCAAAGTTTCCGCCTTTATCCACAACAATTTCCGTGATATGTTTGGAAATAACTGTTTGGCCTGGAAATAACTTGGCAGAGATGGTAAAAAGGAATATATTTGATTCTGAATAAAACAAATGATCCCGGTCAAAGTAACACAAATATCGCTATCCAACATGGGATTCGTGGTTTTTCTCAAGGAAGAACGCGGCGAGCGCACTCTGCCGATATTTATCGGCGCAGCCGAGGCACAGGCGATCGCCTTTGTCCTGGAGCAGGTCAGCCCGCCCCGGCCGCTTACTCACGACCTTCTCAAGACTTTGATGGACAATCTGGAATGCCGCCTCAAAAGAATCGAAGTCTGCGACCTGAAGGACAATACCTTCTTTGCCAAGCTCCGGCTGGAATGGGACGGTCTGGAGTCTGAACTCGATTCCAGACCGAGCGACGCGATCGCCCTGGCCCTGAGATTTGAGGCGCCGATTTACGTTGCGGAGGAGGTCATGGACGAAGCCGGCGCAATCTTCAAGGACGATTCCGTCACCAGGGAAGTGAAAAAAAAATCTCCGGCCGAGGCTCTCAAACAAAAGCTTGAAAAAGCCGTGGTCGAGGAACGCTACGAAGATGCGGCAAAATTCCGGGATGAACTGAAGAAGTTGACCAAATCGAATTAGGGGCGGAGCCGGGGCGGCACACGTTAATCATAATCAACATCTTCCACTTTATTTGTGGTCGACGGCATGTCCGCCTTGGGAATGTATTTATTCTGTTTCAAAACGCCGGATTTTTTATATTTGTTCTTCGTCGGCTGGATTGTTTCCTCCTTAGTCTCCAATTCCCCCCTTTTCGCGGCGGCCGCCTTGGTCGCTTTGATTTCCTCCGGCGAAGGAGAGGCCAGATCGCTGGCCGACCAGCCCCGCACCCACATGTTTGAAATGCTGGTAATGCTTGCGTGCCGGCGCGCGGTTTCTCCGTAAGCTTCTTCCGGCGTGTCAAGCACGTAAGGCGTGATCATGACCATAAGTTCGGTGCGTTTTTCCTCATTGTCATCACTGCGGAAAAGCATGCCCAAAAGGGGAATATCGCCTAAAAACGGAATTTTAGTCCTCGTTTTGGTGCTGCTGTTCTGCACTATGCCGCCGATAACGACAGTGCGTCCGTCGTTCACGGAAATCGAGGCGTTAAAATCGCGTGTGGTGATGACCGGCACGGGATTGCCGTCAATGGTGACATCTCCGCTGGTATCATCCACTTTCTGCTCGATTTCCATGACCACAAAGCCCTTTTGGTTGATATGGGGAGTGACCTTGAGGTTGATGCCGATATCGACATACTGATAAGTGGACTGCTGTGTGGCGCTGCTGATACTGGTTCCGGTGACAACCGGCCTCTTTTCACCTATAAGAATCTGGGCGTCGGTATTGTCCGTGGTCATGACCACGGGAGTGGCCAGGATTCGGGCATCGCTGGTTGAAGCCAGCATGTTCAGCACTGCGTCAATATTGTAGTCAAAAAAAGTGAAATAGTATGTCAGCCCCGACCCTGCCGCAGTGGGGTTGTCGCTGACTTGGTTGATGCTGGCGCCATCCTTGATGGCGCCGTCCGTTCCGGCACGGCTGGACCCGGCAAAGCCGACAACCGCGTGCCGGCCGCCTCCCTGTTTCTTGTTGTAAGCAATCATGGAGCGCTGCAGCCAATCAATCCCCATCTTAAACTGGTCGGTCAAATTAACCTCGATAATGACCACCTCGATCAATACCTGCGAAAGCATTATGTCCACCTGCGATATGACCTTCTCGATGGTTTCCAGATCCGCCTTGCAGGCCATGATCAGCAGGGCGTTGATGCGCTGGTCCGATATTATCTTAACTTCCGCGCTCAGTTTGCCGCTGATCTGCGTTTCGCCTGCCGCAGTCTCGGTCTTTGCCTCCCTGGCCTTTTCACCGGGCTTGGACGGCTGTTGGTCCTTCGATTGTTCGGGCTGCGGCAGCGCCGGCGTCGTCCCGGATTTGGCGGCCGAAGAAGATGACGCAAGCAAATTATTCAAAATGCCCATGACATCCTTTGACTCGGCATATTCAAGAGTTATGACCTTGATGGAGGTATCGGGCTCCACCTTCTGGTCAAGGGCCTTGATCATGTCTTCCATAAAGGAAAACTGCTCCTTGCGCGTGACCACGATGAGCGAATTAATGCGGTCGTCCGCGACCATTTTCACCCGGCTTTGAATCAGACTGCGGTCCAATGCGCCTGACGAAGTCTCCGATGCTCCTCCGCCGGCCGGCGAGGGAGCGGCCGGCTGTACCGGCTGAAAGGGCATGCGCGCCGTGGTCAACTGCTGGCGGATCAGGCGGGTCTTCGTTTCCTTGGCCTGCACATCGGCGATAATGGACTCGATTTTGCTTTGAATTTCCGAGGCTTTGGCGTACTTTATTTTGAAGATGCGCAATTCCTCGCGGGTTTCGACCGGCTTGTCAATCTCATCCAGTATGGCCAGGATCTGCTTAAGATTGTTGGCAGTTTCGGTGATCAGCAGACTGTTGATCCGCTCCAGGGGAATCACCTTGGCATAATCGTGCAAAAGGCCCTGAATCGCGGTCTGCGCCTCGCTTATTTCAAGGTTCTTCAGTTCAACGATGCCGCTGATAAGATGATCGGTATCGGAAAGATTTTTAGCCAATTCTCCCCTTTCGGTTTTCATGCCCTGCGTCCGGGCCGTTCCGATGGCCACAACCTTCAAAAATTTGTCGCCCATCGGCACCAGACCTATGCCGTTCATTGCCAGCACGCTTTCAATTGCCAGGAGCGCCTCTTTTTTGGGAAGACGTTTCGGGCACTTTAGGGTGATCTTTATGCCGGTTGTGGGAACCTTGGGATCCTTCATCAAGGCCAACCCGGTCCAGTCGCTGTATTGTTTCAGAACTTCGTCGACATCGATGTTCTCGTATTTCAGGCCGACCAGAATATCGGACTGCGCGGTGCCGGGGGTAATGGGCAAAAGCGGCGGAAGCGCGGGGGCGGCATCCTCATCACTTTCACCTTCCTCTTCTTCGGCATTCTGATTGGCGCCGATAGCGGCAACAGGCGTGTTTTTCGAGAAGAAGTTCGGTTGCGGTTTGGCCACATTAGTATTCTGCCCAAAGCAAATTAAAGACCCCAGGGCCAATACCCAGACCAGGAGGAGTATTCTGAAATGTTTGTCGGTTTTCATTTTTGATTAGCCACAAAATGATATAGTCGCCCACCCCGGCCTGCGGCCACCCCTCCAAAGGAGGGGAACCAAACTACCGTGATCCCCTCCAGCGGAGGGGTGCCCAAAGGGCGGGGTGGGTTGTTAGTTTGTTCCTTATAAGCCGACATAATTGCAAAACAGGGCCGAAAGAGCAATGTTTGATTGTCATTTTTTCTGGCCGGTAGAACGGGCTTTCGCCGGCGTGGACGTGTCGCCTGTCCTGGTGTACAGGCAAATCAGGGAAAAAGAACCGTTCAATTTACCCTTGCCGCCCTCCTGGAGGGACATGTTCAAATCACCCATATCCATGGTTACCTTTTGCTGTTCCAGAGCGTATAGAAAATGGACCATGGAGCCGAGGTCCGCCTCCCAGGTGCAATCTATCGCGAATTCATAAAGATCCTTCTGCTTTTTTTCCTTTTGCGGCCGGCGCTGGGAAAGGGTGACGTTGTTTTCCCTGACGATATTCTCCAATATTTTCAGATAATCGGCCGTCACGTCCTGGTCGGCCGGATATTTTGTAAGTTTTTGCGCGATTTCCTGCAGTTTTTTCTCGCATGCGCCGCGCTGGGACACGCGGTATTCGGCCAGCTTGATGCGCTGCCGCTTTGATTCCCTTTCCTTGTTGCACTCCTGCCACATTTTAACCTTCGGCGCGCAAAACCAGAAGGATATCGCCAGCAAAGCCGTCAGGGCGACTCCCCAAAACAAAACCATTTCCCGCGGGGTGACTTTCACTGTTGTTCCTTCAGTTTGGCGTTCATTTGGAATGACTGGATGTTTGTGTCCTTGCGCTTGCCTGGCTGGATTGAACCGAGTTCGACCTTGCTGAAAAGCGGCACCTTGTCCAGGGCCTTTTTATAATCATAAATCGGTTCGGGCGAAAGGGCCTCGCCGCGAATAACCACATTCTTCCCTTTTTTAAATTGAAAATTCTTCAACAGGACGTTGTTTGGCAAAAGCCGGCTTACTTCCCGCAAACATTCCAGGGCCGAACTGCGCCTGTCCAGATATTGCTCAAAGGTCCTCACCTGGTTTTGCATCGCGTTCACTTCCTTTTCGGGCTCCTGTAAAAGCTCCAGTTTCTTCTCCAGTTTTGAGAGCCTGTGCTTCTGGATTTGATATCCGGTAACGAAAACGATCATGCCCAGAAACCAGAGCGCAAAAATACCGATGCCGGCCAAAATCAGCCGCGCGCGCAGATGTTGGGCCATAACGGCCGAATGCCACGCGGCCGGAACCAGATCGAGCACGGCTTGCTGTCCGCGAACGCGGCGCAAGGAAGGTCCCAGCGCGGTGCCGGCAAAACGCTGTGCCAGACCTTCGCTCAAAGGCGGCAGATCATCAAGAGACGCAACTTTGACCTCATGCGAGAGCTCGGCCTTCAGCGCCGCGCTTATCTCGTTTACGTCCAGTCCGCGCCGCCAGATGGCAACGCCGGAGAGCGGCAGACTGCCGTATTCCAGATCAATGGAAAGAATCAGGGCTGAGACGTCGGCGCTCAATTCCCGCGCATATTCCGCGGTCGGCACGCTTTCCGCCGCGCTCACGGACCGGAACGCCAATGGTTCGCCGTTCTGCACGACGATCCATACCCCTCCCCAGGGTTCGAGAATCAACAACAAAATGCGACCTGCGTTCGGGAAGGCCGCATGGCGCGCAAGCAGATGCCACCAGACAAGCGCCTCGCTGTCGAACCTTTGCACATCCAATCCGGCCGCCTTGACGAATGCCGCAGCGGTTTCAATCGATTCCTTTTGGGCCGCGGCTATAATAACGCGCGTGTTGCCCTCAGTCGTCGACAACACCTCGTGCGAGACATAAATGCGCTCCTCCGGAAACGGAGAAAAGGCGTCCACTTGCAACTGAACCATCTTGACTATTTCCGCCGGATCAGTGCTGGGCAGGTCGGCCGCGCGCATCAATATTTTGTCCGGCGCAATGCCGACTGTAACCTGGCCGCTGATGCCGGCGCAATTGTTCTTTATCGCCTCATCGCGTTTTTTTGCCTGCTCCGCCTCGTCTCCGCCGGGCGCTATCTCGGCTTTGCCGGAAGCCAGAGTTTCAAAACCGTTTTTGACTTCGCGCACCATGGCCCACTCGACGAACTCCGGCGTTACCCGCAGTCCGCTTACCGGCTCTCGTCCGCCGCCAAAAGTACTCCCAAAAAAATTCGCCGCTGAGGGCAGTTCGGCCCGCCAGCCGCCGATTTTTATCTTCATCAGTCCGATAATTTCACGAATGGTCATCGTTCGGCATTCTTACGCAAGACGGCCAATATGTCAACGAGTTATCGATTCCGTCGAAGCCAAATCCCCCTCGATCCAGCGCAAAATAGTCAAATTTTTGCCATCCAGCCGCACCACACAGGCGGTCACGCGCTCCACGTCCCCCACTTTGCCTGAGGACTGAATGAAAAAATACCCCTGGTCTTTAAAAGCTATCTTACCGCCGTCAAGCCCAAGCGCCTCTAGCGCCGGCTTATCCGCCTCCGTGTAAGGCTGGTCGTCTTCCGTGCCCGGAATACCATCCGGGCCGTTTCGATGCAGAATGATTTCCTCGGCCATCTGCTGGTCAATGCCGAATGCCGCCATCAACGTCTCCGCATCCGCGGCGTTGACATTGATCTTGTCCGCCCCATAAGTTGTCAAAAACGGGCTGACCACCTCGCACACGGTCTGGCTGGTGTCGGGAATAAATTCATTGAACCCCTTGACCAGAGCCAATTCTTCAACCGTGTCAAAAGGACCGTTCTTGGCCTTATAGGGCGGATCCAGGGTTTCGTAATAGTCTGATTCCGCGCCGTTCAGGTGGGACAACTCATCCTCCTGGTCCACCCAATCTCTGATACAGTCCAGCAGAGCATCGCGTTGTTCGAACGGAACGCCGACCCATTCAAAGAGAGAATCCCATATTTTTAAAACCGCAGCGCTTTTCATATCATTCACAATATCATTCGCCGTAATGCTGTTCAGATCAATACGCGAATTTTCAGGCCGGATATAGACCGTTACGGTACCCTCGCCCAGTTCCTGCGGCGGCAATTTCTCTTCAAGGCCATCCTTGAGTGGATTATTCGTATTACTTCCGGGGTTATCTATGTCAATATCAGACATTGAAAGCAGCTCTTTGCGTGCAATCTCGATTCCGGCCTGAGACAAATATTCCGCCTTAAGCATCTTGCGCCAGGTCGAAACAATGCGCGCCTCTATGTGCATGTCAAAGGCGAACGCCATGACAAACATGGAAAGCAATCCGATCACCCACAAAACCACGATCAGGACCGAACTTTCTTCTGAAGGCTTATGCTCCGTGAACTCTGTGGTCTCTATGAGAGCCATTCTTTTCCTTTATCTTTTTTTCGCGCTCCAGGAAAGCGGCGCGACCGGTATTTCCACTATCCGCGCGAGTTTTACCGGCTCCTTGTCGCCATCGAGCGGCGGCAGATACAATTCGATCTCCACTGCCAGTGGCAGGCGATTGGTGCACTCCAGGGCGTCCCATTCGTCCTTACAGTCCCAGCCTCCCCCTTCTTTTGTTTCCTTTGCAAGGCGGCAATTCATGCCCAGCACCTTTTCGGAAATAATGAAGGGAACGACGTCCTCCGGCTTGAAATCCAGCGCGTTGCCGTAGGGCTGCCAGGCGCGCGACACGACCGCCAGCTTCCCATCTTCGTCTTCCTCAAGAGAGATTTTAATGCGATGCACCCCTTGTAAGAGCGGATCATTTTCCGCCAATAGTGCCGGACCGGTTTTGACCCAGCTGATGGAATCGCGCGCGGTTTCACCTTCCCCATTGTCCTCAATGACAAAGCCGTAGTCGGTTGAAGACGCATTGGTTATTTGGCGTACCGGATAAAAAGCCGAACGCAGTCCGCCCACCAATTGTTCCATTATGAATTCGCCCCTGTTCAAATTTTCCGCCATGATCTGCCCACGTTCCCATGCCTTGGAAATACTGTAAAAAGTGGTGAAAGTGATGGACAACGCCGCCACCAGCAGGGTCATGGCCACCAACACCTCGATCAGGGTGAAGCCGGCGCGGAAAGGCACAGAGGCGCAGAGACACAGAGGCACAATGCATTTTGAACATCTTCTTTTTCCGCCTTTGTGCCTATGCGCCTTTGTCACTTTGTGCCTTCCTCATTCGGCGTTCGGACAATAAAGATAACCGACCATTTCCTCGCACGAATCCTTTCCTTTGTCCGACCAGGTTACCCGTGTTATGACCTTGACCAATTTTTCTTCATCGCCATCCTGTGGATCGCGCGAATAGTAATAACCTGGGTAATCATCGAATTCGACCGGAGCAACACTGATCCGCTCGACGCTGCGGTTTGTCGCCAGGGGATATTTGCCATCGCCAAGTCCGAGGACGGCCCGGACGTTCTGATAATCGCGGGACAGGCGCACCACCGAAAGACATTTGGCCGTGGCCTCAACCAGGACAAAAACGCCGATGCTCAGAATGGCCAGCGCCAGCACCGCCTCCACCAGCGTAAACCCTCCGTTCAGGGTCAGCCCTTGACAATTAACTTTGTTTGCCATCAACATTTCTGCATCCTTGCAACGGCAGACTCTATTTGTTCCACGCGAATATTTAACCCCCGATCCCCCGACCTCCGTTCCCGAAGCCGACGCAACTGACGGCAAACAGCTGCCCCGCTGCCAATGTTCAAAAATCCGCCAATATCCCTCTGGCTCATTCCGGAATATCTTCTCAATAGTTGGACGGCCACGGCCCTGGCCGCGCAATCGTATTGTCGCCTTCGAAGGCAATCGGATTTCACCCCAAACCCGTCAGCGACAATGTCCAATATCTTTTCCGGCTCAACTTTCCGCACGGCATGTCGAAACGACACATCTTCCGCCCGCTTTACCCGACTTGCCATATCAGCGTGCAAATCACGAATACGCTCCTGAAACTCATCTCCTCCGATCCCCCATCGCGCCCCCCGTAATATCCCCAAAAAACGTTCATCAGTCTCTGTAATCCCCGTTTCAACGAATCGGCGGTACATAATTTTTCTTTTTTTCTCAATCGTACTCATCATCGCCAACATTGACCCACTAACGACAAAATCCATCGGCTTAACCAACCCCGCATATCCCCGGTAACTGCTCCAAGGATATGATCGCAACTCTGCAAGACGACGTTCCAATGGCTGATCAATCATACTCTCAACGCATACAGGATTAAGATGAACATATCGACTGAGTTTAAGCAGATATTCATCGCCTTCCACCGGTTTGGCCCCAAAACGCCCCTGCATTAAATGCCCTGATCGCTTATGCCGGAGATTATAATAAACGGTGTACGCAGTCTGAAGTTTATGCATAAACGCCGATAGGTTTGCCATCGGCGTTTCAAGCAGAAGATGGACATGGTTTGACATCAGACAGAACAGATAAAGGCGCACACCGCATTCCTCTACAGCTTCTTCCAGGCATTCCAAAAAACGCTTGCGGTCGTTGTCATCATCAAAAATTATCCGCCGATCCACCCCGCGGACGGTGACATGATAAATTGCCCCCTCAAATTGGACTCGCAGTTTTCTTGCCATTTCTAGAAAGTAACAAAATGGCCGGCCAGCGCGCAAGCAAAATGTTAATTGTCAAGGGCTGACCCTGACGATACTTTGGCGGAGGCCAGGGCGTCTATTTTGACGACCACGAAATTGCCGTGATCGTCAACGATTTTAACCTCAAAAGGACGGCAAATTCCGTTACGCTTGAAATCGACCGTGCAAAAACCATCAGTTTGCTCATCGCCGCCGGAGACTTTGACGTAAGCCATCGATACGTCTTCAACCTCGCGGGTAAAACGCGGCAAAGTGGTGTTGGTGGAGGTGAGATCGATCTGGCCGTTGGCAAGATTGAATGCCAACGTCAGATCGGTCTGTTTCAACACGGCCATGCTACGGGCGTAACGGGCCACGGTCGCCACCGTACGCGCAGCGGTTTTCAGACGTTGCCCCTGAAGGGAACGAACCAATGACGGCATGGCCACTCCGATGCCGATGCCGATGATCACGACAACCAGAAGCAGCTCTATCATGGAAAAAGCAGAAGGCAGAAGGCAGAAGGCAGAAGGCTTCAGAATTCCATATTCTTCATTCTGCATTCTGCCTTCTAACTTCCGCTTTTCACTTGCTGATGTCATCCCCCCCGCCCTCAACGCCGTTCGGCCCGTAGGATTTTATTTCATAGCCGTTATCCTTGACCGTATAAACAAACTCCTTGCCCCACGGATCCTGCGGAACGCTGTCGTCCTTAAGATAAGGGCCCTTCCAGTTTATTTCGCTTCCCTTGGTAATAAGCGCCTGCAGCGTCGACGGATATGAGCCGTTGTCCACCTCATACATGTCAACCGCCAGACTGATGCTTTCGATGCTGGCCTTGGCGGCCGCAATCTGGGCGTCCTTGCTGCGAGTGGTGAATTTCGGCACGACCACCGCCGCGAGAATGCCGATGATTACCACCACCAGCAGCATTTCGATAAGGGTAAAGCCCGAATTCCGCATTGCCGGGTTCATTTCAATATTATTTCGCTCGCTATCCATGGCAGTATCTCCTTTTACTATTTTCCCTTTAAAGGAAACGTTCAGCTTCCAACATTCAACTTTGAACAGGAATAAAGACATTCTTATTCGTTGGACGTTGAACGCTCAAAGTTTTCCAACAAATTCCCGTTACGTTAAGTCACGTCCGCAGCCCGCTGGTCACCTCCATGACCGCCAGCAGCACGCTGATCGCCACAAACCCGACGACGACCGCCATCAGGACGATCAGAATCGGCTCCAGCACCGTGGTAAAAATCTTTACGCTGCGGTCGAGAGTGTTTTCGTAACGGCGCGCGATATGATTCAGGGCGCCGCTCATGTCGCCGGTTTCCTCGCCGATGGCCAGCATGTCGGTAAGCATCTGCGGGAAAACCTTGCCGGCCGCCAGCGGACCGGAAATGCTGGTGCCGTCCGTGACCCGGTCGCGGGCGTTATGGACTTCGGCGGCAATCACCGAATTAGACACGGTTTTTTCGCCGATGGCCAGCGCATCCAGCACCGGCACGCCGTTGCCGATGAGCATGCCCAAAGTATGGGCAAACTGGCTGAAGGCGCTGGCAGTGACGATGTCCCTGATCAGCGGCATTTTCAAATGAAAGCTATGCCACGCCTTTTTACCGACCTCGGTGTTGATGTAACGCTTGAAAAAGACCACCATGATCACGACCATGATGATCATGAGCCAGCCGTAGTGAATCATGCCGGAACTGATCCCCATCAGAATCCTGGTCGGCAGAGGCAGGGTGCTGCCCATGTCCTCGAATATCTTCGAGAATTTCGGGATGACGAAAACCATGCTGAAAATCAGCACGGCCACGCCCACGGTCAATACAATACCCGGATAAACAAGAGCCATGACGACCTTCTCCTTGACCTCCTGCAAACGCTCATAATATTTGACGATCCGCTGCATGACTTCAGCCAGATTTCCCGCAGCCTCGCCTGCCTGGATCAGGCTGATATACAACGGCGCAAATGTTTCCGGAAACTGGCTCATGGCCTGCGAAAGACTGGTGCCGCGAATGATCTCGTCTCTCAAAACCTTGACGATGGCATCCGAATCCGTGTTCGTGCGGCGGTGCGACAGGGTGTTGAGGGCGTTCCCCAGTTTCATGCCAGAGGCAAGCAAATCGCTCAACTCCGTCGTAAAGGTAAGCATTTCGCGCGGCGGCATGCGTTTACGCCGTCCCTGCCACCTGAAAAATGCGCGCCAATCGGACGAGCGCCCGGCGGCCGCAGCCGCGGTCTTTTCCTCGACCGTGATCGGCACCAGCCCCTGCTTCTCGATCTGCATCAAGGCGATACGGCGGTCAGAGGCCTCAAGCGAGCCCTGCATCTTTTCTCCAGCACGGGAACGGGCAATATATACAAATGTAGGCATTACGCATCCTCCTCCGTCACCCGCAGCACCTCTTCAAGCGAAGTCCTTCCTGCCTTGACCTTGACCCAGCCGTCTTCGCGCAAGGTGCGCATGCCCTGCTTGACTGCGACCTGTTTAATCGCGGAGGAGGATTCGCGGCCGAGAATCAGGGGCCGGACGGCGTCATCGACCACCAGCACCTCGAAAATCCCGCGCCGCCCCATGAAACCGGTCTTGCGGCATTTTTCGCACCCGACGGATTCATAGCACACCGCATCGCCATCGCCGACCGGAAAGTTGATTTCCTTCAGGAAAGATTCCTCATATACGTGCGGCTTTTTGCAGGCATCGCACAAAACCCTGACCAGACGCTGGGCAATGACGGCCTCTACCGAAGAGGCAATCAGGAACGGCTCTATACGCATATCGGTCAAGCGGGTTATGGCTCCGGCCGCGTCGTTGGTGTGCAGCGTGCTGAAGACCAGGTGGCCGGTCATGGAGGCGCGGATGGCTATTTCCGCGGTCTCGTAATCGCGAATTTCCCCGACCATGATCACATCCGGGTCCTGGCGCAGAATATGCCGCAGACCGACGGCGAATGTAAGGCCGATCTCGGGACGCACGGCGATCTGGTTGATGCCGGGCATCTCATATTCGATAGGCTCCTCGACCGTGATGATCCGCTGGTCGATGGAGTTGATCGTGTGCAGGCAAGAATAAAGCGTCGTGGATTTTCCGGAACCGGTCGGACCGGTCACCAGCAGGATGCCGTGAGGTTTTTCGATCAACTTGCGGATGATCTTTTCATCCGATTTGTTCAACCCGATGTCGCTCAATTCCAGAAGCCCGGCTCCGCGCGTCAAAAGACGCAAACTGACGCTCTCGCCATAGACGGTGGGAATGGTGGAAACGCGGATATCAAGGTTTTCTCCGTGAATATTGAGCCCGATGCGGCCGTCCTGCGGCTTGCGTTTTTCGGCAATATCCATTCCGGCCATGACCTTGATGCGCGAAATAATGGCCGCCTGGAACCGCTTCAACTGCGGCGGCATGGAAGTCTGATGGAGCACGCCGTCCACGCGATACCTGATGCGCAGCTCGTCCTCCATGGGCTCGAAATGAATGTCCGTGGCGCGGTCCTTGTAGGCCTCCCAGACCACCTGGTTGACGAATTTCACGATCGAAGCCTCCTGGTCCAGGTCGCTTAAATCTACCTTGGTCAGTATGGATTCCGGGGATTCCTCCTCAATGACGTTGTCCTCAATCAGCCGCTCCACCGTATCCGCGCCCACGCCGTAAAACTTATTGATGGCCTTGCCAATGTCCGCGGAGGGGCTTAAAATCAGCTTGATGCGCATGCCGGACACGAGCCTCAAGGCGTCGATCACGTGGGCGTTGAATGGATCGCTGGTAACCACCTGCAACGTTCCGTTTTCAACCTTGAGCGGAATGACATTATACTGAAAGACAACCTTGGCAGGCAGCCGCGAAAGCACGTCGTTTCCGATGCCAACCTCGTTGAGGCGTACGCAAGGCATACCGAGCGCCTTGCCGATGGCCGCCAGAAAATCCGGCTCGGATGCAAATCCGGCCTCGACGATCATCTGGACAACAGAGACGCCGCCATCGTTTTTACGTCCCAAAACGGTCTTGATCTGGTCTTCGGTAAGCGCTCCGCTGCGCGTCAAAATTTCAGCCAGCCGTGTTCTGGCCGCAGGGGGAGGAGACGCAGGCGTATTTGAAGCTAACATGTTAAGAAATTAGGACATTTCGCAGTAAATGTCAAGATACCGCGCCTGCCCAAAAATATTGTTTTTTTCATTTGACTTGCGAAAAAAGCCGTATATCTTATCTTTCCTTGTTTTGAATCTTACAGCAAAGGATGTTATGAACGCGTATGCCGTAGTTGAAACAGGTGGCAAGCAATATCTCGTTCGCCCGGAAGATACGGTGACGGTTGAATTGTTGCCGGACAAGGCCGGGACTGAAACAATCCTCACAAAAGTACTTGCCGTTTCCGACGGAACGAACTTGAAGGTCGGGAAACCCCGCCTCGAAAACGCCTCGGTCAACGCCCTGGTATTGAAACACATACGCGGCCCGAAGGTCGTGGCCTACAAGCAAAAGCGGCGCAAGGGCTATAGCCGCAAAAAGGGCCATCGGCAGGAACTGACCGTTCTGAAGATCAAGGAAATCAAGGGGTAAAATCATGGCAGCAGGAAAAGGCGGCAGCAGCGGATGTAACGGGCGCGACAGCGCGGGAAAACGTTTAGGCGTAAAATCTTTCGACGGCCAGACCGTCAAGGCGGGCGCCATCATTATTCGCCAGCGCGGCACCAGACTGTTCCCCGGCGCCAATGTAAAACGCGGACGCGACGACACCCTCTTCGCCCTGAAACCCGGCATCGTGCGCTTCGAAAAAAACCACAAATACGTCCGCGTTGAAGAGCTTTCTCCCGCAAAGTGAAAGGCCACCTTTTTATTGAGACGGCCAGGGCATCCCTTATGGCCGGCAAAGGCGGCAACGGTTGCCGCAGTTTCCGCAGAGAGAAATACGTGCCTCGGGGCGGTCCGGACGGCGGCGACGGCGGCCGCGGCGGCCATGTCATTCTTCGCGCCGACAATAACGTAGACTCCCTTCTTGCCTTTTATTACCGCCCGGAATGGCGCGCGCAGGACGGCGGCCATGGCCGCGGTAAAAAAATGCACGGCCGAAACGGCGCGGACTTGATATTGAAAGTGCCCTGCGGCACCGTTGCCACTGACTTCACCACCGGCGAACAAATCGCCGACCTTGTAAAAGAAAATGACGAATTCATCGTCGCGCGCGGCGGCAAGGGCGGATTGGGCAACTGCCACTGGCTGACCAGCACGCACCGCGCGCCCATGGAACACACGCCGGGAGAAGAGGGCGAGACAAGAAAAGTAAAACTGGACCTGAAAATCGTGGCCGACATCGGCCTGGTGGGATTCCCTAACGCCGGAAAGTCAACCTTGATCAGCGTCATAAGCCATGCCCACCCCAAGATCGCCCCCTACCCTTTTACGACGCGCTATCCTGTCCTGGGCGCAATGAAGCCGGAAGGCCAGTCCGGCGGAATCATAAAGGTCGTGGATATCCCCGGCCTGATAAAAAACGCCCACACGGGCGCCGGCCTGGGCTATGAGTTTTTACGCCACATTGAACGCACGCTGGTCCTCGTGTTCATCGTCGACATGGCGGGCATGGACGGCAGGAATCCGAGCGACGATTATCTGACGCTGCGGGACGAAATCGGCCGGTATAACGCGTCCCTCCTGAAGCGGCCGTTCATCGTGGCGGCAAACAAAATGGATCTGCCCGAAAGCGCCGCTTTTCTGAAGGAATTCATTAAGCGCACCCGCTGCAAACCGATCCCCATCAGCGCTCTGACCGGCGACGGCATCGCGGAATTGAAAGAAGCCATGATCCGGCTGGCGGACGCCTCAGCGGAATGACGCGGCTACGCTTTCCGCGTCCCGAACATGGATTTCTCAACAATATCGCAAATAATATGGGCTACGGTGATGTGCGACTCCTGTACCCTGGGCGTGTCCGCGGAAGGGATTGCAATGCAATAATCACAAAGTTTTTCCATCTTTGCGATTTTCTCTCCAGTAAAGCCGACCGTAACGACCTTCTTCCTGCGGCAGACTTGCAAAGCCTTCAATATATTCGGCGATCTTCCAGAAGTGGAAATGCCGATAAACACGTCGCCGGCCCTTCCCAACGCCTCGACCTGGCGGGCGAAAACGTTTTCAAAGGAAGAATCGTTGGCTATGCAGGTGAGCACGGAGGTATCCGTTGTAAGCGAGACGGCCGGCAGGGCAGGCCGGTCGAAACGGAACCGATTGACCAATTCACCGGCAATGTGCTGGGCATCCGCCGCGCTGCCGCCGTTGCCGGCCAACAAGACCTTATGCCCGCCGCGCAATGCCTTTACGATGGCCTCGGCCGTTTTCCCAATGAGCGCCAGAAACGATTTATCGGCGAGAATCCGCCGTTTAATTTCAACCGATTGGCTGATGCAATCGGCGATGAATTCAACATTTTTTTTATTCATATCACCCTCCAGGAAGTTCAGGCAACGGCGGCAGCCCGAAATAATCGCGGTAGGCTTTGACCACGGCGATGTAATTTTCCGTTTTCACGTCCTCATGAACCGAATGGCTGGCATGGAGAATATGTCCTCCCGCCGCCCGGCGCCCATAGTCCAGGCATTCCCGCGTCTCTGCATGCACTTCCCGGGCTGTTCCATGACAAAGCGTATGGCGGGCGTCAATATTGCCTATGATGCAAACCTTGTCGGCCACCCCTTCCGCGATAAGCCTCGGCCAGGTCATGCCCGCGGCCTTGTCAACCTCCTTGTAGCCGTCCGTGCCGGAATTGAAGAAAAAATCGTCCTTGATCGGCCAATGATTGCCGTCCGAAGTATAAACGGCCTTTGCGCCGAGCGAATGGATCAGATTTATGTGCTCCTGAATCACGGGCAAAATAAATTCGCGGTAATGAGCCGGAGAAATAAAGGGCCCCTTGTCGCAACTGACGTCGCCGCCCATGGCTACCACGGAACAGCCGGCCCTGATGGCGCTCCTGGTGCGGGCAAAGGCCGCGCTCTTTTTCATGGCCAGCCAGCGCCGGAAAAGCTCCGGCTCTTCCAGAATCCACATCAGCATAAAAGGCGGATAAGAGGCAACGCCGGTGCCGGCCCCTATTTCGGCCATGTACGCCCAATCAACGCCGTCGCGCCGCGCCAGGGTTTGCACGCCCTGCAGGACAGGGTCGATTTCACCGGCCTCCCGCGACTCGCCGCCACCCCATTCCTCAACCACGCGCCTGGTTTCCTCTTCGGAAATCTTCAATGAATCGGCCAGAGCTTCGCCGGGATTTTCCGGCTCAACCATCATTATACGCTTGTTCAAACAATAAGCCACGTTGTCCCGTTTCCATTTGTTTTTACCGGTTTTAACGGGACGGCTGAAATTCCTTGACGGAGCGCCGTTGAGACGCACCATATCCAGCCCGAAAAATTTCCGGACGGCATACTGGGCCTCTATTTCAGCGGAAAGGAGTTCCTCCCAGGAAATGCCGTCGGCCATGGCATCCCAGGCCATGGCCATATCGGTGGCCGCGGTCCGGCCGCATATCCGCCAATGAATGGGATGAAAGGGTTGAAAGATTTCGAACAAGGGGGTACGGTCGACCGGAAGATGCGACAACGCCGCATGCGCCCGCCCGGCGCCTGGCATTTCAGATGTTTTCATTTTCTCCTTAACAGGAATTGTTTAAGACACGAACTTCAAAATCTAAGCTCGCGAAGCAAGCACGAGAAACGAATTGGAAAAAAAGGGAAATTTACCCTCAGCCACAATGTCAAGCAAGGCCGTTTTTTCGTTGAAAATCAAGTAACGGTCGCGGTCGTAATTGGGCGAATTCTGCAAAAGATGGCCGGGATCAGGCAGATAGTCATCGCTGAAAATTTCATCCGGCAGCTTGTAGTCCGGGTAGGGATAATAAAATTTTTGTCCTGCAAACCCGGCTTGCCGCAAGATGTTGGCCAGGCCGGCGCGCCCCCAGGTTTCGGCCGGGGAATCGGCGCGATACCCTTCGATGCTTTCAAAGGGACGGCCGGAATGGTCCTCGCGGGCCCCGGCGAAATATTTCAATCCGAACCTGTTTTCAACGGCCAGCATCAGGATCCCGTCCGGTTTCAAAAGATTTCCGGCCGTTTCAATAAGGCGCCGGGCGGGGTTTTTCCCGGCGATAAACATGCGCGCATATTCCAGAACGCCGATCAGGGTCACATAATCGAATTTTTTCTCAAAGCTAAGATCGCTGATATTACCGGCCATGACTTCAAGGTTGTCAAAAGAGCGGCAGCGTTCATAAACTATCCGGCTGCGTTTCAGAGAAAGCTCGACGGCCGCAACCCCGCCCACCCTTTCGGCGAAAAATCCCGTCAAGGCGCCGCAGCCCGCCCCGATTTCAAGCAATCTTCCCTCGCGCCGGAACGGAAACCATTCCAGCAGGTTGCGCCTGTCCGGAGAAAGATGATAAAGCGCCGGCCAGCGGCCGTCCTTTTCAAGTTTGGCGGAAACATCGCCGCCGGACTTGAAAAGCTCAAGCAACTCGTCTTCGACTTCGCCGTCCGAATAAAAATCGGCTCCCTTGTAATGATCCGTTATCAATTTCGCCATATCAAATCCGTTCCACGCTTATTTTGCTGCCGAGATCATAAAGGCCCACCATGGGCGTTCCGGACGCCACCTCGAACAGGACGGCGTCATACAAACGATGATGCACGGCCGGCCCATCCATGGTTTGCCCCACGCATCCGAGAGAAAGGGCGTAACGGCCCGATTGCATATTAAGAACCTGGCTGAATTTTACTTCCGCCGTTTCGCCCTTCCGAAATTTCCCTGAAAAAGTCCTTTTGAAATCCGTGTTGGTTCCGGTCACTTCCAACCCCTTCAAATCCTTTATCGTGAAGGCAAAAATCGGATCGGAAACATCATTATCAAATTTAACCTTCATGACAATGGAAAATGGTTTCCCATTTTCCAGCAATTGGGTGCGCCGCCCGGATTCATCCAGCAGCCCAAAGTCGAAGATGCGGGCCTGTTGATCGCCGTAGGAGAGAGCTCCGTCGGCTGGTTCGGTTGCAGTTACGGCCGCAAACGAAGATGAGCCGGCCATGATCTGCTTATACGCATCCACCGCTTCTTTGGGGCCGGCCTCCACAAAAAGGCGGCCCTGCTCCAGGACAATGGCCCTGTCGCAATAACGGATGATCGTGTCCAGGGCATGTGTGACAAAAATGACCGTCTTTCCGCAGGCCCTGAAATCGGCCAGCCTGCGGAAGCATTTTGCCTGAAAATTCATATCGCCGACCGCCAGCGCCTCGTCCACCAGCAGAATGTCCGGGTCCACGCTCACGGCCACGGCAAAGGCCAGCCTGACGAACATACCGCTGGAATAAGTGCGCACCGGCTGGTCCAGGTAATCGCCGATCCCGGCGAAATCGACAATTTCCTCCATTTTACGTTCAATCTCGCGTCTGGAAAGACCCATGATCGTGCCGTTAAAATAAATGTTCTCAAGGCCGGTCAGGAGGGGATTGAAGCCGGCGCCAAGTTCCAGCAAAGCCGCCACGCGGCCCTTGACTCGAATGCGGCCGGAAGTGGGGGTTAAAATGCCGGCGATGATTTTAAGCAGGGTCGATTTGCCGGAACCGTTACGTCCGATCACCCCCAGAGTCAACCCGCGTTCCAGGGCAAACGAAACATCCCGCAGGGCAAAAAAATCCTGGTGATATTTCCTGCCTCGCGGATGAAAAAGCTCGCTTAAACGGTGGTAATGGCGATGATAGAGGCGGTATATTTTCGTTAAATGTTCGACGTCGATCATGTGATGCAGGAATAATCAAAACGCCCATTTCAAAAGCGTCCTGAAGCATACCCCCGCCATTTCAACACGTCAACGCCATTTTACGGCCGCATCTTCCTTACTCACCTGTTTCCCGTGGTCTTGAACTCCAGCCGCGACAGGATCCTGAGCTGATGCACCGTGAACCCGATCAGCATGAACCCAAGCACCCACGCCATGGCCGCCGCAGGACCGAACTTCAAATACATGTACGCCTTGTAAAATATGTGCAACCCGGCCACTTCCGTCCCGCTCGCCCCTCCGGTCATCGCCAATATATACGCCTCGTTCTGCCACGACGATATGAATACGCCGACAAACTGGATGATCAAGAGGGGTTTTAACATGGGAATCACAACAAACAGTATCTTGTCAATGAATGACGCTCCGTCTATGTCCGCCGCCTCGTAAAAATCCTCCGCTATCCCCTTCAGCGCCGCCAGGTATATCAGACACCCAGGCCCCATCCCGGCCCACACCATCGGCAGCACGCAGCAGAACATCGCCGTCTTCGGATCCAAAAGCCACCGGTACGGCTCCTCCGCCCTCTTGAACAGCCCCACATACCACGGCACC
>Ga0074199_1001261_pt1 | contig 24018 bp, 18 predicted proteins | sample EPASupsiteSAE347_FD_64528 | JGI IMG/M metagenome (GOLD analysis project Ga0074199, IMG submission 64528) | Bioremediated contaminated groundwater from EPA Superfund site, New Mexico - Sample SAE3-47 | ecosystem: Environmental > Aquatic > Deep subsurface > Groundwater > Contaminated ... | reverse complement strand
CGGCCGGTGTTGAGACCGATGCCGTGGCGGCCTGATCGGTGGGCGCGTCAGTTGACGCCGGAGCGGTCGTCACCGCCGGAGCGGTCGTCACCGCCGGAGCGGTTGTCACCGCCGGAGCGGTCGTAACTGCGGAAGAGGTTGTCTCCGTGCCGGCCGTGTTCGTTGCGGCGCTTGTTTCCATGGCGGTGGTCACTGCAGTTTCCGCCGCCGCCGCCGGGGCAGCCTCCTGGGCGGTGACAGGAGCAAACAGGGTGAGCCATCCCACGCCAAGCACACCGACCATTATTGTGCGCCAGGAATTGGTCATAATTGGCATTAACGCACGACCCTCTTGATGCCGGTGACGTCGCTGTTAATCGTGGCCACGATCTTCTTGATGGTGGCCACTTCGCTCTTGAAGTTGATCACGTCGTTCTTGATGGTGGCCACGTCGTTCTTGAAGCTGTCCGCCTCAGTCTTGAAAATGGTCACAGTGTTCTTAAAGTTTTTCAGGTCGCCTTCAAAGTCGGACGAACTGCTCTTGATGCTGGCCATGTCGCTTTTGATGCTGGCCGTATCGCCGGCCATGGCGCTTTTGAAGCCGGCTACATCGCCCTTGATGGCGGCTGTATCGCTCTTGGTAGTGGCCGCGTCGCCCTTCAAGCCGTCCACGTCGGTCTTGATGCCGGTGACATCGGTCTTGATGCCGGTGACGTCGGTCTTGATGCCGGCCACGTCGGTCTTGATGCCGGCCGCGACGTTCTTAGCTACACCCAATTCCCGAAAAATCATTACATTCATTGCCAGGCTGGCCGCCAATAAAATCATGCCAAGACTGACGCACACAATCAAACCGATCTGTTTCGAGTTTGCCATAGTTGCCATCCTTTCGTTTAGGTTTGCAAAATCATGCCAAAATCGCTCAACGGGTGCAATACTTTTTGAATCAGGTTTCGCAACATTCTGCGCCGACGGACAATCTTATTTGTAGCCGCGATCGATGAAAAGCGGATTCGGAACATCCGGGGTCGGCGACCCCGACTACAGAATAAGTCGTCCCGCTCTCGCCTGGGCGCTCGCCTCGGCGAAGCCTGGGTAGCGCTCCGGCGTAGCCTGGTCGGGGCCTATTTCAGCCCGAACATCTTTTCCTTGAGATCGAGATAATAGAGGTAATCTTGCGGCTTGATGTTGGGCGGACAGCGGTGATCGCAGAAGGGTATGTAACCGCCCCGTTGCACCAGCGGCACGAGGGTCTTCAGATAGGCCTTGATGGCTTTGGGGCCCTTGGCCAGCTCGATTTTGTCCACGCCGCCCATGATATGCAGTTCCTTGCCGTATTCCTTCAGCAGTTCCGCCGGGTGCGCACAGCCGTTGACTTCGAACGGGAAGAGGCAGTTGATGCCGCCTTCCAGAAAATAGGGCAGGATCGGCCGCACATCCCCGTCGCAGTCGCTATACCAGAGGTCAATGCCGGCGGCATGCAGTTTTTTGCTGAGGCGCTTATAGCGGGGCATAACCACGTTTTTAAAGAAATCCACGGAGACGATCGGGCCGTTCTTGAAGCAGATGTCCTCCCAGTTCAAGGCGTAATCGAAATCCATGTGCGGCAATACCTGGTCCAGATAATCCTCAACAAGCACGCAACTGGTTTCGACCATATCTTCGACCATTTCCGGGTAATCGTAGGTGGCATAAGCCAGGCCCTCGAAGGTCAACAGGTTGCGAATCTTGCCGATCATGGAACCGCAATTGACACCCAGGGGATAATCCCGGGTGGGCGGATGCAATTGCTTGAGACTGGCAATATCCACCTTGCGGTCGGGATCGTCCCGGCGCAGGCGTTCGGCCTTGCACCGTTTCCAATCCTCGGGAGTCACGATGGAAGCTTTGATGTAATGCGGAATCGTGTCGTGCCCGTCCTTGGGGGACTCGGCCAGCAGGCCCTCGCTGTTCATCAGGATGCGGGTAGTGGCAGTTTCGGAAACGATGCCTTGTGGAAATCCGGGATTCAGCCAGACCGTCCCGCCCGTTACCCGGATCGGATCGAAATTGAAGAAAATATCGGCCTCTACATTATTCGTGACGTGGTTTTCCACGAAAAGCGGCCATTGATGGAAGTTTTCTTCCCAGTAGCCGAATTCCATGTTGAAACAGCGGTCCACCGATTGATAGTGCATTTGCCGATTGAAGCGTTCGCGGGCGGTCAAGGTTCCCTTCCATGGCGGACGGCAAGGGGTAATGGCCATATCCAAGTCCTTTCGTGATGGGGCATTATGCGTTAATAGTTGTAGTTGCCGTTCGCCAACCACATCTACACCATCGGATAGCTTAGACATTATTCCTTACTAATCAATATTTATCCGTTTGAACTGCGGCAGGTGGGCCTTGTTCTTATTCAACATGGCCTGGACCATGCGTTTGATCTCGGCCAGGGACAGCACCGCCGCCGAGAGCGGATCGTAAGCGATCGCGTGGAACACCTTCCGCGGGTTGCCGGTCACGGCCGCGGCCACCGCCATTTCCTCCACGGCGATGCTGACGTTGTTCAAGGCCGCCAGTTGCGGCGGCAGCTCGCCGACAAAAACCGGGTGGAAGCCCTGGCGGTCCGCGAAAACGGGCGCTTCCACGCACGCGTTCGCCGGCAGGTTCGGGATGATCCCGGTGTTGGGCACGTTGCCGTTGAACTGGAACACCTCGCCGCCCATGCGGGCGTTGATGATGGAGGCGGCGTATTCGTGGCCGCGCTTGAGATTCAGCGGCTTGGGATTGTCAAGCCATTGGCGGAATTCCTTTTTCCAGGTTGATTTCCGGCGCTGATATTCTTTCAGAATATAAGCATGGCGCCCCGGGTTCCAGCCGGTGCCGCGCGTACAGTATTTTTTTATCAGGTCCGGGCGCTTGCGGAACCACCAGGAATATTCGGAATTGTGGCCGCTCGACTCGGTCACGTAGTAATCCAGGTGCAGGAACATTTCGTTGCGCACCTGCTCTTCGTTGCGGATCCTGGGATTCTTCAAAATGGCCTTGCGGATCAGCGGATAGGCGTTGCGGCCTTTCCAATCGAATTTCAGATACCAGGCCTGGTGATTGATCCCGGCGCAGACGTAGTCCACCTGATCGGCGCTCGCGCCGATCCATCTGGCAAGCATCAGGGCCGTGCCCTGCACGCTGTGGCACAGGCCGGTGACCCGGACCTTTGTCTGGCTTTGCATCGCCCGGCACAGCATGGCCATGGGATTGGTGTAATTGAGCAAAATCGCGCGCGGGCAGACCTGTTCGATGTCGCGGCAAATGGAGAGCATGACCGGGATGGTACGGAGCGCCCGGAACACGCCGGAAACACTGCGCGTGTCGCCGATGTTTGTGTCAATCCCGAATTGCTTGGGAATCGTAATGTCGTATTGCCACACGTTCACGTCGCCGGCCAGGATCGTGCAGATCACGGCATCGGCGCCCTCGAGGGCTTCGCGCCGGTTCGTCGTGGCCACGATCTTGGCGGGGTAACGACCCTCGCGGACAATCCGTTCCACGGCCTGCCGGATGTAATTTAAGCGCTCACGATCGACATCCATGAGCGCCAGCGTGGCATTCTGCAGGCGCGGAAACGTGAGCAAATCCCGCACCAGTCCGCGTGTGAACCCGAAACTGCCCGCTCCAATAAACGCAATCCTTGCCATGTTTATTTTTCCTTTCTGTTGATTGAGGCCGTGTTAAATCGCAAAGCGCGCATCGTATATAATTACCGATTTGAACTTGGATGCATTTAATCAATTGACATAAAAATAGCATTTATTTACTTGATTTCAATGACCAATAGTTGATATTAGTTACCATATTGTGATGGAGAATCTTTGCGGCCGAAATGAAGCGCGGTGGGTAAGGGAAAACCTGGGGGATTATGGCAAAAAAGGCGAAAGCAATCCAATCGGCCGCAGAAACACCTTGCTGCGGTCGTGTTCCGGAGTCGCATGAGTTTGGGCGCCGGTCAACTCGGTTATGGGGGGTGCGATTCCAAACCGTACAGCCCATGGAAGTCTTTCCGCAACTGCAGGTGATTGTCGCCGAGCGCCAGACCGATCCGGCCTATCATTATCGCGGCAGCCTCCGCTCCTCGGAGCGGAATTGTCTGTTCAAGTTCACCTTGGCCGGCGAAGGCCGGTTTCAAGTCGGCCGAAAAAAATATTGTCTTCCGGCCGGACACGGGTTCCTGTGCGAGATAAACGATCCGGCCACTTCCTATTATTATCCCGAAAATGGCCGCGTACCGTGGGAGTTCGTGTATCTCTCTTTTATCGGCCCGGCTGCCACGGCCATGACCGGTGCGTTTGTGCGCCGGTATGGGCCGGTTTTCCGGCTGCCGCCGGATATCGGCTTTATTTCGGAAATCATGGCGTGGCGAAGGCACGACAAGAACGAAATGCGCATTACGCCGGCGGAAGGCGCGCGGGTTATCGCCGGTCTGTTTGCCGCTTTATCGCAAAGCAAGGTAAATCTGGATCGATCCGATACCGGCTTTGCCTTGGTACAGGAAACGCGTCAACTGATTCGCAAATATTTGCATCAGTTCTGCAATGTCAAGTTTTTGGCCGCGCAACTTGGCGTATCCCGCGAACATTTGAGCCGGGTATTCAAGCAACAGACCGCGCAAACTCCTTATCAATATCTGCAACGGCAAAAAATGCTCGAGGCCTGTCGTCTGCTCAAGGAAACGCGGCTGATTCAAAAAGAGATTGCCGCCAGAGTGGGATACAACGTGCCGGCGCATTTTACGCGCGCCTTCACGCGGATCATGCGCCTGACGCCCAGCAGATTCCGCACGGTGGGAACGATCCCGGCCCAATGATCTTTAGTAACTTAAATTTGGTGTACCGCTAAAAATAACAAGAAATTCACCACAGAGGCCACTGAGGCACGGAGGTTTGGATAAGAAGAGGTGGGTTAAATTGGTTTAGCCGGACGGCTAAACCAATTTAAACCCGACTTGTCATTGGAGTAAGATGAGAGCTTTAATTTGTCTCCCTGTATTTCTCCAAGCCAAGCCAGTTTTTTCATCCCGATTCCATCGGGATGAAAAAATCTCCTCTTGCTCTATCTCCGTGCCTCGGTGAACTCCGTGGTTAAAATCTTTGGGTTGCGGGCATTAGCCCGCGTTGGTTTGGGCACATCGGGACGGCCTGGCGGCAGGCGGTGAAATACCTTTTCTTCATTTCCCCGCCAACAACCGATTGATGGAAGCCGCGGCGCGGCGGCCTTCGCCCATGGCCAGGATGACCGTGGCGGCCCCCAGCACGATGTCACCCCCGGCATAGACGCGGTCTAACGACGTCTTGCCGTCCGCATTCACGACGATGTGGCCCCATTTGTCCGTTTCAAGTCCGGTGGTGGTCTGCTTGATCAGGGGATTGGATTCGTTGCCGATGGCCACGATCACCGTATCCACCGGCATGATAAACTCACTGCCGGTAATTTCCACCGGCCGGCGCCGGCCCGAGGTATCGGGCTCGCCGAGCTGGTATTTCAGGCATTCCATGCCGGTCACACAGCCCTGCTCGTTGCCCAGGATGCGCTTGGCGTTCTGGAGCAGGTGGAACACGATGCCTTCCTCCTTGGCGTGGGCCACTTCCTCCACCCGGGCGGGCATTTCCACTTCCGTGCGCCGATAGACCAGACGCACCTCTTCCGCGCCCAGGCGCACCGCCATGCGCGCCGAGTCCATGGCGACATTCCCGCCGCCCAGCACGGCCACCTTGTGCGACCGGAAGATGGGTGTCTGGGCATGGCCGAAATCATAGGCCCGCATCAGGTTAGTGCGAGTCAGGTATTCGTTGGCCGAGAACACGCCCACCAGGTTTTCGCCCTCGATGTTCATGAACTTCGGCAGGCCCGCGCCGGTGCCGATGAAGATGGCGTCGAACCCATCCTTGTCCAGCAAATCCTGGAGGGCGCGCGTCCGGCCAACCACAAAATTGGTGACCAGCTTGACGCCCATGGCCGTGAGCGTGTCGATTTCCTTCTGCACAATGAGCTTGGGCAACCGGAATTCGGGGATGCCGTAAACCATGACGCCGCCGGGCTTGTGAAAGGCCTCGAACAGGGTGACCGCATGACCTTCGCGCCGCGTATCCGCGGCCACGGTTATGCCGGCCGGACCGCTCCCGATCACGGCCACTTTCTTGCCCGTGGATGGTTTGACCGGTGGAATGTCCGGGGTGCCCTGCGCGCGTTCCCAGTCGGCCGCAAAACGCTCCAGCCGGCCGATGGACACGGCCTGGCCGACATCCTTGAGCGTGCGGCCTACCGTGCAGGGCGCCTGGCATTGCACCTCCTGCGGGCACACGCGCCCGCAGACCGAGGGAAGCAGGCTGTTAAGTTTTATAATATCGATGGCTTGCTTGACGTGGTCTTCGGCCATCGCGCGCACGAAGGCGGGGATATCGATCCGCACCGGACAACCCTCGATACAAGGCGCGTTCTTGCACTGTAAACAGCGCAGGGCTTCCAGGCGCGCCTGCTCCGGCGAATAGCCCTGGGCCACTTCCTCGATGTTGCCGCGGCGCACGGCGGGGTCCTGCGCCGGCATTGCCTGTACGGGAATCTTCAGGCGGTCCTTGGGTTTGAGCGGTTCGGTCCGCGCCGCGATTTCCTGCAGGCGTTGCGCGGCCTCGGCGGCCAATTGTTCCTTGGTCGGATGCGTGTTCATGGTTGCTGTGTAGCGAAATGTTTTCCAATGCGAGCTATGCCCGCAATCCAAATGTCTCGAATTCGGTTCGAAAAAAGCGGCGGCGATCTTGGGCCGCCTGTTGGCTTGCGCCACTCGTGCATACACAAGTATAGCACTACGTGCCGCGCGCCAACATTCGGTCCAAGCTTGCCTTGTTTTTGCGAATCCGCCTCCGGCGGAAACCGAATTCGACCCACGGACGCATCGGGCTCCGCGCCGCGCGCCGCCCGAATAAAACACTAAACTATCCTTTATCCGTCGTCTGCCGTCTGTCATCTGCCGTCCGTCGTCTGTCTTCTATTGCCTGTTCCAACCGGCATTGTTCGCGGGCCTCATCCTCCTGCTTTTTATAAGCCCGCATACGCTTCATCATGTTATCGAAATCCACCTTATGCCCGTCGAATTCCGGTCCATCCACGCAGACAAAACGTGTCTGGCCGCCGACGGTGACCCGGCACCCGCCGCACATACCCGTGCCATCCACCATGATCGTGTTGAGCGACACGACCGTGGGGACGCCGAACGGGCGCGTGGTTTCCGCGCAGAACTTCATCATGATGGGCGGTCCGATGGCTACGGCCAGGTCCGGCTTTGGCGTGCGCTCGCACAATTCCTTCAGGGGCGCGGTAACGAGCGCCTTGCGCCCGTAAGACCCGTCATCCGTGCAGATAATCAACTCATCCGCCAGGGCCCGCATGCGATCCTCGAGGATCAGCAGATGTTTCGTGCGCGCGCCCATGATGACGATAACCTTGTTGCCGGCGCGCTTCATGCCTTGGGCAATGGGATACATGGGCGCCACGCCGATTCCACCGCCGATACAGACGACCGTACCGAAGGCCTCGATGTGCGTCGGCCGCCCTAACGGGCCTACCAGGTTTTCGATCGCGTCGCCCTCCCGCAGGGCGGCCAGGCGATTGGTGGTGAGGCCGACGACCTGGAAAACAATCGTGATCGAGCCTTCCTTTGGATCGGCATCGGCGATGGTCAGCGGGATACGTTCGCCGAATTTACTGTCGAGCTGGACGATCACGAACTGACCCGGCTTGTGCTCTTCCGCGATCAGCGGCGCGGCCAGCCGCATGAGCACGACGTCGTCGGAGAGCTGTTCCCTGTGAAGAATCGAATGCATCGTGCCTTTCCGGTGTCACTGGTCGAAGCGAAATTCGTGGCATTTAATTAAACCAGGATGTGATTGTCAATGACAAACAGCCCCGCTCCGCGCGTGCGGATCGGGGGCTGTCGTCTTCCGCTTGCATTTTCTGTAAATGGGTGTATGGTAATGACCCGTGCTGTTGACCGGGATTTTTCACACCAAGCTGAAATATCCCGGTTAAACGGCCATTACACAGGCATAGGGAGAACATCAGATGAAAATCTATTTGAACGGCAAGTTAGTGCCCGAAAAAGACGCCAAAATATCCGTGTTCGACCACGGTTTGCTGTATGGGGACGGTGTGTTCGAGGGGATTCGCACTTACAATGGGCGGGTCTTCATGCTCGAGGCCCATATTGACCGCCTGTATCGTTCGGCCAAGGCCATTGCGCTCGAAATCCCCATGAGCAAAAAAAATATGAGCGCCGCCGTGGTCAAGACTTGCAAGGCCAATAATACCATGAACGGTTACGTGCGCCTGGTGGTGACGCGCGGGGTGGGCACGCTGGGGCTCAACCCCTATACCTGCCAGAAGGGGCAGGTGTTCATCATCGCCGCCAAGATCCAGCTCTATCCGCAGGAACTGTACGCGCATGGCCTGCAGGTGGTGACATCGGGCACGCTCCGGAACCACACGGAATCCCTGAGCCCCAGCGTCAAGAGCCTGAACTACTTGAACAACATTATGGCCAAGATCGAGGCCATCAATGCCGGCGTGGAAGAGGTTGTCATGCTCAATCCGCAGGGCTTCGTGGCCGAGGCGTCCGGCGACAACATCTTCATCGTCAAGGGCAACCAGTTGGTGACGCCGCCCATCAGTTGCGGCGCTCTCGAAGGCATCACCCGGGATGTCGTCATGGAACTGGCTAGGCAGGACGGCATGGACGTGCGCGAGTGCGTGCTGACCCGCTACGATCTGTATAACGCGGACGAAATGTTTCTGACCGGGACGGCCGCGGAAATAATCAGTGTGATCGATATGGATCGGCGCATCATCGGATCCGGCAAGCCCGGAACGAAGACGCTGGCGCTGACCGCGCGGTTCCGGGCGTTCGCCGCCCAGAACGGCACGCCGATCGTCTAAATGCAGAATGCAGAATGAAGAAGGCAGAATGTTCGGAAGGTAAGCGACAGACGATTGAGGCGGGAAGACAGATGACAAGAACCAAGAACGAAGAACTGTTTGCTGGTTTCTGCATTCTGCATTCTTCATTCTGCATTTCTTGGGAAGTGGCGTCATGATGTGCGAAACATGCGGCAAGAAGATGGCAACCGTGCACTGGACGGAGATGGTGAACGATGCCGTCAAAAAAATGCACCTTTGCGAGGCCTGCGCCGCCGCCAAGGGGCTGGATGTCAATAATCCGGCGGCCTTTTCGGACGTTATGCTCGGGCTGGGGGCGCAGAAGGAGTCTGCAGCGAAAGAAAGGGACGTGGCCTGTGCGCTCTGCCACATGCGGATCGCGGACTTCAAGAAAACATCGCGCCTGGGATGCCAGGCCTGTTACGACACGTTTGCCGAAGAATTAAAGCCCCTGCTGGATGCCATGCACAAGGGCAACCAGCATGTGGGCAAAGTGCCGGCGCATCGAGACGCCAAAGAAGGGGCCAAAGCCGGTTTGCTTCCGTCTTTGGCTGTCTTGCGCCAGAAATTGGAGACGGCCGTTGCCGCCGAACAGTACGAGGAAGCGGCCCGCTTGCGGGACCAGATTCAGCAGTGCGTGAAAAAAGTCCCCTCGGCGCGCTCCCGGACCGCCAAGGAAAAAGAATGAAAGTTGTCGATGAGTTGCTCAAGAACCCCGGCGCATGGCTGAAAGTCGGCGCTCCCCCGGGCGTCATGGTCAGCAGCCGGGTGCGGCTGGCCCGCAACCTGGAAGGCGTAGCTTTCCCGGGCTGGGCCGGCGAGGAGGAGTCCCTGCGTCTCTGGCAGGGCCTGCGTCCGATCTTGGAAGCCCTGCCGGGATGTGTGGCGCCGGTCGCTTTGGAAATGGAAGGCCTGAACCGGGTAGATAAGGAAATCCTGGTTGAACGCCATCTCATCAGCCGCGATCTGGCGGAGAAGGGACGGGGTAGTGGGCTGGTTTTCAAGGCCGATGAGACCGTGGCCATCATGGTCAACGAGGAGGACCACATCCGCATGCAGGTCATGTCGCCCGGATTGAACTTGCGCGGATTGTGGCATACGATTGACGGCATTGATAACGACTTGGAGCGGCAGGTGCGGTACGCGTTTTCGACGCGGATGGGGTACCTGACGGCCTGTCCGACCAACGTCGGCACCGGCATGCGTGCGAGCGTCATGTTGCATTTGCCGGGCCTGGTGCTGATGAACGAGATCAACCCGATTATCAAGGGGGTCAACAAGATCGGCCTGGCTGTGCGGGGGTTATGGGGTGAAGGCACGGACGCGGCGGGCAACATGTTCCAGATTTCCAACCAGACCACGCTTGGCGAAAAAGAGGAGACTATTGTCAGCCGGTTGGAACAGATTGTCCTGGAAATCGAGGAGCACGAGAAGCATGCGAAAGCGCGGCTGATCCAGCAAAAGGAAATTTCGTTGAGGGATCACGTGGGACGGGCCTGTGGGATTTTAACCCATGCCTGCCTGTTGAACTCCAAGGAAACGCTGGATATGTTGTCCGCCCTGCGGCTGGGGATCGAGCTGGGACTGTTGCGGGAATGGTCCGCGTCCATGATTGACGAACTGTTCCTGCTGATTCAGCCGGGCCACCTGCAGAAGGTGGAGGGCAAAGTCATCGGCGCCGAGAAACGCGACCTGGCCCGCGCCCGGCTGATCCGCGCGCGGCTGACGGCGAAGCACTGAAGAAGGCTGTAGACTGTAGGCTGAAGACTGAAAATTATGTGGAAGGCTATGGACCGTAGACTGAATTCTAGTCCACAGTCCACGGTCTACGGTCCGGGTAAAGGGGGAGTCATGAACGAATTTACGCCGCGCGCCCAACAGGTGATCCAGTTGGCGCGCAAGGAAGCGGAGCGGTTCAATCACCCGTATATCGGCACCGAGCATCTCCTGCTCAGCCTGATTGCGCTGGGGGAGGGTGTGGCTGTTTCGGTGCTCGAAAAAATGGGTGTGGACCTGGATATCCTGCGGATAGAGGTCGAGAAAGCGGTCGGCCAGGGGCCGGAAACCCAGGTGATCGGCGCCCTGCCCATGACGCCGCGGGCCAAAAAAGTGCTGGCCCTGGCGAAGGCCGAAGCCCAGGCGCTCAACCACGGCTACGTCGGCACGGAACACATCCTGCTGGGCCTTCTGCGCGAAGAGGAAGGCGTCGCCGCGCGCGTGCTGAAAAACCTGAACGTGGATATCGAGCGCGCGCGGCTCGAGGTGCTGAAGGAATTGGACCCCAATTTCGATCCCGGGCAGGAGGCCGCGGCAATGGCCGACCAGCCCGCGCAAAGTGTGGCGGCGGGCGCCAAGCCTCAATCCGTCAAGACCCCGGCCTTGAAAGCGTTCGGCCGGAACCTGACGGAATTGGCCCGCCAGGGGAAACTGGACCCGGTGATCGGCCGTTCCGAGGAAACGAAACGTGTCATCCAGATTCTCTGCCGGCGCACGAAAAACAATCCTGTCCTGCTGGGCGAAGCGGGTGTCGGCAAAACCGCCATCGTGGAGGGCCTGGCCCAGATGATTGCCGACGGCGAGGTGCCCGAACTGCTGGTCGGCAAGGAGGTCGTCGTGCTCGATATGGCGCTCATGGTGGCGGGCACCAAGTACCGCGGCCAGTTCGAGGAAAGGATCAAGGCGGTGATGGATGAAATGCGCCGCGTGAAAAACGTCATCCTCTTTATGGACGAACTGCACACCATTGTGGGGGCGGGCTCCGCCGAAGGCGCCATGGATGCCTCCAACATCATCAAGCCGGCGCTGTCCCGCGGCGAACTGCAGTGCGTCGGCGCCACCACCATGAACGAGTATCGCAAGTACATCGAAAAGGACTCCGCCCTGGAGCGGCGCTTTCAGACGGTCATTGTGGATGAGCCCACCGTGGAGGAAACCATCCAGATTCTCAAGGGCCTGCGGCCGCGCTACGAGGCGCACCACAAGGTCCAGTTCACCGATGCCGCCCTGGAAGCCGCCGCCCGGCTCTCCGACCGCTACATCACCGGCCGCTTTCTGCCGGATAAGGCCATCGACGTGCTTGACGAAGCCGGCGCCAAGGTCCACATCGCGCTGATGACCCGTCCGCCGAAGTTGAAAAAGGCGGATAAAAAAATAGCCGAGCTCAAGCAACACAAGGAAGAAGCCATCCGCACCCAGCAGTTTGAAGAAGCCGCCAAGTGGCGCGACCAGGAGCGCGTGGAAAGGGAAAAATTCGACAAGGTCATTGCCAAGTGGCGCCAGACCCAGGATAAGAAAGTCCAGGCCCTGAAGGAGCCCGAGATCATGGCCGTCATCTCGCGCTGGACCGGCGTGCCGTTGACGCGGCTGGACGAAAGCGAAACCAAACGTCTCCTGAACATGGAGAATGAATTGACGAAATCCATCATCGGCCAGGCCGAAGCGGTGGCCGCCATTTCCCGGGCCTTGCGGCGCTCGCGCGCCGATCTTAAGGATCCCCGGCGGCCGATCGGTTCATTCATTTTTCTCGGTCCCACCGGCGTGGGCAAGACCCTGCTGGCCAAGGTCCTGGCCGAATATATGTTCAACGACCGCGACGCCCTGATCCAACTCGACATGTCCGAATACATGGATAAGTTCATGGTTTCACGCATGGTCGGCTCGCCGCCCGGCTACATCGGGCACGAGGAAGGCGGGCAGTTGACCGAAAAAGTCCGGCGCAAGCCATATTCCGTGGTCCTGTTCGATGAAATCGAAAAGGCCCACGCGGATGTCATGGATATCCTGCTTCAGATCCTGGAGGAGGGTATGCTGACCGACAGCTTGGGCCGGCGGGTCAGTTTCCGGAATACGGTTATCATCATGACGTCCAATTTGGGTTCCAAGTTTGCCAAGGGCACAGGCGGCCTGGGCTTCGGGAGCGGCACGGCCGCCGCCCATGTGGAGGGGCTGAAGACCCAGATGCTGGATGAAGCCAAGCGCGTGTTCAAGCCGGAGCTCTTCAATCGCATGGACGATGTGATCGTGTTCCGGCCGTTGAACCGTGACGATGTGGGGCAGATTCTGGAGCTGGAAATGAAACAGGTCCGCGAACGCATGGCGGCGAAGCATATCGAAATCCGGTTGAGTCCGGAAGCGAAAGCTTTCCTGATGGAAAAGGGGTTCGACGAAACTTACGGGGCGCGGCCTCTGCGCCGGGCGATCGAAAAATATGTGCAGGACCCGCTGGCCGAGGATATCCTGTCCGGCCGCCTGGGCGCCGCGCAAAGCGTCGAAGTGCAACGCGCGGGAGACAAACTGGTTTTTGTTCCGGTGGCCATGCCCGCCCTGGCGGAAATGCAGAATGCAGAATGAAGAATGTGGAAGAAAGAAGTCAGAGATCAGCGGTCAGTAATCAAACAACGGATGGCAGACAGCATAAAAGAAACAAACGTCCAACATCGGACAACCAACATTGAATGAAGAACAGCGGAAAAACTAAGAACCAGGAACCAAGAACTATTGGCTGACCTTTGACCTCTGACTTCTGATCTCTGACCTCTGGATTTCCCCATGATTGCCATCATTCGCTCCTTATCATGGTTATGCGCGCGCTTTTCGCGCGTCCAGGTTCAGCGCGCGGGGCGCGCCCTCGGGTGGTTGCTGGGATCCGGCTTTCGTTTCCGCCGCGACGAGGTCCAGGCCACCATTCAGCGTTGTTTCCCCGAAAAATCGCCGGCGGACGTGCGTGCCGTGGCCGACGCCATGTACCGGCACTTGGGAACTTTCCTGATCGAAAGCCTGCGCACCGGCCACATGGACTTGGCTGCCCTGGACGAAGAAGTTGATTTTTCCGGGTTTGAAAAGGGCATGCAGATCCTGGGCCAGGGCCGGGGGCTCATCGTGCTGACAGCGCATGCCGGCAATTTCGAACTGCTCGCCATGATGGCGGCGCTCAAGGGCGCGCCGTTGACGGTGATCACGAAGGCGCTGAAACCAAAATGGCTTAATGACTGGTGGGTCGAAACTCGCGGCAAGTTCGGCGTCAAGATGTTGCCGGCGCGCCACTCCTATCGTTATTGCCGCGAGGCGTTAAAAAACAACGGGGTCCTGGGCTTTATCCTCGATCAGAACATGAAGCGCAATCGCGGCATTTTTGTGGATTATTTTGGGCGCCCGGCCTGCACCTCGCCCGGCCTCGCGCTCCTGAGCGCGCAAACTCTCTCCCCGGTTTTACCGGTATTCATGCTCCGCGAACCCGATGGCCGGCACCGGGTCCACGTCTTCGATCCCCTGCCGCCGCCGGCGAGCGCGGACAAGGAGGCCATTCGCCAGGCCACCCAGGCCTACACGACCATCATCGAACGATTCGTCCGGGCCCACCCGGACCAGTGGATCTGGCTGCACCGGCGCTGGCGCACCCAGCCCTTAGTACCTGATACATGAGAAAGCGCTATCAAAAACAAGAAGTTGTTAAAGCAAGATATGATTCACCACGGAGCAGGACACAAATGCACGCAACGATTGGTCGGAAGAGAACATGTGAGGAGTCCTTTCTCTGCGCCTCCGTGTCTCCGTGGTAAGGCTTGTTTTGGCTGGGTTGAGGGCATAGCCTGCGTTAGGATGGACGAAATTCGCCGGAGAAATAATCCCCATTTATTTTATTGCATTCTCGCGGATATTCGACTTTAATCAATCAATTACCAGTGCCAATCATTTCAACAGGACAGGAGAAAAGGTTCATGAAAAAGTTTTACTGCGGTAGCGGCGTCATGATGGCGGCGGCGGTCGGTCTGATGATGTCCGCTTCGGCCTTCGGCCAAACCCCCGCGTCCGCCGCGGAAGATATTCCGCCGTGGTATGTGAGTGTCGGCGGCGGTTACATTAAGTTCGAAGGTGATGAAGCCGTAAAAGGAAGCGGGTTCATCCAATTAAAATTGGGTTACGATTATCACCCCCGCTGGTCGTTTGAAGGATCCTTGCTTGTGTATCCGGAACTCAAGCGCAATGATGTCTATGATTACGATACGGGCGAACCCGTGCTCCGGCCGGGTCTTGACGCTGATTCTACGTTCGCGTTGGGCATTGCCGGAGACGCTTTATTCCACCTGATCGCGACCGAAGACCGGCACTGGGATCCCTATTTGGTATTGGGCGTGGGCGTACTGTATTTGCAACACGAGAATGTGCAATGGCCGCGGTTCGATCCTAATGTGCGGTATGGCGCCGGCTTGGCCTATCATATTAACCCGGAGTGGGCGATCCGCCTTGATGTGATTGGAGTGACGGCGCTTAGTATAAAGAGAGACGCCTTGGAATTTAATTTGATGCCTTCCCTGGGCGTGAACTGGAAGTGGGGCGCGCATGTGCCTACTAAATACATGGTTACCGGCGGCGCGCTTGACACCGATGGCGACGGCTTGACCGACCAGGAAGAGCTCCAGTACGGCACCGACCCCAAGAACCCGGATACCGATGGCGATGGCCTGACCGACGGCGAGGAAGTGAAAGTTTATAAAACCGATCCGCTCAATCCGGACACCGATTACGATGCCCTGGCCGACGGCGACGAGGTTTATAAATACAAGACCAGTCCGCTCGAGCGCGATACCGACAAGGGCGGCGTGGCCGATGGCCATGAAGTCATCGAAGACAATACCAATCCGCTGGATCCCTCGGACGACCTGTTGCTCTTCACCTTGCACATCGAGTTCGAGACCGATAAGGCCGTTATTCGGAGCGAGTATTTTGGCGACCTGAACAAGATCGGCAAAGTCCTGGTTCGCGACCCCAAGGCCACGGCCCGCATCGAAGGCCATGCCGACAAGCGCAAGACCTCCGCCTTTAAACACAACATGACGCTGTCCGAGCGCCGGGCCCAGGCCGTGCGCAATTACCTGAATGAGCATTTCGGTGTCGTGCTGGAACGCATGACGCCGGTGGGCTACGGCTTTACCCGGCCCATGGCGCCGAACGATCCGATCAACGGCAACGCGAAAAACCGGCGCGTGGAAGTCTATATCCGCAAGGGCGCCGAATTACCCGATGCCTTGCCGATCAAGCCGGCGGCTGCGAAGCCGGCCTTAACCGAAAATAAGCCCGCCGCAAAGCCTGCCCCCGCGGCGGCCGTGGAAAAGCCGGCAGTGCCGGCTCCCGCGCCAGCGGCAAAGTAGAGGTGTAGTAGCGGTTCGATAGAACTGCAGGAATCAGGCGTTGCCAGTTCCTGTGTATGTGAGGGCGTGATCCGAATTCGAGCTACTTTGCCCGAGAGTAGACAATCTTGATTAGCGGACAAGCTCCGCATTTGCTGGAGTTCACCATGCGGCACTCATTACTGCTTGGCATTCCAATCCTTATATTCGCCCTGGCCTTGATCTCGATCCATACGATGGCGACGTCCCCTTCGATAGAAGCCGATTTCGATTCCGACGGCATGGCCGATGCCTACGAGCTTTTCTTCGGTCTCGATCCCTCCGACCCTGACGATGCCTCCTTGGATTCCGACGGCGACCGGTTTGGCAACCTGCAGGAATCCGCCCAATTGACCGACCCATTCGCTCCCGATACTGATCGCGATGAATTCAAGGATAATGAGGATGCAAGCCCCATCAGCCGGGCCTACATTCAGTGGGGCGCGCCGCAGTTCACTAAGGGGGATCAATATGATTACGCGCATCCGGACTGGATGTTGAGGGCTTATAAGACTGGCGGCGAGTGGATATGCGAAACGCTTGACAAGTTTGTCCCACCAAATGCGTGGTCAACTAATGCGCCGCAGGCGTACAACTCCGCGTGGTACTTTTCGGCGCGCACGAGTAATGACGTGGGGAGCTTGTCCATTGACCTTGACCGGACAATATTGACCAACAACCTGGTATATGCCGTGCATTACTGGGATCAGCCCGGGGCCTCGCTCTATGTTGACTTGTTGGATACCAATGGAACGGTTATAGCAGAAAATCTATATGGCAACCTGATGACCGGAACCAATGAGGACGCCGTCGTTTATCTTTACGTGCCGACCGCGCTATTTTCCAACGCCGCAGTGATCCATTTGCGGAGCGGCTTCGCGGAGGGGGACCTGTCCGGCGTAGTCCCGACTCTCCGAGAGGTCGGGACGCAGGGGGAAACCATCGTATTCGAAGGCCTGCTTTACATCGATGAAGATATGGACGGCCTCGATAATATGCAGGAAATACAGATTGGGACGTCGGATTATAGCGTGGATACGGATGGTGACGGCATCAGCGACTATCAAGCCTGTTTTCATACAACGAACACGAACAACCCTGTACCGAAAAAACCAGTCATAGACCCAGTCATAGATGATGACGATGATAAGGATCAGAAAGGTATTATCTACGTGGATCAAGCCCGGGGCAACGACACCTTCACGGGTCGGGCGTCGTCCATTTCGGGGAAGAAAAAAGGACCGAAAAAGACGATCCGCAAAGGCATGTCCGCGGTTGATGCGGATGGCGCGCACACCCTGATCATCAAATCCGGCACCTACAACGAAAATCTCGATATCCGAGGAAAGAATGTCAAGGTGGTTATGGAAGGCAATGTGAAATTGTAAGTGTAGAGATAGCCCGCTAAACACGCGAAAGGACGCGAAAAAAATATTCGTCTTTAAATTTTAGCGTCATTTAGCGTGTTTGGCGGGCAAAAAACAGAAAGAGCTAAAGACTATGAAAAAAATGATTATTTTAGCGGCTCTCTTGCAGGCCATATCAGCCTGGGCCGGGGATTTGTCGGTGGATAACCTGACCGTGTCAAGTAATGCGGCGATCTATGGAAAGATGGACATTATCTCGGTTGTTACCGATGGGACGACCAATGGAGCTACGGCTACTGGTGGAACAATCACCACCAATGGCAATTATCGTATTCATACGTTCACAAATGTTGGCACAACTAATTTCACAGTGTCGGGCGGGGCGTTAAATTGCGAGGTGCTGGTTGTGGCGGGAGGAGGAGGCGGGGGGGCTTGTGATGAATTGCAAGGTGGAGCCGGTGGTGGAGGTGCTGGTGGTCTGTTAACAAGTTATTTGACTGTAACAAATGAAAGTGTGACTGTTGTCGTCGGACAAGGTGGAGATGGTGGATTAGCAGGAAATAATGACGGGGAAAATGGATCAGATTCTTATTTTGGTTCAGTAGTCAGTTATGGTGGCGGTGGCGGAGCCGGTTCTGTAGCTGATAATGTTGGGCTCGATGGAGGTTCTGGAGGTGGAGGCAGTATGAAGGCAAGGGGCGGAACCAATGTCGCAGGACAAGGCTATGCCGGTGGTTGCGGTATTTTTGACCCATCATATAGTGGTGGCGGTGGAGGTGGGGCTGGTTCTATGGGGTCTAATGCTGTGACAAAGGGTGGTAATGGCGGGGTAGGGATATGTAATAGTATTTCCGGTTCCACTAATTATTATGCTGGTGGTGGTGGAGGTGGCACATATCAACTTGCCGGCATATCATACGGTGGGAACGGCGGGGGAGGAAATGGAGGCCAGTCCGATACCCCCGCACAAGCCGGTGCGCCAAATACTGGTGGCGGCGGCGGCGGAATAGGAGACAAGAACCCTGGTGGCACAGCATGGCTTGGAGCCAATGGCGGCTCCGGTATCGTGATTGTGAGATATTCGGTAACAGCCTCCAGCAATACTACATCGTTGTCAATCTCTTCCAACGGCATCAGCCAAACCAGCGCATCCGTTACCAACGTATTGATGGGCAAGGTGGGTATCGGCACCGCCAATCCTGCCGAAAACCTGCACGTGGCGGGCAATCTGCGCGTTGACGGCATGAGCACCGTCGCGGGTGTGACATTAGGCGGCGTGCCGATCACAAACTGGTCCAGCATTGCAACCGGGGTTTTAATGGTCTCGAGCAATCTTTCGGATGTTGCCAATAAAGCCGCCGCCCGCGCCAATCTTGGCCTTGGTTCCGCGGCCACGAATAATGCCGGGGTATTCATGACTCCAACCAGCGATGGCTCGCAGTTGACCAACATCACCGCCATGCAGGTGGGCGCTTTAAGCACCAATGCCGAGGTGTTGATTACCGCCAATAATCTTTCGGAATTATCGGCAACCGCACCCACTGCCCGCTCCAACCTTGGGCTTGGGTCTGCCGCGACGAATAACGCAAGCGCGTTTTTGTCGCCGGATGGCAATGGCTCGCAATTGACGGGTATTACCGCCGCACAGGTAGGGGCCTTGGGCACAAACGGCGGCACCATAAGCGGTGAATTGACGATTCTAAATCCCGGCGGGAATATTCCAATGGGCGTTTATACGAATCAGTAACTAAAACAGAAGTCCGTAGTCAGTATTTGGAATGATATGACGAAGCATAAAATGTTTCAGTGTGATAAGGGCTTGTTGATCAGCATAGCCACATGGTTGACCGTGGCATTGAGCGCCCAAGCCCAGGGACCGGCATGGTGGTCTGCGCGTGGAGCGGTTGACGCCAACCTGTCCCCGAACGATTACGCGCCCATTACCCAGGGCCAATTGAAATGGATGGCCGCCAAGACCTGCGCCGAAATGGAAGCCTACTTCGGCGTAGGTTCCACGATCACGGCGCTGATCGCCGCCTTTTCCAACTCCGACAACTATTACCCAGCCAACATTGGCCAGGTAAAATACGTGGCCCAGCCGTTTTACGACCGTCTTTATGAGTTCAACCTGACCAACACCTTCCCCGCCAATATGCCCGGCTATTATCCCTGGGGCAATTCTTCGTCAACCAACGACTACGCCCTGGCCAACGTCGGCCAGGTAAAATACGTGTTCAGTTTCGATTCGGCGGTGGACTCCGATGGCGATGGTTTGTCGGATTGGAAGGAAGCAGCAATCGGCACAGACCCGTATGACCAGGATACGGATGACGACGGGCTTTCGGACTGGTGGGAAGTGGTGCATGGATCCGACCCGTTGGACAATGGGGATGTTGATGCAGCAATAGTGCGTGAGGCGGCCAGGCAGAAGATTATCCGGCATTGGATGCTTTTCTATGGGACTGTGCCGGTATTTACCAATACCCCCGGCTCCCAGGCGGATTTAATTGATATGCGGGATGCGCTGAACGCGTTATCGGGAAAATTCTATAAAAAGAATTAGCCCGCGAAATACGCTAAAGGACACGAAAGTAGAATGAAATCACGAAGTGAAAGCGGTTTTTCCGCAATTTTTATTCCGTGCTTGGCGCGGAAAACAAATTGCGGAAAATATTCATCTTTACAATTTAGCGTCCTTTCGCGTATTTCGCGGGCAAAAGAAATTATAATTCTTACGGGGCTTTTATTAGCGGTGCATGTTCCGGCCCAAACGCCATATTACTATCTCAACCGCTCGTTTTCTTCGGTGCAATTTGATCTTCAGGATATTCCGACCGAATATCAGTTAAACGAAGAATCCGACAAATTGACGGATATCGTTAAGGGGGAGATCAAAACCAACAACTGCTATGCGATTGAAAAGCAGGAGGCCATTTCTATCTGCTACGGGTCGATTTTGTCGGCCTGGGCTGCGGTCACAAATTATAATGGTACGCCGTCGAATTATCCTGGGAAGATATTTGACAATGTGGGCTGGGTGCGTGGCGTCAAGGCGGCAAATGGCGAATGGGGCGCGTATCTGTGGGTCTTGCAGAACCGGATAGAATTCCAGGCATCCACGTCGGCCTGGTGGTCAATAAGTAACGGAATTCCGGTGGCAATCACGAACGTGATGGTGGGAAGTCTGGGGGATTATCAGCCGACGACGACCAATGTTGACATCGGCCCCAAAATCCCGAGCAATTATCCCTTTGCCAATTGTGTCGGCACATATCAGGTGGACATTACGAATGTTTATTATGAGTTGATTATTCCGGATATCTGGATCACGCCGCGGTTTGCGGTTGTTGCGGCAGGCGGCAGTAATGTGCAATATACGGTTACCGGGACGAATATTCCCAATGGGGTGACGTGGTCGTTGATACCGGATTTATCAGGTTCAGATGGAGCTGCATTCCAAACCAACGGCGCCTGGCAAGCGGAGATAATACCGGGGAGTGTGGGAACGAATTACATCGTCCGGGCAAATTCCAAGGACAATACTAATTTTTATGATCAGGTGAGTTTGACGGTCTGCAAAATTGAAGTTGCGAATATCAAATTTAATCACAACACAGGTTCATCAACAAACGATGGAATAAATATCCGTCAAGATTATAATACACCTTATGATATTTCAAATGGCGAATGGGTAAAGGGCGGGACGAACATTCCGGCATGTTATACGACCAATAAAGCCGTAACTATTAAGGCGCGATTGATTACGACGCCAGATGTAAATATAGAGGCAGATATTTGGGCGGTTTCTACGGATTCCGGTGGATCGTTGGGTGATGTGATCAAAACCAATGTTTCGTTCTCCGGCGGTGTATCTAGCCCGGAATATGTGACATTCCAGATTTCCGGCACGACGCCGAACTGTGTCAAGAAAACCACAACGGACACTTGGGAATGGAAGATGGGAAATGTCAATGGTTCCGGCTCTGCCGCCTGTGCTCTGAACACGTCGAGCATACATACGATTTATACGATCTTGAACGAGCCGGCCTCACCTTGGGATAATACGGCGGGAACTCAAAAGAACGCTTGGACCAAAGTTTTTGATTATTCCTGTGATTGGGCAAATACGGCGACTGATGAAACAAATATAGTTGCCAATATTACCACCGGTGCTTATTTAGGGTTCGGGAAAACCTATGATGGTTATCAAACACATACTACTAACAATGGGTTATGCCATCTATCGACAATGATGGCGGCAAGTGTTGTTGATTGTCGAGATATGTCTGCCGTTGTTGAACTATTCTCAAGAATATTGGGAGGAGCAACCGTTCAGGTTCGACGCTTGGACGGGCCATTTTACTACAAGCCTATTCTGGCAATAGGCAGTTCAACATGGGCAAATAGCGGCTGGAATTTTCATCAATTCGGCTGGCACGCAAACAGCGTTCATGACGCTTGTGTGAAACTTAAAGAATCAGCGCCTTACGTCCCCGTGCATGATGACTTAAATGGAAATTACAAGACAAACCTTTACGATAGCGGAACATGGGATCCGTTGACACCTGACACCATTATGGACTTTGATTAGAGGAGGTATTTCGTCATGAAACGAATAATCATTATATTGTCAATTGCGCTATTCATCACTCAGTTGGTATGTCAGCCTGCTTGTGCGCAAACGGATGCTGTCCTACAAGAAAGCGATGTTACTGGTATTAAGATAGAAAAAACAGAATTATCACAAGGTCAAGGATGGTGGTCAAGCCAAGGGGTAAGGCAGCACACGGCAATTCAAGGGATCAAAGCATTAATCCTTTATGAAGAATGCAATAGTGTAGATGAAGCTCATCAAATGGCCGTAGCCTACTCTAAGAATATGGCATCTATTTTCTACCCGGGATTATGGGATGGCGCGCAAAGTAAGTCCATCGGCGATGAATCATGGTATGGGAGTGACATAACAAGTGCTTTGTTGTTTCGAACAGGGCGAACATGTGTTCTTGTGAGTTGTCGCGGTGAAGATGTAGCGAAGCGCAAGCAAGTTGCTGAGTTGTTGGCAAAGCAAATCGAATATAAAATTAAGAAAGGTGGACGAGTTACTGTGTTCGATAACAATCAGAAATTAAATAAGAGAAGCATGTCTGAATCGTCAACAAACATAATTAAGAAATAAAAAGACATAAGGGTCTTGATAAGCGATAAAAAAATTAATAGTGGCAGTGGGAATGGGTATTAAGGACAGCATAGCAACCCCTGATAGTGAGCCGACGAAAATTGAACCTAAAAAAAGATAACCCACTAAACGCGAAATGACACGAAAAATTAAATCACGAAGTAAAAGTGGTTTCGCAATTTTCTTGGCACGGAAAACAAATTGCGGAAAACATTCGCCTTTTAAATTTAGCGTCTTTTGGCGTGTTTCGCGGGCGATGATTTTTTGTCTTTCCGCCTGGTTTTTCGCGACCGTTGCGGTCTTTGCCGAATCCTATCCTGACCGGCCGACGGTATCGGAGATGGATGAGAAGGTGGTATTGGGAACACTGTGTACTCGCGGTGTGAATGAGCGGTGCTGGGCGACGCAATACCAATCCGATCCGGTTCAATATCATGTGCCTCCGCTTACGAATGCGGCCGGATATTATCTTGACCAAGGTCTGATGGGAATAATCGCGTCCAAGGCAAAGTCGCTTATATCACATTATGTAAATCCGGACACAATGTATAACGGTACGCCAAGTATTTCAATGCTGACGGTGACGGGAGTATGGGCTGACTTGTGGATTGGTAACCATACGAATTTATTCACGGACACACCGGCGATTGGCGCGAATCCGGCCACCTACGGCGATTATCCCGCAAAGATTTACATCGAGGACTTGGATGAGCGCTATAATGTGCTGAATGCATTGGCAATGACAGATGCAGGTTGCACTTCATATGGCACGAACAATCAATTAAGATATGCTATAGGAATATCGGAGGACCACAATCAGACGGCTTACAATGAATTGGTGGGAATTTTCAATGCCACTCCCTGGTCAGGTGGTGTCAACTCCTGGGCGGGATCTTATGGCATTGGAGCATATCTTAGCCTTGATCATAACCCACCGATGGACACGATGAGAAATAAAGGTCGGATTGTCATAGAAGGATTGGAAGCGACCAATCTCGAGCCAAATTCCTATATAGTGTTTCTACATATAACTCAGTTGTTCGATTATTTTTATAATGACGGTTACGGAACGAACGCGAATTATTATCTTGCGTTCACATTACCTGGTAATGTGGGATTTCCATGTGTAACCGGTTATTTTGGCCACAACGATGATGCTTTGCAACTACAAGGACATTCCCCAGAAGCCGAATGGAGCTCAGGTTGGCGAGTCGAAGGGGTGTATATTGTAAGGGATTGGAAGTTTAATTACTGCACGGACTAGAAAAGTTCAACATAAATAACCTGGTATTACCCAGCCAACATCGGCCAGGTAAAATACGTGGCCCAGCCGTTTTACGACCGTCTTTATGAGTTCAACCTGACCAAC
>Ga0074199_1001260_pt1 | contig 24026 bp, 22 predicted proteins | sample EPASupsiteSAE347_FD_64528 | JGI IMG/M metagenome (GOLD analysis project Ga0074199, IMG submission 64528) | Bioremediated contaminated groundwater from EPA Superfund site, New Mexico - Sample SAE3-47 | ecosystem: Environmental > Aquatic > Deep subsurface > Groundwater > Contaminated ... | reverse complement strand
GCTCATTCGGACATGCTACATCTAAGAATCGAGGCTTTGGACCTCTTTTTCCCATTTTGCTACACCCCGCGTAGCATATATGAATAGGATATATAAATAACAGCCGATTGCAGAATCACGACCAAAAATAAATGCGCAAAAAAATTTAAGTCTAGCGGCAGCCGCACCCGCAGCCCTTGGGAGCGGCTTTGCCCAGGTATCTTATCGGATTCTCGTCGAACGCTGCTTTGCATCCGGGCGCGCAGAAGTAGAAAGTCTTGCCCTTGTAGTCGCTCTTGAGCTTGGCCAATTTTTCATCGACCGTCATCTTGCATACCGGATCTATCGCCATTTCTTCTCAGCCTCCATTAACGCTTCTATTTAGTTTGGCCGGTGGGATATACCTTTTGAGCAGCAGCGATAGCGAGACGACGGTCACCGAGCTTAAGGCCATGGCAAATCCCGCCAGCTCGGGCCGGAATGTGATGCCGTAAATCGGATAGAGCACTCCGGCAGCTACGGGAACGAGCGCCGCATTGTAAGCAAAGGCCCAGAAAATGTTCAGCTTGATTCTGGAGATAACCTTGCGGCTGAGCTGAATCGCCGCGACCGCGTCGAGCAGGTCATCCTTCATCAAAACTATCTCGCCCGCCTCAATCGCCACATCCGTTCCGCTGCCGATGGCGATTCCCACATCGGCCTGGGCCAGAGCCGGAGCATCGTTGATGCCGTCTCCCACGAATGCTACATTTTCGCCGCTCTGTTGTAGCCTCTTGATTTCGTTTGCCTTCTCCTCAGGCAAAACCTCGGACAGAACCTGATCGATGCCGAGCCTTCCCGCCACGGCTGCGGCGCTGCGGGCATTGTCTCCGGTGATCATCACCACGCCAAGCTTCATCTTCTTCAGCTCGGCCACGGCTCCGGGAGCGGAATCCTTGAGCCGGTCGGAGACGGCCAGGACGCCGCAGGCTTTTTTATCAACGGCAATCAGCATGGCCGTCTTTCCCTGCTCCTCGAACTGCGAGGCTGTGGCCAGCATTTCTTGAGGCATCTCGATGCCAAGCTCGCGTAGGAGCATTCTGTTTCCGGCAGCAACGCTTTTCTCAGTTTTGCCTTCGATCTGGGCGAGCACGCCCTTTCCTGCCTGAGCCTCGAACTGAGAGGCACCGGCCAGAACAATTCCCTCCGCCTCGGCTTTCCTGACCACAGCCTCGGCCAGAGGATGCTCCGACCCCTTTTCTGCCGAAGCCGCCAGCCTGAGAAGCTCCGCTTCCGAGATGCCGAAGGCGGCAACGTCCGTGACATCCGGCCTGCCCACCGTGAGGGTTCCGGTTTTGTCGAAGGCCACAGCACTCAGTTTTTCTGATGCCTCCAGCGCCTCGCCGCTCTTGATGAGGATACCAAGCTCCGCGCCTCTGCCGATTCCTACCGTGACGGCAGTCGGCGTTGCCAGTCCCAGGGCGCAGGGGCAGGCCACCACCAGGACGGAGATGAGAGCCGTGAGCGAGAAGAGCAGCGTCTCACGGGCGACGAAATACCAGTAGACGAATGCGATGAGGGCGATGCTAAGGATGGTGGGAATGAAGTAGGTCACCGCCCGGTCTGCAATCCTCTGGATGGGAGGCCGGGAGCCCTGCGCCTCTTCCACGAGGGCGATGATCCGGGCCAAAACCGTATCCCTGCCAACTTTGATAGCGCGGAATTCGAGGACGCCGTTCTTGTTGATGGTCCCGCCCACCACGTTCTCTCCCCGGCTTTTCAAAGAAGGAACCGGCTCGCCGGTGATCATGGCTTCATCTACGTAGCTTTGGCCTTCCTCCACGAGCCCGTCCACGGGGATCTTCTCACCGGGCCTGACCAAGATCAGGTCGCCGACTTCAACTTCTTCGACCGCCACCTCGAATTCGCCTCCGTCTCTCAAGACAGTGGCCTTCTTGGGCTGAAGTCCCACCAGCTTCTTGATGGCTTCAGAGGTTCGGCCCTTGGCCTTCGTCTCCAGATAGCGGCCAAGAGTAAGGAAAGAGGCGAGCATCACAGCCGTCTCATAAAACATGAAGTCGGGAGTGAGCACAATTTCAAAAGTGCCGAGGATGCTGGAGCCGTATGCAACGCCGATGCCCATCGCGTACATCACGTCCATATCCAGGCTTCTGTTGCCTAGAGCCCGCCCGGCGGCGCGAAATATGGGAAGGCTGACGTAAACAAAGACCGGTGCCGAGACCACCAGCATGAACAGATTCATGATATTGGGAACAGCCATCATGATGTTCATGGGAATGAGCTGGTGGATCGGCAGGTACATGACAATCATGAGAAAAAGGCTGACCGCAAAGCCGATGATGATGCGCTGCCTTTTATCGGCCAGATCCTTTTCCAGTGCCGCCCTTTCCAGTTCGGACGATGCCTCCTCCCCCGCCACGCCCAGGAATTGGTAGCCGGTATCTGCAACTGCCTTTTTCAGATCTTCCAACCCGACCATTCTCGGATTGTAGGTGACGTGCGCCTTCTCCGCCGCCAGGTTGACGCGAACGTCGACCACACCGTCCAGTTTTTTGATGCCGATCTCAAGAGCGCCGACACACATGGCGCAGACCATGCCGCCGATTTTCAGAACGACCTTCTCATCGATGACATCGTAGCCTGCGTTTCGGATCGCCTTTTCCAGGTCGGCCAGCCTGAGCTTTTGGAAATCGTATTCGACAAAAACCATCTCCAAAGCCGGGTTGACTTCCGCCTTTGAAACACCGTCCAGATTCATCAAGGCCCTTTCGATAGCCGCGCTGCAAGCGGCGCAGACCATCCCCACAACCTTCAGTTCAGCTCTCTTGCTATCCGGCATATTCGTCTCCATTCACCTAATCCTGGAAGCAAAAAAGGATTCAAACGACCTTGTACCCGGCCCCTTCCACGGCCTTCTTGAGGTCCTGCACAGTAATCTTCGTCGCATCATAGTCGACATACGCGGTCTTCTTGGCCAGATCGACTTTGGCACTGGATACGCCGTTGAGTCTGGAAAGGGCTTTCTCCACGGCTCCGGAGCAGCCGGCACATGCCATGCCGGACACCTTTATCTCTGCCTTTTTGATTTCGGACATGTCCAAACTTCCCTCCTTTGATTCGTTTCCTGGATGATTTTGCGGCAACTCACGGAACTTGTCGCCGCGATTCAATGCTGCAAGTCTATCAATGCTACATGTCTATCAATGCTGCAAGTCTATTTTATCTCTTCATTCATCAATCGTGAAATACTCCGTCAGGATATGGTAACCGTTCCGGGTGACGTCGACATAGAATTCATTTGACGGAAGTTCCATTTCCCACGTATCTCCGTACAGAGTACTTGCATCGATGCGACCCCAGATGTTGTAAGAAGGCCAATAACCACCGCTCGGATTGGCGGGAATAACAACCGGACCTGTTTTGAATATGGTGCCGTTTGGAGAATGCCAGAACCAATAAAATGTGCCAGGTCCTGCATTCTCCAGGCTCAACCAGGAGTAAATGCTGCTGTCTGTGCCCAGGAAGAATTTGTAGTCTCTCGTGATCACGCGGCTGGCGGACTCGTCGACATTGCCGGACATGCTGTGATCAAGAATGCTGGCGGCAGTAGCGATCGGGCTGATGGTTGCGTCGCCATGACCGTTCTCCAGGGTGAATGACTCTGTCAACTGCGTCATATAGGTCGAGCCAAGCACATAGACATTTACCTGCCAGTTGCCCGACAGGTAAGGTTCGGCGGGTATATCGGCAATGTCGATATCAGACCAGACGTTGTAAGAAGGCCAATTTCCTCCGTTCGGATTGGGCGGGATCTCAACAGAAAACGTTTTGTAGAGATTGAGATCCGGAGAATACCAATACCAATTGACTGACCCGGGTCCTACATTTCCCAAGCTCACCCAGGAATAGACTTTGCTGTCGTCACCGGTAAAATTGTACGTTCTTGTGATCGCGCTATTGGTGGACTCGTCAATGCCGCTTGCCATGCTGTGATCAAGAATGTGGTTGACAGGTGCGGCATTCGTGCTGATGGTCGTGTTAATCAAAGAGTACATCTCTTTTGCCGTGGCATAGGCTGCGTCCGACTCATCAGTCCGTCCAAGTGCCAATAGAGCATCGCCTTTGCCTTTCCAGGCCTGCCAGGTTTGGACATTGTTGGGACTACGCCTGATCGCATCTTCATAAGTGACGGCGGCCTCGTCGTATTTGCCTTGATTGTAAAGATCAAGGGCGCTGTTGATGATTGCGGTTACATTGGCGACCTGCGTTTCAATCGGACGACCGTTCAATGTGATGGTCGTGGGCCTCCATGTCGAACCGAAAAATCCCAGATCCCTTGCCGTGGTATAGGCCGCTTCCGATTCATTTGTCCGACCGAGTGCCTTAAGAGCATCCCCTTTGTAAGCCCAGGGGATTGCATTGTCCGGCCATAACTGAATGGCTTTATCGTATGCCTGGACGGCTTCATCGTACTTGCCCAGGCCGTAGAGCGCATCTCCTTTGCCGTTCCAGGCTTGCCAGGTCTGAGTACTGTTGGGATCCAGCCTGATGGCATTGTCATAGGCTTTGACCGCCTCGTCGAACTTGCTTTGATAATAGAGATCAAGGCCCGTGTTGAGGGCCTTATTGTACTTGGCTGAATTTTCGAGATCAAAGCCGCTGATGGTCCAGGTATTGGCAGTCTGCTGACATTGTGCTGATGTCATCAATAATAGTAGAATAATGAAGACTGCATAGATCCCTCTCATAAGAACTGAAAAAGCGCTCAAAGATGATAACTTTTATGTTGGATTCTCTGTTTCACGGCTTGACCGGCAAAACAGGTCGACGGTATGGTTTCCTCTAATGCAATGGCCCGGCGTTTCGAGGTCTCCTGTTACGGCATTTGCGAGGTCGATCTTAAAATTTTCTCCTTTGCGCCTATTACTATTTAGAATATCGAGACTAATGATATTACTATGACGACTATTTCCAAGACAGAATGCGTCAATAGCGATTTAATTAAATTTAAATAGTTAAAAATACAAGTAATCTATCGGAGCCTCCGAAGTGTTTACTCCCTTCATACCCTCGCAGGCTCATTACTCCCTTCATTTTCGCACCGCTTCTTCTTTGCCCATGCGGCCTCAGCTTCAGAGAGGACATTCGATACGTTTATATCAAAAAAATTGCAGGCAAGGCGTCCTTCTCGCACGATTTTTTTAAAGCAGTAATTCTGATGCAGTAATTCTGATGCAGCCATTTTGATCAGGAATAATCGTTAGGAGATATAAATGCTGCATAATGGCGTCAATTCCGGTTGAAAAAACCGTTGGGGAAGGAATCGCTCATCCTTTAGTCAAACAATTGCATCATTGAGAAAGATCTTTCAGTAATAACGCTTTTAAGAACAGAAATTGAAAACAACGAATTGATAATGATTTTCACGCTTAATGGAACGCTTTATAAGGCTTTTGCAAAAGGAAGAACGTTCTTGGATCACTATTTTCGGTTTTGGGGATATCGTATCCAGGATGAATCAGCGTTCGTTCGGCTAAGCTTTTATTTATCGTTCGCGTGAGTCATATTGTTGTCGCATTCGAACATAAGTAATCTATTTCATGAGCGGAGTTGGTGAAAAGAGTTAGTGAAAAAGAGTTAGTGAAAACGAAGTAGTCAGGTCAAATAAAATAGTTGATTGAAATATCTGTCAAAAGTTCGAAATAAGGATTGATCATGGAGAGTAATGTGAAATGAGAACATTAAATTTGTTGGCAGCCCTTTGCATTGCGGGCTTTGCAGCAACAATTGCGCTCGCATCCGGCGAGACTGTTGACCTTGGTCCTGCAAAGGTATCTTTAAACCTGTCTGCGGCAGGATCTTACACAATTGAAAAGGGAGAGAGTTCCGAATTAGTGCATGATTATGACGAGAAGATCTCGGATTTCCAGTATTCGATTTACCCGTCTACTGTGACTTTTGACGGAACCTCCGATCAGGTGATGGTCGAGGTCCATAAGATGAGCGCATCCGAGGCCCTCGACGAACAAATTCCGGGAAGAAGAGCGATCTCGGCACTGGAACATTGCATTGAACAAGCCGACATGATGCCCCGTCGCGCCGAATATGAGGCTAAATCGTTCACTATAGACGGCCATGAGGGGACATTGTTAACCGTCGATACGGGAAAAGATGAACCGTTCTACATCGCTGCATACAGTCCTGACGAAAAAGACGGCTCCGGATCGATAGTCTGCATAATCGGCTCCGATTTCCCGTGGGAGACTACAAAAGGCATCCTAGATTCAGTAAAGACGCAACTGGCGTAACAGATACAAAGCAGATCCAAAAAAGAGAATCCGCAGGCAAGCCGATCCTTGCCCGCGCACCTTCATCCTTTGTCTCTATCTCGCCGTGTACCCTTTAATTTCCACGTTGTTCGCCTCATTCGCCTCGTCAACCTGGTTCATGAAGTCCGCCGTTGCCCGATACTTGTAGGCCTTGCCCTTGGGCACGGTGTGGTCGAAGGTGCGAGTTATGCTCATAACAGCCATCGAAGGATCATTGGCCAGATTGGTCACACCTGAAGTACCGAGCAGTGTGAAACCGGCTGTTGGGTTCTCTGTCCAATCCACTTTGACCTTGAACGGACCCGTGCTGGTGCCGGGGTTGGCATTCAGCAGTATCACAGTGACACGCACGTTGTCCGCGGTCGCAGTTGAACTGATGCGATCCACTTTGACGTCGTTGATCGTGATGTCCGGTTTCAAAGCTACTGTCGGAGGCTTTTCTCCAGCTCCGGTACTTACCGCGGCGGCTGATGCAAACAGCATTGCCAGCAGTCCCGCAACTACTAACAAATTGCGCATTGTCTTCATCAAATGGTCCCTCCCCTGATTGCCGGGAAACTACAAGCTATTGTTATCTGATATCAACATGATTGATAGACAAATATTTAGATAAAGGTTTCTGTCTTTTTCAATTTTTATAGATAATAAAAAATATCCTAAGTAATATTTGTTATGAAATTGTTAGTCATCGGTTAAGGAAAAATCAAAATTAGTTAAGGAAGATGCAATTAGATAACGATTTTTATTATAATTCACCCACGAATACTATTATAAATGAGAATGAGAGAACAATGGAGCAATAGACCGAATGGAGAAATTCAGCCCTGCCGCTCCCAGTTCTTGCCCTATTCACTCCCGGTTCCAGTCGCTCTCGATTCTCACAGCATCTCTCTTCTCAATTCCGCCCCAGTTCGCATCGACAGGTATGCAGCCGGGATATCAAAGACCGTCTTGGCCCCGACATTTCCTTCCCGGTTCATCCGGAAAGCCGCGCGGGCGTATGCCAGGAGAACGGATGCCGTAAACGCCGGATTGCTCTCCAGCTTCAGGGAAAACTCGATGACGTGCCGGTAGCCTTCTGCAGTCTTGCCGTTGCGCATGACGAATCCTCCGTGAGGCATCTCGGCATGGTTCTTGTCCATCTCCGCCTGGGAGATGAAGGTCACCTTCGTATCGTAATCGGCAAAGTAGTTGGGCATGTTCCGGATGTCTCTGGCGATCCTCTCCCGGTCTGCTCCTTCCTCCGCCACCACGTAAGCGTCCCGCAGGTGCTTTTCCCTTGTGGGGAGCTGCGGCTCGCCGCCCTGCCTGACTTTTTCCACAGCGGCTTTGAGGGGAATGGTATACTGCCTGGCATCCTGCACCCCTTCCAGTTGCCGAACGGCATCGGAGTGGCCCTGGCTCACTCCCGGCCCCCAGAAGGTGTAAGCCGAGCCGACGGGAAGAACGGACTCCTCGATCACACGCAAAAGCGAGAAAAGCCCCGGATCCCAGCCCGTGGAGATTACCGCCGTCTTCCCGGCCTTCCGGGAGATGAGGTCCAGCGTGTCGAAGTACTGCGGAATCTTGGCATGAGTGTCATAGCTGTCCACGGTGTTGAAGATGGCCGCCATAGCCGGACCCTGCTCGGGCAGGTCCCTGGCCGAGCCGCTGCAAAGAACCGCCACATCGATTTGGTCGCGATACTTGGGAGCATTGCCGATCAGGTCGACTTGCAGCCCCGGCGTCTTGGGCTTGATCTGCTCCGGCGGCCTGCGTGTCAGGATGACCGCGATCTCCATGTCTGCATTTTGCCCGATGGCCTTTTCCACTGCCTTTCCGATATTTCCATAGCCTACGATCCCAATCTTAATTTTGTCCATCCGATCTCTCCCCGCCGAGATAAAAAACCTTGAAGTAGCAAAGTAAACGTGCGAGTTAATTTATGTTTTGTCCGCTCCGCCTTTCTCCTTCTGCTCCTTCACCAGGCCCCCGTAAGCCACACCGGCCTCAGTCAGCGCAATCATGCCTTCGTGCACATCGATCAGCCCGGCCAGCTCCAGCCGGTGCAGGTGGTAGTCGAGCATATTCGGCCCAACGGCTGCTTCAATCTCCGGCACGGAAAGGACGCCCTGGTTCATGAGGATGATCATCTTCCTGCGAATAGGGTTCTCCAGGGCGTGATGCACCAGAGCCATCTCTTCCGGTGACTCGGGCTTAGCTTTGCGTCCCATCTTCATAAAAAGAGTTAGGCGGGTTGTGACTATCACTTTTTCGCTTGGTTCTTACCGATCTTGTTTTTTGCCGCTCTTGTTTCCTGCTGCTGCCAATGGCTAAATACCCGGACTGGTATTGCCGGTCTGAGGGCTGCCGTCATTGATTGGAGGCTGACTGCCATTCGCCGGTGGCGTGCCGCCATTGGCAGGAGGCTCTGTTCCCTCAGCGGGTGGTGTGCCGGCACCGCTTCCGGGCACAGTGCCGTCCGCCGGCTTGGAGCCGTCATTGGCGGGAGGCTTTGTTCCGTCAGCCGGTTTTGCGCCGTCACCGGCAGGAGGCTGAGTGCCGTCCGCTGGTGGTTTGTCACCATTTGCCGCAGGGTGGGAATCCGGCCTGGGCTTAAGATCCAGCGGCTTTTTGGGCGGCAATTTAACGGTAGCGGGAACGTAATCAATAGGCACTCCGTTCTGGTATGCCTCGCAGACCAACCTTCCCAGTATGTCATATCCGAGGATTTCAAAGGTCAGCTCCTTTCCGATGTAATTATGCAGTGCTGCCGCAGTTGCCTGGTCGGAAAGCAGGATGGTGGTGACTCCCGTTATGCCCAAGGTATTTGACGACGCAATGTTTATAGTCGCAACGCCTTCGCTGCTCACGCTCAATACGGTTCCTGTCAGGTCGTTATAAGCTGCCATGGCTCCGGGTACAGATAGGAGAACTGCCAATGCCAGCCCTACGAACATCAATCCGATTTTCATTTTTCACCATCTTCTAATATTCACATGCGCAAATATTTATGCACATATATGTTGCTTGTTAGTGCTGCTTGTTATCATACTGATTTCTTGTATACTGCTTGTTGCAATACTGCTTGCTGGTATACTGCTTGTTAGCGAATCATCATGCCCGTGCAAATGGAGTTCGTGTCGAATGCTGAAGCGAATGCCGAAATGGGTTAGATTGCGGCGTTAATGCTCTGCGCGGGATTATGCGCCATGCGGGAATGCTGGCCTGGCCCTGGAGGGTGCAAAGAGTCTTTCGCAGGGGAAGGAGGAATAACCCCGCTGCACTTCTTTTTGGATAGGTGGCGAGCATCCCGCATTCAAGACCGCTTCATGCATTAGTGGCGTCGCTCGAATTCGACATATCCCACCTTTCTTGAACGATATATGAGACTGTAGCCGAACGAACGATCTGCCGCAATGGATTTTTCGGGAATTAATTATCATTTGGCCGATAAATTGGATTATTTTAGATCAAAAACAGTGATTATCGTTCAATTTCAAAATTAAACTTCGATTAAGTACTGTTTCAGGTTTCTAATACAGGAGCGGTCTGCCCGTTCGCCGTGGACCCGCAATGGACCCTGCAATCCACCGAATGCTGGCCAATGAAAATGAATAGTCCAAACCTTGATGGAATATCCCAAAATTCAGGTTGCATTAATTATGCCATCATCATCTTGCATAACCTCAGGCAATGCTGTGGATTCGACTCCCAGGAGCTTTGCTGCAAATGTGATTGAAGAACCTTGAAGCAGGACAGAGGTCAGAACTATAAAGAATACTACATTGAATATCGTTTCAGCATTGGGCAGACCCGCCAAAAGGGGAGTCGTGGCCAGAACGATAGGAACTGCGCCTCTGAGCCCAACCCAAGAAACCATAGCTTTTTCTCCATTTGACATTTTTGAGAGGCCCAACAGGAGAAAGACGCTCAAAGGCCTGGCGATGAACATTAAAAAGGCGGAGATGAGAAGGCCAACCAGGGCTATTGGGATCAGTCGTGAGGGGAAGACCAGCAGGCCGAGGACTATGAACATGGTGATCTGCATGAGCCATGCCAGACCGTCATGAAAGCTGATCACATTTCTCTTATAGAAGAAATCGCTGTTGCCAAATGCAATGCCTGCGATGTATACTGCCAAAAAGCCGCTTCCACCAAGTATTGCCGTCGCGCCATATATCAGTAATACCATCGCAGCGGTTAGGACGAGATAAAGTCCGTTCGATTCAAGCTGAATGCGATTGACGAGGCGCGTCATGCCCTTCCCTGCAAGGTAGCCCGCTATCCCTCCCAAAGCCATCTGCTGGGCGAACATCGGAACCATCTCTATTGCAGATTGATGAGGAGTCACGATCAGGCTGGTCAGGCTGGCTGTGAGGAAAATGGACATGGGATCATTGCTACCTGATTCAAACTCAATAAGTGGTTTTAGATCCCCTTTTAGACTGATCTCCTTTGAGCCCAGCAAAGAGAAGACGGCAGTCGCGTCGGTCGAGGAGACGATTGCCCCCAGCAGCAAGCCCTCCAGGTAATTCAAGCCCAATACAAGAATGGAAAAGCCACCTACAAGGGCTGCGGTCAGCAATACTCCGGCAGTTGCGAGAACTATGCCACGCCCTATTACCGGCTTGATTCTGGTATAATTTGTCTCCAAGCCGCCGGCAAATAATATGAAGATGAGAGCCACAATGCCAACTGATTGTGCAAGCTGGGCATCATCGAAGTAAATGCCGCCCGGCCCTTCCGACCCGGCCAGCATGCCAATAAGGAGGAAGAGCAATAGCGATGGGATTCCGAGCTGATCTGATGCCTTGCTGGCTGCTACGCTGAGCAGCAATAGGATCGCTGCACCGATTAGTACATGCTCAATCAAAAAGCAAGCCGCCTTGAAATTGCGATTTAATGATACCCTCGATGCATAATTAGCTTTTCGATTGAATTTTTTTTAATTCAGAGGTGAATCTTGGTTTTTGTCAGGGACATCCAGACGCGTTTAACGATGATAAGCTAAAATTGTTTGACGGTGACAAATTCAAAGCTTCAGGACTGCACAGCAGTCCGAATCCGGGACAAAGGACTTTGCATTCATCCTGTTGAGACTCGCGTCGCAACTGCTGCAAACTCTGCCGAGCTGGCGAGGCCACTCAGAAGGATGAGGACTTCCCACAGTTTCGACTTCTCGTTGAGACTCTCGCAGACCTGCGGCCAATGAGATCTGTCCTTCTCAATCCTATAAGTTAAATATCATTGCGTATTAGATGCATCTGTCTTGAGGTGTATTCGAGGGAGATAAATTATGACGAAGATGCTGATCATTCTTTCACTGCTGGCACTGATACTGGTCGGCAACAGCATGGGCCAGCTTACCCAAATTCCGGCTTCCAAGGACGTTTATATCGGTCTTGGGACGGAGAACCAACGGGTCTACAATCAGAGCGACCTTTTAATTTGCGCCGTCAATGTAACCGATATCAACGGCTCCAAGGTGAGCACATACCCCGGCGCTCCTCTGATCCAGTTCGATATCTCGAACATTAATGTCACTCGTGAAGATATTGCGATCCTGGTGCTGAAGGCTGCTTCCATCAAGAAATCCGGCAGCGATTCGGCATTGGTTGCGCTCCTGTCCATCGGCTCGGAATGGGACGAAGGGTCCGACTACACCACGCTTCTGGTAAACATTCTTCCCGCCTGGAATATCGTTAAGAAGAATGATCTGACACAAATGGGCTCCGACAGCGATGGGGACCTGGTCCTCGCGTTCGATGTATCCAAAAAGCTGATGGATGCCAAGGCTACAGGCAACAGCATGTCGTTCCTCCTGGAGGCTATCAGCAACAGCAGCTACGAGGCCGATTTCCTGTCCAGGGAAAGCGGCCAGGGGCCGTATCTGATCGTGATGCCTTATCCTGAAACTGAAGTGAAATCGGTCGAGGCCGCCGGTGAGGCGAGCGGGACGGCAAACCGGACTGCTGCCCTCCCGCCTGCAGTTGTTTCGGCACTGGCAACACTCCCGTCTACGACATCAGCTAAGTCGCCGGATTCGATCCCGGCTTCAACAACGATTTCCGGCCTGGCCTCGAATGCGAGCGAGGCGGGCAGCGGGGCCCAGGCGGCGGCTGTGGGCAATCTGATTAATGAGAGCACGAACAATGATGGCACCAACAAAACCGTGGGACAAAGCACCAAATTAAATTCCAATCAAAACACAAACAAGAAGCTCGTAGTGCCTTTCGAATTAGGGACGGTTTAAGATATCGGAATTGTTTAAGGATATCGGAATTGTCCTATTTTTGCGTTTTTTGTCCGATATCATGCCCAGATTTTTTTCGCTATCGCAGGCTCATATGCGCGCTCATGAGACACTAACTCTCCATGAGACATCACCTTTATATCGTCAGAGTGGCAAATAAAACCAATTGCAATTATTAGGAGGGTTAAAGAAAATGGTCTTCCGAAATTTGGTCCTGGCGCTGCTGGCTCTGGGATTCCTTTCCATCTCCTGCGCCTCGGCTTTTGACGGCCAGGGATTCTATCAGGCACCTTACAATCCGGGATGGTGCATGCCCCAGCCCTGCTATCCCTGCCCGACGCCGTACTACTGCAATTATCCCTGTCAGTATCCCTGTCAATATCCATGCCAGTACCCATGCCAAGTCCCATACTACTGCAACTATCCGTATCCAAACGGCCTCTGCTATTCACCCTGGCCATACTAGGGCAGCGATCTGTCTCAATTCACGGAAGTGCTACCCGGCAGCTACGGTATTCATGAGGTTTTGCTGCTTTTGGGAACGGCTGAGTCGCGAATAGCTTTGGCTTTGTGGCTGAAAACGGAAACAAATAGCAAGCTCGTCTAAACATCTCTTTGCGGCGTGATGTCGCATCCGGTGCACGTCAAGCACATGGTCTCGGCATGGTCGGCTCGCAGACCGTGCTCTTCCAAGACGGCTTTCGTCAATCTGGCGAGCTTGAGCAGCCTTTCGGCAGAGGGCCTTTGCACTTCTGCCTCACCTTTTCTGAGAGGATGTGGCGATATCGGCCTCAAGTTCGGGATCACTCCGATCTTCGCCAACCTGGTCACGCCCTCGATCACGCATTCATCGCTCTCGCCAAGACCCAGGATGAAATTGGATGAAACTCGATTTCTCCCAAAGATCGAGACTGCCTTTTCCAGAGACTTGAGCACATAATCGAGCGACAGCCCAGGGCAGTTTTTGGCGAAGATCTCCGGGTCCATCGTCTCCACATTATACTTTATCTCGGTGGCTCCCGCTTCCTTCAGCAACTCGGATGAAGCGTCCGTCGGGTACACGGAGACGCCGATGGGCACATCGTAGCGCGCCCTCAGTGCTTTTACCATCTCCACCGCCTTTCGGACCTCGTCATCAGGCGACTTCTCCACACCGCTGGTGAGGGAGATGGCTCGGAGTTGGCCCGTCTGTCTGGCCTCTTCGACAAGCCGCAAGATCTTGTCCGGCACCTTCACCTCGCCGTCCAGTTTGGGAACCGGGCAGAACTTGCAGTCGTAGACGCATTTGCCGCTCATGGTCAGGTAAGCCTGCTCGGGACAGTGGCTGAGAGCGCTTTCCAGTTTTCCGGTCATAATGGCTTTGCCATCCTTGATTACGGCCACATCACTGCAGCAGCGGACCACTTTGAGGGGCGAATTCTTGTTGATGGACAGCCTCACCCTGTGGCCGCCCGATTTTATGAAAAACGATTCGAGTCCGGCTCCGGGACCCGTGCTGGGGGTGGTCGTTCTCGTGATCTCTCGTAGCAGCTCTTCGTCGATGTTCGCGCTGCCTATGCTCACCAGCAGCGCCTTGATCTCGGCGTTCATTTCCATGTGTATTGCCTCAAAATAGATTTGCTGGATCGCGGGATATTGTGCCGCAGGTCTTGCCTCCGGACTATGGGCTACGCATCACCGCATTTATTTTCGACTCAGATTTGCAATTGTGAATATGGGCATTAGATGCATGTTTGATATTTAAAAAGTAGGAATGCGGCAAAAGGAAAGCAATAGTGGCGGATCTTCTTTAATAGCAGGAGACTGCAGAGCGCAAATCAATCCATTTGTGCATCTTGATTTAAATCATTTCCTCTGCATTGCATAATTAATATTATATCCTCAGTGGCAGCCCAGCGTCCCCACCATCTGCATCACCGCCGCTCTGCTGAATGCGGCGATCAATTCCGTAGTTGGCGGCTCGATCAGCGGCTCAGCGATTTTACCGTCCTTGATGAGCCCTGCTTTGACGGCAAACTCGAAAACATATCGATAGTACATGCGCGTGGAGGCGGTCTCTCCATTGGCTTCTATGTAGCAAGTCGTCTCTGCATCGACGATCTTTTGCCCTTCGGCAATGGGCTTGATGCAGCGCTCGTGAAAGATCTGAAGGGCTTCCGTGAAGCTAGAAGCATTTGATATGTCTTTTTCATTCAACCCGACTACTGTGAACATGAACAACACCTCGTTTCGGCTCTTCGCCTATTTTGTCTCCAATCATCCTATTCGACGGAGTAGATTGCGCTTTTAAAAAATGCAAGACATTTTTTGGATCAGAATAAGCCTAAATCTAAAAAATAATAATAATTAAAATTGCCAGATCAGAGTCCGGCTCTCACCACAATCACATCGGCGACCTGTTTGGCGTTCTTGAACGGAAAATCGCCAGCCAACAAGACCTTCCCGGCATCGCCTGCAGTCAGCTCGATGTCTCCAGCTTTGCACTTCGTCGCGGCACCATTGGGCATTGCAGCCAGCAGAGCCTCTGGAGTCGCTATTGGGAACTTGGCATCCTTCAGCGCACCCTCAATCTGGGCATGAATCTCATCTTTTACGCTCATATTATTTCACCAATTCTAGGATGGTTGGTTATGAATTTATACTTTAGCGTTATGAAAATATACCACGTATAGTTCAATGCATTTAAGTAACCTTTAAATGCAAAATAGAAACCTTTTTACCCTTTGCGGCTCTCGCTATTATTATGAAGACTGATCCGCCCTCCGATTTGCAGCGTGAGGTCGCCGCAATCAAGTCGAAGCTTGACGATATGCATGTGGACATGATGCGATTCATGGAGCGCTCCAACCAGCAGCATTTGGCGTCGATCATTGGCGATTGCAGGAGCAGCTTTTCCGGCGCGCTGCTCGGATACGCCGCTGATGAGATCGACACGGGCCTGGAGAGCGGCATGGTGCGCGACTGTCAGATGAAAGAGACCTGCAAAGCTCTGTTCTCAGATCTTCTCAAGAATAACCTCGGCCAGATAAAAACCGGCGAGGTCTCGGAGGAAAGGGTCCGCGCCGCCAGAGAGAAGATGAAGCAGTTGAGGTCCAAGGCACCATACGATCAGTGCAAAAACTGCTTCTCCGAGGCGGCCAGGCTCTTCGACAAGCAGATCGACCTCATGCGCTCCTTGCGGATTTATCGAGATCGGGATGGCGCGAAAAATGCGGATGCTCTGAAGGATCTGCCGGAAGAGAGCGTGGTCGGCGCGATCCTGGAGCCCCTTAGCAACAAGCAGAGGCTTCAGATCATGAAGGCCCTTGCGGCGGAAACGAAGACCTTTTCCGCGCTCTCCCATCTCACGAGCCTGCGGGGCGGCAATCTGCTCTTTCATCTGCAAAAACTGATGGAGAGCGGGATGATTTTGCAGAGGCATGAGCGAGGAGATTACATGATTACGGAGAAGGGATTTCGGGTGCTTCGAGGGGTGGCGGAGCTGTATGCGGATCTGGCTGAGAACGGGACCGAGGGAAGAATGGAAAATTTAAAAAAAGCGGAGCCTGTGATGAGCGTTCAGTAATTGCTTTTGAAATGCAGGATGAGTCAAGGCACAAGATCGTTTATGGCGGCATTTGAGTAGAATAAAGAGATATTCCATTGCAGATCTAACCGGATGAAACCAAATGCGAGGAGATTTGATATGAGCGATGAACGTTGTACTCCGGCCCCGGATACCGGGATGCTCTTCTACCAGACCGAGGACGGCCAATCCCGCATCCAGGTGCGGCTGCACGATGAAACCGTCTGGCTAAGCCAGCGGCTTTTAGCAGAGCTTTATCAGGTATCGACGCGAACCATCAGCGAACACATCATCAACATCTACAGCGACCATGAACTCAGCCCGGATGCAACCATCCGGAAATTCCGGTTAGTTCAAACCGAAGGCAGTCGCCAGGTCGAGCGGCTGGTGGACTTCTACAACCTGGACAATGATTCTGGCCATAGGCTACCGGGTGCGCGGCCACCGGGGCCTGCAGTTTCGCCGCTGGGCCACGGAGCGCCTGAATGAGTATATCGTCAAAGGCTTCGTGTTGGACGATGAAAGGCTGAAAGGGGAGCGCGCAATCAGCCATCTTCAACTGCAACTCATCTCACTCCTTGCCTTATTTTTGCCCCGGCCACGCATTCCAGGTCCTCGCACCCCACGATCTGCCCGTCCTGTAACGCAAACAAATGAGGGCGAGGTCAGGTACGAGATATTTCATCTCCTAAATCTTCCCGAACAGATCCTCCTTTGCGCCCTGCTTCTCGGACCTGTAGCCGCCCTTCACGGTTGCATGGATGGCCTTTTTGTAGAACTTGTTCGTGTACTCCTTGGCCATGCGCCGCGCCGAGAAGTTCGGCCCGGTCATCTTGATGGTCTCTTTCATGACCTTCACCCAGCCGTGAGAGACGCCGTCCTCGTCGACATTGTAGTAAAGCGGCACGATCTCTTTCTCCAGCAGATCATAGATCGCTGCCGCATCCTGTTCATCCCGATTTGATTCGTCAGGAGCGCCCTCAATCCCCCATCCGTTCTTGCCGTTGTATGCCTCAATCCACCAGCCGTCCAGGATGGACAGTTGCGGCACCCCGTTCAGCGTAGCCTTCATGCCGCTGGTTCCGCTGGCCTCCAGGGGCGGCACGGGATTGTTCACCCAGACATCCACGCCGTGCACCAGGTACTGCGCCAGCAGCTCATCATAGTCCTCCACAAAGGCCACCCTGCCGCCGAAGACCTGATCCTTGGAAGCGTTGAAGACCTGCTGCAAGAGCTGCTTGCTCTGCTGGTCGTCCTGGTGCGCTTTTCCGGCGAAGATGATCTGCACCGGCCTCCAGGGATCGTTCAGGATCTTGCGCAGCCTCACGATGTCCTGCAAGAGCAGCGTGGGCCGCTTGTAAGAGGCAAAGCGGCGGGCAAAGCCTAAAGTCAAGGCCGATGGGTCGAGGAGCACTCCCGAGGCCATGACCAGGCGCGGGTCTGCGCCGGAGTTCAGCCATTTTTCTCTCGCCCTCTCCCGAATCTTGGCAATGAGCATCTCCTTCATGGCCTTGTGATGCTTCCAGAGCACGTCATCCGGAATCTCGTCCACCAGCTCCCAGATGCGGGGCTGATCGTGTGCATCCAGCCAGTTCCTGCCCAGATAAATGTTTAAGATCACATCTCCCAGACGGCGGTCGATCCATGTCGGGATATGCACGCCGTTGGTGACGTAGTCGATGGGAACGGATTGCTCTGGAACCTCGGGCCAGAGCTGATGCCACATCTCACGCGTAACTTCGCCATGCTTCTTGCTCACTGCATTGCGAAAAGCCGCAGAGCGCATGGCAAACGCGGTCATATTGAAGCCCTCCGGCTTGGCCGGATTCATGCCCATGCGGAAGAACTCGTCGCGCGAGAGATCCAGCGTCGGCAGATATGATCCGAAGTACTTGTCCATGAGCTGGTAAGAAAAGACATCATGGCCCGCAGGCACTGGTGTGTGGGTTGTGAAGACGGTCGTGTCGTGGACGGCTTTGGCGGCGTCCCTGAAGCTCATCCCGCTGTCCACCTTCTCCCTGATCCTCTCCAGAACTGCAAATGCCGGATGGCCCTCGTTGAGATGAAGAACAGAATAGTCAATTCCGAGAGCTTCCAGGATGCGCACGCCTCCGATGCCGAGGACGATCTCCTGGCGCAGCCGCTGCTCCAGGTCGCCTGTGTAGAGCCGGTCGGAGATGCAGCGATTCCAGGGCTCATTGGCCTCGCTGGAGGTATCGATTAGATAAAGGTCCGTCATGCCCACCTGCACCTTCCAGACTTCCAGGTAGATGGGCGGGTCCATGACCGGCACTTTCACGGAGAGCGGATTTCCTTCCGCGTCCATGATCTTCCGGATGGGCGCATTCTCCCGGTCCAGCATCTCGCAGGCTCCTACCTGCCAGCCGTCCGGCGAGATCATTTGGCGCAAATAGCCCTGCGGATACATGAAGCCCACCCCGACCATGGGAATGCCGAGGTCGCTGCACTCCTTCAAGAAATCCCCGGCTAAAAATCCGAGGCCTCCGGCATAAAAGGGCAATGCATGGTGCAGCCCGTACTCGGCGGAGAAGTAGGCGATGGTGTGCTTCTTGGGATCGGCGATATTCGCGCCGAACCAGCCGCGGGATATGTCCATGTAGCTCTCGAAGCGGGCCATGACCGCATCAAAATGCCTGAGAAAGTGGGGATCTTGGGATGCAGCTTGCAGTGCATCTTTGTCCATGCGGTTGAGCATCTTCACCGGGTTGTGGTTGCTCAGATGCCAGCCCTGGCGGTTGAGCAGCTTGAAAACGGCTCTGCCTTCCGGGTGCCAGCTCCACCAGAGGTTGTAGGCAAGCTCTCTCAGTCCGGAGAGCCTTTCCGGCAAATGGGGAAATTTATCTTTAACACCATACATAAATTTAGTCAGCTCCAGGCCAGGTCCATAAACCTTCCAAGTCAATAGGCTTTTTCAAGTCTATAACTCTTTTCAAATTTGGAATCTATTGGAAGATATATCCTGCGATTATTGTATGGTGTTCCTGCAATATCTAATTTCCTTCTTGCCGCCATCAAAAAAGTGTTTTCGCGGGCATACTTCCGGCAATAGAGACTCAAAACTGCAAAGCACTATATAGGATACAGTCGAAGATAATTTTGTGAAAGCAAAGGCGGAGCTGAGGCGCGTCCTGGGCCTCTTCGAGATCACGCTATCCGGCATCGGCATAATCCTTGGAGCCGGCATCTACGCGCTCATCGGCGAGGCGGCTGGCCTGGCGGGAAATGCGGTGTGGCTCTCGTTCGCCATCTCGTCGCTGGTTGCTCTCCTCACAGGCCTCGCCTACGCGGAGCTGTCGTCCATGTTTCCCAGGGCCAGCGCCGAGTACGAGTACACGGCTCAGGCCTTCAGCCGCTTCCCAGCCTTCGTCATCGGCTGGCTGATCATATTCAGCGGCGTGATCGGAGCCGCCACCGTCTCTTTGGGCTTTGCCGGATACTTTCGGGCATTGACGGGAGCGCCCATCCTTCCCGCCGCCCTGGCGCTGGCGGCCCTCCTGGCCGTCCTGATCTTCACCGGAATCAAGCAGTCGGCAAGGGTCGCCATCGCCTTCACGTTGATCGAGGCGGCTGGACTCTTCTTTGTAATAATAGTCGGCATTCCGCATCTGGGAAGCGTCAATTATCTGGAGATGCCCTTTGGCCTTTCCGGAGTATTTCAGGCATCGGCTCTGATTTTTTTTGCGTTCATCGGCTTTGAGGATATGGTCAAGCTCTCAGAGGAGGCGGAAGACCCGGAAAAGAACATTCCCCGCGCATTGATCCTGGCCATCTCGGCGAGCATCATTTTGTATATCCTGGTGGCACTGTGTGCCACAAGCGTCCTTGGCTGGAGGGAGCTATCCACCTCATCCGCCCCGTTTTCCGATATTGCCCATGCCGCTTTGGGCCGGAATGCCTCGCTGACCATATCGGTGATGGCGCTCTTTGCCACCACCAACACGGTGCTGCTCATGCTCCTGGCGGCATCCAGGATCGTCTTCGGCATGGCGGAATCCTCATCGCTCCCCCCGATCCTGGCGTCAGTTCACCCGCGCACCAAAACGCCCTGGGCGGCCATAGTCCTGGTGACGGCCATGTGCATGGCATTTATCTTTCTGCAGGACATATCGTTTGTGGCCAACGTCAACAACTTCACCGTCTTTCTAACTTTTATGGTCATCAACGCCGCCCTGATCCGTCTCCGCTACAGGAGGCCGGAGTTGGCCAGACCCTTCCGAGTGCCCTATTCTTGGGGGAAGCTGCCGGTCCTGCCGGTCTTGGGCATTGCCGTCAATCTCTTCCTGATGCTGCAGCTCTCCTGGGCGGCCATCGCTCTTGGCGCAGGATTGACCATCCTTGGCGCGGTGGCGGCGAAATTTCTTGACAGGTGATGGAGGAGTTTCTGAAAACCTGCAGCAGATTCTACGGCGGTCATGCTTTTCAATAATCGATAGCATTAAATTTCATTAATGATAATGGTATTTTGTGAGATAATATGATATGCGGGAAAATTGTTCCATATATAGCAGTCCTCACCTTGCTGATAAGTTTTGCCTATGGGCAGGATTGGCTTGAAGGAGGATATGTCGGTTCCAGCCGTTCAAATTATGATCCGGGCCTGGCTGGCATGTTACAATGGCTCGATATGCCTGTCTACTACTTCCCCTGGTACCGTGCCGATGGTGCCTTTTATCCCGGACCCTATGGTGTGTACTCTTATAATCCATTGCCATATTATTCGGACTTTAGATTGAACTCAGTGGCTGGGATGAATTGGGTGCCGTTCCAAAAAAACTGGTCTGAGACTATGGATTATGCACAGACAAAATCATCCTTTAGAACCTATCCGAGGTCAGCCGCGACATATCCGGCTGTGCAGTTCCCGGCTTCCGTGTATGCAACTGCTCAGCCTCCCGCTGCAAATGCTGCTGATTCCACGGCCACGATAGTGTCTTCGGGCATGCGTGGATATCAGGTATTTTTGGATGGAAATTATATCGGAACCGAGGGAACCGGCGGCGATCCTTTGGATGGAAGGTTCAGCTTTGAAGCTGTTGGAAACCGAAACCATGAAGTAAGGGTCTATGATGGTCAGTTCAACTACCCGAAGACAATATTCTTTGAACGAGGCGGTACAAAGATAATCAATGTGGAGCCCGGAACAGCGGTCTACATTTAGGCCGCTATTGCGTTTTTTGGGGGATATTTGGGGGATATATTGCAGCCGCCATAAAATTGCAGCCGCCAAAAGCACTGTTTGATCCAAATGTTTGAAAGAATCCATCGTTCGAGCCCGAGTGCGAAAGAGCCCCCAAACAAGTTCAATTAAGTTAATATTCGTGAACTTCAATTCTCCATGCAGGAGGGAGTGAATGAAGTTTGGCCTACTCCTCATCGGATTGATCCTGACAATGACGATATTTATCACCATTCTTGGCGCAAACAGCCAGATGCAGACGCAAAGCAGCACCGGCCAAAACGTCGCCACTGAAATTGCACCGAGAGATGCCTACAACCGGCTCCTGAACACTTCCGTCGAGATGGCATATCTTGATACAATGATCGGCCTCTCCCAATGGGATCAAGACGTTTCCATGCCCGATAATGCGACCGAATACCGGGCCAAGGCTCAGAGCTACATGGAAGATCTGAAGAACAAGAAATGGATCGATCCGGAATTCGGCAGGCTTCTCTCCATCGCCAATAGCGGCAGCAACTGGTCGACCGTTGAGGCCGCCAACCTCCGGCTCTGGAACCGCGATCATGACAAGAGAATAAAACTTCCTCCAAACTTCGCCGCCCGTGAGTCCGAGATGGTTTCCAAAGCCCTGGCCGCCTGGGAGGATGCCAGAGAGAAAGACAACTACTCCATCTTCCAGCCCCACCTCAAAGCCCTGGTCGAGCTTAACCGGGAGAAGGCGAGGTACTGGGGCTACACTGAGCACCCCTACGACGCCCTCCTGGATGACTACAGCCCCGGCATGACCGCGGCCCAGTGCGACAGGCTCTTCGAGGCCATAAAGCCCCGGATCATAGAGCTGATTGTGAAGATAAAAGAGTCCGAAGTGAACGATTCCGGCACAAACGGTTCCAACAAGGCGGCAAGGATTGCTTTAAAGAATATCTACGGCAACGCCGCTTATCCGGAGGCCAAGCAGGAGGCGCTGATGAAGAATATCACGGCGGGTCTCGGCTTCGACTACGGAGCCGGAATCATGGTCAAGGCCAAAAGGAATCCGTCAACCTACGATATAGGGATTCATGATGTTCGGACCAGCCTCCGCTACGACGAACATAATCCTGAGATCGCCCTTCTCGATGTGATTCACGAATGCGGTCACGGCATCGCCGGACAGAGGATTCCCATCGAGTATCACGGAATGCCGATTGACGGAGAGCCGGGAATGGATATGGCCGAGGCCGAGGCCAGGCTTTTCGAGAATAACCTGGCCCGCAGCAGGGCTTTCTGGCAATACTGGCTGCCTCAGATGAAGGCGGAGTTCAAGCCGAACATGGATAACGTCTCAGTGGACGACATGCATAGATACATCAATCGGCTAAATATCGTTCCCATTCGCATTGATGCCGATGAGGTATCCTACATACTTCATATCATCATCCGCTACGAGATCGAGCGCGACCTTTTCGAGGGAAAGATCAGCTTCGACGATCTGCCCAAAATCTGGAACCAGAAGTACAAAGATTACCTGGGATTGAACATCAGCAACGACAATGACGGCATACTTCAGGATGTTCACTGGGCCGGCGGCTCCTTCGGCTACTTCCCGGCCTACGCCGTGGCTTCCGTGAATGCGGCCCAGTTGGAGGCGGCCATGAGAAGAGATTATCCAAACCTGGATCAGAGGCTCGCTTCCGGCGAATCATCCGCTCCCGCCGCATGGATGCAGGAGCACGTTTACAAATATGGAGCCATTTACAACACACCGGAGCTGATGAAAAAAGCCACAGGAAACGAGACAGAGGCTTACGATTTCCTGAACTACCTTGACGGCAAATACAAACAGATTTACAGCCTCAAATGATGGGAAAATGATGGGAAAATGATGGGCATTCTAAGCCGTGAAGAGTTGCCGTGCAAGAGAGGTGCGACAGCGAATGCCGGCGGCACCTCTGGCTGCTCATCAGCCTCTCATCAAGCTTCTCATCAAGCTTCTCATCAAGCCTCTCATTTGCCCTCTCTTCCTGGATATTAATAAATAGATGTTCCGAACTTGTAGCATCTATGATCCCAAGCAGGAGAGCATTGCAGGTTGCGTATGCAATCTGCCTCATTTTCCTTGCCTTTCCGTTTTCGATTGACCTCGCGGTTTCGGATGTCCCGGCAGTCCATAGCTACGATCTTGAATACGTAATCTCAAACGCACTGGATTATCGAGATTTCGACTTCTATGCAAGCGGGATCGATCAGTTGGGAAACATCTCATCAGTGCCGATTAATCGACCCTTCAGGGCCGATCCCGGGCCAGGTGATTTCAGGCTGAATGCAATAAGAAAAAGCGAATTCGATGAACGTGCCTTCAATGCGAACAAGGCTGAGTATATAAAAAATCATGCCATACCGTCAAACAGCACTTTTCCATCAACCGCAAATTATGAGGCATCAATTTCCGTGCTGCCTGACACAATATTTGTCTACCTGAGAGTGGATGATCTGAGCGAAGAGCGCGATCGCTTCAACCTTTCCTGGGAGAAGGCTTTGTACCGCTATCCGGACGGATATCAAGAGGAAATGCCCTTAGGAAATGCAAAAGTGCCGTTCCCGCCCCATCATTATACGCGTCCGGGAATGCCCGGTGGATTCGAGTCGCTTTCATCTGGTTTGGCTCTGATAAGCCTGGCCTTCGTCCTTAAGCGACCATAGGCTCGTTTCAATTTAATAATCAATTTAATAATGTGC
>Ga0074199_1001259_pt1 | contig 24063 bp, 18 predicted proteins | sample EPASupsiteSAE347_FD_64528 | JGI IMG/M metagenome (GOLD analysis project Ga0074199, IMG submission 64528) | Bioremediated contaminated groundwater from EPA Superfund site, New Mexico - Sample SAE3-47 | ecosystem: Environmental > Aquatic > Deep subsurface > Groundwater > Contaminated ... | reverse complement strand
AGAGGCCGCAACCGCCTCATCATGGGAGTTAAGATCATCCTGCACAAAGAAAGGACCGTGGATTTCACAACCCGCCTCTCGCGATTGCCTGATAAAAATTTTCGTACCCATTTTCCCGTATCTTGAATTAACGGCTATTAAGGAGATTTTCTTTACTCCTTTTTTATTGACCAGCCATTCGATCAAAGCTTTTGACTGTTTTTCATCATCCGCCAGCGTTCTGAACGTCCACGGGCTGCCGGCACGAGTCAAAGACGGATCGGTCGCGACGCAGGTTAAATGAGGAATATGAGCTTTAACCGCCATCATGGAAACGACATGCGTGCAACCGGAATCCACGCTTCCCATAATGGCCGCAACACGCCGACGGTATATCAAGTCCGCTACAAGATTTCCCACCAACCCCGTTTCTCCTTTATCATCGACCGGTACCAATATCAATTTTTTCATATCATTCTGAGTTTGAGCGTTTATTTCTTCCGTCGCAAGTTGAGCACCCTGCAGATGTGATATACCATATGCGGATTTCGGTCCGGACAAGGCGCCGATGATTCCGATTTTGATTCCTTCATCTTGAGCGTGACAATTGACAGTTGGAAAAAGAAAAACGAACATGACCGCCAGAAGCTTTAATCGGCTTAGTAAATAAACATTCAAAGATAACTTACACATTTAATTCGCCGGTTCCGGAAGAATTCAAGCTCCTTTTCCAGACATGTTCGAGAAATACTTTTTCAAGCTTTCTTCCGAGAAACAAACCGCCGATGTCTGAAAAAGCCTCGGGACTATCGGAAACATAGAATTCTTCAGTACCGCATCTGTCGATCGGAGCTTGTATCCTTCTGGCGATAAGAAGATCCGCGACTTCGCGCGCCGTTTCTTGGGCGGAATCGATCAATCTGACTTTTCCGCCCAACAATTCGGGAAAAAGGGGCTTCAACAGCGGATAATGAGTGCATGCCAAAATCAATGCATCCAGGTCTGCGCGTAAAAAGTCCGTGAGATACATCTCCATGACCATTCGCGTAATCGGAGAATCAAGCAAATTTTCCTCGACAAGCGGAACAAAAAGCGGACAAGCTTTCGCGAGAATTTCGCAATCGGCCCGCAGTCGTTTTAATCTCGCCTGATAAGCATCCGATCTGATGGTCGCCACGGTTCCGATGACGCCGATCTTTCGCGCATGAACATCCTTGATGGCAGCTCTAACGCCCGGGTCGATGACGCCGATGACGGGAAGTTCAGTTTGGCGTCTAATAAAATCGAGAGCTAATGCCGAGGCGGTGTTGCATGCGACAACAATCATTTTCACGCGCATTTCCTCTAAGAATCGGGAAATTTCCAGCGAAAATCTTCGTATTACCGGAAGCGATTTGTTGCCGTAAGGAACTCTCGCGGTATCGCCGAAATAAATGAAATCTTCCCCAGGGAGTAGAGATCGCAATTCTTTTATTACGGTTAATCCGCCGACACCCGAATCAAAAACACCTATCGGTCTATCATCCATTTTCAAATCTATCTAGTCAATTTCCCGGATAGGAGGAAGACGATGCCGGAAAGCTTGTATGCAATTTCCCTGAAACAATATCTTTTTTAAGATTGTTTAATTTTCCGATTAATTCATCTCCGATGAGTTGAGCGGTAAATTGAAAATCGGTGATGTTGATGGCGCCATCGGAAATTCCATAGCTTCTCTGGACAGATTGGTAATTTTTATTCTCACTGATAGTCTTGACGATATCTTCGACGACGAAATCAACGCGCTTAAGCATGCTTGTCAACACCAATCCGGGAGCCATGGAGTCTTGGTTCATGTCAACCCCGATCACGAATTTCTTAGCTTTTAGAGCGGCGGCAATCACACCCAAGCCTGAAGCACCCGCCGCATGGTAGATGACATCGCAACCATCCTTATACAACTCGGTGGCAATCGTATTCGCCAGATCGGGTTTATTAAATCCGGAAAAATCATCCGCGATAAACTTCTCGATGACTTCTGAACCGCTGGCGGCGAAAAGCGCACCCTGTTTAAAACCGTTTAGAAACCGCATGATTACTTCTATCTTTAGGCCGCCGACAAATCCGATTTTGCCTGTTCTGGACATCTTCGCGCCCAAATATCCGCACAGAAAGCTGCCTTCATCTTCGCGAAAGGTAATACCCTTGATATTTCCTTCATCAATGGAAGCGTCGATAACGAAAAAATTCAAGTCAGGATGCTCCTTGGCGATGGTTCTGATGTCGTTTAGAAATGCCACGCCCACGGCGATAATAGCATCAAACTTTTGCGCCGCGAAAAATCTTAATGAAGCCTCGGGATCAGCCATGGTTGCCGGTTCGATCAACACCGACTCAATTCCGTATTTTCTTTCCGCCGATTGAATCCCGCTAAAAGCAAGGTCATTAAAGCCTTGATCATTAAGACCGCGAGGCGTAATCATCAACCCTATCCTTAATTTCTTATCGGAAAGCTTCGGATTGGTCTGCTCTCCGCACCCGTTTATCAGGCAACAGAAACATAGAACGATGACTATAAATCCGTATCGGGAAATCTTCCGGATGATTTCACTCCCTTCTCCTGCCACACGCGCGCCTCCTTTTCCAAGTCATCCGCAAGCTCTGAACCCACTCTTGAAAGATAGGCTTGCCGGGAAATTTCATGTGAACTATCAAACTGGAATTTTATAAACTCCGAATAAGGATTCAATCGCTCCTTAAGATATAAAAATTTCCTTTTAAACTCGCTTACGCTGCAACATTCCATCTCGCTCCACGGAGTCAATTTTTTAGGAACAAATCCGGAAAAAGAAGCGGAAAACCCTTTAAATCGGCCTTTTCCTATTTCATGAACCTTTGATATAAGCTGAATCGTAGCATCAAGATCATCATCGGTTTCTGAAGGTAAGCCGATCATAAAATAAAATTTCAAATGGTCAAAACCATGGTCCCTGATGCGACCAATAGTATCAAAAAAATTCGCCTCCTGCAATGATTTCCGCATGGAGTTTCTCAATGAAACGCTTCCGCTTTCCGGAGCCAGAGTTAAGCTGTTTACATTGCATGCCGATAATGCATTTAAGATTCGGTCATTTAATCGTTCCCATTTCACCGAGGAATTCTTCAAGCGGATTCCTCTCCGGTGAACCGCATCCAATATTTCTTCGATATTGCCGTGATCAAACAGTGAAGGAGCGATTAACCCAAGTTCTTTAACATCGGAACGAGCATTTAACCATTCTTCAAAAGTTCTTAAGGAAACTTCTCTTGGCGGAGCATAAAGACGGCTTGCGAGGCAAAAATTACAGAATCTCGGACATCCGCGCATAAGCTCGATTAATGATGCTCCGCCGAAAATATTTTCACCGGATATTATGTGGGAATATGCGGGAGAAACATTAACATCGTGATATTGTTCCGGTAAATTTGGGGAAGCCGATATTTGAGGAATCCACACCCCCGGAAGATCAATCAGAAATCGAGGATCAAGGCCTGCGTTCATAAATGTTTGCAGTATCGACGGCAGAACCGTTTCCGCTTCACCGGAAACCAATACGTCAAAAACCCTCGAAAGCGCTTGCGGATTGGATCCGACAGCTGCTCCGCCTGCCATGAGCAACGGGTGTCTCTTGGTTCTCTTTTCGGCCAGAATCGGAATTCCAAGAGGTCCAAGGATGCGCGGAATTGCCGCGAAGTCGCTTTCAACGCTGAATGAAAAAGCTAAAATATCGAAATCACCCAACGGTCTCTTAGTGTCAAAAGAATAGAAAGGCGGGGTATGCGCGGCATTCTCCAGTATCGGATGGAAAAAACGTTCAACACCCACGCCATTAACCGACCCCATGATGCGATGCACGGTTAAATATCCCAAATTCGACATTCCCAATGCATAGGAATTTGGGAAAATCAAAACAATGTTCAACTTGCCGGCAAGAGGCATCCGCATCTCATGAATTTCCGAATCGGCAAGCTTTTTGGATAAGGATTCTATCTTGAAACGATGATGTAAACCCATATTTAAGAGATTTTCATTTTCCGTCTTCAGCGTAAATGGACAATATTTCAAATTCAATTCGTGAAGAAAACCCAATTATACGTTTAAAAATCGAAAACCACAAAGATGACAAAATTCACCTTTGTGGTCGTTCGAAAAAATCGAAGCCGGGATCAAGTATCCCTGAGCTTTTTCATTAGCGACGCTTTCTCAGGAAAGCCGGAATTTCACGATCATCCGCGGAAGATGCGGCAACCGCAGCATGAGGTTGAGACTCGATGGCTTTGCTGACCGTTCTAAGTTCTTCAATTATGCGCTTCTTCGGATCAACAACGTTTCTTGCTTCCTCACCGAATCCGGTGGCAATAACGGTTATTTTCAGAGTGTCTTTCATCTCATCGTTGATTACGGCGCCGATTATTATATTGGCATCCTCGTCGGCCGTTTCCTGAATAATCGAACATGCTTTATTAACCTCATGAATTCCCAAGTCCGGACCACCGGTTATATTAATCAAGACGCCTCGAGCACCGGCGATTGAAGATTCCAACAGCGGGCTGCTGATGGCCATTTGAGCGGCAGTTACGGCGCGATTTTCACCGGATGCTATACCCATCCCCATGAGGGCCGATCCGGCTTGTGTCATGATTGTTTTGACATCGGCGAAATCAGTATTTATCAACCCGGGAACGACGATTATATCGGAAATACCTTGCACGCCTTGCCGGAGGACATCGTCGGCATAACTGAAAGCTTCGAGCATGGTGATATTTTCCTTGGAAACATCCAATAATTTATCATTTGGAATGACAATAATGGCGTCAACACGCTCTTTGAGATTTTTGATGCCCAAATCCGCGGCTGAATTTCTTCGTTTACCCTCGAATTTAAATGGCCTGGTAACGATGGCAACGGTTAAGGCACCGACTTCACGCGCAACCTCGGCGACAATAGGAGCAGCACCGGTTCCTGTTCCGCCACCCATACCAGCGGTAATGAAAACCATATCAGCGCCATCCAGGGCTTCGGCAATCTTTTCACGATCTTCTTCGGCGGCTTTCTTTCCGATTTCGTAATTAGCACCGGCGCCCAGACCTTTAGTCAACTTATCTCCAAGCTGAATTTTTATTTTAGCGTGGGAATCCTTTAGAACTTGCGCATCGGTGTTGGCTGCGATGAATTCAACACCCGCCAAATTCGCTGCAATCATGCGGTTAACGGCATTTGATCCGCCTCCGCCCACTCCAATTACTTTGATCTCCGCGTTTTCCGCCGCTGTTTGGTTAAAATCGAACACCTAGTGCCTCCTTTTTGTCGTGCCCTGTCGGCAATTTTCTACTCTGCAAAAAATTTTTTAAACACTGCACGGACTCTATCTATCACGCCGCCGAATAACCCGGCTTCAATTGTATTTGATCGGAAATTCTGCGAGCCATAACGGATTAAACCCAATGAAGTGGCATACACTGGACTATGAACACGTTCCTTCAACCCCCCCAGGTCGATTGGAAATCCTCGTCTAACCGGTAAACCCAAAATTTCTTCCCCTAATTCAGGACACCCCGTCATTAAGGATGTTCCACCTGTTAATACTACACCTGCCGGGATAACTTCAAGAGAAACATGTTTCGCGATTTCTTTTTTAATATCATTAAAAATCTCTTCCATTCTCGGCTCAATTATTTCAGCCAAAAGCCTCTGCGGAAAAGTTTTGGTTCTATCCCCTCCGGCGACCGGAACATCGATTACACTGTTTTCATCTACCAAATCGGTCTTGGCAACTCCGAATTTTACTTTCAGATTCTCAGCCGCAGCCGTTGAAGTTTTGAGTCCGACGGCGATATCTTGCGTTACATACTGCCCACCGACCGGCGCACTGTATGAATGTATCACGTGCCCGTTTTGAAAAATAATCAGATCAGTAGTACCGCCGCCGATATCCACCAACACAACACCCAATTTCTTCTCATCTTCAGTAAGGACTGCCATGCTTGAAGCATAGGGTTGCAGAACAACGTCCTCCACTTTCAGCTTAGCCGTCTCACAGCATTTAATGATATTTTGAATCGCTGTTACGGCACCGGTTACGATATGAACTTGTGCTTCCAATCTGCTTCCAACCATTCCTAATGGATTATTTATTTCCTTTTGTTCATCAACGACGAACTCACGCGGAAGTATATGAATTATTTCCTGATGATGAGGAATGGTTATAGCCGTTTTAGCATTTTCAACCGCTCGATCGATATCATCAGCCGATATTTCTTGGGAGTTTCCTTTGATCGCAACAATTCCTTGGCTATTGAGGGATCCGATGTGGGCTCCGGCAATTCCTACAAATACTCTTTCGATAACGACATCCGCAACCTTTTCTGCTTCTTCGACGGCATCGATAATAGCTTGAGTTGTTTTTTCGATGTCAACAATCGTCCCCTTTTTTACTCCGTTGCCGGAAGCAGCGTGCCCCACACCCAACACGTTCACTACTCGATTTTCGTGGTTATCTCCGATGACGACACATATTTTCGTCGTGCCGATATCAAGACCCACAATCAAATCATCCACCAACAACGCTTGATCTACTCCCTTCTATATTTTTCTTAGCGCGTTTGGGCCTGAAAACAATATCATTAGGTGCCCTCATATCGAGGTATTCTGGTTCTACCCTATTTTTTTTAAGATTGTCAAGGAGTGCACGCAAAAAATCATATCGTTCTTTAAAATCATCTAAGTTTTTAGGAATGACCCTTTCCCCGGAAATTAGAAACACATAAGGATTTTGGAAGTTTGAAAAATTAATCTCAGAAATTCCGTCCAGTATTCTTGGGCCGAGAGTTTTCACCCATTTCCCTGCTTCGTGGAACCCGTCATTTTCCAGGATGGAATCTCCAATGGTTTTCCCGGTAAGAGAAAGGCCGGTAATGATAGGAAGATTGTTCTCTCCCAATGATTCCGTTGAGATAATGACTCCGTCATCCGATATATCCCAAAAGGACGTATCAATTTTAGCGTAAAACATCGCGGAACGTTCTTCAATATTGATTTTAATAGTGTAAAGCCCGGAGAACTCAACACTGACTTTTTTGATATAGGGGTGCATAAGCAATCTTTTTCCAGCTTCTTCACGGTCAAAATTCATAATATTGATTCCTGGTGCCACCCCGGCCAGTTTGAGGATTTCATCCTTCTTTAAGGATTGTAGACCTACAACTTCAATTTGCTTAATTTCAAAATATGAAGTTCCAAAAAAGATATATTTTAATTGAACTATTGCCACGTAAGACAGGGCAGCTATAAGAGCTACAAACAGTAGGATTTTCAGAGGTTTTCCCAAACGCGTCAATTTTTGAAACCGTGCCCGTAAATTCCTCATTCGAATTTTCTCGATAGTTCCCTCAGAAAATCCGGCCTTCTCGATGAGAAAAAAAACTCTCTTTTTCTTCGTTATTTCTTGAGAAATAGACAAATTCCACCCCTCACAATTTTCGGTGCATAATCATAACACTATTGTAAACTATTAACAAGTGCATAATTAATCCCAAAATCACGATCAAAGTTTATGATGCCATTCAAGGCAAGACGAAGAATGCAGTTATTCAATCTCTGAAAATTAGGGATAATCTCTGAAAAATTGTGTATCCGTCAAGAATTAATTCGCTAAAAAAGGAGAAATTTCTTGATAAATCCGTTCTTCGACATTTTCCGGCCGACTCTTTTGCATGGCGATACCCATTCTTTTGAGCGTCTCAGGATTCATCACTTCATGTAAAAGAAACCGCAAGGATTTTTCATTAAGTTCTTTATCCAGTATTACTCTGGCAGCACCGATTTGCTCCAAAGCGCGGGCATTTTTTTCCTGATGGTTATCAGTCGCATATGGAAATGGGATTAAAATTGCCGGTTTTGCGCAAACTCCCAGTTCGGATAGAATCGTAGCTCCTGCTCTCGAAATTAAAATATCGGCAACATCAAAGGCCTCTTTCATCTCGTGAATATAGGGATAAACGAAATGCCTTGTGCCGTTCGAGATTCGAGATTTAATCATTTCAAAATCTCTTTCCCCCGTAATTTGAAGCAACCGCACATTCTGATGCTCCGGTAACCAGCGCTCTGAAAGTTCCACGCAAGCATCATTAATACTTTTTGCTCCTCTGGAACCACCGACCACCAATATCCAAAATTCTCCGGCCTTTTTGTGAAACAGCCCATTTATATGTGATTGGCCAAGAAATTCTTTTCTAACGGGATTTCCAGTAAAAGCAAATCGATCCTTTCGAATGAAAGCTTCAGATGGATAAGAAAGTAAAATCTTCCGTGCTCCCCCCACAAACATTCGATTTGTGACTCCCATAATCACATTTTGCTCGTGAATTATATATGGAATTTTCATCAATCTTGCAGCCAATAAGACCGGAAATGTGACATATCCGCCGGTAGCAACAACCAAGTTAGGGGCAAATTCCCTCAGATGCCTTATCGCGTCGATCGCTCCAAACAAGTTCACAAAAGGAAAAGGGATCCACTTCCACGTAAATTCACGAGGCATCCCTTGTGCTCTAATACTAAGAAATGGAATATCGGAGTATTTAGCGAGAATATGGGCTTCCATGCTGTTGGAAAGACCAATATAAGCGGATGATATTTTGCTCCGGTTCGGTGCCCGCTGGAGAATAATTTCCCTGATAGCCAACGCGGGATATATATGACCGCCCGTTCCTCCGCCGCAAAAGATAATTTTGTTCATCGACGACGAACCGTCAAACACGTCGAAGGATCGATCAACCGAGATGAAAAAGGCTGTCTTCGGCTATCCAACAAAGCATTTTGCGTTGAACCGAATCTGGAAATATTAAGCAGAATACCCACGGCGGAGGCTAAGAAAACCAAACTTGAACCGCCATAGCTTACAAATGGTAAAGTTACACCAGTCGTCGGAAGCAAGCTCAAAACGACGCCTAAATTAACTATTATTTGGCAAGATATCAGACACGTAATTCCCGATGCCAACAAAAAACCAAACATATCCGGAGCCCGATTTGCTATATAAAACCCGCGCCAAATTAATATCATGAACAATAGAATCACGACTATTCCGCCAATCAATCCTAATTCTTCACAAATAATCGCAAAAATGAAATCAGTATGTCTTTCGGGCAAAATAAAAAATTTCTGCCGGCTTTGCCCCAGACCTAAGCCCCAGACGCCTCCGGAACCGATGGCTATTAAGGATTGGATGATATGATAACCCGTCGTCTTCGACATCCCCCAGGGATCCCAAAAGGCTAAGAATCTGCGCATTCGATAACTCTCCTGAAAAATCAAAGAGACAACCATCACGATGCCGCTGACGCCAAATCCGAACAGGTGCATAAGGGATCCATTTCCAAGGAAAAGAAGTGAAAAATAGGTAAAAGCCATTATCGCAGCCGTTGATAGATTCGGTTCTTTTAAAATTAATATGAAGAAAACACTCATTAAAAGCAAATCCGGAAGAATACCCTTTACAAGCTCCTGAATTTTTTCTTGTCTCGTCGCAATGGAATGCGCCACATAAATGACAAAACAGATTTTAGCCAACTCTGATGGTTGGAATCCGATTCCGGCGAACCTTATCCATCTTTTTGCTCCGCCGATTTCACGGGCCACACCCGGGATGAGAACAACGATCAACGCTGTCAATGCAACCAACAGCAGCACACCGGACAAATCTTCCAAGCGTTTATAGGGAACATTAGCAAAAACGACGAGAGCAATTAACCCGATTACTACCCATAACAATTGTCGTTTAAAATAGAATGTTCCATCCGCCATTTCCGCTAAAGAAGTTATGGAACTAGCGGAATATACCATCACCAACCCGACTCCCATTAATGCAACAACAACAAAAAAAAGAGTGTGATCAAAATTTCTCGATTTCGTCATTATTTTAGTTTTCTCACCAATTCCTTGAAAGTTCTTCCTCTTACCTCAAAATTTGGGAAAAGATCGTAACTGCTGCAGGCGGGAGATAGTAAAACCGTATCTCCTGCCGTTCCCCAGGCAGACGCCATCTGCACCGCTTCGTCAAACGAGGCCGCAACCCTCAAAGACACAAAACCTTCCAAAGCCGCTCTGAATCTTTCTTTGGCTTCACCATAAATCACGACGCCTTTTGCGCGCTCCCTCAACATATCAACCCATTCTGAAAGATCCGTTCCCTTGTCCCGGCCTCCCGCGATCAATATTATCGGAGGATTGCAGGCCTTAAGCGCGATGATTGAAGCAGCACAATTGGTTCCTTTTGAGTCATTGATGAAAGAGATTCCATTCCAGTTCCGCACCCATTCCACACGATGCTCTACACCCGGAAAATCCATGACAACCTTTTCAAATTCGGATGCATCAACACCGATTAGTAATGCTCCCAGTGCGGCCGCCATAATGTTTTCGCGATTATGCCGTCCAATTATTTTTATGCTTTTCTCAGGAAAAAGAACTCGGGATTTTTTATCGGAATCGCGAAAAATAAAATTCCCATCTTTAACCGTCACGGCCGGAAATCGATCTTTAATATCCCAACCAAACCAGGCCACACGACATTTTACATGGTTCGAAAATTTTTCCATGCTAGGTTGATCGGAATTGAGAATCAACCATTTTTCGCCGTCCATATTTAATGCGATTCTTTCTTTTGCCTGACAATACGCTTCGAATGATGGATAGCGATCGAGATGGTTTTCAAAAAAATTGGTTACAATTCCGATATCAGGCGTAAAGGAAGAAATGGTTTCCAATTGAAAACTGCTTACCTCAAGAACTTGAAGATCACTTTCCTTGGTTTCCGCCGCAAATTCCATCATCGGGATACCGATATTTCCACCTAAAAAAACTTTTGAAAAGGAGGTTTCACAAAACTTCGCCAGCAAGGTGGTTGTTGTAGTTTTTCCATTGCTTCCCGTAACGACCAATCGTCGGCCTTTGGATAACCGATAAGCGATTTCGATTTCCGAATGCACGGGGATTCCCAGTTCTTTTGCTTTTCTTAAAATAGGAATATCCAGCGGGACCCCCGGACTTAAAACTATAAAGTCAGCCTGTAGGACTTTTTCAGTATGTCCACCGGATTCGATTTCTACCGTAGATGATAAACCGAATTCCTCAATAATGGGCTTTAACCGTGCAAAGCTTTGAATATCGGATAGGAAAACCTTAGCGCCCAATTCATTTAGGCATTTAGCCGCAGCCAAACCGCTTTTCGCGGCTCCAATAATGCTGATGGGGCGTCCTTTAATGCGCATCTTTTACCTCGCATATTCCGTTATCGTGCACGATAATACCACAAAAAAAATTGATGGAACAATTCACCTATCGGATAAGCCAAGCCGGGGGTTTAATTTTCGAATAATATTATTCGCACTTGAATGAATTGTCTGAAGATGGAAACAACATCTCACCGTTTTTTTCCTGGAGAATATTTTTCAGCGGACACATTCCAATATATTTCGTTTTTGCGAATAAAACTCACTAAAAAGCCATCACCTAATTTTATTTGTGTTTTATGGCAACGAATAGCTTTTTCTTTGCATATTATCGATTGAACCGACGGAAAATATTCCAGCGGCGATGGAAATCCTGTCGGACTGACAATCCCTGCATCAGGCCTATATCCGTAGGGCTTCGGATAAAATTTGCTCGAAATCAAATGCACGAGATAGCCATATAATTTTATATGTTCTCCCCGATTATTAAGGATTTGAGATACAATTCCGAAGGTTGCACGATGGTCCGAGTTTGTGTCTTGGGGATGAGGAATTAAAATGATATCCGGTTTTGATAATTCCAAAATTCTTGACACATCACGAAATAATGACGACCCGCAATAACCGTGAATTGCTCTCGAAGCACCCTGAATAAGAGATTTTCCGTATCTTTGTCGTGTTGTTGATGACCGTACAAGTTGCCTTGAGTCTCGTTGACGTTTCAAACGATTCAATAATCCGTTTGGATAACCAAGGAAAAACGATCTTTCCACCGGTATTTTCAATATTTTAAGCGATTCCATCGCTTCAATTCGTCTCATTTTACCAAGTGTTCTATAATCATGAGCTCGTAATAAAAATTGGGGTTTCTTGAACCGCTTCCTCGCTGCCTTGGGATAAGCTTCTCCATCGGTCATGAATACCGCCCAAACTTCCGATCCGGAAGCTGTTCGATCGCATAACCAGCCGCCCATCGCCAGAACTTCATCATCCGGATGAGGAGCAACAACAAGAATTCTTTCTTGATTTTTTTCTTGCGAAAAAACAGGTTTTCCACCAAAATATATAATTAAAATGAATGTCTGTAAAACCAAGAATAATCTGAATAAAAATCGCTGATCAACCGTTGTAAAAATACCGGGACATCGTGCATTCATAAGAAGAAGCGTGGCCTTTCCCAAATATATGAGCCAGAATACCATTTACGGATTTTCTTCACAATCCATATAAAGGAAATCTTTACGAAATTGAAAAAGCCGAGAAAAATAAGAGTCGATCAACTTATGGTGAATTTGGGTCTTGTGCCCGGGATTGACTTTGCTCAACGTTTGATTTTAGCGGGAAAAGTGCATACCGGCGACCAAGTCTGGGACAAAGCCTCACAAGAAATTCCGGTCGATACGCTTTTATCGATTAAAGAAAAAAAGTGCACCTATGCTTCACAAGGCGGAGTCAAACTGGAAACAGCATTAAGTGAATTCAGAATTTCTCCGAAAGATCAAATATGCTTGGATATCGGAGCTTCAACGGGCGGGTTCACGGATGTCCTATTGAAGCAAGGCGCGAAAAAAGTAGCGGCATTGGATGTGGGTTACGGCATCTTGGATTTAAAATTGCGAAATGATTCAAGAGTCGAATTGTTTGAAAAAACAAATTTTCGAACTATACCAAACGACTTTTTCCATCATCGCTTTGATCTGATCGTAATAGACGTATCCTTCATTTCGCTTAAATGTATTATTCCAAAAGCATTTCAATGTTTGATCCCCGGTGGAAACGTCTTGGCGCTCATCAAACCGCAATTTGAAGCAAAACCAGAACAAGTTCCGAAAGGAGGAATCGTAAAAGATCCGACAATTCACTTGGAGGTTGTCAACGAGCTTCGCCGAAATTTCTCAGTTCTGGGAATTACGTTGCACGGCTTGGAACCGGTTCCCATAGTCAAGAAAAAAAAGAATTTTGAATATTTCTCATGGTGGAAGGAAATCGCATCACTTTTTTCAGAAGAAAATGTCGAATCAGTAATTAATTCGGCGCATTTGAGGACCTATCTTGATTGATATGGCAACCTGCGTTATTCCACGAGGTAAGGCATTGTCAGCAAATAATTGCAACGATTAACCGGGAAAAGACTTCTTTCAAGCCTCTGCCCTTCATCCCTGAAATTCGGCTATGATATCCAAATTGTAAACCGATACGATGAATTCGGATCGAACTATAGACCGAAAACTTCCTTGATCAGGGAAAACATGTTCCATGTGCCTTTGTCGGGTTCTTCACCTACGAGGCGTTGACAAAGTTTTTCCATGGAAAGAATAAGCGAAGACCCCTCCAGATTTTGCATTACAAAAGGAAGTCCTTTGTTGATTGAAGGAATTACCGTTTCGCCGTCGCTGGGTATGAAATGGCTGATCGCATATCGCAGGGATGATTCAACTCTCGACGGTTCCAAGCCCATGGATCTAAAGGCGCGATTCAACACGACCTTGATTTTCTCGCGCGGAATCTTCATTCTCTGAAAAAGATCCAACAGTAATTTCGTGTTTTTAACAAAGGTCAATTCCATGGTCATCATTATCATTATCGTATCGCTCATTTCCAATGTCATCAGCTCCATCTCCGACAGTTGGTTTTGAGTATCGACGATAACAAAGTCGTAATGCGCTCGAAGAGTATCCAAGATATGCTCGACAAACTCGGGTTTGATTTTTTCGGAAAGCTCAGGCATCGGCGGGGATAAAAGAACTTTTAAACCCGAGCGGTGAGGTGTGAGTTGGGCTTCGATTTTATCAAGCTTGACCGGAGGTCTTTCGCGACTAAGCTCGTACATATTATTATCGCTGGGAAGACTTAAAAGAATGGCTTGGTCGCCGAATGCCAAATTCAAATCAACCAACACAACTTTTTGCTTCCATTTCTTTGCAAGCATCACGGCCGTGTTGGCGGAAATAACGGATTTTCCCGCACCGCCCTTAACGTTGAAAAAAGTCACGATTTGTCCAAATGGTGCTTTCGACGAACCTCTCTCTAATAAAATCGCGGCGCGACGGCTGTACAGTTCCCGAGTTTCACGGGCAAACCCTGGGTAAAGGCCAACAAGACGTAAAATTACATCCTTGGGAATAAACATTACATGGAATTCCTGGTATCCGACAAGGGTACTCAGGGAAGGCGTGCCGTTTAAAACTTCGACTTCGCCGTATGTATCACCGGGATCAAGCGTAAAAAGCGTCTTTTTCTTGTTTTCATAAGTCTTGATTACGGAAATTTCGCCTTCCAACACCATGATGAATTCTTTTAACTCTTCACCTTCTTTTATAATAATGGTTCCGGAGGTATACTTTTTGAAGCGGCAGACCTTCTTGATCTTTTCAACTTCATGAGTAGGAAGGGTACTGAAAAAAGAAAAAGTTTTTAAGTTTATCATTCCCGATGTCTCTCCATTTCTGGCGGGAGTATAACTTAAATCATTCACGCCCGTCCACGACTTAAGTAATATTTTGAAACTTTTTTTTGAATTTCAGGTAAAATGATTATATACGGTCAAAGGGGGAAGGGACATGAAACGATTTTTTTCGACGTTGCTCCTCTCCTGGCTTGTCTTAATCCTCGGCAATCAACCTGCAATTGCGGGAGATAACCCTTTTTCGGAAAAAAAAGTCACCATCGAAAACTCGACCGATGATACATCAACATCGGAATTACCAGAAATTGAGGAAGGCCAACAAATCGAGGGGACGGTGGACGTCGATACGGTGCTCAACGTTCGTTCAGCTCCCTGGGGTGACATCCTCGGAACCGTCGGAAACGGCGACAAATTGTCCATCATCGAACAAGCGGGCGATTGGTACAAAATTCAATACAATGGAAAGATCGCTTACGTTCATTCGGCATATGTTCACCGCCCCGGAGAAGAAACCAAGGCTTTTCCGCGCAACGGCTGGATCAATGCTGCGGTTGGCGCCAATGTTCGCCGTGTTCCGCAAGGCAACGTCATCGGCAAACTCAAGGACCAGCAAAATGTCGAAATTCTCGGACAAGTTGGCGATTATTACAAGATAAAATACGGAGACAACGAAGCTTTCATTTCCAAAAGCTGTATCAATACCGATCAACCCTCATCGCCAAGCTCCGATCAAGTTGTGCCCATGAGTTTTATCGGTTTCGTCGGCGCGAAAATCGGCTTGAACGTGAGAACGACTCCGTGGGGTGCCATCGATACCGCCTTACCATACGGAATTGCCGTTAAAGTAACAGGAAAAATCGGAGATTGGTATCAAATCAACTACAACGGTAAGGTCAGATACGTTCATGCCGATTACATCGTAAAGAATCGCAACGAAATCAGTTTGGAATATTCTTCTTCCTCTTCCTCATCATCGTCAACCAGTGATGGTTCGGAAAACACTACCGGGGGCTCATCGCAAACGCGTGTCGCCCAGGAAGCGAAAAAACTTGTCGGAAGCACGCAATTCCGCGGAGCCGAAGTCGATCATGGAAATTTGGCGTGCGCTCAAGTTGCATCTACCGCTCTTAAACGTGCCGGAGCCGTTGATAAAGTCGTTCTTAACGTTCGCACGCTAGTATCCGATCTTCGCGCCAAGGGCTGGAAAGAAGTGGAAGTTCCACCTTTCAAGGCAGGCGATGTCATAACCTGGAAGACTTACGACTGTGACGGCGATGGGCAAAAAGACGCGGACACTCACGTCGGCGTAATAGTAAAAGAAGGAAATTCCTACATGGCGATGAATAATTCGTCGCGGCTCAGAACTCCGCGTTTGACCGATCCTTACGCCATTGGGCCGGTTTCCAGGGTTTTAAGAAAGGCTGATTAGATTATTATGGTTTCCAAATTTCTGAATGTCGTTCTAGCGGTTTCTATGATCTCGTTGTTTTTCACTCACAAACAGGCAAGCGCAGCGGGTTGGTCTCTAAATTACGGTAACGGTGAAAACCAACTCGGTTATTATAATTCGACTGTGAATCCTAAGCTTGAAGAAGCATCCGGGCTCGGACCGATGTCTTTCAGAATTCATGGAGCCGATGCTTGGATAACCGACTCCATCGGCGGTCGAATACTTTGCGTGGCACCGGACGGCAAAAACAAGCTTACGATTTTGGTTCCTCAAGCTCCCGCCAATACATTGATTGAAGATATTGCGCTGGAATCGGGAACCGACGGCAAACCCGCCTTTGTATGGGCCGCCGACGGCGCCGATGGAACGATTAAAAAACTTCGAATTCCCGAAGGCGGCGAAGTTTTGCGCGTAGGCGGGCAAGGGAATGAACCCGGGAAATTCGTGCAGATATCCCGCCTGGAAGTAGGTAAATCGGGACGTCTCTACGTCGGAGACATCGGGCGGAAAGTCGTGGCGGTTTTCGATGTCAGCGGAAAATTGGAACGCGAATACCCCTGGGAAGGCTCCGGCTTTTGCCTCGATTCCAAAGAACGCCTATGCCTGTTGTCTTTTTCCGAAGCCGTCGGGCATGTATGCCGAAAATTCAATACCGACGGAATCCTGGCCGAAGTGATCCATCTGGGACAACCTTTCGCGCAAAATCCGAAAGTCTGGTGGTCGGATGAAAATGACAGCATAACCGTAAGTTATATCCCTCAGGGCGGTTTTCGCGGTTCCCTCGCCTTGATTAGTTATGATAAATTTGGAGCCGTTACGGCTGAATCTTCAGTCAAGCCGCCGAAGGGAATGAATCGGTTTCTCGATAAAAGCGAAACTTCGATTCCATCTGAAACCTTTCAAATATGGAAAGCCGAGGCGGATTTCGATACGGCTCCGCAGGGTCGGTTCCAAATAGTTGTATTCCCGCCGGAGGGTGACAAATGAATCGGTTTGCATTCTTGGTTCTGATTACCATACTTGTTTTTTGTCAGTTCGGCGTGACGTGTGTGGCGGCGAGTGAAGGAATTTCCATAACCCGGGAACCTGTGGCGAAAATAACATTCATCAACCCCGACAACGCCATCGGATTTAGAGTCAGCGGCGATAAAGCTTTTTTTGTCGATCGCGATGGAGCGACTGCTAAAGCAGATCTCAACACGGGAACCGTAAAAAGCGACAATTCGAGCCTTAACAAAGTTAGAGATTTCGCCTTGAACAACGGGAACCCGGTTTTTCTCACGACCGACGCGACAACGGAAGGCGCGGTTGACCCTGCATGGCCGAAAGGCCCCTTCGGAGCTTGCCGCATTGAAAGCGAGTCGGGTGATGCTTACCTCATGGGCAATGACAACCTCGTATATTTACCGAAAAATGCGACTTCAGCCGTTATGATTCCGGGGTTGTTTTTCGCGATGCCTATTCAAAACGGCTTTATATATACGATACGGCAAGAATCTGGTACAAAAATTTGGGGAGTGGAACTTTTGGACTCCTTCGGAAATCGAATGAAGCGAATTTATCGTTTCACGCGGGATTTCGATCCTACCGGCATTCAGCTTGGCCCGATCGGCACTGAAGGCGAAGTGCTTCTTTCATATTGGTCCAAAAATCAAAGAGAGTTGGCGCTTATCGGTCAAAACGGCAGAATGCTTTGGAAAATTCCCGTTCCAAAGCCCGTTTGTATGCGTGATCTCGGCTGGGATGCAAAAGGGAACCTTCTCGTTTTGGAAAAAGAAGGCGGTAGTCTGGTTCTTTATCGTTGGGTGTTTGCAATACCTCAGGGATAAACTCTCTTTTTGCGTTGTAGGGGGGATTAGCAAGCCATCGCCGAAGCGTAATCCACCATAAAATGAATGGAATTTACCGGTTTTTCGTGCGTTTGCCGTGGTATCGAAGCATGAACATGAACAAATCTATAAAATCGAGGTCTACAGATGGATGATTTGATTTCTAAATTGAGCACCCATATCGTCCACGGATGGCGTAGATATCCGAAATGCGCCCGGATGGTGTGCTTTTTCGGGTATAACCGCACTTTTTCAAATAATAAAATCATTTTGCATGATTACGAATGATGAAATAGGGTAAAATAGTCCTCGTGAAGTTTGCCTCACCTGATAAGAAAAGGAAGACTTTTTCCTATAACCCTCTCATCGGAGAAGCTGCCGAAACTATTCTCGATTCAGTTGCCGATGGAGTTTTTGCTGTTGACAAAGATTGGCGCATAACTTTCTTCAATCGGGCTGCCGAAAATATTACCGGAATTTCCAGGAAACAAGCGATGGGCAGTATTTGTTGCGATGTATTTCGTGCCAATGTGTGTAAGTCATCATGTGTTTTGCGGAAAACCATGATCAGCGAAAAACCGATCGTTAATCATTCCATCTTCATAGTCGACTGTCGGGGACAACAGGTTCCCATAAGCGTATCAACAGCTCTTCTCCGGGATGCCCAAGGCAAGATCATCGGCGGTGTCGAAACATTTCGAGATCTATCATTGGTCGAAGAATTGAAAAAGGACATTCAAGGTAGACATCAAATTGAAAACATTATCACGGTAAGCCCCAAGATGTCTCCAGCGTTACATTTGATCCCTTTAGCGGCGGAGAGTAACAGCACAGTGCTCATTCTCGGGGAAAGCGGTGTGGGCAAAGAATTAATTGCCGGAGCTCTTCATCATTTGAGCCCTCGAAAGAGCAAGCCCATGATTACGGTCAATTGCGGCGCCATCCCGGAACCGCTTCTCGAATCCGAATTATTCGGCTATAAAGCCGGAGCTTTCACGGATGCCAAAAAAGACAAGCTTGGGCGCTTCGCTCTGGCTGAAGGTGGAACACTTTTTCTCGATGAAATCGGTGATCTGCCGTTATCTATTCAAGTAAAGCTTTTACGGGTTTTGCAGGAGCGGATATATGAACCTCTTGGCGGCACGAAACCGGTGAAAGCAAATGTTCGGATTATTTCGGCAACCAACAAGGACCTTCAGCAATTAATCAGCGAAAATCTTTTTCGAAAAGACCTGTATTTTCGCGTAAATGTTATAAAAATTCATGTTCCGCCGCTTCGAGAGCGTGTTGAGGACATTGCCGTCCTGGTTGAACATTTCATCCAGAAATTCAATCGTCTTCGAGATTTTGCCATTTCGGGTATTTCGCATGACGCATTGGATTTGTTGATGGCACACGACTTTCCCGGCAATGTGCGCGAACTTGAAAACATTATCGAGTATGCCTTTGTATTGTGCCACAAAGGAGTTATTAAAAAAGAACATTTGCCGCCTGAGCTTCGCGGAATTCAGGGAAAAGCCCCACACCCCGCAAAATCGCTGCATGATTTGGAATCCGAATTTTTTCGAGAACAGTTACGCCGGTACAAAGGAAATAAACGGTTATTGGCAAAAGAGCTGGGAATTCACTCCGTTACCCTCTGGCGAAAATTAAAGAAACTTGGAATTTGAAGGATAAGACAAAGAACAGCCAATGCATGGTTGAAGCGGGAGACACATTTCATCGGCTCAAGCCAAGACCGATTCAGCCACTCCATTCAGTGAGGAGTGCCTTTTGATCTCCGACCGTGAACGTTATCCCGTCGTTATCGAGGATGATAATCTAGTTGCTTTTTTCAGTTGATGGTTGATGCAGTTCGTCGAACTTTTTACGTTCGGAAATATAAGTTTTTATGAATTCAACGCAGGGATCTATGTCGTTTTTGATCGTTTTTTCATTGGCAAGTACAAGATGATCCGGTTCGAGGATCGCATCCGGTGAAGTTGAAGCGTAGTCGGTAATCGTAGGCATTGCGGGCAAAAAATCCTTGTAAGGTACGCTGACTTGAATGCCCTTCTTAAACAGGTTCATCATGAAGTGGTTTCCGGTTTGAATGATTTTCCCGCCCGCCGGTTCGCCCACCAAAACCGCTTTGCAGTTCACGCGAAGGACAGCGGCGGCGTCAAAGGCCGTGGAAAAAGTCTTGGGACCCGTAATCACGAACAGATTTCCGGAGTAAACTTTTTCTCCACCTTTGAATGTCGACGTAACCGTGTACGGATATTTTTCTCCATAGGGAACATCAGCGCCGAATACGTGTCCGGAGTCTTCGGCTGCTTTAGATCGTTTTACCCGGCATGCTTTATAAACGCGATATTCGCCGCTGATAAGCTTTTCCGCTAACAGGCAAAGTACATCGGTGCTTCCGCCGCCGTTTCCTCTCAAGTCGATGGCCAGGTTGGGTATTCCCTCTTTTTCGAGTTGTTCGAAGGCGGTATTTATCGCCTGCTTGTACTCATCGCTGCCTTGAAATGAGTTAATCCGCAATACCAGCAGATCGGCAGTAGGTGTCGAAATAACACAGTCTTCTTTATCTTGCGGAAGACGGTTTTCGCGCTGCGTGAAAGGAACAGCCTTGACGGAATATTCGGCGGTTTTTCCTTCCGAAGAAATTTGGAGATTGAACGCCTTTTCCTCGGAGTAAAAAAGATAATAATAATCGGAAAAATCAGTTTGAGAAATCGTTGAAAGTTTGTGGGCGAAAGTATCACCGGTAAATAGTTGCGACAGATCGTTCAGTATTTGTGAAACCTTGCGTCCGTTGATTTGTAAAATTACACCGCCCTTTGGAAGCCCGAATGAATTTTCCGGAACATAAAGCTCGTTTCCCACGAGAATCGGCTGGAAAGGAAACACCCTTTTCCCGCTGAGCACAAATTCGGTCTGAAGATATTGGTCATTCAGATTCCAATAAGCGTGTCCGTCGTTGAAAGACGAATAGAATCTCGCCAGCCGATTGATCAGCTCAATATAAGTCAGCGATTTTTTGTCGACCGACGCCTTGAGCGTCTGACAGGCTTTCTCAAATGCTTGCGTTTTCATATAGTCGAATGGATCAACATAGGCTGCAGAGAAGGTTTCGATTATTCGCTGAAATTCGGCTTTAACAATTTCATCTTCAAAAACCGGCATTTTCGATGGGCAAGCGTTGATTTTTGCGTTGTTGATATCCTGATCTTGTATTTTGACGGATATTTTGTTTCCGTCGCGAATCAGCGATGCCGTTTTCTCTTTGTCTTTCAATTCATCAAGGACTTTATTGATATTTATCGTGTTGATTCCGATTCCGTTGATTGATTCAAGAACATCTCCGGGTTCCAGAGCCGTTTCACCTTTTTTTTCTCTTACGTATAAAACGTATTCATCAGGAATCATTTCCTCGAATTTCTTTTCAGCGATTGTCCATTTCCCACCGGTTTTATTGAAATAACCGCGGGCAAGATAAGAATCGGAAAACCCGCTGAAACACAGGGAATTGAAGACTACGAATTCCGTGGGACCCTGGAATACATAGGAACTGGAAAAGATGAAGTCGAGATCGGGAAGATAATCAACTACAGCCAAATGGCCTTGAAACTGATTCAGGAAAATCGCGCCGATATCTTTATTTGTCCATTGTTTTCCGCAAAGCTCGATAGGAATATCTTGCGAGGAACTGGCCAGAAGTTCATTCGCATTATCATGAAGAAAAGAATTGGAATGTTCAGAGCCGATCAGAATAACGACTTTTTTATCGAATTCGGAGGTAAAATTAAAATCATTATCCGCGATCACTTCGACCTGGCCGAATTGCCCGAGAAATTTCGCGTAGTCGTCCGTCTGCTTTTTCGCTTTTTCCTTGTCCAATTCCGAAAGATTGAATGTCGGATAAACCAGAACCTGCTCCTTGGATGTTGCCCAATAATCGTTTAGACACTCAATTCCTTCAGCGTAAGCGATCGACGCCGCAAAAACGCAGATAACGACAAAAAGTTGCAAATAAGTTTTCAGTGAAGATTGCTTCATGGCTTTATCCTTATTACGAGTCATAGGTAGCATAAACAAAATACATATCAGTGCATTTGCTAAAGGAACGAAAAATCCGTCGTTACCGTTGAAGAATTGTTTAGCGCCTGGAAAAAATAGTCTACTATTATCTGAAGTTCATTTTGTTCCCCGCGTCTCTTCGGCCAACCATTCCATGTAATCACGGCTTCCGGATAAAATAGGCAGGGAAATGATTTCGGGTACCTCATAGGAGTGAATTCTACCCTTGCCTTCGGCTAGTACTTTGTGATAAGTTTTTACTCAAAACGGACCTTCAGTACAGAGGACTTGATCCCAAAATGCGAATCTCACCTCTTAAATTCACGCTGCCTTTAACTCCCGAAGGTTCTGGCGGATCCACGTCTCAAGAAGTTTGCGGACGGTTGTCTTCTTTTCGCGTGCGACTTCTGCGACTTGATCAGCCAAGGAAATGTCTACCGGGACGGTCTTTGATCCTTGAAACTCGGAGGTGTCCAGATTCACTTCGACCAAGCTGTCATAATCAATGTCGCCTGCATCAAACTTCTCAACCAGTCTGGTTAGCTTACTTTTTGGCATACCGTTTTCGCTCCTTGTTATCCATGTCTCTTGCGCTGATTATCAATGCGTCTCCGCTTTTTTTCAAAATGAAAAAGACTCTCAGGTATCGCCCCTCGTTGGTTTGCCCTAATGAAGAATAAAAATCTTCTCCTGGATGATCGCCCGTTTCCCAGAAAAAGTCCTTCTGTTTTTAAACACCTCTTCGACTTAGAGGGGCTCAACTTGATGTTTGGCCGCCAACTTTTCGACATATTGAGGGACCCATACGCATGTTTTTATTTTCATTCCACATTAACCATCTCGTCCCACCTCATACGCCACACATTTAAGATACTATCGAGACATCTTGAAATCAAGTGGGCTCCAGGGCAAACGGGAACTTTTTTAGGATAGGAATTTTTACGCTGTACTTTTAGCTCCAGATGCTGTATTTGAAGAGAAGTCTCATGATAAGGAGGCTTCCTCATGACCCCTCGAATTATTCCCCAACCCTTGATAGCTTCGTTGAGCATTGTTCCGGATCCGCGACAGGACATCAACAAAAAACATCTTCTCATCGACATTCTCGTAATTACCCTCTGTGCCGTCGTTGCCGGTGCTGAAGGTTGGAACGAGATTGAGTCCTTTGGCCGGGAGAAAGAGAGCGTTTTCAGAAAATTCTTGGCTCTTCCGCATGGGATACCTTCCCACGATATTTTTCGTGACGTTTTCCTTCGTATGGATCCACAACCGTTTGGAAAAGCTTTTCTTCAATGGGTCCAAGGAATTCAATTGGAAACCAATGGACGATTTGTTGCCATTGATGGAAAAACCCTCCGCCGCACTCTTGATCGAGCAACCAGCAGAGCTCCCTTTCATTTGGTCAACGCATGGGCTACGGAAAATGGCTTGGCTCTGGGTCATGTGGCCGTGGACGGGAAATCGAATGAAATTACCGCTATTCCTAAGTTGCTTGATGTCCTTTGCATTGAGGGCTGCACCATCACGATCGATGCCATGGGGTGCCAAACCAAAATCGCAGACCTTATTACCAAGCGGAAAGGAGATTACATTTTCTCGTTGAAAGAAAATCAAAAAGGTTTGTTTCAAGACGTGAAGGATTTCTTTCAAATTTCCGAAGAAACCGGGTTTGACGGGATTGAGTATGAAACATTTGAGACTATTGAAAAAGATCACGGCCGAATCGAAACACGCACTTATTACCTCTCCCAAGATATTTCCACACTGGACCCCAAACACCATTGGCCAAACCTGGGATCCCTGGGAATGGTTCGGGAAACCAGACAGGTTAATGGCAAGAAATCCGTGGACCGGCGCTACTTCATTACGAGTCATAAATCAGATGTTCGCCTTTTTGCCAAAGGGGTCAGAGGGCACTGGGGTATTGAAAACAAACTTCATTGGGTTCTGGACGTCACTTTTCATGAGGATCTCTGCCGTAAACGAAAGGATGCATCCGCAATCAATTTTGCTTGGATCCGCAAAATGGCCATCAACCTTCTGCGGAAGGATACTTCCAGGAAAGATAGTCTTCGTCGAAAGCG
>Ga0074199_1001258_pt1 | contig 24070 bp, 26 predicted proteins | sample EPASupsiteSAE347_FD_64528 | JGI IMG/M metagenome (GOLD analysis project Ga0074199, IMG submission 64528) | Bioremediated contaminated groundwater from EPA Superfund site, New Mexico - Sample SAE3-47 | ecosystem: Environmental > Aquatic > Deep subsurface > Groundwater > Contaminated ... | reverse complement strand
ATTGATGTTTTTGCCTCCATATAGTCCGAATCTCAATGTTATCGAACGATTATGGCGGTTTTTCAAGAAAAATGTCACGTACAATACATATTACGAGGAATTTGCTGTTTTCCGAAAATACTGCTTGAACTTCTTTAAAAATCTCAAAAAATATCGACTTCAGTTAGAGACTCTGATGACGGATAACTTTGAATTGATTCAGGCGTGATTTTTTGCAAACCTGATTTCTTTGAGTATAGATGAAAAAATAAATCCCAATGACAAAACATTGAATAAATGAAAAAAGCGATATTTCTTTTAATGATGTTGGGATTTATAAAATCCTACACTCAAGACAGGATAAACACTATTAACCTTGGATTTATTGATAGTTTGCAATCTACAGTTCTGAAAGAAAACCGAAATATATGGGTTTATATTCCGCAAAAAGAAATACAGGATGGGGCTCAACAAAAATATCCGGTATTATATTTACTTGACGGGCCGGATCACTTTATTTCGGTGACCGGACTTATACAAAAACTCAGCACCTCATTTGGTGATGAAGTTTGTCCTGAAATGATTATTATCGGAATAGATAGTCCGAACAGAGTTCAGGATTTTTTACCTGCAGTTGCTGAAACCGGTAACCTGGAAAAATCAAATATTGAAAACGACAATTTCACTACTTTTCTTGAAAAGGAATTAATTCCATACGTGGATTCAGTATATCCAACTGCAAAATTTCGAATACTTGTCGGACATTCACTTGGAGGGATCAAGGTAATCAACACGATGATTTATCATACACCGTTGTTTAATTCATACATTGCAATTGATCCGAGTTTAGGGCATTTCAAAAATAAGTGGTTTGATATTGTCAAAAAAGATCTCTTTAAAAACGATTACTCAAAGACATCATTGTTTCTTGCAATGGCGCAAACAATGCCAGGAGGATCAACCTTGACTGAAATTAAAGACGATACGACATCGGCTTCAAACCACATGAGAGCAATCATGAAATTTGCTGATATTATTACTGCAAATGACAAAATAATTGATTTTGATTGGAAATATTATCCCGGGGAAACGCACGGAAGTTTGCCACTTATTGCAACATACAATGCCATTCATTACATTTTCAGGTGGTACGACACACGAAAAATAAGATTTATTTATAAGATTGAGAATGACGGCGATTCAGTGAGAAATATTATTTCAAATCATTTTTCGGATATTTCAAAAAAAATGGGATATGAATATTCACCACCTGAAAATTATATTAAACAAATAGCTGATTATTTTTATGGCAAAAGAAAATATAAAACAACATTTTCATTGCTGAAATTAAATTACGATAATTATCCTTTAAGCGCTTTTTCGAAATACTTTTTTGAGTTAGCAACGACTGAGTTGCACTGGAATATGAAGAAATCATTAGATGAACTTTTATTGGAAAAATCATTAAAAGAAATTCATAAACTTTGTTTATCCGAATCAAAAAAGAAAGACCCGGAATACAATATTTCGGAAATCGCGATTAATACGCTTGGTTATGAATTAATAAAAGAAAAAAAGGAAAATGAAGCCCTTGAATTTTTTAAAATTAACACAGAGCTTTATCCAAATTCCTCAAATGTATTTGACAGTTACGGTGAATGTTTATTGTTAGTTGGAAAAGAAAAAGAAGGATTGGCGGCATATAAAAGATCTTTAGAATTAGACCCTAAAAATATGAATGCCGACAAGATTTTAAAAAAATACAACTACAACTGATTTCTCATGCCACGCACTTTGAACGGTACTCCTGCGGGGTCAGACTGGTGTATAGTTTGAACTGGTAATTGAACGCCGACTTGCTGTTGAACCCTACCTGATAAAGAACTTCAAGGATCGTGAGTTTCTTTTCCTTATCGCCGGCCAGGATCTTCATGCTCTCCCTGATGCGGTAATCCAGAATGTACTGTTTGAAACTCTTCCCCATCGACTCGTTGATGATCTGGGAAAGTACCCGCGGATTCATTTCCAGTTCGGCTGCTAACGACTCCAGCGAAATATCGGGATTAAGGTAAGGTTTCTGCTCAGCCATGTAAGGGTTCAGTTTCCTGAGATAACTGTCCCTGTCCTTCTCCTGTACTTTATTGTTCCTGTATTTTGTAACGACATAATAGACATCCGGTTTTATCATGATCAGGAACATCAGAAGCGTGAGAAAGAGAAAGAGTATCAACGCAAAAATACTGACAGTATAAGCGCACCATCCCGGTTTTTGTACGATCATGTATATCGCGAATGAGTTCAGGTTCACCATCCACAGGATAATAAATCCCATCAGCAAAATTTGCAGCCAGTTTGTCTGCGGGGCTGTCCGGATGTTCCTGAACATATCCTTAAATCCGATCTTCGAAGATCTCAATGAAACGACCGAAAGAACAATGTAGAAACAATGCGAAACCAGGATAAGAATGGTAATGTAGAGATCAATGTTGGATTCCCAGATGACAAAGTGTTCCACATGTTGGAAATAGACGGAAACTACGATCAGGCTAACGACAAAGGGTAGGAAATGAAAAAGGTTCCGGTCAAAATAAAGTTCTTTCTTCTTTAAAAACACTGTGACATAAAAAAAGAGCAGCGGACCTGAAAGCAGAGAGGTCAGGCGGATCAGGAAGATGGGCTTATGCCATTCCATAAAATACTCGAAGGCATAGTTGCTGGTCATGAACGAATAGATGATCTGCAGGCCAAATACAATCAGCAAAGCCGTAAGTGTCCTGTTCACGGGAACTGATCCCCTTGGTGTTAACAGAAAAAAAAGAGCCAGGACCAGGCAAAGGAACACGCAGATGGTCACCAGGATTGCGAAGAAGATAAACATACCGGTTTTTTCCGGCAAACGTATGGAAGTGTAACGCAATCACGAAAACAAATCGGTCAACTACCCGGATTATTCGACGAGTTGGTCAGAAAAGGCAAATCCTCCGGTTCACAACCTCTTTCCCTAAGATCAACCTGATCATATAGATTCCTTTTGGTTTACCGGCCAGGTCAAGAGAGGTACCGGTATTGATGGTCACCTCCTCCATAAGTTCTCCCCGGACATTGAACAGGGTCGCTTTCACCGGTACCGGCATATTCTCAGGAAGGCTGATATTTATTAAACCGTTTGTCGGATTGGGGTAGATTAACAGATCCTTATCAATTTTCTCCTGGGTTCCATTGGGTAAATGCACTGTGAGTTTGAATATATCGGAAGCTGTTTTCCCGGCAGTATCGGTTGCCATCACCTTCAGATAGATTATTTCGACAGCCGATGGGGTCCCGTAGAAGGTGACCGTGGTGGTGTCGAAACTCAGCCATGAGGGAAGAGGATCTCCGTTAAGAAGCGTGGCTGAATAGCTCAGCGTTTGGTTACCATCATCGTCCACAAAGGTGGAGTCGGGCACTGTATAGCTGAAAAAATATCCGGTAATGGCCGTCTGATCCGGAACAGGATACATAACATACGGCAGATAGTTGGTGTATTTCAAACTGTCAATAAAAGCAGTTGATACCCAGTACAGATCATCGTTTGATCCGTAGGTCATGTATAATCCGTCAGGTGTTATGTCACCGGAAGTTTCGTCACCCGGTGTATTGATATCGCTTCCCAGATTTTTAGGATTGGTCCACGTCATGTCGGGCTTACGATAGGCAATATAGATGTCGTTTTCGCCGAATCCCTCTTCCCGTATTGCCTTAATGATCATATAAGTCTCACCGGCCGAAACATAAGGATCACCCCATGTTTGTGATCCGATGAAGTTCAGTGGACGGGGAAGGACGACCCGTTCTTCATAGAGGCCGCCAACGTACTGACATCTGCAAATCCGGCCTTCACTGCTGCTGAAATAAACTGATGAATCCCCGACAATGCACGGGTGGAACTGGACTGCCTCGGAATTTGGAGGATCACCCATACTGATGGGATCGCTCCAGCCGTTTCCCTGCTTTTCGGAGTAACTCAGGTCTTTGGTTCCATGATGATTTATGGCATTGGTGGCCCACAGGTAAAGCCGGTCACCGTTCCAGGCAAAGAACGGTTCTCCGGTTGACCGTCCTACAGCAAACGGGATGGTGTCGGGTATACTCCAGTGATCGTTGACATATTCGGAGAACATAACATACGGATTGCCCGGTTGCGGGTACTTTTCGATATAGAAAAAGACCGATTGTCCGTCGGGTGAAAAGGTAATCACGGCTTCATTTCTTCCCGGCAATGAAACAATTCCCGGCGCGAAAATCTGCGGGATGGATCCCGGAGGAGTTTGTCCGAAATAAAGGCTGTCGGGAGGAATTGCCTGCGAGAGGGCAATCCCGACATACAAAAGCAGGCTGATTTGTAAAATGATTCGTTTCATAGTGTTTGAAGTTTTTCCGGCAAAATAACACCATGAAAATCCCGGAATCGACCTTTAACAGGTAACAGGACGCTTTTAGCTTCAATTTTTTTACTTTTTTATCAGTTTGCTTAAAAAGTTTCCGGCAGGATAATGAAGAAGTCCCGATGAAAAGGTCCAAAGGAGACGGGATAAGTTGCGGGATTCAGCTGTGTTGATTCCTTGAGATTTATTAACTTTGTAGAACCAACCTGCCGTACATGCATCATCCCGCCAACACCATCATCAGAACCCTCGTATTCGTTTCCCTCATATTCACCGCACTATCTTGCGATTACGAATCGAAAGACCGCTTTTTCAGAGACCTGGACCCGCATCCTGAACCACCGGCCATCCATCTCGATATCAATACGCTTACCGACACCGTTTACCTCTCTTCTTCCCAATATTTCACAACATTCAACATTGCGACCGGTGCGACGCGGAAACAATGGCTGGTTGTTTACCTTAATGATGTAGTTCATGACACTATCTGCAACAATGACGGGAACTTCACGATCCAGCTTGGGAATGCCGTTTCTTCACCGGGAACATATAAATTAAAAGTGCGCATTTACCTTTCCACCGGGACAGGGAGTATTGCCGACAAGCTGGATGCCGAGCATTTTTTATATGAAAAGATCTGGTGGCTGGTCGTATCCGCAAATCCGGCCCTGGGTGCTGTGATTACCACCGCAGCGCCTGAAAACGGGAATATGAAAATATCCTGGACCCCCTTTAAAGGAATTGGTTTCGGATGCTATGTGCTTCTGAGGAGCATAAAGAGCGACTGGAATTTCGATACGATCGCCATTATCAGCGACCTTGCCCGGACTTCGGCATTTGACACCACGTACATAGGAGAGTCTTCCACTTACTATCTCAAGGTTTACAAAAGCTATCCCCCGAATTCCAGCTTCGACCTTCTTTCGAACAGTAATTATGATTACTATTACGGCTTTCCTGAACTCACGGTCCTGCCTTACAATGAGAAGGATTTGAAAGTGTCATGGAACAAAAGCATCTTTGTACACCACATCCGGAAATACAGGATCCAGGCCTTTCTGGAAAACAGCAGCAGTTATGTGGTTAACCAAGATATTCTGAACACTGACAGTACGAGCTATATCCTGGTGAATCCGCAATTTACCTTCAGGTACGATTTCAGGATGATCTCCTATCCCTTCAAAGGCATTCACTATACCCAGGAAAATGAGTATACTTCTACGGCAAGCGGTTACCCGGGAACACCCTCTTTCACATGCAACAGAATTTTTGATCCGCCGGGGCCGGACCTCTGGTACTGGCACGCCGGGAACATCATCAGGTACAATGTTTCAACAAACACGGCAACCGACAGCCTTGTGACCTCCGGAGGATATTCCCTTTTTGGATTTTCCGTCTCTCCGAATGGTAAATTCGTGGCAGGCCTGTCGACAGGTTCAGTGACGGTATACAATGTCCAGACAAATGTAACAAGTTATATCAGCCTGTCCGAGATCTCACCGGCATCCACTGCGTTCAGCACCCTCACCATTGCTGATAATGGTATTGGTGTGATCTCCGATTATGACAATCTTTTCCTGTATGATTTTGCCGGCCATCACCTGATCAACACAGCAACTCCGGTAGGGCAGTTTTGGATGGGCAATATCTCGGTTGACGGCCAATATATTTTTTTAGAGATTAAATACCGGAACTACTGCTACCGCTTCAACGCTAATGAATTCACAAAGGTGTGGGATGACCCGGCTAATATGAACAAACGGTTTCTTTTTGATCCAAGGGACGCTTCCCATGTTGTTCTTTATTCGGGGAATACTCTATCTGTAGTGAATATTTCTGATTGGAGCCAGGTTTCTTCTGTCATGCTTACTGCAAATAACCTGAGAAACATTGACTTCGGGGCCGGCAGGGTTTTAGGGTATACCGATGAATACCTCCGGGTTTACAGCCTTACAACAGGAGCACTTTTAAAAGAGCTTCCCACCAGCATCGGGCAGCATGGCATCCTTCTGAAGGATAAGTACCTTTACAGCATAGAAGGTTATAAATTAAAGATCTTTTAAAATGAAGAGATACCTTTGGATGCTGATCTTTATATTCCTCCCCTGCATGCTCCCCGCGCAGAAGTTCGAGATCGCGGCCGGAATGGGGTATGGAACCTGTTCAATGAGTGATCTGAAAACTTTAAATGCAGATATCATGATGAGGCTGCCTTTCGAATCGGAGGTGGTGGATGATTTTCCTGCCTGGTTCTTTTACCGGTTAAGCTTTGCCGCCATGATTGGTAAGAAGATCAGCCTGGGGGGCCTCTATACCCATTCCTCCTCGGGAAGCCGGGTCAGCTCCGCAGATTATTCAGGGGAATACTATTTCGACACACGGCTGGCTTCCAACTCAGTTGGGTTACAGTTCGGAGTCAAGGCTTTCCAGTACGGGAATTTTGATGTTCGGTTGAAGGTGGTGGCAGGAACGATCTTAACCCACGCCGGCTTTCACGAGAACCTGGAGGTGCACGGCAGCCGGTTGTCGGATGAATACACCATGAATTCTCTCAGCTTTTACTTCGATCCGGAAATCGGGGTGCACTACCGTTTCGGGATCCTGGGAGTAGCTGTTTTCGGCGGTTACCGGGTCGATACAAAGGGGCATCTGAATTACAACGGCCAAAAGACCAACCTTATCACAGACTGGTCAGGGTTCAATGCCGGAGCGGAGCTGGTTGTCATGATCCCGTTTGTGAAAGAAAAGCACAAGGATTAATCCGTAACATTCTTGACCCGATAAAAAGTATCCGGTAATAATGGATACCGGTCCACGGCAGGCCGGTCGCTTATTTTCGATTCATTCTTTGAGGCTGATAATTTTGTCCGGGAGTTTTTGCTCCTCACTTACAGGTATTTGCCGGCCCGGTAAGAAAGAGATGATTTTTTTTTATAGATTTGCCCGTAAATCAACAGGTTAGAAATCCCGGATGATGGATGAACGTTTGATCCTCTTTTGCCGCTGCCGGGCAAGACATGAAACGGCCGGATGGGTTGAAGCCGCCAGGATGGTGAAGAGCCATCATGAAACCTGCCATTACATACTGGACGACCTTTGCGGGTTATGCGCTGAAGATCCGGAGAAAATATCCAACCTTGTCAACGACGCCCGGCAGGTATTGCTGATCGCCTGTCATTCCCGCGCGGTAAAGCTTCTGCTGCACAACGCCGGGGTTGATGGCGTGGAAAAGTTCCTGTTCTTCAACCTGTTGGAACATGACCCGGCCGGACTGATAACGGTGATCGGGGATTTCATCGGGAAGAAAATGATGATCCCATCTTGCGGCAATCCCGGTACCACGCTCCTGCAAAGTAACCTTTCGTGGCCCGCGTGGTACCCCGTGATCGACGATTCACGGTGCAACCTTTGCGGCCAGTGCGCCGATTTCTGTCTCTTCGGCGTTTACCGGAAATCAGGGGACAACGTTACAGTCACCCATCCACAAAACTGTAAGAACAACTGCCCCGCCTGTGCACGGATCTGTCCCGCCGTGGCCATTGTCTTCCCTAAATATACCGGGGGCGGCGCCATCGGGGGATCCGAAGGATTCGACGAAAGATCTGAGATCCAACGTATGCAGCAGGATACGGATGAAATCCTCGGAAATGATATCTATCAAGCCCTTGAGCAGCGCAGAATGAAACGCCGTTCGATCATCCGGGAGGATTCCCTGCAAAAAGCGATGACCGAAAGGGACGAAGCGCTTAAACAGGCCGGATCTTCCGGGGAAGCATCCTGATCATAAAAAACGTACCAAAAAGCTGCAGAAATCACACAAAAATAATCCACAAACTGCCCAGGCTCATGTCAGCTCTTCGAAACCTGCTCCGCGCCGATCCGAAATGCATCCGGTCATTCATATTCGATTTTGGGTGGAAAGGACTCAACACCTTCCGCCGGTTTGACAAAAGGAGAAAAAACGGATCCGCCTTTCCTGCTTTCCAATTCATCTCTGTGACAAACCAGTGCAACCTGTCATGCCAGGGATGTTGGGTATCGCAGGAGGAAGGCATAAACCATATGGAATTTGATATTCTTGACCGTATCATCCGGGAAAGCAATGATCAGGGTTCCTGGTTTTTCGGCATCCTGGGCGGCGAACCATTGCTATACCCGGAGTTGACTAGGCTTTTCAGAATGCATCCGAAGTCCTACTTTCAGCTGTTCACCAATGGCACCCTGCTGAACGAAAAAATGGCTGGAGAGCTTCGGAAAACGGCCAATGTAACTCCTCTGATCAGTTTTGAGGGCGATGAAACCGTAGCCGATATCAGGCGTGGAGGCTCAGATGTGTACAAAAAGACCATCCGGGCCATCGAAACCTCTGTCGCCAGTGGACTGATCACCGGTGTGGCGGTCAGCGTCTGTAAATCGAACATCGATATGGCCCTGTCGGGATCATTTGTCGAAATGATGGACCGTCTCGGGATTGTTTACCTGTGGTACTACATCTATCGCCCGGTCGGTGCACACCCTTGTTATGAACTGGCCCTGTCGTCATCGGAGATCGAACGCCTGCGCCGTTTCCTGGTCGACGGGCGTAGCCGTTACCCCATTGCGCTTATTGATTCCTACTGGGATGCGGATGGCAATCCCTTTTGTCCGGCGGCAGAAGGACTCAGCCACCATATCAATCCGGCGGGCCATATCGAACCCTGCCCGGTTATCCAGTATTCATGTGGTAAGGCAGGAGCCGACCTGAAAGCCACTTACGAAAACTCGGTATTCCTGCGTGGGCTGAAAGAAGGGATCCGCCAACAGACAAGGGGTTGCATCCTGATGGAAAACCCGGCATGGCTGCCTGAATTGGCCAGGCAACATCATGCATGCAATACTTCGGGAAGGCCGTCGTTGAATGAACAGTTGAAAGCCGGCTGTATGGTGTGCAGTCATGCTTCCTGTCCGGTCATTCCCGAAAAAAACCGGCTTTACCGGTTTGCCAAACGAAGGGCATTCTTTGGAATGAGCGCTTATGGTTGAAAAGACAGTTTGAATGATGATTACAGATAACATTTCATTATCTCTTCAGGTCCCTGAGGATATCATCACCCGGAACGGCATCCGGACAAAGGTTGACGCATACTTCAGGGATCATCCCGCCTGGCCCCCGGTCTCCTGGGAGAAGATCTCGGAATATGCCTCCCTGTTGATGGAACAGGCCGGATGGGAGGAACAACACCGGGGATTTGTGATGTTATGCTGTGGAAACGCGGTGTGGCGAAGGGTTGTCCGAACCGTCCCGTTCCGGCGAAGGATCCTGCTTCTTCCCCAATGCCTGAAGAACAGCCAATTGTGCCGGGCCAGTGTTGACAATGTCGGATTGTTATGCGACGAATGCGGCCAGTGTTCGATACCAGGAATTGTTCATGAAGCAGAGAACCTGGGATATGTTGTCATCGTTTCCGAAGGGACCACCATCACCACACGGCTTATTGAAAGCGGTAAGGTGGATGCCGTGATCGGAGTAGGCTGCATGGACGTATTGCAAAAAATGTTCCGGTCGGTCAATAAATTCGCAGTACCCGGCATCGGGATTCCGCTTATCACCTGCGGTTGCAAAGATACCATTGCCGACCTGGAATGGATCAGGCAGGAGTTGTATTACTGTCATGAGGATCCTGCCATCAGGCTTCTGAACCTGAACCACATCAGGAACATGACGCTCTCCCTTTTTGGTGAAGAACAGATGCAACGGATGTTCGACACCCACCATGATCCGACTCTGAATATTGTGGTTGATTCCCTTTTAGCCGGAGGACAGCGCATCAGGCCGTTCATCGCCAACCTGACTTACGAAGCATTTTGCCCGGAACCGGACCAGGCTATCCTGAACCGGCTTGCCTTGACGGTAGAGTGTTTTCACAAAGCATCCCTGATCCATGATGATATCGAGGACGATGATCCGCTGCGCTACGGCAAGAAAACCATCCATGAACAGCATAATGTCGCGGTCGCCATCAATGCCGGGGATCTGATGATCGGCGAAGGTTACCGCCTGATCGCGGAAAGCGGACTACCGGCGCAAACGGTTGTCGATTGCATCCGTGTGATTGCAAATGGACACCGATCGATGGCACTCGGCCAGGGTAGCGAACTTCTGGCAACGACGGGTAAAAGGATCCTGTCAATGGATGAGATCCTGGAAATCTTTAAAAACAAGACCGCATCGGCCTTCAGGGTCTCCCTGCTCCTGGGAGCGATCATCGGAGGCGCCGACGCCCTTACGCTGGATCAGCTGGAAAGGTTCAGCCATTTCACGGGAATTGCTTACCAGGTAATGGATGACCTCGAAGACTACTCGGGAAACCGGGGCGATATCCGCTTCCGGAAACCATCGATCCTGCTCTCGATGCTGATGGAGGAACTGCCGGAAGATGAACGGGGCGTCATGAAGCATGCTTATAATGCCGGTGATTTCGATGTGATCTATCAGTGCCTTGAAAAGAATGAAACGGTCGGTCATTTCACGACTTTCTTACAGGATCAACTGTCCCGGGCCAGGGAAAGCCTTGCCGACCTGGAAAACCTGGGATTAAAACTGGCTTTGCATGAGATTATCGGAAAGATATTCAACAAGTATGTTTAGCCTTTCCGTGCAGGGATTTTTTTTCAGCAGGAGAAAGAAAATCCTTCTGCGAAAGATAATCGATGCCGGATCGTTCCGCCAGGTTATCAGGCACGGCGCAGGTCTGCTCAACCAGGATTCAAAAGAGCAGGTCAGGAATTGGATCATTTCGAAACAGACCAGTGTTGGGGGATTCCCTGACCGGGCCGGGAATTGTGACCTGTATTACACGCTGTTTGGATTTTTCCTGGCTGAAGCGCTGGAAGCTGATTCTGTTTTCCCATTGCTCCGTGACTATATCAGAAAAACCGCCACGGAAAAGGATCACCAGGGAATTGACCTGTTTTGCATGGCTATCCTGAATGCTTCGCTTTTCCCGGTTCATGCGGAAAATAAAAGATTGACCGACGCTATCAGAAAAATATCGGGCGACAAAGAATTCCTTCAGAACAGCTATACTCCGTTTTTAGTGATCCTTTCCCTGCTCTCTCTGCATGATTACCGGGGTGTTATCAGGCTGCTGAAAGTTTTGGATGCGCCCGGGCCGGGAATCGGCAACCCCTGCACCGTCGTAGCCGCCCGACAGGTTGTAGCATATTTAGGATCAGGGGGTAATTGCGGAATAACGGGAAATGCCCGGGATGCTGCTGCTTCAACCGGCCCGTTCAGCCCCTATTACCGGGAAAACGGCGGATTTGCCGCCCTGAGGGAGACACGGGAACCCGACCTGCTTTCCACCGCCGCAGTGCTGTATGCCCTCCGGTTAATGGACAGCGACCTTCGACTGATCAAGCCTGGCTGCTTTGAATTTATAAACTGTCTCTATCATGATGGTGGTTTCAGTGCGGCGAGATCCGATACCGAAACGGATGTGGAATATACATTTTACGGACTGCTCGCTTTGGGAGCCATGAATGAATATGATTGACAGAAGTGAAATATCGCAAAAATTCCACGTACTCTCGGGGATCATGCAGTCATCCCTGAATGAGCAGGGATTCTGGGATGGGGAGTTGTCGTCGAGCGCGCTGGCTACGTCAGTTTCCGTGGTGGCGTTGAAGTTAGGCAACGCGAATCTCTGCCACGACCCGGTCTCCCGCGGGATGCACTGGCTGGCCGCGAATATCAATCCCGACGGCGGGTTTGGCGATACCCCCGACAGCGTCAGCAATGTCAGCACCACACTTCTATGCTACGCTGCCTTCCGGATGTGCTCCCCAGGGGACACAGAGACCGCTTCGATCCTATCCCATATGGAGCATTACCTTCTCGGCCAGGGAGTGGATATCGGATCAACAAAAATTGTGAGTTCCATACTCAGTTATTACGGGAAAGACTACACTTTTTCAGTGCCGATCCTTTCTATGCTGGTTGTCTGCAAGGTGCTGGAGGAAAAGGCGCTCAGAGAGATCCCCCAACTACCCTTTGAATCTACATTACTCCCTTTGCCATTTTACCGGTTTTTTAATCTGCAGGTAGTCAGTTATGCGATCCCTGCTCTGATAGCAGTCGGTATTTACCTGTTTAACCACAAACCTGTGCCAAACCCTGTCATGAAGTTCATCCGGAGGAAAGCAACCAGGCCGGCGTTGGTTAAACTGGAGCGGATGATGCCCGACAGCGGAGGGTTTCTTGAAGCCATACCACTCACCGCCTTTGTATCCATGTGCCTGATCAAATCGGGATATTCCGATCACCCGGTCGTTGAAAAAGGCATGGGGTTCTTACAGAAGCTCCAGCGTGCCGACGGGAGCTGGCCCATCGATACCAACCTGGCAACCTGGGTGACATCCTTATCCATCAACGCCCTGGGCTCAACGATATCCGAAGCGATGACCGCGGAACAACAGGAGCAATTGAAGCAATACATGCTGGAGAACCAGTACGACAGGCCCCATCCGTTCAACCAGGCCCGGCCGGGAGGATGGGGATGGACCTCTTTCTCCGGGTCGGTTCCCGATGCCGATGACACGGCAGGAGCCATCCTCGCCTTGCTCACGCTCGATCCGGAAGACTGCAGCGTAAGAGCATCTGTTCTTCGAGGCTGCAAGTGGCTCTGCAGGCTTCAAAACCGCGATGGCGGCATCCCCACCTTTTGCAAAGGATGGGGCCGGCTGCCATTTGACGCCAGCTGTGCCGACCTTACCGGCCATGCCTTGAAAGCGTGGCTGAAAACTGTCGCACTATACCGCACATCAGCCGTTACAGTTCATGATGATAAAGGGATCCGGACATTGAAAAAGCATGCGAACCGGGCTCTCGGGTTTCTTGAAAATGCGCAGCGTTCCGACGGCTCCTGGCTCCCACTGTGGTTTGGCAACCAGCAAACAGCCGATAAAACGAACCCGGTCTATGGAACAGCCCGCGTAACCTGTTACCTGAATGATGCCCTGGCATATACCGGTTTGGATACTTCAATACACGACCGTATCGCCCGCCTGATCTCCAAGGCAAGGTTTTACCTTGCATCGCAGCAGAACGACGATGGCAGTTGGGGAGCAGTAAAAGGGATTCCCGGAAGTGTGGAAGAGACGGCGTTGGCTGTCAGCGCCCTCGCCGGGGCCGAACCGTTGAAATGCATGCAGGGCCTGCAGTGGATCGGGCGCTCATACAATAATAATGGTCTGGTGCCAGCTCCGATAGGACTTTATTTTGCTACCTTGTGGTACCATGAAAAGATGTACCCGCTGGTCCACTCCCTGGAAGCATTGCGGCGTTGTTCCAGCTAAGGATTTTCCAGTTGACAAATCTGATAAACATAAACCATGATCCTGATATTCAAAGGCAAAGTAAACACAGGGAAATATAGCGAATCACAGAATCGTACTACTTTTGCAGGAAAACTTGTTACCACGATAGTTAAGTTTTGAAATATGCTTGTGAAAAATTTGTGGGACATAGCAAAAAAAACAAAAAGGATATTTCCACTGTGTCTGACTATATGGTAATTTTAATAAAACTACAAAGAGCCACTAATTATTTGCTTGCAGTGTTATTATGAGGCATTTTTTAAAACAATATTGAAAGAATATGTTGAACCGCCTGATTGAGAAAATCAAAGAAGACAAAGCAAACTGGGAGAGATTTCAAAATCTATTCGACGAAAAAGAAATTCACTCAAAAACTATACTCTTGCAGGAGGGAGATACAGCAAAGCATCTTCATTTTATTAAAAAGGGGTGTCTGCGCATGTGGTTTAATAAAGAGGGAAAAGACATAACATTTCAATTCTTTGTTGAAGGTCAGGCGGTATCTTCAATCGAAAGTTTCATAACCGGGCAGCCCAGCATTTTTACCATTGAAAGCATTGAGCCATCTACAATTGTTACAATCAGCAGCGGGGACTGGAAACAGATTCTTCAGGCTTTTCCGGAATTAAAAGAAGGATTTCAACAGATGTTGTTTCAAAGATTCCGGAATTATGCACAGCTATTTCTTTCCCGTATTAAAGATACACCCAGGGAACGCTATGAGGATTTGGTGAAAAACCATCCTGAAATTATACAGCGCATTCCACAACATTATATTGCATCGTACCTGGGCATTACGCCTATATCTCTTTCCAGAATAAGGAACAGGAGGTAATTTATTAACAATTGTTATCGTTTTGAACGAATGATCGTATGCAATTTTGCATATAAATGATAACAATACGAAACCATTTTTTTTAAATCGGGAACATACCCGAACGCCCTTTATCCAATTAAATACACGAAAGTGCAAGGCGTGTTGGAACTGTCTGGAAAATTGTCCGAACAAGGTTCTTGGTAAAGTTGATTTACCATGGCATAAACATGCAATAATTTTAATACCTGCAAAATGTACAGGTTGTTTTAAATGTGCTCAAATCTGTAAGTTTGAGGCATATACAAGAACATATAAAACGATTGAAAATGATTCAGCGAACTAAATATTTCATTGGTTTTCTTGTAAATAATTTATTGCTCTTATCCGGTATTGCCATGGTAGTATCGGGGTTGGTCCTTCAGTTAGGATTTCATATTGGCAGCGCTCGGGGAAATCACGAGAGAAAGATACCTTCTCCCCCGGGAAATGTTGTACAGGTCAGGGAGATTAATCCCGAAACTACCGTCTGGGGCGTGGATTATAATGCTTGGGCAACAACCCACAAAGCTGCAATCGTTTCCTTCTCTTTGTTAATGGTATATCATTTTGCAATCCACTGGAAATGGTACAAAGGTGTTATCACCAAACATTTGATCGGAAAAAACAAACAGGTAATGATCCTATCGGTTTTTTATATAATGGTTGCAATCACGGGAATTATTTCCTGGTTCATTGATTTATCGGGCAGCAGCAGTTTCATTAGAATAGGTTTTATGGAAGTTCACGATAAGCTTGCTATTGTTTTGACAATTTACCTTCTTTTACATGTGGTAAAAAGAGTCAAGTGGTTTTCCAAAATTTTGTATCTTTGAAAGCGCTTGAATGTCAATCAAAATGGAGCTATTTCGAAAATATCATTTTCTTTCTGTCGCCTTCATTCTCTTTGCATTTCTTACTTTCTCGAGTTATTCTAATCAAGTATTAACCAAAGTTGAACAAGAGAGAAGCAGCGGTGACATTAAGTTCTCCCTTATTAATACCAATACCTCTGACTATCTTTTACCAAGCTTCGAACGGATTCAAATTATTCATGTTTTACCGCTGCTAAAGTGTTATTCTGAAGGCCATACCTATTCTGAAATACCAAAAGCATTAATCTCTTCAGAAAGAATCCATCATATTGCTTTTGTTTCTATTCTCTCCCATTCAAAACCCCTTGAACAGATTTGCAAATTCCAAATCTGATCTCATTCTCGTTTCCCCTAATTCTACTCATTAATTCAAGTATTATTCGATGGTTATCCCTTTGGATTCAACTATTGGAACAGTATGTTTATAAAAAATAAAAAAATGGAAACAAATGATAATTCAAAGCAAAAAGGAACTTTTGTCCGTTTCATGCTATTATTCGTTGGTTTTATAGTTGTTTTGGTTGCCATTTCATATCTCGCTGCTTCTCTCCTGAAATAACCTTTTCATTTTAAACATGAATGAGGGTGTCTAAAGTTCCTGAACACCCTCGTTTGTTAAAAACTACTTGTATAATGCTTACCTTTGTGTAACAGCATTTTCGAATTGGTAATAAAACAGGGAGGAACCGCTATGGAAATTGATCAAACACTTTCATTCTTAAGAAAAATTGAACTCTTCAGGAACCTGAATGATGAAGAGTTTAAAGAGCTGGCTCACAGCGTCAGGGAAAAACAATACGGTACGGGGGATCTTGTTTTTCGAGAAAATGGTCCCCGCGAAGATATCTTCATCATCTATGAAGGAGAGATCGAACTCTTTAAAAGCAATCCTTTCGGGACCGAACTCAGGTTGACTGTGTTTGGCAAGGGCGACTTTTTAGGGGAGGGTTCATGGGCCCATGATTCTCCCCATTCCACATCTGCACGTGCGCTTCAGCCATCAAGGCTTCTTTCGGTCAACAGCGCCTTTTTTAATAAAAGTGCCGACACAACCCTGAAGATATTCTCAAATATCACCAGGATCATGTCAAGAAGAATGCGCAACATCAATTCCCGGATGATCAATCCGGCTGCGCAATATGAATCGGGAAAAACGCGCAGGGAACATGACCTCCTTGGCGACCGTGAAGTTCCGTTTGAAGTTTACTACGGCATACAGACCCTCAGGGCTTTGGAGAATTTCAATATCTCCGGCATGTCACTGAGCCTTTTCCCGGCGCTGATCGAAGCGTTGGCCATGGTGAAGGAAGCTGCTGCTGAAGCAAATTTCGAGCTTGGATTGTTGGATCCGGAGATCAGGGATGCCATCGTGGCTGCATGCCGTGAACTTAAAAACGGAATGTATCATAATCATTTTGTGGTAGATATGATCCAGGGAGGGGCCGGGACTTCGACCAACATGAATGCCAATGAAGTCATTGCAAATCGTGCGCTTGAAATCATGGGCCATGAAAAAGGAGAGTACCAGTACTGCCATCCGAACAACCATGTAAACCTTTCGCAATCGACCAACGACGCCTACCCTACTGCCGTTCTGATTGCATTGATCAACTCCAATAAAAAACTTGTGGTGGTCCTTCAGACACTGATCGAATCTTTCAGAAAAAAGGCCAAAGAGTTTTCCGGGATTATCAAAATGGGAAGAACCCAGCTCCAGGATGCCGTGCCGATGACCCTGGGCCAGGAATTCGGGGCTTATGCCACCACGTTATCGGAGGAAGTTGAAAGGTTAACTCAGAATGCGGAATTATTTCTTGAAGTGAATATGGGTGCAACAGCCATTGGAACCGGGATCAACTCCGAACCCGGATACTCCGAAATGGTGGTTAAACATTTAATAAGGATCACGGGTCTTGATCTCGTTCTTGCATCCAACCTGGTTGAAGCCACCCAGGATACCGGGGCATACGTGATGTATTCCTCTGCCGTGAAGCGACTGGCGGTAAAACTGTCGAAGATTTGCAATGACCTGCGACTGCTTTCATCGGGCCCGCGGACAGGACTGCATGAGATCAACCTGCCTCCGATGCAGCCGGGATCCTCCATCATGCCGGGAAAGGTCAATCCGGTTATACCTGAAGTAATGAACCAGGTCGCTTTCAAGGTGATCGGGAATGATCTGACGGTCACCCTGGCTGCAGAAGCAGGTCAACTCGAACTGAATGTGTTTGAGCCGGTTATTGTCCAAAGCATTTTTGAATCGGTCGAGATGCTTAAAAACGGAATGTACACGTTGAAATACCGGTGTGTCGACGGGATCACCGCAAACGAAGAGCATTGCCGGAATATGGTTCACAACAGCATCGGGCTGGTTACTGCGCTGAATCCTTTCATCGGCTACGAAAGTTCAAATCAGCTTGCCAAAGAAGCGCTTGAAGGGAACAGAAGCGTGTATGAACTGGTTCTTGAAAAAGGACTTTTAACTAAAGAAGAGCTTGATCAGATCCTGCTTCCCGAGAATATGATCAAACCCAGAAAGATGAAGCTTTGATGAAATATCCGGCCTGTAGCCAAAAGAAAAGAAGAGGGTGGCTCAAAAGTCGAGCCACCCTCTTCTTTTCAAGCAGACACATTCTTTAATTTTTACTCACAATGGTAAATTTCAAGGGTACCGGGCCACTTGAAATGACAGCGACCAATTTTCTGACTTCAGTCATTGAAAAGCCACTCCCGGTCAATGAAATCTTTCCATGAGAAATTTTCTCCTTTAATATTGGAGCAGCATAAACTTTATCGTCCACAACAAAGGCAACAGGCTTATTCATATTTCTGGCTGTCATGTTTTCCCATACCCTCCATTTGTTCTCCTTAAATGTAATACAAAGTGTTGGAAATTTGGGTTCACTAAAATCTGCATGCGCTTCCAGAAGGTTTTCCTTATTTAAAACCAGTATGGAGTCAGCTTTAAAACTCACATTCCCCTGAACCAACAGGATTTCCGATAACATAGCTTTTGATATGGTATCTCCGACGGTGACGACTAATTCAGATTTTGCATTATTCTGTGTAATCTGAACATCCCGGAGTCCCATAAATCCTAACCTTCGTGTCAGAACCTCTTTTGATTCAGTAAGAAGTTTACCTGGTACATTTTCAGGGACACTTTTTAATGTAATGACCTGTTTGGTCATTCCCGGAGTTTGCGAATTGCAAACGAAAATGGTGGTGATTAACATTACTCCTAATATAATATATCTTAACGTTTTCATAATCATATATTTAAATTTAATGAATACACTAATTAAACCATGCATTCTCATGCAATGGATAAAAAAAGAAGTTGAGAAACTAAGTAATGGAGGGTAAATCATCATTCCCCTGTTCCGGAACTTTCTGAGGTGAAATGAACCCGATAACAGGATTATGAGAATGAAATCCAAGCTGAAGTGCGTTGTAACAACAGGATATAAGCTCGTTCAGAACGAGCTCCCTGCCTGAATCGCTATCAGGAAAAGCGAATTTTTTGCTGAGTTTTTTAATCCAGAACAGGTCTGTCCCCGGGCTTTGAATCTCAGGAACGACGATAGCCTGAAGGCTAAAACTATTTGTACGGGAAATTGCAGATGGTGTTGTTTCATTATGATTCTCCTTCGCCTTTTGAAAAAAAGAAAAAAAGGCAATCATCAGAACCAGTAAAAATATTCCCACGCTTGTATTTCTTCTGCTCTCAGCCATAGCGGGAACAAATGTATAAAGAAATTGGTGAATTGAATCGTTAAATAGAATATTGTAGAATAATTCCCTATTACCGGGAGTCGGAATGGGAAGCTGAAATTGATTTTCGATTTCAGAAGCAGCATGTTTTAGTCATTGATAATTTGCGATTAGCGAACTGAGAAACTACATTGATGTCATGAATGATGATCTGATAAGAATAGCAGCATTCATCAGGCTGAAAGAAAAGGTTGAAATGAAAACTATACTGTGCAAAACAAAAAGTGCAAAGTGTATTATACGTTGCACCTTGCACTTTACATTTGACATCATTTGTCGTGGTACCTGATTGTTAATGTTTGTAAATCGTACCCGTTAGGGTATGTTTCTTGGTGATTTGATAAAAATATACCCTAAAGGGTGTTCTTTGATTGTTTCTTATTATCTTTGCACCCTAAAGGGCATATTTATGGATCTTAAAACTTTCATCAAGGAAAAAAGAAAATTGGCGAACCTGACCCAGCCGGAGATTGCCGGAAAGGCTGGTGTGGGCCTTCGCTTTATCAGAGAAATGGAACAGGGAAAGGTCACTTTACGAATGGATAAAGTCAACCAGGTACTGAAGCTTTTTGGGTTTGAGCTGGGCCCTGTTAAAATGAACAATGAACAATTATTGAATGAGAAAAGCTGAGATAAAAGTCAACGAGCAGTCAGCAGGATATTTGTCGCAGGACGAAAATGGATATCATTTCCGGTACGATCCATCTTATCTCTTGAACAAAGAAGCAGAACCGGTGAGCCTGACTCTTCCGTTGAGGGCCAAATCCTTTGACAGCAACATCCTCTTTCCTTTTTTCGATGGACTGATCCCGGAAGGGTGGCTGCTCGACATTGCCGAAAGGAACTGGAAACTGAATACCAGGGACCGGATGGGACTTCTTTTAGCCTGCTGCAAAGATTGCATCGGGGCAATCAGTGTACTTGAAGTAAAAGAGGAGGATCAGTAATGTATCGATGCTTATATTGCTATCAGCCATTAACCGGGGATGAAACCGATTTTCATCCATCATGCAGCAGGAAGATCTTTGATCAGCCTGTTCCTCCGGAATTACCTTATACAGAAGCGCAGATGAACGATCTGGCACTGAAGGTTGTTCAGACGCAAGTGACCGTCACAGGTGTTCAGGCAAAACTGTCCCTTCATCTGGAATCACCGGAAGGACAGCGGAGACCAAAAAGATTCACCATCGTCGGCCTGTGTGGAGGATATATTTTGAAACCACCGACAGGGCATTATCCTCAACTGCCGGAAGTGGAAGACCTGACCATGCACCTTGCCAGCCTGGCCAGAATTTCCGTGGTCCCTCACAGCTTGATCCGGCTTCAATCGGGAAATCTGGCCTATATCGCCAAAAGGATTGACCGCGTAAAAATGCAGAAGCTGCATTTGGAAGACATGTGCCAGCTTACGGAACGTCTGACCGAGGACAAATATCACGGATCCTGCGAGCAGGTGGCAAAGGCAATACTGAAATATTCCCGTAATCCGGGACTGGATGTGGTCAATTACTTCGAGCAGGTTCTTTTCTCATTTCTGACGGGGAATGCAGATATGCATCTGAAGAATTTTTCTTTGATAAAACTTCCCGGCAGGGGTCATGTGCTTTCCCCTGCTTATGACCTGGTGGCAACCGCGCTGGTAAATCCTGCAGACAAAGAGGAACTTGCCCTTTCCTTGAACGGGAAAAAGAAAAAAATTACCCGGAATGATTTCATCGCTGCATTCCGGATACTGAATCTGGATCCGAAGCAACAGGAAAATATTTTCAGGAAGATGATGAGTGCAAAGGCCGGCTGGACGGATTTTATCGGGATCAGCTTTTTGAATGATGAATTTAAAGAACGTTTGATGAATATCATTGAACAACGATTTAAGAGGATTATCTGAATACCCTGAAAACAAATACAATCAAACAGATCATCATGAGTGTTCACTGTCATGTCCTGTTCACTTGTGGATGTTCTTATAAATGTATTATATTTGCACTTTTAGGAACCTATTATGTAACTCTGAATACATTTTATGGAACGTAAGATCGAAAAAAAGCTGGTCGACTGGAAAAATAGTTCTTCCCGTTTGCCATTGATTTTACAAGGTGCGCGGCAAGTCGGTAAAACATACAGTTTGCTTCAATTCGGGCGCAAGTATTATAAAAACACTGCCTATTTCAATTTTGAAAGCAGTAATGAATTACATGCCATATTTGACCGGGATCTCTCCCCTTCACGGATTCTGAGGGAACTTTCTGCCTATACTGCAGAACCGATGATTCCCGGGGATTCCCTTATTATTTTTGACGAAATACAAGCATGTGAAAGGGCTTTGACATCCTTGAAATATTTCACCGAAGATGCTCCGGAATACCACCTTGCTGCGGCCGGCAGTCTTTTGGGAGTATCAATAAACCGTAAGAATCATTCCTTCCCGGTAGGTAAGATCCAATTCCTGACGATGCATCCATTGGATTTTGAAGAATTCCTGCTTGCACGAGGGAAGGATCAGGCAGTGTCGGTCATTCGGAATTCCTATGAAAAGAATGAAGCTTGCAGTCTTCACGAAACCTTCCTGGACGATTACCGCATCTTTATTGGCGTCGGTGGGATGCCACAGGTGGTCAATGAATTCATCAGAACCAGGGACTACAATATGGTTTTGGCAAAGCAGAAGGACATCATTGATGCCTACATTGCCGATATGGCAAAATATGCCGGACTCTCTGAAACTGTGAAGATCATCGCTGCTTTTAAAAGTGTACCGGCCCAACTGGCAAAGGAGAACCGTAAGTTTCAGTATAAAATCATTAAAAGCGGGGCAAGGGCAGTTCATTATGAATCGGCCCTTGATTGGCTCTCCGCTTCCGCAATGGTAATTAAATGCATAAAAGTATCAATGCAAGTTCCGCTTTATGCTTATGCAAAAGCTTCTTCTTTCAAATTGTATATGGCGGATACGGGCCTTTTATGCACCGGATATGGTATTTCACCGGAAGTATTTCAGCGTGAATCCCCCGTCTGGCAAGGAATTAAAGGAGCACTAACAGAAAATTACGTCGCTTCTGCGTTGTTGACTAACGGATATATCCCTTATTACTGGGAGTCGGAAGGGAAGGCTGAAATTGATTTTTTAATTCAAACTAAAAAGGGTGAGGTTATTCCGGTGGAAGTGAAATCAGCAGAGAACGTCAGATCGAAAAGTTTGCTGCAGTTTATCTCCAGATACAATCCCCAATTCTCAATACGAATCTCCGCAAAGAACTTTGGTTTTGAGAATAAAATTAAATCGATACCACTTTATGCGATTTTTTGCATTGATTATTAATCCCGGCTGGTCCACCTTTTCGGAGGTGGCGGTTTACCTCCCCGTGGAGGGCAGCTGGGCAGAGGGAATAATGAAAGAACCGGATCCCCGGCAACCCTGGGCCTGGGGGGAAGAATAAATCACCTGAATTCAAAAAACTCCTGGCTGAACTGTCAGGAATGAAGAATGTAAGCCGTGAATTCCCCGGCAGGTCCGATGTCAGGCCGTTGGTGAAAGGCGACAGTATCCCCGATTTCTGGTGCAGGAAGGTCGGGAAGCAGGTCAATCCTGAATACCTGGATATCTCTTATGATCCACCTGTTCCCAAAACAGTCCCGTTTTGAAACGTTTTATTACTGGACAAACTGGTCATATTAATCCCTTTGCGCCGGTGTTGGCTGACCCCATTAGCCGACTAACAATCAGTTCATAAAAGTGATCAATTTTGATCGGCGTGTGATGGTCATGCCGGCCGGTGTGTCCGAAAACATCGTACATTTATATCATAAAATGATGAAAGATGGAAAGCAGCCGGGAAATCCTTGTTCTTATCCTTGAAGATGATACATTAAGCTGTGCTCAACTGAAGGATCTGCTGAATGATCACTTTCCGCAAGTCCGAATTGCAGGGATAGCATCAACAATCCTTGAGGCGCGGACCATGCTGAAATGCCTCTGCATTGACTTGCTTTTCCTTGACATTGAACTTCCCGACGGAAAGGGTTTTGATTTATTGGCTTCTTTATCGGAAGTAAACTTTGAGGTCATTGTCACCACGTCACAATCCTCCTATGCTATCGATGCAATCCGGTATAGTGCACTGGATTACATTTTAAAGCCGATATACCTGAAAGACATAACAAGTGCGCTGGACCGTTTTACCAGGAAACTGACAAAAAAACAGACCATGAGTTCACAGTTTTCCCATAACAGGTCCTTGTTTCACAGACTCCCTTTAACCACGGCTGAAGGAATTGTTTTTATCAATACTGACGATATTATCCATGCTGAAGCGGAAGGTTCATACACTGTTTTTTACCTGCCGGCCGATAAAAAGATCATGGTCTCAAAGCCGCTGTGCGATTTTGAAGACAGGCTTGTCAGGCGCAACTTCTTCCGTATCCACAATTCCCATATCATCAATCTTGGCAAGGTTTCAAAATACATTCGGGGAGAAGGAGGTTATGTTATCATGACGAACAATGCTTCCATTCCGGTTTCCCGCAGCCGGAAAGAAGAATTTTTAAATTTTGTAGGGTTGTAACCATTCCACTTCCCACCTTTTCACTTCCCCTTACAAACCCCTGTAATCAGTAATCCACAAACCCATTCCCGCAAATCAGAAATTCGCGGATTGGCAAACACTGTTCCAACGGTATGTTTGTATCAAACTTACATAATAATTAAGATTCTTACACACACCGCATAAAAATCAGAGACCACAGCCTTAACTTTATAGTGATAACGAGCTCGAAGCTCAATGTTTTACATAATCTATAAAGACATGAAA
>Ga0074199_1001257_pt1 | contig 24144 bp, 19 predicted proteins | sample EPASupsiteSAE347_FD_64528 | JGI IMG/M metagenome (GOLD analysis project Ga0074199, IMG submission 64528) | Bioremediated contaminated groundwater from EPA Superfund site, New Mexico - Sample SAE3-47 | ecosystem: Environmental > Aquatic > Deep subsurface > Groundwater > Contaminated ... | reverse complement strand
AAAAGATCAGGATAAGAACGACAACGGAAAGCCTGGTCAAAAGATCGGGCACAAAGGCGTAACAAGACCTTATGCAGCGCCGGATAGGCAAGTGGAAGTCACAATGGATCGCTGCCCAGATTGCGGGTCTGATCTTGGTACTCCTTTTAAAATAGATTCGAAGATTATTGAGGAGATTCCTGAGCCTCAGCCGATCATCGTCACTGAATACAAAATTGCGCATTACATTTGCCCCTGTTGCCATAAAAAAGTTGTTGCAAGCGATCCGGGCTGTCCACATGAAGGTAAATTCGGGAACAATGTAATTGCACAGGCCACATTGCTAAAATATGAGGGTAGAATGCCTCACAGGAGAATCCACGACGCAATGATGAGACTGTTCGGTCTGAAAATGAGTCCTGCTACGATACTCGATTTAACCCGTCGCGCTGCTGATGCGGTTCGATCGGAATGCGATTCGATTTTAAACGATATTCGATGTGCTCCGATCCTGTATGTGGATGAAACTTCAATCCATGTCCAGGGAGAAATACATTGGATATGGTCTTTTTCCACACCATCTGAGTCTTTTTTCGTGATTCGGAAGAGCCGAGGCATGAAGGTACTGATGGAAATCTTGACGCGGAGATTCAAGGGAATAATCGTATGTGACGGTTGGAAACCTTATGCCAGGTTCACAAATCGCATTCAGCGATGTTGGGCACATCTACTTCGAGAGTCAAAAGACATTTCTGAGAAGTTCGGGGAAGCCATTCCACTACATAACGCACTCAAAGAGCTTTACGAAATACTGACCAAAGCTCTGGAAAACGATCCTCCACCAAAAGTCAGAAAGACTCTATGGCAATTGGCGCGAGAAGCGCTTCGGCACTGGACCCTGAAAGAGTACTCTATCGAGAAAGTCCGGAAATTTATCGGAAAAATCAACAACGGATTTGACTACTGGTTCACGTTTATAATTAATCCGGGTGTAGAGCCGACCAACAACAGGGCAGAGAGAGCGTTGCGACCTCATGTCGTTTTGAGAAAGATTTTGGGTACGCTTCGCAATGATAAAGGAACATTGATTCACGAGCGGATCATGACGACACTGGCAACATGGGGACAGAAAGGATTGAATAGTCTCCAAATGCTAACCGAGAAGCTGGCCAGCTAAACACGTACGTCGTGTTTAAATAGAGTGTATGAACGAACCTAATTGACTTCGCTAGAGACTAATTGAGGCCGAACATGTTATGCATTAAGTGAGGGTCAAAAATAATGGATAAGCGAGAATTAATCGATCTTGGGGATTTGCGTATTATTCCCTATGTAGCACGCCCTGAAAACTGCATAAAGTCTAAGCAGGATTTTCTAATGTTAAATGCCAAGATCGAAAGACAACTCGCATATTACAATCTACGCGCTTTTCTATTGAAATTGCACGACTTTCAGTTGGAATATCTGGATGCAAATGAAAAGATCCCATTTTATTCAATAGCAGGGATGATATCAAAATATGTGCTATTAAATGCCAGTATTTATTCCGCTCTTGAACCAGTATACGAAGAAGAAATATCATATTTTTGTAATTTGATCCTCAATTGTGCATTATATGATCCTAAATTCGAAGAAAAAATGGAACACAATAGTAATGATTTTGCATCATTTCTTCTCAGAAAAATAGGCAATCAAGTAGTATGGAATATACCATGCCATAACTTGTGGGGGAGGACTATTTTTATTTATACTGAGCTTATAAACAATTGTGATGCGCCGGAGCTCATCAGAACAATCATGATCACGAAATTCAAAGAAAGGTTCGGCCTTTCCATATCTGATTTCATTAAGCTTGGATTTATTGCATATAGTAGGTCAAAACAGCTTGGATACATGAACAGGCAATATTTTGAGATCGCACGCAACCAGAAGATGTCTTTGCCAAATGAGGAAATTGTTTCTGCTTTTTTTAAACAAGTTTCGATTGATCCACTAACATATAGGGAGAAATGCAACAAGGACGTTTCCACTCTGGCATATGATCTGAACCTCTTATTTTAACCTCTTATTTAGTTATCCACTGATTCACTTCCCACATATTGGAATCGACAGAGAGTCTAAATATGATAAATTCATAGCGCCAGTCCCTAGCTTACTGACTTATCGGTTTACAACTGGATTATATCATCAGCTCTTTAATTCATTCGGGAGAAAAGAATTTTCCGACTCATTTGGCTATATCTTTGAACGTTATGTGGAAAAATTACTCAATTGGCTTCAGATATCTGGAAAAATTGTGACTGAACGAGAAATAATCGCAAAACTCAAATCTAAAATGCAAAAAGGTCGAACTATTAAAGTTCCAGATTTTATTATATTTTGTGGGGAAGGAGTTATCTTGCTAGAAAGCAAATCTACAAAATATTCTCAAGATATTTATGAGCAAGGCCTAGATGCTCATTCGAAAGCATGCGTCTTCGGTTAGCAGATGATTTATCCCTTAATCATTATAGATTTTCATTAATTTGCCGATAGTAATAGTCGATTTAATAAGATTTATATAGAATATGTGATACCATATATAATTTAGGGGATTAGCATGCCAAAAGGGGTATCACAGTTTGGGAAAGGTATAGTCGAGCAAGAGCTTACCAGTATGTTTGAATCCAAATGGATTAGAGCTGCCGCCAAAGAGAGCGGATTGATTGAACGAGAAAGGAAAATTGATCCGCTTATTATGTTTTGGACCCTCGCGATCGGCTACGGTTCACAACTGTATCGAACTCTTACAGAATTAAAACGCGAATACGAAGTCAGAGGAAACGTATCCATTTCCGATAGTAGTTGGCACGACCGTTTTACTCCGGAATTGGTAAAGTTTCTCAAGCAATGTGTAACTCATGGCATTGAGCACATTTCTCAAGAGCCAAGCAGGATTTTAGGCGAACGTATAGCCATATTTCGAGATGTAATGATACAAGATAGCACGATCATTCGACTCCATGAAAGTCTTGCTGAGAAGTGGCCGGCCACTCGCTCCAAGAAGGTTGCTGCGGGAGTAAAAGTATCATTTTTAACAAGTGCTGTAGCCAACGGTCCTAAAAGTATTTCGATACTGCCCGAGAACACGAGTGAATTGAAGACATTAAAAATAGGTCCTTGGATAAAAAATATAATATTATTAATAGATCTCGGATTCTACAAGCACCAACTCTTCAGTCGGATAGTCGAGAATGGAGGATCATTTGTCTCTCGTCTAAAGAGCAACTCAAATCCATTAATAGTAGGCATAAATCAGGTCCGAAATTGTCGCGGCATTGATTTGAGCGGAAAATATTTAAAAGATATTAAATTAGAGAAAAGCGATGATGTATTTGATGTAAATGTTGAGGTGTCATTCGATAGAAGGTCTTATCGAGGAGAAAGCAAAAAAGATAGCAAGATATTTAGATTAGTTGCTATTTATAATCCTGATTCAGAAGAACATCATTTCTATTTGACTAATATTAGTCCAGAAATATTAAATGCTTCAGAGATTGCATCAGTATATGCTGCAAGATGGGAGGTCGAACTGATCTTTAAGGAATTGAAGAGCAGATATGAGTTGGATCATATAACGACAAAAAGCCCATATGCCATCGAAGCCTTAATCTGGATCTCAATTCTAACATTGCTGGTCAGCAGAAAAGTGTACTCCGTTATTCGAAAACTGAATCCTGATGCCAAAATGGTCCGATTTGCTCAATTGAGATGGAGCAGCATATTTGTCCAAAATTCCTCTCGCCTTCTATCTGCGATAATGGACTTTCTTGGAATCGAACAAGATTTCTCAACAGTCTTAAATGTATATTCAAGTGAGGCACTTGACCCACATGTCAATAGGGAACGGTTTAGGGAAGGATTGTGGTCTTAACCGAAGACGCATGAGAAAACGGGATCGATCAAAGCCGATCTTCTCGAATCCCATCTGAGGATCAATCTCGATGCTGTTCTGAATGTCATTTTGGAGCTTCTTTTGAAAATTATTTTGAGAATAATATTTGTACCCGAGAAGAAATCCACTTATCATCAAGAGCAAAGGGACAAAAAAGCGTCCAGATAAATCGGCAAGAAGTCCAAGAGGAGAATATTGCCTGCCCAGAAACTCGACAACATGAAGAAACACAATAACGAAAATAGCGGCAACTCGAATGATCTCGATGAATGCAAGATGCCTCTTTGAGCAAATTCCGAACTCCATCAAATAATTTCTTATGTCCCCCATTCTATTTAACCTTTGTGGCGCATGAATTTGATGCACCCTCTTTTTAATCGCCCGCAACGAATTAGACAATAATGAATCTAAGAGAAATGATGCCGCAAGATGCAACCATCATACGAAGCTGGCCCACCTATCCGGATGAATTCAAAGATCTCGACTATGCCCTGCGTGAGCCTGGTGGATAAGCGAGTATCTCGGCAAAAAAAAGACGAAGGTTTACGTCGCTCTGGATAGCGATGTTATGGATAGCGATGTTATGGATAGCGATGTTATTGATAGCGATGTTTTGGATAACGACGTTCTCATCGGCTTTACGATTCTATCAGTAGATGACGCGGAAGGCAAAAGCGGCAGTGCCGAGTTCAGGATTGCGCTAAATCCGAACATGCTGAGCCAGGGAGCAGGCGAGAGGCTCGCCAAGATGACGATTGAGAAAGGATTTGAAGAGTTAGGCCCCTGCCTCCAGAAGATCTATCTCATCGTCCGCAAAAACAATCCTCGCGCTAAAAGGCTTTATGAGCATTGCGGTTTTCATGAAACGGGAGAGTGCCGCAAAATGGTCACCGGTATCATTGTAGATTTTTTTGAGATGGAATTGGATAGGACAAATTGGAAAAGACGAATTGAAGCAAACGAATGAAGAGGATGAATTGGAAGAAATGATAGGAAGGAATGATGGGAAAAGATAAAATGAGATGTTCAAAGAGAGCATAGCAATGACAAAGATGAATGATGCGTTGCTGGTCATCGATGTGCAGAATGAATACTTCAAAGGGCACCTTCCCGTAACCTTTCCCGAAGGCAGTCTCGATAATATTCTGAAGGCGATGGACTATGCCGCTCATGCGGGAATTCCGGTGGCCGTCATCCAGCACAGCGCCGCTGCTCCAAGCTCACCGACCTTCCGAAAAGGCAGCGAGGAATGGAAACTGCACCCGGAAATTGAGTCAAGGAAGCGAGATATTCTTATCGAAAAGAGTCTACCCGGCAGCTTCACGGGAACGGTCCTGGAAAGGTGGCTGCGGGATGCAGGCGTGAAGCGCGTTGCCATTTGCGGCTACATGGCGCAGATGTGCTGCGACACGACGGCGCGCCAGGCTTTTCATCTGGGCTTTCAGGTTGACTTTCTCACCGATGCGATAGGAACGCTTGATGTACAAAATAGCGCGGGGGCAATCCAGGCTGCGGACCTGCACCGTGCGGTGATGATAACACAGGCGATGAGATTTTCCAGGGTGATTGAGACCGATGAATGGATCGGAGCGATGGGCGAGACCGATCGATTGAGGGACTATTGAAGTGCTAAGGTGATCATCCGGAGTTGGTGGTCGCCGACTCTTACCCTTGCTCGGTTTTAGCATCATCAATCCTGTCATGAGATTGTCGATGTGGGCAATTCTGATCCACGCATAATTACAAAAAAATTATAAAAGCGTGGACGCTCTTCCGGCAGCCGGATAAGCGACCACGACGGGCCTTTCGGTTAACTGGGCCAGGTACCAGGGATCATTGACAAAGCCGTTCAATGCAAATTCAGGCGGAACATAATTGCTATTTTTCAGAAGTCTAGTGCCGTTGATCAGAATCGGTGTGGAGTTGCTCATGAACATAGGATAGTATATTTCTGTGGGTGCGATCTGGGGGTAAATCTCACCTTTAATTATCTCGTAGCCCAGCGGCTTTCCTCCCCATGCCCATAGGTCTTTGCTGCCGTTGGACGGGCTGGCCGAGGCGGCATACTTATTGGAGTTCTGGGCCAGCCATGATTTCCCGAAATCCTCGCCGACATTTTTCATTCGTGAATCAGCCGGACCATGCCCGCAAACGAAGAGGCCGACAGCTATGAGGGCAATCAAAAGGACCCGTATTATGCACATATTCAATTCCAAATATTATTATAAGTTGAAAGGATAAAGCTCTTTCGGCGAAATAATTTCGAGATTCTACAGCGAAATATATTCCACCCGCCAAAAGCAATAAATATAAACGCGTCCCTCATCCTTTTTATTGAGTAGTTCCGGCATCGCTGGCGGCTGGTGGCAGGGGGACCCTCCGATCGCCATTGATCAAATCTTAAGCTATGATCGCATTGAGCATGGCCTATTGAGTGCGGCCTGTCCATAGATCTGGATGAAAACAATCGGCCCATCAGTCCAGGGCCAAAAAAGCAAGATGCGAAAGCAGGGTGCAAAAGCAGAGTTCAAAAGCAAAGTTCAAAGGCAAAGTTTAAAAACAAGGTGCAAAAAAAGCAAAATGAAGCTTTAAATAATTCAAGTGTAAATAAGTGTATATCGGATGTTAGGAGTTTCAATCGTGCTTACGAGATTCATGCATATTCTGGGATTACTTGTGCTGCTGGCGGCTTTTTCTCCTGCCTTGACGATTTCCGCTCTATCGGTTGATTGGAGCAGCTACCAGCCCGCTCACGCTCTTGGTTCAGGCGAGAGCGACTGGTGGTCCACATATCCGGCGCAACACGCAGATTCCGGAAAGGCCGTTACGCATCCCGATGTCGTCCTCGACGCTCTCAAGGAGAAGCCGCTGGTCATCCTGATTCACAGCAACACGTGCAAGTCCTGCGCCGAGCAGATTGCAAACCTGAAGGAGCCGCTGGCGACTTACGGAAATGATGTGGAATATATGGATGTTTTAGGCGAACCCAGCGGAGACATGCAAAAGGCCCTCGATCTTCTGGATGCCTACGATCCGCAGGGCCTGGGACAGGGATATGTGCCCACCACCATCTTTGTGACCTTGGTCAAAGGGTCCGACGGAAAGGTGCAGGTCGGCTGGCACAGCCAGATCGATGCCATGAACAAGGGCCAGATCGAGGACTATATCGAGGACGCCATCTACTACCACGAGCAGAATGCCGCTAATTGGAAATGAACGCTGCAATTTCGATCTATGAATCAATTGATCACCGCATAGCTGATCACCGCATAGCTGATCACCGCATAGCTGATCATCGCAGTTGATCATCGCAGTTGATCACTGCGGTTGATCCCAGCATTGTTGATCGCAGCATAATTCTCAGGCAGAATGCCCATGTGAAATAATGCCGATCAGTTCACGAAATAGTCCGGGGTCGAATAAAAACACAGAGCCTATAAAATAATGATCGATAGCAAGATGACTAGCGTAATGCCAATCAGAGCGCCAAACAAAGCGCCAAGTGCAGCGGCCTTTTCCGTTCCCTGCAAATTGTCTTGCGGAATGCTGCCGCCGTCGGGAATGACGCCGTCCGGAATGCTGTTCGCTGCTGCAGCATTCATCTCCTTATGCATAATTGCTCTCTTTTTCATCACAGTTTCCGGTGCAGCTTCGGATCTGGCAAAGGCCCCCGAATTTACTGCAACCGACGCAAATGGCCGCAATTTCTCCCTTTCCGACTTTCGCGGCTCGCCGCTCGTGCTGCATATCACCAATATCGAGGTTCCGCTGTGTGTGGAATGCGAGAAGTCCCTGAAGGGGCAGGTAAATGAGCTGATCCGGCTCAAGGCCATGCAGCCTGATGTGCAGATCGTAACCCTGAACTTGCGAAAGAATCCCTACTCCAAAGACGGCAAGGTTCTGGCTGAGAAATGGTGGCGCGTCAACATCACCTGGCCCTGGACGGAGGATATCGAGCCTTACGCCATCGGCAGCAAGTATCTGGATTACTGGAATGTGCAGGGCGGCTCATCCAATCCCACCATCCTTCTAATCGACAAGGATGGCGGCGTCGCCGGTGTTTATCATGTTTACCGGGTGGGTGAAGGCGTTTTAGACGGAGTGCAGAGCGCCGAGATCCTTTCCGCCAAGCTGCAAGAACTGAAAAGCTCGCAGTGGAAGGGCTTTGAAGGAGAGGTCTCCAAGCAGAACGTATCCGCCTTCGGCATGTTCTTGCTCGGAATCCTGACATCTCTCGCGCCCTGTTCCATTGCGCTGCTGATCGCGGTCTTCTCCTACGTCCTGACGGTGCGCAGGAAAGACGAATACCTGCAAAAGAGCACATCCACATCGAGAGAGGGCTTCATGATGGGAATCGCCTTCACGCTCGGCATGGCCGCAGTCTTCTTTGTGCTGGGGCTCTTCATCTCTCAGATCGGCTTTTTCATCCGAGACTCGAAGGTCTTCGACCTATTTGCAGGCGTTATCATGATTCTGCTCGGCATCGGAAACTTCAAGCCGCTGGAGGAGATCATCGAGCCGGTGACGAGTCGCATCCGGCGCTCTTCCGGCTACGACTCTCCCGACGGCGATGTTCATGAGAGGGGACCCGGACTTATGCAAAGGGCGGTGGAGACATCCGTGGGGCTCTTCAAGCATTCTGCTTTCATCGGGGCCTTCACTCTCGGCGTCTTCTTTGCCCTGGGCTGGGCACCTTGCGCGCTGTCAATGGTCCTGCCGGTCCTGATCTGGCTGGCATCGCAAAACGTGACGCCTCTGGCGGGCGGCATGATGCTCTTCATCTTCGGCGTGGGGCATGGAATTCCCATAATTCCCATTGCCACCTTCTCCCGGGCGGTGGGCGGCAGAATCGGAGACAAATACGTATCCATCGGCAAATGGACCACCAAGTTCTTCGGGCTGCTGGTAATCGGTGTCGGTTTGGTGTACTCGGCCAGATATTTCGGCGTCCTGCTCTGGTAGATCGATAGATCTGGAAATGCAAAATGATAAAAAATTTGGTGAGATAATTGACCAAAATTGAGATCCTGGGAACGGATTGTGCCAAATGCAAGAGCTTGCTTAAAAATGTGGAGAAAGCCGTGCAGGAGCTGGGCATGGACGCCGAGGTTGTCAAAGTAAACAGCATCCAGGAGATAATGAACCGGGGCATCATGATGATCCCGGGATTAGCCATCGACGGAGAGATAGTACTCGTAGGAAGGAGCCCGTCCGTGGAAGAGTTGAAGAAGATGTTCAAAAAGCTTTGACGCTGCCGGATTTCCGGGACAATGGCTTCAGGGCCAAAGATCACTCTTTTTAGATTAGAATCTTTTGGGTTAGAATCTGTTCATATTAGAATATATTATCTAATTATCCCGAAACATATTTATAATCTTCTGCATAATCTGCAGAATATGAAAACGGTTCCTCCAATTATGATTTTTATGCTTCTTTTGCTGCTCACGGGCCAGGCAGTCGGGTCGTACTGGTTCCAGGTGATCCACGTCTCGCCAATCAGTCTGGCGCCGAATGGCGCGGCAAACTTCACCGTCGACGTGAAGGGCCTGGGCAGCCACGGAGCATATGTGCAGCTTGTATTCAAGAATATGACGGAAGGCCTGGAAGTCTCCTGCCCCAAGATGATCAAATATGTGTTTCCTGCCGGAGTTACAGAATACAATTGCACCATGAAGGCAGGGGACATTGCATCGGGCAACTATTCCTACGTCGTCGATGTAGCCGCCACGGGATCGCCCTCCGGCAAGAAGACCGGCTACGTTGAAGTCGTCGGAGCGAACGGACCGGCAACGCAATTCAATGCTGCTGCTTTGGATAGTGCGGTTGCAAATGCTTCAAATGCTGAAAACGCGGAAAAATCAGCATCCAATCATGCCGAGCCGGGGGCGACCGACCAGGCAGCGAACGCGTCGGAAGGCCAAAACAAAGCAACTCCGGGATTCGGTGCCGTTTTAGGTGCCCTGTGCCTGGCTATGGCATCCAAACGGCTGAAATTTTAAGCCGTTTGGCGTATATTATTTTTTAGTCTGTTTATATATTTTTTACATATTTTGTACATATTTTTTACATATTTCCTGATAACCGGAATTGCAAACCGGAATTGCATAAACGGATTTTTCTTCCGACTGCCTTCTGCGATTTCAGCCTTAACAGCTTGATACAGGTACACTGCCCAAAATGATGCGACGCAAAATTGCGCAGAATACAAAGATTAATGAAAGCCTAAAAATATAGCCTTGCACCCAATGAGCAGGACTGATTCATTGCCCGGCTTTCATCTCCTGGCCAAGCCCACGGGTGCGGCCTGCAATCTAGGCTGCAAATACTGCTTCTTTCTCTCCAAGAAGAATCTCTATCCCGGCAGTAGCTTTAGAATGTCCGACGAGCTTCTTGATACCTACATCCGCCAATACCTGGAAGCGCAGAAAGTACCGCAAGCCACCATTGCCTGGCAGGGCGGAGAGCCGACTCTGATGGGCCTGGAATTTTTCCAGCGATCCGTTCAATACCAACAGAAGTACAAGCGCCCGGAGATGACCATCCAGAACACCATGCAGACCAACGGCATCCTGCTTGACGATGAATGGTGCGAGTTCTTTCACCAAAACAACTTCCTCATCGGCCTGAGCCTGGACGGGCCGCGAGAGCTTCACGATGCCTACCGGACGGACAAAGCCGGCAATCCCACATTCGATAAGGTAATGAAAGCCGCAAAGCTTCTGCGGCGGCATAAAGTGGAGTTCAATATCCTAACAACCGTTCATGCCGCCAATGCCGATCATCCCTTGAAGGTTTACCGCTTCTTGAGAGACGAAGTAAAGGCACAGTTCATTCAATTCATTCCCATTGTTGAGCGGGATAACGACACCGGCTATCAGGAAGGCGAAACGGTTACGGACCGTTCTGTAAAGGCGGATCAGTATGGCCGTTTTCTCATCGCCGTCTTCGATGAATGGGTGCGCCGGGACGTGGGACGGGTCTTTGTTCAGATCTTCGATGTGGCCCTGGCCGCCTGGGTGAGTGCGCCTCCGGGAATTTGCGCCTTTTCCCAGACATGCGGGACGGCAATGGCAATGGAGCACAACGGCGACATGTATTCGTGCGATCACTTCGTAGAGCCGAAATACTTTCTCGGCAATATCTTCGACAAGAACATGGCTGTCCTTGCCGCCTCCAGAAAGCAGAAAAAATTTGGGCGGGACAAGCTCGATACTCTGCCCGCGTACTGCCGTGAGTGCGAGGTCAAATTCGTCTGCAACGGCGAATGCCCCAAGAATCGCTTCATCGAGACGCCGGACGGTGAGCCGGGACTCAACTACCTGTGCGCCGGATACAGGGAATTCTTCAGGCACATCGACGGCCCGATGCGGTTCATGGCCCATCAGCTTCGGATTGGCCGGGCTCCCGCCGACATTATGAACTACATGAAGGACGGCCAAATCTCCCGTGTGATCTTCAAGCCGGGAAGAAACGATCCATGCCCATGCGGCAGCGGCCTGAAGTTCAAGAAATGCCACGGCAAGGCCGGATAAAAATAGGGACTGTAACGGATGGAAAAAATAAGGAATGTAACGGAGGAAAAAATAAGGAATGTAACGGAGGAAAAAGGAGAAATGCTGAGGCAAGAATTTTTGTATCCGGATGAAGCTTATGCGACAGGAGAGTTCCTTCCAAAGACGTCTTGATTTACGCGATCAAAGCGAGCCGGGCCCAAAATGGATAATCATTTTCTTGCTTGGTGGATTTGTTTTCGGCTTCTCAAATGCTGCAAAATTTTATAGAGAGATTTTATACATTTGTGCAACTACCCATCTCAGCTACAATACAAATTCAAAAAAGTTATTGAATCAATAGGAAAAAGAAATATACCTTTGCTTACAAATAGTCGATTAAAGGAGGATAACCTATGGAAAGACTATTATTTAAACTGGCAATAGTCACTTTTCTTCTAGTTTCGGTTGCCAGTTGTGGCCTCGATTCGGGTAACACTGGTCTGTCTCCCATAGCACATGATCTGAAGGGACATGGAGCTGACCAGATAATACCGGAGAATCCTGGGGCAGAGGTTTTAACGAACAGGAAAAATGTTTTATCCAATAATTCGACCCTTGCACAGGTTGTTACCGAGGATGTCATGCCTGCGCCCCCAAGGCCGAATATCATAATCATACTCGTAGATAATATGGGCTACATGGATCCGGGCTGCTATGGCGGCGGCGCGGTGCTGGGCGCACCGACTCCAAGGATCGACCAGATGGCCCAGGAGGGCTTGAAGCTCACATCCTTCTATTCCGAGACGCAGTGCACACCCACCAGAGCTGCAATCTTGACCGGAAGGCTGCCCATCAGGACCGGCATGACCCTGGCGTCAGAGGCGGGCTCATTGGCAGGCATGTCTCCCAATGAGACCACACTGGCAAAAGTGCTATCCAACGCCGGCTACAAGACGGCAATGTTCGGCAAGTGGCATCTGGGAGATATCGATGAAAGCATGCCTCAGAATATGGGCTTTGATGAATGGTTCGGAATACTCTATCATCTTAATACCTACAGCCTGAAAGACCGCATCGGCTTCGATCCCGAATGGGACAAGGGTCTGGATGAAAATTACGGACTGGTTGAAGCCAAGAAAGGCGAGAGCCTCAAGCTCGTGATGCCGCTGAATACGAGCAGCCTCGGAATTGTTGATGAGCAGTGCACAGACAGGGCAATTGCATACATCAAAAATCAGGCCAACTCCACCAAGCCGTTCTTCATATACCTTCCTCTGGCCAGGACGCACTTCCCCAGTGTTGCAAATCCGGAATTCTCCGGGGCGTCCAGCAGGGGTCCGTACGGCGATGGTGTAATGGAGACCGACTATCATGTCGGGCAGGTGCTGGATGCGCTCCGAGATATAAAGAAGGACAATAATACCCTGGTGATCTTCACCAGCGATAACGGGCCGACGCTCGACCAGTGGCCTGATTCAGGGTACTCTCCCTTCCGGGGAGGAATCGGCACAGTCTATGAGGGTGGAGTGCGCGTTCCCTGCATATTCAGATGGCCTGGAGTGATCGAGAAAGGAGGACAATCCAACGAGATCATGTGCTCCATGGATCTCTTCACAACCCTTGCACACTTCGGCGAAGGAAAGATTCCCGCGGACAGGCCAATCGACGGTCTGGACCAATCGAAATTCCTGCTTGGTTTGCAGAAAAACTCCAGCAGAGAATGGGTGGTGTGGTACACTGGAACCGACAGCGCCGCAACGACGCTTCCGGCAGCTGTGCTCTGGCATCAGTTCAAGATCATCAGGAAGGGATATGATTCATTCCAGGGACCGGAGAGCGATTACTCTCAGATTCCTGCCGTCTATAATATCGAAATAGATCCAAGCGAGCAGCACAATATTGCAGGGGAGCACGATTTCGCGATTACGGCATTCCAAACGATCTATAGACAGCTTGTGGCGAGTATGAAACAATATCCAAATACGCCATCAAGGGCATATCCGATCGTAGGAGGCGCGAGCTGATCCCGGCGAGAATGTCTTAATTCCAATTTTTTTCGCAGGGATATATCCCAATAATAATAAGTGCTTTTTTTATATTTGTATATTTTTAGTTTGAAAATCATGGTCCGCGCTGCAAAACGTGCTGCAAAATACAGTCTGACACATATGCAGTTTGATACATAGCAATTAAAATAATCGCAATATTGGCAATTTTGAAATTAAGTTAGCGTTTCTTTGGAGCTTATACTCTTCATGATATTTGCAATTCAGCATTCTTTCCATACTATTCGCGCCATCTATGAATTTCAACTTGCCTGCAAAGCGAAAGCCCCCAAAACAGCTCAATGGAAATTCCTGATAGTTGAATGGGATAATGCAGGTAAAAGATCATATACTAAGATGGTATTATTTTTTTAAGGAGGAACATTCATTCATATATCCTCAAGGCTTATGACGGCTACTCTGGTACTTTTAATATTATTCCTGGGAGCCACAATTAGCCCGGCTTCCGATGAGGGAGCGGGCAACACGAATAATCTTCAAACGAATACCAACATTAGCGACGGTCAACTGGCAAATGCCAGCACGGGGACCGATCTGCTGACGAATAGAAGAAATCCGCTTGCTGCGAACTCCAGCCTGGATGCAGTGGCTTATGGCGACGTCGTTTCGCCCGACAAGGCCCAAAGCGTTGTAGTCGTCAAGGCCAGCCAGAACAAGGAGTGCCAGCCCGTTGTAGGTTTGACCTACAAGGACTCGACACCGTGCTGGTCCAAGGACGCCCAGCCACCCAAGGGCGCTCCGAATGTCGTATTCCTGGTACTCGATGATATCGGATACGGCGGCCTGGGCTGCTTCGGCGGGCCTGTGGAGACTCCCAACATCGATAAGCTCGCAGAAGGAGGACTTCGCTACAGCAACTTCCACACCACGGCCATCTGCTCGCCCACTCGCGCCTGTCTTCTCACGGGCCGCAACCACCATTCCGTAGGCGTGGGCACGCTCATGGAGTTTGCAACCGGATACGACGGATACAATGCTCACCTGTCCAAGAATACCGCCACGATGCCGGAGATGCTCAAGGATGAGGGCTACAATACCTACGCCGTGGGCAAGTGGCATCTCGCTCCTTCCGCTGACATCAATGCAGCAGGGCCTTACGATGAATGGCCCACAGGCCGGGGCTTTGAGAGATTCTATGGATTCCTGGAGTCTCACACCAGTCAGTGGTATCCCGACCTGGTCTATGACACTCACCGCATAGATCCCCCGGCCACGCCCGAAGAGGGATATCATCTCTCCAAAGATCTGGCTAACCGATCCATTGAGTTTATAAATGATGGAAAGGCGGTCGATCCGGATAAGCCCTTCTTCCTCTATCTGGCCTTCGGTGCCGGACACTGGCCGCACCATGCGCCCACAGAATACATCGAGAAATACAAGGGCAAGTTCGATCAGGGCTGGGATGCCATGCGTAATACCACCCTGGCCAAAGAAAAAGCTCTGGGAGTGGTGCCCGATAATACCGTTCTTCCGCCGCGGGACGAGTACGTCGAGGCCTGGGACAGCCTCACCCCCGACGAGAAGAAGGTGTATGCACGATTGGCAGAGGTTCATGCCGCATATCTTGACTATACCGACGAGCAGATCGGCAAGTTCCTCGATTACCTGAACGAGACGGGACAGTTGAACAACACTATGATCGTGGTGATTTCCGACAACGGTGCCAGTCCCGAAGGTGACTCCAACGGCTACACCAACATGGTTCTCTGGGGCAATTCACTGTCGGAAGGAGGAAACACATCCGGATTCATAGGATACAATTATCCTTCCTCATCAAATATCAGCACCATGCTGACGAAGCTGGATGAGATCGGCGGACCGATGTCCTATCCGACCTACCCGCTGGGCTGGGCCATGGCGGACAATACGCCCGACCGGCTCTACAAGTGGACCACCAACGAAGGCGGAGTGCATGATGCGATGATCTTATACTGGCCGGATGGAATCAAAGATAATGGCAGCGTCCGCAACCAGTTCTGCCACGCAATTGATGTTGTCCCGACAGTCCTGGAGATCCTGGGCGTCGATGCCCCTGAAGAATACAACGGCTACCCGCAAAAGCCGATAGAAGGGACCAGCATCGCCTACACCTTCGATAATCCGGACGAGCCCACCCACAAGATTGTCCAGTACTTCGAGATGATGGGAACCCGCGGCCTCTGGTACGACGGCTGGAAGGCGGTCGCTTTCCACCACACGAACTCAGGAGGCGACTTCGACAGCGATGTCTGGGAGCTGTATAACCTCACAGATGATGTTTCGGAATCAAACAACCTGGCATCGATGAATCCTGAAAAGGTGCAGGAGATGCAGGAACGCTGGTGGGCGGAGGCCAGCAAGTACAACGTTCTGCCTCTGGATGATCGCATCGGGTCGCGCTATCCATCCACACCCAATAGAGGAACATTCACCTACTATCCGGGAGTGGACAAGGCTATGGAGCCGGATATCCCCGATACTCACAACAGCTCCTACAGCATCACCGCAGATGTCGTTATTCCCCAGAAAGGAGCCGAGGGCGTTTTGTTCTCCATAGGAGGAAGGTTTGCCGGACTCTCGCTGTACGTTCAGAACGGCCATCTGGTCTTTGACTATAACTTCGTGGGCCAGAAGCACTACACCATCACATCGAAGGACAAAGTGCCCACGGGACCCGCAACTCTAAGCGTTGCCTTCAACAAGACCGGAAAGTACAAGGGAACTGCGACGCTGTTTATCGACGGCAAGCCGGAAGGCGAAACCACCATAAACATGACCGTACCGACCCGCTACTCCTACGATGAGGGCCTGGAGATAGGCAAAGATCCTCAGACGCCCGTAACTGAGAATTACAAGAGCCCGTTCAAGTTTACAGGGACTCTGAATAAGATTGTAATGGAGGTCACGGAATAGGGTTCGGAAGAGACTTTGAATGGATTTGGAATGGATTTAGGATGGATTTGGAATGCGTCCCTGAGTATCACAAATAACAGGATTCCGGCATTGTCCGGGTCCTTTTTTTTTTGATGATTCATTTTTAAGACAGTCAGCGAAATTCTAAAAGTGCTCATTCTGCGTCGAAACATTCTCAGCATTGAATGGCGGGATGCAGGCCATTTGATGAGCACGCTTGCGGCTGCCCGCGCCTCACTGAAGGTCCAGCAATTCCCCAGTCCTTGAGCCGCCGGCCGTCTTTCGCTTTTTCTTCTCTTCCTTCTTGCGCTCCACCCGGTACTCCTGGATGATGCTCTCCAGCTTCTCCACCTGGCGGTCCGCCCGGCGTTTTTTCATCTGCTCCTCCCAGCGAGCGCGGGCCGACTCCACGTCCTCCGGTCGAACGAACGGAAGGTTGTCGATCATCTTTACAGGCAGCTCCCGGCTGGAGAAGACCGGGATGCCCTTCTCGTAAAAATGCTCCCGCACCGACGGCGCCATCTCGCTGTCGGTGATCACGGCCTCGATCCCCTGCTCGATGAGGAGGTCCGCCGCACTCCTGCCGCCGCCGCTGGCGTCTTGCAGCAGGACCATGTCTCTCTCTTCCAGGCCCCAGCCTTCCCGGACGGATGCCACAGCCTCGCGGGAGAAGGACTCCAGCAGCTTCAGACGCCGCAGGCCGCGGGTATCCTCGATCTGTTCCATCTTTTTTTGGCGCGAGAGGGATTTCTTCAGCTTCTTTATGTATTTCCTCTCGCCGCGCAGCAGGGATCGCAGGCGCTCGATCTCCTTGTCCCGAATTCTGATCTCCTGGTCGCGCTTGATCTCGCGGGCCCTCTTGTCTCGCATTCTGTCGAGCTTTGTGAGGAGATCGCGCTGCCTGGCATCCTTCTCTGCATTTTGCGCCCTCAGCTCGTCGAGATAAGAGCGCAGCGTCCTGACCTGCTCGACAAGTTGCTGATTCTGGCTCCTCAGCGCCGCTGTCTCAGGCGGTGCATCCGGAGCCGCTGCCGTCGCCGCAGCAGCAACAGTCGATCCTCCCGCCGAAGCCCTGACGGCCTCAATTTCCGGCGGTTTGGTGAACTCGATTATGGCATTCTCGATGGAATAGCCCTTGACCACCAGCGCCTTTACCTCATCGGGATTTATCTCGGAAGGAACCTTCTTCTCGACCAGCATGAATTTATTTTTATATTTTTTAAATGCACTGACTGCTGCGGCAAGGGAGTCACGCTCATGATCATTCTTGTAGCCGAACTCCCTGGCCATTGCGATTTTTTCCTCTGCCGGAACATCCGCGCCGGGCGAAAATAAAACCGCATTGAACGCCCGCTTCACCTTTTCTACGGCTCCGGGAGTGGGGAAGACATCCGTCGCCACCACCAGTGGTCGCCCGCGCGCTGCGATCCACTCGATCACGTCTGACGAAGACATTGCACGGGAGCTGATCAGGTCCACCAGCTCTCCGCTGAGATTAAGGGCGGCGATGCCCGTCGTGGTTCCCGGGTCCAGGCCCACGATGATGTATCCGCGCCGCTGCAAGAGAGGACCCCATTTCAGCTCGGGCCGCTCTATGCTCTGCACCTTCAACTGAGCATCGCAGTAGTAGCCGGGATCGATGTGCACTTTTTCGCGCGCCGCCTCCACGACGAACTCGGCGCGGGTGTAGCCGCCCAGGCCCTCCACGGCGCGGGAGGCGAACTCCAATCCAGCCTCACGAAGCTGCTTTTCTACCTCACGGGCCAGGCCCTTCACTGCCCCGTGAATCTTGCGAGAGTAGCGGTTCTGGCTCCATCCGCCCCGGCCAGGCGAGCGGCGGCGGCTCACTTTAACAAAAGTGCGATCCTCGAAGGCGAAAAGAACCGCTCCGACGCCGCGGGCAGCGAGCCGGGCGCAGGCTTCCGCTTCCTCCAGTGACCTGGTGCGGTCGAAGGTGATGCCGTGCCACCTGGCCACCTTGAGCAGAGACTCGGGCCGCTCGCCTCCCGTCACCTGCACCAGCTTCGTCTTTGCCGGCAGACGCCGCAGCAGGTTAACGAGATCCGATCGATCATCAGCCAGCTCGTAGACGTTGTCCAGCGCCACGATCTCCGGCTGCCGCTCCCGGATGAGCCGGATCAGCTTATGCCTGCTGATCATGTGGTGAGGAATGGCTGCATCCCCATCCAGGATCACCAGCGAATAGCTCGGGCTCTGGCGGCTGTGCGGCGACCCGCTGGCGATGTCAACGCCAAAGATGCTCAAACCTGTCCGGCCTCCTTCCCCGTAACCAGCTCCAGGGCGCTCTCCAGAGGCATTTCAATCTTGTACTTGCGCCAGAAGAAGCGCAGCACGTTGGACACGTCTCTTGTCAAAAGCTCCTCGGCATGAGGATGGGCGAGATCAACCGCCTGCGGCCAGTCGATGATCCTGGGACCTTCATCACCCTCGGCCACAAGGATGTTGAACTCGCTCAGATCGGCGTGGACAATGCCATAGGACCAGGTCTTTCTTACGTCATCCAGGATCATGTCCAGGCAATCCCGGGGATTGCTGACTGTGACCCTGCCCAGCTGATCGCCTGCGATCATCTCCATAGCCAGAGCATGTCGGCTCAGCGCCACAGGCTTTGGCACGGCCACTGCCGGATAGAGCTTTTTCATGACCTCGAACTCATGGCGAGCGGCAAGTGCAGCAGCATGAAGCCAGGGCAACCGCGGCAGGTCGGTGAGGTGGTCACGCAGGCGGCGCACATGCTTGAAAGAGGCTCGCCCCTGGCGGTGGAACTTGATGGCCAGAGGACCGTTTCCCATAGCGGCATTGACCACCGCCTCCTTGCCTACTCCGATCCGGTCGCCGATGCTCGATACAAAATTGCGTTTAACAAAATCGGATAGCGCAAGAAGATCGTAGGCGTCGAAGTCCATCTGAAAGCCGTCGTAATGCAAAGTTTCCCTTGTTACCAGCTTCAGCTCAAAAAGTTGCTCCAATCTATGCTCGACTTTGCGCAATGGCAAGCCGGAGAGCTGCGAGATCTCCGAGATGGGGACCCACTCATGAGCCTTCATCCCGGTCTCGATAGCGCCGAGCAGGGAGAAATCCTCCCGGCTCAGCTTTAGATATGTTTCTGCGAAATTTTCCACAGCTATTCTAATGCCGTTATTTGGCTTTAGCTTTACCTCTCAAAGGCTTCCAGCATCTACAACTTCCGGCTATCTATACTCCGGCACCTGTGGCCGAAACTCTAGCTCTGGTAGCTCTTCCAGCGGCTTTCCAGATTCGGGTCCCTGACAGTTTCCATGACGTAGTCGGCATACTGTGCTCCCGTGGCTCCGTCGGCGCGGCCCGTGAGCACGACCTTCTTCTCGAACTGGCCGCAAATGTCCAGCGCCATCTCCATTTTGGCTGCCTGCTCCACAAAGCCGATATGGCGCAGGAGCATCACGCAGGCCCTCATCATGCTGGCCGGATCGGCAAAGCCGGCCCGCCCCTCATCGACCATGCGCGGTGCAGAGCCGTGGATGGCCTCGAACATGGCGTACCTCTTGCCGATGTTGGCGCTCCCTGCCGTTCCCACGCCGCCCTGGAACTCAGCCGCCTCATCGGTGAGGATGTCGCCGTAAAGGTTTGGAAGCACGATGACCTTGAAGTCCTTCCTGCGCTTCTCGTCCACCAGTTTGGCTGCCATGATGTCCACGAACCAGTCGTCAAACTGGATGTCCGGATATTCTTTGGCCACTCGCTTGGCGGTCTCCAGGAACTTGCCGTCCGTGGTCTTGATGACGTTGGCCTTGGTGACGGCTGAGACGCGCTTGATGCCGTTCTTCTTGGCATACTCAAAGGCCAGGCGCACGATGCGCTCGGCTCCCTGCGTGGTGATGACCTTGAAATCCACCGCCAGGTCCTCGGTGACGTTGAATCCCTTGCTGCCCAGCACGTACTCGCCCTCGGTGTTCTCCCTGTAGAAGATCCAGTCGATGCCCTTCTCCGGCACCTTCACAGGCCGCACGTTGGCGAAGAGGTCCAGCTCGCGGCGCATGGAGACGTTGGCGCTCTCCAGGTTCGGCCATTTGTCCCCTTTCTTGGGCGTGGTCAAGGGCCCTTTGAGGATGACGTGGCACTCCTTCAGGGCGGCCAGCGTCTCTTCCGGCAGCGCCTTCATGGCCGCGGCCCGCTCTTCGATGGTCAGGCCGGGAATATTCTTGAGCTGGATCTTTCCGCTTGCGATCTCCGCCGCCAGGATGTGCTCCAGCACGCGCACGGCCTCTTTTGTGATGTAGGGGCCGATACCGTCACCGGCAACGATTCCGATGATGATGGGCTTGAGCTTGCTGTAGTCCGCCCAGTCCTCGCCCGCCTTCATCTGGTCGACACGCTTGAGCTGCGCCTCCAGCAGCTTGGCAAAGTGATCCTTCGCCTTCTCGATGGCCTCATTCTGAAACATGGCACCCACCTGTTCCTCAAGGGTAGGTGCGGTTCTGGATGATCAATCTTTTGCAGATTCGAGAATCATGCCGCATCCTCAAAAACAAAAAGAGCAGGAGCCACGCGTGGCCGCCCGCGCGCGCCCGTGCTTGCGGGTCTGCGGGGCCGGGCAGGCGGGCTTGTCAGCCTTTGCCTCTCACTTGTACTCTGCAAAGGCAGAATTCGTGTAGCAATCAAACGATGATAGGAATTCAATCCAAAACCATTGTTGACCTTCTAAAAGACTTCAGATCTATTGCCGGTACCCGGATAAACTCTAATAGAATGCCGATTAATATTTGATTGGAGTAGATCGCTCATGTCCGTAGAAGTCTCCGTTGCATCAGCAAAAAAGAATCTCGAAGATATCTTGGCCAGGCTTTCGCCGGGAGAGACTGCAACCTTGATCGGACCTGAAGGTAGGCCAATGGCTGTCCTGGTCCCCCTGAAATCTTCTGAGGAATCGGAGGAGAAAATCGATTGGGATGCAGAGTGGGAGGCTTTAGCCAAAGAGATCGATGCCGCCTGGAAGAGCAAGAAGAGTGCTATCGAAGTCCTCACCGAGATGAGGAGATGAATTAAACTATTGATGCCAGCGTTTTCGTGTCTGCAGCGCGGCCTTCCGAAGCACTGTATCCAATAAGCTACAGTTTTCTGCAAAAAGCGAAGGGTGCTAAGGTCTTCTGCCCAACGCTCATTCTTTCGGAATGTGCCGCAGCCATTGCCAGGCCCACAGGTGATTCTATTCATTCAAGAAAATTGGTCTCACTGATACGGCATTTTCCGGGGATGACGCTGGTTGCGCTTGATAAGAGCATTGCTGCTCACGCTGCTGAAATCGCCATTGAAAACCGCCTGCGGGGTGCTGATGCCGTTTACGTGGCTGTTGCCGAAGACTTTGATTCGGTTCTCATTTCCTTGGACGAGGAGATGCTAAAGCGGAGTGTGGAAACTGTCTTGACGATGAGTCCAGAAAGATGGTTGAAAACGCTTTCGGATGATATTGTGTGGAAATAGGGACGTCGAGGAGATGCTGCGGTGGCCCCGCGCGTGCCCGTGCGTGCGGGCCTGTGGGTGGAGCCGGGCGGTTCAGATCACCAGTTCTCCGGTTGCCATCATTTTTCGTAGAATAGACCGAGATATTCTTCATTGGTAAGGCCGGCTCTATCAATCAGCTTCTTGAGAAGGCCGATGCCGAGATCCTTGCCTTTATGTACAGGTATTGAGAGATGAAGAGAGATGAACATCGCTTCCAGCTTTGGTCAGGATAAAGTGACTGCCTTCTACATGATTGACAATCCAACCTGCTCTCTTGAAGGCTGCTATGTGTTTGTCGCCACAGACTCTAGGAAGCTTCTGCATATGTCGACTCTGTGACATCTATGGAGATATCGAGCTTTTGATCGAAGGATGGAACTGTGAACTTTTCTCCTGCAAGTTTGAGCCTTGATTTCAAGCATCCGATGATGGCTTCACTTATGTTTTCTATGGCTTCTCCTACAGTCTTGCCCTCAGAGAGACAGCCTGGCAGATCAATGCATTCAGCCACATATCTTCCGTCTTCATCTCGCTCAATGGTGATATGAAACTTCATCAAGGTATTCTTTGTAAATCTGTATTTATTAAACTTCCTTCTGCAGCATCAAGATCGCATAACTCCATGAGCAAGATATTTCCTGGAATGCGTTGTGCCGCCCGCGCGCGCTCGTGCGGGCGAGCCTGCGGGTGGAGCCGGGCAGGCAGGTGGATCTGGCTGGCACGGAGCTTTACATCTTTAGCGATTGAATTGCTTGCTGTTGTGGCGATGTCCTAATTTAAATCATGAGGCTTGATCGCAATATCTCCATTGAGGTAAACATTAATAGTAATCTGCACATAATTGGAATGGATTTAATATGGGCGAGCTATTGGTTCAAGTCCCTGAAAGCGTGCCGCTCACGCCGCTCAAAAAGAAGATCGATGAATTGGTCAAGGAAGAAGAGCTACGCTGGGCTCTTTTTGAGAAATGCAAAGATGATCTGGCCATGAGCGAAGAGGATCTGAATGAGCTGGAACGCATCAGGGAGGAAGTATGGCAGAAAGAGAAAAAGAAGTTCGGCTTGTAGCTGATACGAATATTATTCTCTCTGCTCTTCTCAAAGACGGCTCATTTATTGCCGAAATGATGAAAACAGATTGCCTCCAAATCTACTTTCCAGAATATGGATTAGCGGAGATTGATGCTCATAAGAGCTACATTTTGTCTAAGAGAGAAAGATCCTCCGCCAAGCAGAGCTATGATCATGCCCTCAAGTTTCTTCTCGAATATGTGATGGTTGTACCCGACGAGCTTTATTCTTCAAGGGTAGCAGAAGCCGCAGAACTGATGAAAGATATCGATGAGAAAGATTCGGCATTCTTGGCTCTGGCACTGCAGCTCGGCTGTCCCGTATGGTCGAATGACAAGCATTTTTCTAGGCAAAAAGCTGCAAGAGTCCTATCCACCAAAGATGTTCAGCAGCTTGTTGATGATCTTTTAGGAGGAGAGCCGATGCGGCAGAGCAACTGACTGCTTGAGCGGCTGCGGGGCATGAGCGAGGGCAGAGGCCCAGGCGGGCAAGCGGACCGCGCGCGTTTGGGCGTGCGTGCTGATGGATGACATCATTATAGGATCGTATGGCGCGAAGACTGCCGCTGTTGGTTGGGCGGGATAAATAGATGGAAGTCCGGAATAGGTTACGCAATCAGTCGCTGGCAATCAATGAACGCGAGGAAAGCAATGGAACTGATACGGTTAGACTGTTATGCTAGGTCCATGCCTGAAGATTGAATTATTGCAGTAAGGACAAATTATATTATCCCAGTTTCGCCCATTGCAGTTTTTTTTGATGCACCCAATAACTTTTTTAGGATGCAAAAAAACCTCATTGCGGCACGAAGGGCAATAAATCGACTCAGGAATATTCGCACCGCAGAATTCGCATTTGGCTTCATCGACATTATTTCTCGAAAATGCAATTAAAATTCGCCCAGTGATTTCGTCTTCGGAGGACCTCTGATGCCATTTTATCTTTAATACTTCTTTGCTCAGGCGTTGACGCTCTCCTTTTTGAGGATCATGAATTTCAATATGAGCATCATCAACAATTCTTAGGAGAACAGTGTAGTGACCTAAATGAGAGTGCTGATCTAATCTGTGATTTAAAATAATACGAATCGCGCTTCCATTGCACAATTTTAATGTATCCCAGGCACGGTCATCTTTTACTTTAACTATGATGCTGCTAAGTCCATTATTTAATGCATGCCTGCAAATGCAAAACGATTTGGTGAATAG
>Ga0074199_1001256_pt1 | contig 24203 bp, 16 predicted proteins | sample EPASupsiteSAE347_FD_64528 | JGI IMG/M metagenome (GOLD analysis project Ga0074199, IMG submission 64528) | Bioremediated contaminated groundwater from EPA Superfund site, New Mexico - Sample SAE3-47 | ecosystem: Environmental > Aquatic > Deep subsurface > Groundwater > Contaminated ... | reverse complement strand
CGGAGCGGACCGTGGCCATAGCAAAGAAATACAACAAGCAATCTGAACGCTGGATCATGAATTATTACATGCAACCCGAAGATTTCAAGCAGATGGATGAAGTCGTGGATTTGTACGTGAATCTGGGCGTGGACCGCCTGGCGGCCTGGACCTATCGCGGCGGATACGGGACAGTGTTGGCCGCGCCCGATGCCTTGAAATTATGGGACAGGTTGGGAACAAATTACAAAAGAGTATTAAAAAGCTCAGGTAGATAGGCTGTAGACTGTTGGGAGGAATTAAAAACCATGCAAAAAGAGGGTAACGACTTCGGCTATCTGGAAAAAATCACCGCGCTCTTGGGAAAAATTGAAAAGGAACAATACGTAAACATACAAAAAGCGGGAAAGCTGATGGCCGATGCCATTGAGCAGGACAAGCTGATCAACGTTTATGGCGGCGGCGGGCATACGACGCTGGTGATGGGGGAAATGTTTTTCAGGGCGGGCGGATTCAGCAACATCAACCCGATCATGGAAACGGGGCTGTCCGTCTTCAACCAGGCTTTGAAATACCTGGAGTTGGAACGCTGCGTCAATTATGGCCGCTCGATCATGAAATATTATCGGCTGAAAAAAGACGATTTGCTGATAATATTCCACAATATCGGTATAAATGCCGCAACGATCGATGCCGCGCTTGAGGCAAAGGAAAACGGCGTCAAAATCATCGCCGTGTCCAGTTCTTACTGGCAGAAGGAAATGCCGCAGGATCATTTTATCCGCCATCCTTCAAAGAACAATCTGTTTGACCTGGCCGACGTGTGCATAGACGACTACAACCCGGTCGGGGACGCGGTCATAAATGTTCCCGGATTTAAAACGCCGATCGCGCCCGTCTCTAACATAATAGATTTTTATATCGCCCACCGGCTGGAAATAGAGGCTGTGAAAATATGCGTTGAGCGCGGGATTACGCCACCGGTTTGGAAAAGCGCCAACGAGCCCGGCGGCGACCAGGCCAACGCCGCTTTGCTGGAAAAATACAGTCCGAGGATAAAAAGTTTGTAAATTTTTATGACAAAAAAAGACATAACCGAAATGAATGAAGCCTTGGAAAAACTGGCCGGCAAAAACTGGTTGAAAAATCGCGGGGTTTTTGCGGCGGCGGAAACAGGAGCGGCGGTTGGGGCGGTCCTGAAAATGAAAACAGGCAACAGGGAAACCTTCAATCTGTTACCCTGGCGGGTCGAAAGACGTTTCACGGAATTGAAAAATATCGTCGTGAACAATACGCTGGAAGGCGTCTCAACCCTGCGTTTTTGCGCCATCTCTCCGGCAAATTCTTTATCGCTGGATCAACTGCTTTACCGCGAATTCGACCTCTGCGAATACCTTGGCGGCGCGGAGATTAAATCGTTGTTTGCCGTATGCAACGGCAGAAAAGCGGCAAATGTGATCGTGAAACTGGCGAACGGCGTGAGTGGCAGTGTTGAATGCAGCGTAATGCTCCCGCCCGGCGCTGAAGAGATAGACCGGCATGAAATAATAGCCCGGCGCGGCGTGGCTTCCGACCGCGCGGTTGACACGCAGATACCGCAGTCTTCCATCTATGCCTTTACCGGTAAGGGGGAAAAACGTTTTACCGACACTGACAGCGAACTGTTCGGTTTCGCTCCGCAGGCAGTCAATTTTGTCCGTTCCGCCTTTGCCGTGCTCTCCGATCCCAAAACCGGCAAGACCTGGAACAGACAGCATGAAAGGTTATTAAAGATAGTCGCCGCGGCCAAAGAATCCGATAAAACAGGAAAACAATTTTCCCCTGGTTTGAATAATCGGAAATCGAAAATCGGAAATCGAAAATGGGTGGCGGGCGAAGCCCGCTTGGGAGGAACACGATGAAGCCCCTGAAAATAGCGATGCTTTCTCTCACGCACGGCCATACCAGGAAATATTATCAAATCCTCAAGGCCAATCCGAAACTGGAATGGGTGGCTGCCTGCGCTGAAACCAAAGAAATCAAAGAACTTTTTGAGTCCGGCAAACACGGCGTGCCGTGTTATCTGGATGAACAAGAGATGTATAAAAAACATCCGGAAATCGAGGCGGTGGTACTGGCCTCGGCCAATAACCGGCATTTGGCGCAGGTCAGGGATTGCGCCAAGCGCGGCCTGCATGTCCTTTCTATGAAAATCCCCACATTTGACATGGTGGAATACGATGAAATGATATGTCTGGTCAGGGAAAGCGGGATTGTTTTTCAGATCGAGCTGGAAATGCATTACAACCCGGTGGTGTACCGTCTGAAAAAACTGATCGCCGATGGGACAATTGGAAAAATTTTGTCCGTTCAGGCAACCAACATAACTCTTTGCCCGGTATGGGCGTTCCCTTGGCAGGGAGTGCCGGAGAAAAGTTACGGTAAAAGAATTCCCTTGCGCAAGGGTGATGCCCGGTTCCGGGGCGGCGCCTTGTGCGATCATCCGCATGTTTTTGACCTGATCCGCTGGCTGACCGGGTCCGACTTTGACTTTGTTTTTTCAGATGTGGGGAAAAATATCAGGCCTGAGCTTGAGGTTGAAGATATGTTGCTGGTCAACGGGAAAATGCGTGACGGCACTGCGTTCCTGCTCGATCCCTCGTGGTCCCGCATGGAGGAACGCCTCAAGGTTCCGGGGCCGGGCTGGGAAGTGTTTCCGAAACGCATGGAAGTCAATCTGATCATCAGCGGCGAAAAAGGCGTGCTGGCCTGCGACTGTTTTGGTCCCAATGTCTATCATAACGGTGCCCCCAATGATCGTTATACCGTTCAATATACATATTTTGACGAATGGATCGGAATGGTTGATGAATTCGTTGACTGCGTGAGAAACGGCAAACAGCCCAAGATCAACCTGAAGTGGCACCGGCAGACGATTGAGGCCATGAATGCGTGTTATCGGAGTATTTCTTCTGGAAAGCCTGAAAGAGTCGCACTGAATTGTACGGAGGAGCAATGACATTTTCCCAAACAACCCCTGAAAGAATGTTGTGTCCCTGCCCGAAGCAGATCAAATGGCATGGCGGCTGCCTGAAACTATCCGGGCAGGCCGATCTGATAATTCCCAACGATATTAGCGTTGATGCCATTGAATTGTTCGAATCCGCCTGGCGTAATTTTACCCAGTCAAAAATAAAATTAAACGTTGCCGGGCGGCGGGATCTGCCGCAAAATTCTTTTCTGCTGGCGGTTGGAGGCAAAATCCCGGCAACGGTCAAACTGGCCCGGGACAGCGCTTCTGTTCTGACGGTCAGCGACGCCGGCGCTGCGGCTTGCGCCAGATCGGAAACCGATCTGAAATATGCTTGGTTCTCGATGTTGCAAATGCTTGCCTGTGGCAACACACCCAAAGCCGAATTCTGGTATTTGCCGTTGATGTCAATGCAGGATTTCCCAATATTGAAATTCCGCGGCATTCATCTCTGCGTTTTTCCTGAAACTTCGCTTGAGTTCGTTGAAAAAATCATAAAGCTCGCGGCATTCCTTAAATTTTCCCATGTTGTCATTGAATTCTGGGGAATGCTCCGATACGAGACCCTGCCGGAACTGGCCTGGCCCCAGGCCTACGATAAAAGGCAAGTCAGGCAATTACTGCATGTCGCGCGCCAAATGGGAATTCAGCCCGTGCCGATGTTCAATCATTGGGGGCATGCCTCCGGATGCCGTGAAATATGCGGACGCCATGTGCTGCTTGATCAAAATCCGGCCTTGGAGCCACTGTTTGAACCCGACGGCTGGACCTGGTGCCTCAGCAATCCCTCGACACTGGCACTGCTGAAAAATGTCCGGGTTGAACTGATGGAACTCTTCGGCAAAACCGATTATTTCCATCTCGGTTGTGACGAAGCCCGTTCGCACGCCACTTGTCCGGAATGCAGAAAACACGACTCGCCGCGACTGCTGGCCGATTTTTTGAATTCAGTCAATGATGATTTGAAATCCCGCAACGTCCGGCCGTTTATATGGGGGGACGCACTGCTTGAGGCCGGCAAGTGGGAAGGTTATATCGCGACCAGCCGGCAGGACCAGAGGACACACGAGGCGCTTGATATGCTTTCCCGGGACTTTATCATCAACGACTGGCAATATTATGTCATTGATAAAGCAAAAACCGCAACAGCGGATTGGTTTACTCAAAAGGGATTTGCGGTGCTTACCGCGCCGTGGTTTGACTCGGTCAAATATGGCGATGGTAACATCAAAACGCTGGCGGATATTGCAATCGCTCAAAACGCTTTGGGAATGCTATTAACTACGTGGAATACCCTTCCGACCACGATCGGTGGCATGGCGACAGCGGCCGGAGCCATGTGGGGCGGTTCTGAATCTCTCAAGTATTACGGTGGAATCACAGTCTTGGCTGCTTATCTCAGGAAACTTCGCGGTGGTTCGGCAGATTTAAAAAATGCGGGTTGGAGAAAGTGCGAAGTTGACGACAGTAGTCTGCTGTAAAAAGAAAGCGAACAACCGGATGAGGTTCCGATTGTCAGGCTAAAATAATGATGGAAATGACAATATGAATGCAAATAATAGTAATGTTGATGCGGTTTCCATTGAATTACAGGATTTTCCGGATTTTGATTATCAGGGTTTAAAGCCTTCTTTTCATGTCCTGAGACAGGGGGAACGGAAACTGGGATTTTCCGGGGCAATGCAATCCATTGCTCATCCTGAAATTGCCATGTATGGCCCGTTGGGTCTTGACCAGGAATGTCGTGGAAAAGGCTATGGCGCGCGATTGATGAAAACAACGCTGGCGTTTTTGAAAGAGGCCGGGGTGAAAGCCGTTTATGTCGGTTCCGGTAATTTACCCGCGTGTTTTACCTATCAAAAAGCGGGATTCGATTATATTTTTCCCACTTCGCAGAAGTGTTCCAATTATTCTTTTGGCGTTTCCGATTATCGCGCCATAAGCCGGAAAGGGGAATACGCGTGTTTTGTAAGCGTGATGGATCATGTGGATGGATTGGCGCCCGTCATGTTTCTCAGGAATATGCTGAATGGAGGCTCAGGGGTGGAATTCGAGAGGAATTTTTTTGACGCCAAAGGTCCTCTTGAAATCCGAAAGCTCAAATCGGGGGATTATGTTGAGCTGCAGATGCTTCTAAACAGGGACTATCCTTTTGTGGTCAGGAATTATTCCTTGAATTTGTTCGATATTGAACCGTTCATTGATAGTCAAATGAAAGTTTTACTTTCCATTCTGGATGATAAAAAAATGCGGGGTTATCGTTATTTTAATATCAATGGAAGCATTGTTTGTTTGTTGGCCGTGCAAGGCGGAGTCCCGGTCGGCTTTGGCTCGCTGGCCGGTCCTCTGACATATGAGCGGGTCTACGCCAAGACCGGTGCGGGAACGGTTGACATGCTGTTTCATCCGGAGCATGCCGATTCGGACAACTACGGCAAATTGTTTGATGAGCTTGTCGGGATAAGCCGGAATCTTGATAATCCAAAAGAACTTCGCAAGCTGAAGGTTTATCTTACGCCAGACGATTCCAGGCTTGATTTTTATCTTGCGCGGGGGTTTGTGCTGGAGGCATGTTTGAAAAAAGAAGTTAGAGATCACGACTTGCTCGTTCTGACGAGAATGAATTAAAAACAGCGAAAAAACATTTGGCATCCTGCAAGGCCGTTCACGGATCCAGTATGATAAATTAAGGAAAGGATAAAGCATGTTGGAAAGAAAAGAGAAATGGCTGATCATTCCGGCGCACCCGGACGACGAATCCCGGGCGGCCGGATTGCTTTTCAAGGAGCGGAAGAAAAAGGATGAGGCAATTATTCTGGTAATGCGTCTTTGCGGCGAGGGGAATCCCTGCGACCGTCCGGATTGGACAAGAGAAGAAGCCATCGCGCAGCGGTCGACGGAAATGAAGGAAGCGGCTGATTGTTTGAATGCGCGGGTGCTATGGTTTAACCCGCCCCATCCCTTGAACAAAGAAATTTGCGCAACGCCGGATGTTATTGATAAAATGGCCGCGTTGTTGCGAGAGATTAATCCTGGTCGGATTGTCACTCATCATTATGAAGATACGCATCCGGATCATCTGGGCACGGCAAAAGTCATGAAGGCGGCGATCGAAAAAGTGTCTTGGGATCATTTGGTGGAGCTCTATTATTTTGACCAGCCCGGCTGTGATCAGCCGAACTTCAAGCCCAACTATTATGTCAATATTTCCGATCCGGCGCTGTTGGCGGCGTGTCTCTGGGCCCGTTTTGTCCATAGAAGTCAAACGGCTTCCAGTGTTATGAAGATTTATCTCGAAAGGTATAAACAGCATGGGCGTGCCATCGGGGCGGAATATGCCATGGCCTATATGCGCTCAGAAATTAGGCCATGCAACTAAGCGGTCTATAGTAATATTTAAATATGATCGCGCAGAAGATGAAATAATCACATGAATATGATACTTAGACGCACAGAGTCGGATTTATTGGGGTTGATTGACGTTCCGGATGATGCCTTATACGGTGCCCAAACCCAGCGGGCAATTGGAAATTTTCCCATCGGTTCCGGCAAAACAATCGGTCGTTATGCCAACTTAATCAGAGGTTTGATCTACATAAAAAAAGCCGCAGCCCAGGTAAACCGCCGGAACGTTTTTTTGTCCGGCGACAAAGCCGAGTCTATTATCAAGGCGGCCGACCTTGTTTTGAAACAAGGCAATTATACGACTGATTTTCCGGTTCATAGCCTGCATGGCGGCGGAGGCACGAGCGCCAATATGAATGCCAACGAGGTCCTGGCCAACTTGGCTGAAGAAATTCTTGGGGGAAAACGCGGGCAATACAAATTGGTGCATCCGAACGACCACGTAAACTTGCATCAGTCGACTAATGATGTATATCCGACCGCCTGCCATATGGCCGTGATATTGAGCTGGCCAGTGCTGCAGGAGGCTTTGTCCGGACTGCAGTCTGCATTTGAAAGGCGTGCCACGGAACTTTCGGGACAGAATCGAATTGCCCGCACTTGCCTGCAGGACGCGGTTGAAGTGACTTTTGGGGACTTGTTGGGAGGGTATGCCGCGTTTATGGCCAGATCGAATGCCAGAATAGATGCGGCAGTGGATCGTTTACACATGGTCAATCTCGGGGGGACGATTGTGGGGCGTGCCATTGATGTTCCGGACGCATATCGGCGCGAGATTGTTCCCATGCTTTGCGAAATCGTGGGAAACCAAAAGTTTTGTCAGGCAGATAACTTATATGATGCGGCTCAGAATCCGGACGAACTGGCGGTAGTGTCGGCCCAACTGGACATCTTGGCGCGGGGATTGATCAAGGTTGCCCAGGATTTCAGGCTGATGGGTTCAGGGCCGGAAACAGGGTTCGGCGAAATTCGGTTGCCGGCAGTTCAGCCGGGGTCTTCCATTATGCCCGGGAAAATAAATCCGGTTATACCTGAGTTTTTAATGCAGGCGTGTTTTCAGGTGATTGGAGCCAATACCGCCTGCCAGGCGGCTTTGGATCATGGCGAACTGGATTTGAACATATGGGAAAGCGTCATGGTAACCAACGTGTTGGATGCCATGGAACTTCTGGCCATTGCGGTTGCGACCTTTGGCGAAAAATGTGTTCGGGGGTTCACGGTCAATACTGGATGCAACAATCAAAATACGCAAACCATTATTCCCCGTTTGACGGAATTGATGCGCCTCCATGGTTATTCAAAAATCAGCGAGCTCTGTAAAAAGGCGGCCAACGATCCGGCGCGGTTGCGGACACTGTTGCAAGAAAGCATTTTTGAAGAAAAGGACAGACATAAATAAAAATGACAACAACGCTTGCATCCCGGTTGTCTGAATGGATTGTTGGCACTCGCGTTGAGGATGTCCCGCCAACGGTGTTGAACAAAGCCAAGTTGCATATTCTTGACACGTTGGGAGTGACGTTGGCGGGGGCGGCGGATAAAGCGGGGCAGACGGCGATTCGCTATGTTGATGCCTTTGGTGGTAAACAAGATTGCAGTGTGATCGGCGCGTCGCTGAAAACAAACGCGCCTCTGGCAGCCTTGGCAAACGGCTGCCTGGGGCATGCCGTTGATTTTGACGATAATTCTTATAGTTATATCGGACATGTGTCGGTTTCGGTTTTGCCGGCTGCCCTGGCCATGGGTGAACTTCTTAATGTGGATGGGTTGCACGTAATGGGCGCATTTATCATCGGGACGGAGGTCGCCTGCAAAGTCGGTGCGCTGGTGACGCCAAAATTATATGAGGACGGTTGGCATACTACTTCCGTGATCGGTATTTTTGGGGCGGCTGCGGCCGCAGGAAAGTTGTTAGATTTGACGCCAGATCAGATGAGGCACGCGCTGGCCATTGCCGTGTCTGAAAGTTCTGGATTGAAGGGTAATTTCGGAACAATGACAAAGCCGTTTCAGGTCGGTCGTTCGGCGGAAAAGGGAGTGATGGCGGCGCTTTTGGCAAAGGATGGCCTGACCGGCGCGCCGGATATTTTTGAAAAAAAATATGGATTTTTCGATACGTTCAAGGCATCGGCGGAATGGGAGGGGCTTGGCGGGAAAATGGGCGCACCCTTTGACATCGACCGGCCGGGGTTCTATATAAAGGAATTTCCTTCCTGTTCTTCCACGCATCCTGCCCTGAATGCCTTGATAAATCTGATTCAAAAATATCGGGTTGATACCGAACGGATTGCGGCCGTGGAGTGTATTGTTACGCCGCTGGTGGAGACATCTTTAAGTTATCATCGTCCCAAGGACGCCTTGCAGGCGCGTTTCAGCATGGAGTTTTGTCTGGCAGTGGCGTTGGCGAACCAGGGCAAGGTGGGGATTGCGGATTTTTCCGATGGGCGATCGCAAGATGACAGGATCAAGGGATTAATGGACAAGATTGTCATGCGGATATCTTCCGGATCTGGCGCGGGAAAATTTGCGCCCGCGGATGGACCGGAGAGAGCTGTTATTGCAGTTTTGTTGAAAGACGGCCGGCGCTATTGCGAAGAACGCGCCTATGCCGACTGGCGCCCCGATCAAATGCCGTCCTGGGAGCAATTGGCGCAAAAATATCGGGGATGCGCATTGGCGGTTCTCCCAAAAGACAATATTGAACGTTCTTTGGACCGGCTTGCTTGCCTGGAGCAAGTTTCGTCCATTCGGAATGTGCTGAGGTGTTTGACAGGCACGCAAACGGTAATACCTGAATAAAGGAGGATGGTTATGGGCTCCATTCGACGATATTTAATTCGATTGGCGGGACTTGCATTGAATAACGCGAGGTTGAGGATGTTTTTATGCGGTTTAATATTAAGCTCCGGATGGTCTGCCCTGGGAGCAGACATCAACAACAAAAAAGTGGCCGTATTTAATCAGGCCGGCTTCCCTTGCAGCGCCGACGCTAAATCGGCGGAATGGTATCTTGCGGCATTGAAGGTATTAGGTTGCGAGCCGGGTATAATCGATGCCGACGGTCTGGTTAATGAAAAAATGATCAGCAAGCGGAATATTGACACGCTGATACTGCCGGATGGTGTAAACCTTCCGTTGGGGGCCGATTTCAGCATATTGCGGTTTATGGCCGAAGGCGGAAACGTGATTGCTGGATGGCTTCCCGATGTTCCGCTGAAAAAATCCGAAACAAACTCATGCTGGTTTAAGGCCGGACGCGAATACTCGGTCCTGGCCGGAAGACACAACGAATTCCAGTTGAGGTTATTGCCATGGAAATCGGCGGCCAAAACTTTGAATGCCCAGATGATGGTTAATGCCGCATGGCCGGATGCAATAAAGGACAAATTACCAGTTCATCCTGCGCCGATTGATAAAACATATCAGCTTCCTGATAAGCTGAATTTCTGGAATCACACGAGCACTGAGAAGCGTGATTGCGACTGCGGCGCCTCTAAAAATATCGACACGGCAGCTAATATTATTTGTCCGGTATATTGCCTGTCATCGGGAGATCCGGCTGATTTTTTTGCCTATCGCTATCATAATCGCTATTTCAACGGAGCCACGCTGCTTATTCTTGGGAATCTGGGAAACCGGTTGTTAAAGGGCGAAAACTCGACCAATGCACTGTCTGCCTGTCTGCAAATATGCGAAAGCAAATTTCCGGAGGAACAGCCCCCTGGTTATTATAATCATTTGTTGGAGCATCACCGGCAGATCAGTAGTTTTTGCAGGGAATTTACGGAAACGTTTTATCCGCTGCGGGATGTCCTGTATGTCGCATATTATCAGAACGAGGAGGAACGATACGCGAAATTGCTGAAAAAATTGACAAAATGCGAAGATCAGTTGAGCGAGGTCATGCAGGAAAAACAAGCCCTTGATAAGTTGTTGCAGGCGAACATAAACTTCAGTGAACAGGATTTGCGGCGTGTTGCGCAACTGAAGCGCATTGAACAAATCTGTTTGGAGTGGCGGAACCTAAAAAAGGAAATAAAAAAAGAGGCGAAGCAAATTAAAGTGCCCCCAAAAGTAAAAGTTCGAAGTCCGTTGGGAGCCATGCCGATTGAGGCGGGGATTACGCATGGTGGATTATATATGTTGAGAAAGGATCATTTTGAAACCATGCGGGAACTGGGGGTGAACGTTTGGTATCTGTATTATACGGCCACGCCATACCGACCTTTATTCGAATATTTTCCGGATATCGGGGCTCAGGTAAAAAAGTTTAAACTGGATCTGACATGCGGCGACGTAGGCGCAGGTTTATTGTATAATCTTGGTGAGATTATGCCCGATCAGGGGAAATTGGATATACAGACGGGCAAGGTTACCGAAACTCCGTTCAAGCATTATGACTATGAAAAACTGGAAGCTGGTATTAAAAAGTATGCGGCGCTTTGGGAAGGGTTTCCTGTTTACAGGGTTTTTTACAACACCAGTGAATTGGCATTGTACAACACATTCTGGGGTGAACAAGCGCGGCAGGAATATGTGCAGCATTTAAAAACAAAATACCATGATCTGACGGAATTAAATAAAAGATGGAAAGCCCCTTGTCGAAATTTTGAAGATATTACTTTGCCCGTGAAAGAGCCCAAAACCGAAACGGAGCACGCTCAGTGGGAGGATTGGATCAAGTTCCGTGAAAAACGCTATTTTGACACATTAAAAACCGGATATGATTTATTCAAGAAATATGCGCCTGATATTCCATATTCCTCTTGTGTGGCCAATAACTGCAAGACTATCGCCTATGCCGGGGCCAATTACTATGAGCACACGAAGTGTCAGGATATAAGCGGCATGGATGGTACGGCGCATGAACCTCGCTATGAATGGCTTTATTTAGACCTTAATTGCGGTCGGCCTGTGTTCACCATGGAATGGGGCGCGTTTTATAATCCTCCCCCGGACATTTTAGAAGGCCGTCGAAAATTATCCCATCAATTATGGCAGGAAGTCAGCGGTGGGCATGTTGGCATCAATTGCTGGTTTTGGAGGGTGCCCGGTTTTAATGGTAATTACGTTGATACGGTCGGGCTGCCGACATTGTATGGCTGGGAGTTGAAGAATATTGCCTCAGAATTCAGGGAAATTGAGCATATTTTGCTTGACGGTAAAAGAGCGGAACCAGAAGTGCGGATTCTTTTCTCAAATACTTCCCGTTGTCACGATATGGGCTGGGGCAAGGATGGCGACCCGGTGTTTTCTCCGCATGTCCGGGCCGTGGAGAATTGGTATGAATATTTTCTCGGCTGTCACGTTCCATGCCGGATAATTGATGAAGAGGCCATGGAAGAAGGTTATGATTTGACGAACTGCCGGCTGATAGTCGTACCTGAAGCGCAATATTTGTCTGAAGGAGTGCAAAAAGCACTGCTGAAGTATGTGCAAGCAGGCGGCAACATTCTCATTGAAGGACCTTCCGGCAGATACGACAATTATGGCGACACCAACCAAGGATTGTTGAAGGCTTTGGACGTCGTGCCGTCGTTCCTCGAAAAGGCGAATGTCGAATTGCATGGGAAATTGATAGATTTGCCGCCGCAGGCCCGGAATTATGCGTTTACGCCGGTGCTTGCCTCAGGTCGGGAGCCTGAAGTATTATTGCGTTTTGCATCGGGGGCACCGGCGTTAATTGTGCTGGCGCGAGGCAGCGGAAAGATGTTTGTCAATGGTATTCCCAACGGCATAAGCATCAAAGGACAAAATGTATTAGACCGCGATTTGTTCGGCGGCGTTTTTGATCCGGTCGCAAAAGCGCTGGCAATGACTCCAAAATTTGTCTGTGATGACCGCGACCTCTTGATCAGAGAATGGGAATATAACAACGAACCTTATCTCATATGTGCTTGTCCCAAGGGAAAAAACACGATCAATCGGTTTAACCTCAAAATCAGGGGGGATTGGCAGATCTATGATTATTTGCTGGGAATGCGTGTTCCGGTTTCATTTGAGAACGGATATTCCGTGTTTGACGGTATTGTCAGTTCGTCTGGAGGACGTGTTTACCGTCTGGTTCATGATGGTGGGGCAAAGAATGACAAACAAGGCGCGCATGCCAGCCAAAAGAGCGACAAGAGCAAGCCCCTTATGCCGGATAAGATTGCGGGACGGGTAATGATAAATACCTTTCCGTTTGAAGGCGAACTGCCGGACGAATCCACCGTGAATATTGAAGGATACCAATTCCAGGCAACCTTGATTCCCGAAGGTAATGTAGCCATGCGCGGCGAAGCCTATCTGGTGATAAGCAAGGGAAATAATGTCCAGAAAAGAAAACTTGAACCGGGAAAATCGGCGACGTTCGTTTTCAAAGACGATCTGCTCTCGGTTGAGTGCAAGGCATGCCGGTTTGTAATGCCGTTTGCCGCCATGGTAACGATCAAAAGAGAAAAAGCAAAACCGCTGGCCTCCGCATGTTCAATTGTAAGACATGAATCGGATTACATGCTGTCCAATGGTTTGATTAAACTTACGGTTTTGCCCGGTGAAGGCGGAAAGATCATAGAATTGACGTCATTGCCGGAGGACATCAATCACGTTTGTTCGGATAAAAAATATGGCGGCGGCATCAAGGAGAATGAAGGCTATTATCCGGGCGTTTTGTCCTCACAACTTTTGAACGGCAACATCGAGCAGGATACCGCCGATCAGACTGTCCTGCGATTAGCCATGTCCAAGCCGGTTGATGCTATTTTAGAAAGTAAGACATTGACTGTCAAACGTGATGAAGCAAAAGCTAATCTGGTAATTAATTTATGGAATCGCGGCGCTATGGACACGATGCTTGCATTGCGACTGCATTCCGAGCTAAGAGTTGGCGGAACTGCCGACGCCAAAGATCGTTTTTTTGTCCCATCTAAGGAAGGCGTAAAAAGCGTGGCATATGCCGGAGAAGGTGACAGGGGCTTCACTCCTTCCGAGGGGTGGGCGGCTTGTTGCGACCAATCGGATAAATCGGCGCTGGTGTTTTCATTTTCGCCCGAGGAGGTGGAAACCGTTTTCCTTTATTTTGCGGATGACCGGTATAACATCGAATTGTGGACGCCTCGCAGGAAAATCGGCCCGTCACAGTCGTTGCCCCTTAACGCGAATATTTTCCTTTTGAAAGGGCTTTCCGGTATTGACGGATTTAAGGACGGTTTCGCCGTGTTTCATGCGTTGCCGAAAGAGTCGTTGTCGCAGGATAATGATTGCAATTACCGGCTTGAAATTTCCAGCGTGTTTTTAAAATCTTCCCGGGTCAACGCGCTGGTTTCAATATGGAAAGATGGAAAAAAGATTAAATCTTTGGGCGAATACAACTTGGACGTATCTTGTGAAAACCCTGCCAGCCAAAATATGCCGTTGGCGGCGAAGGAGCTTGAAGACGGCGGGTATACACTTCAGGCAGTGGTTCGGAATGATTCAGGGAAAATCCTTGTGAAGGGCGAAAAACGAATAGTGTTAACTGGCAAAGCCCAGGCGGCTAATATGTTGTTATATAATGATCTAAAATCCGGGTTGCATCGAATTGTGGAACAAAACACGATTAAACAGGAAGATATGTATAGCGCTGTTGTCTTGATTGAGGAAATACGCGCGGCCGCGACGGCAAATAATAATGAAAAGTTTCAAGAGAAAGTCGCGGAATTGAAGAGATTGCTCGACACTCTCGAATAAGACCGGAATGATAACATGAATACAAACGAGATTAATAGGTTTACAAATATGACGAGTCGAGAAAGATTTAGCAGGGCAATGAGGTTCCAAAACGTTGATCGTCTGCCTGTGGTTCACATGGGGTTCTGGGATGACACGTTGCGCCGGTGGGAAAAAGAAGGGATGGCCGATCTAAAGTTGGAACTGGAGGGGTTTGATGGTCCGATGCAGAACTGCTGGCTATACGGGCAATACCAGGAGCCGATACCCGCATTTGATGAAAAGGTGCTGAGGGAGGACGAGAATTCCCGGGATTTGCAGAATCGTAAGGGGCAAATCGAGCGTTGTTTCAAGAGTCAGACGTCCATGCCGGCATTTTTGGAGTTTCCGGTAAAGAATCGCCGGGACTGGGACGAATACAGGAAACGTTTTGATCCGGACAGTGCCGGACGTTACCCGGATGAATGGGAACGGCTGGTGGCGGAGCGTAAAGGCAAGGCGGCGGATGAAGTACGCGGGGTGGCGGTATGGGGATTTTACGGATTTCCCCGCGAAATGTGCGGTACCGAGGCATTATCGTATCTTTTTTATGATGAACCTTCTCTTGTCGAGGAAATGAACGAGTACTGGCTTTACTTCACTATGAAACGTCTTGAACGAGGGCTGTGTGAGATGGATTTTGATTATGCGCTTATCTGGGAGGACAATTGTTACAACCACGGCATGCTTCATTCTCCGGAGATATTCCGCAAGTACATGGCCCCGCATTATTGCCGCCTTATCAAGTTTTTTCACAAGCATGGGATCGAACTGATCAGCGTTGACAGTGATGGCAATGTGAATGAACTAATTCCGCTTCTGCTTGATGTGGGAGTGACGGGGATTCATCCATTTGAGGTGGCGTCCGGAATGGACGTTGTGACGATAGGGCGGGAGTATCCCCTGCTGCAGATCTGGGGCGGTCTTGATAAGCGGGTGCTTGCTTTTGGGAAAAAAGAAATAGACGAGGAGTTGGAGCGTGTAATTCCGGTGATGAAACGCCGCGGCGGATATGCGGCTGGCCTGGATCACGGCGTTCCATCAAACGTGCCGCTGGAAAACTTTCGTTATTTCAAGAAAAAACTCCTGGAAATAAGTAAATTATGAAAAAACACCGTATCCTCATTTCGGTAATCGGCGTAATTGTGTTGCTGTTGTTGGTGACAGATTCTTGTTTGAGCGCGGATAACGCCATTGTTTGTTTAAAAAAGAATGGCGATTTTTACTTTGATGGTTGTCTTGATGACGCAGTTTGGGCCAACAAGCTTGTAGCGCCATTTTTTTTAAAGTCGGAAGCCATGGGGCAGGCTGCATATCAGACAAGCGTGTATATGATGTGGGACGATAATTACCTGTATATTTGCGCCCGCTGCAGGGACGATGATATTGTAGCTCATTATACCAAACGCGATGATCCGATATATCTGGAAGATGTCTTTGAAATTTTTATCCGTCCGGATGTCACCAATAATTTTATCTTCGAGTTTGAATTCAGTCCCACGGGCGTAATCTGGGATGGGTTGGACCGGCGTGGTCTGCCGAACAGTTCCGGGTATGCCGAAATAACCAAAAAAGCATGGAATGCAAAGGGGGCGAAGTGCAAGACGAACATCCGTGGCACATTGAATAATATGTGGGACCGTGACGTGGAATGGATCACAGAGATCATGATTCCGCTGGCTTGTTTTGCGCCTGTTACTGGCCCCGTGAAACCCGGCGAACGCTGGCAGATTGTTTTCGCACGATGCGAAAGTTCGGCATATTTAGAAAAAGTTGAATGGTCGGCGAGTATTCCGTTAAAACAATACGGAGTATGGGAGAATTACGCTGAATGGCCGATTGTGGTGTTTCAATGAACGCTTAGCCGGGAGATAGTCATGCTTAAATTCAAAATAGTCGGGAATTCACTTGCTACGGCAATATTAATGCTGGGTACCTGCGCGATTGCGGAAACGGAGCCGGTTGAGCAGAAGGACTGGCCGGCTTATTTTCCTGATATTTCCGAGCATCTCTCGGTGTATGAGCCGGAATTTTGCGAGGTTGATACTTCTTACGTAACGCCGCATACGCCCTGGGCAAGGCCGTATTACGGCGGGAAGATCAGTGCGCTGGTTGTTGCTCCGCGTGTGGCACATCGGGATACTGTGGAATTGGCGCAAAGGCTGGAAATAGAATTCGACACGATCAGCGCGTTCTCACGGTTAAAGCTAGGAGGGGCTGAAGCGGGCAGGTATGATATGCCGGTCGGTTGCGCGGAGGCGGAGCAGCGGTTAAAATTGGATGAACTTCTGCGAAAGGAACATGATGTTGTGATCATCGGCAAAATGAGTGCCAATGCTGTTCCTGGTGACTTGCAGGAGCGCATTCGTGAAAAAGTAACGGCAGGTGCTGGGTTGGTATTCAGTTATTTTGGTGGCGATGAGGCGGCCTTTGTTCCGGTCTGGGCACGGGAGGCGCAGTCCTGTCCGGCCGGAGAGGCCGAGCAACTTTGTTCTGGAGTGCCGTTCGGGCTTATTGACGCATGGCGGGAATATAAGACGCCGGAAGAGGCTGTGGAAAAAATATTAACCTTGAAGACGTTGGGCAAGGGAAGAATTGCAATAATCAGGGTCGGAGGAGGGAATGCTTCCTGCGGTTATCTGGTGCCGGCGCCGGTCGGGTTTAAAGAAGAAATAAAATTGTGGCAGGTTGATTATTATATGTCTTTGGCGGCGCGGGCTGTGGCTTGGGCCGCGGGAAAAGCACCTTTGGGCAGGGTGGAATGTAAAGCTGTCGGGCAGGACATAACGACCGAAATTACCGGGCTGAGTGGCGGATGGGATGAATTGGAGTTTAAAGTGCGTGACAAGTGGGGCGCCGAGGCGTACCGGAAATGCGGTCTGGAGACAACAGCAAGATTGCCAGAATTGGCGCATGGGGAATACGGCCTAGATGTTATAGTGAGAAAAAGAGGGAAAACTTTAAATTGGAGCTCAAGGGCTTTTAAGGTGGAAACGGCCAATTGGATAAAAAGCTTGGAAGCAAGTCCAAAAAGCGTAAAACCAAACGAAGACTTTACGGTTAAAGTGACATTGAACGCGGCCATGCGAGAGGAAGGCGACATGGGTGTGCAAGCGGAGGATATGAACGGAAGATTGCTTGCGGTCCAGAAAGGAGAAGTGTCGCTTGGCCAGAACGAGATTATACTGAAAGGAAAAATTAATAATCCCCTGAGTAATCTGGTCCGGATTCGGACGAATTTGCGTATAGGGAAGAAAGTTGTCAGCAAGGAAGAAGCATGGATGCCGGTGAATCTGCCTTATCCTGCGGAGGATTTCGGGTTTGTCTGTTGGGATTTGGCGTCGCCTGAATATAACTGGTATTACGTACGGGATGAGTTGCGAAAACAAGGGGTGGATAGTTCGTATGGACCTTACGGCGCCGGGTATCAGCAGGCGTGGTTGCTGGCAACGGCGGGATTTCATCTGATTCCCTATATGACGCGCTACGCGATTTCACAGGTCACGCCCGGGCCGCGTTTCGAGCGCATGCCGTGTTTGAGCGATCCGGAATACATCAGGCAGGAACAGGATAAAATCCGAAAATCTGTGGAGGAGATAAACGTATTTGGGGCGTCCGGCTATTCATTGGGGGATGAGAACGATCTGTCGCTGAATGATCACGAAGTGTGCTTTTCGCCAAGTTGTCGGACTGCCTTCCGTGAATATGTGAAGAAAATTTATGGAGGAAATCTGGGGGCGGTGAATTCTGAATGGGGGATTACAAATGCGTCTTGGGACGCGATGGAACCCATGCCGTTATGGGAAGCGCGGGCGAAAAAACGACCGGCGTGTTGGGTGGATTTTCGTTTTTCAATGGAAGAAGTGTTTCTAAAAATCCATCAGATTGGTTCGGAAACGGTAAAGAGCGTGGATAAAGATGCGCTGGTTGGATTCGACGGCGGGTTTGATAACACCAGTTTTACCGGGTATGACTGGTGGAAGTTATCGCGTATTTTGGACGTCTGGGGGATATATCCTGATCATTTGCAAGCGGAAATTTTGCGTTCATTCCATCGTCCGACTGCCCGGACCGGACGCTGGTACGGCGGCTACTATAACATCACACGTTTTGTTGAATATGCGCATTGGGAGCCGTGGTATGGCTTGTTTCATGAGATGAACAACGTCTGGTGGTTTAATATCATTGGAACAGATGGCGGCGGGCCGCAGGCTGAAGACACGGTGAATCCGACATCATTCAGGCCGTTTCCGATATTGGCGGCGACGGCGGAAGAGACTCGCGAGATCAAATCCGGGATAGGGAAATTACTGCTTGGCTGCCGGCGGTCTGCGGATGGGATTGCGATCTTGTATTCGCAGGCGAGTCTGCATGCCGCGACATTTTACAACATGAACCATAAGCCGCCGGCCAGTCAGCTGGACTTTATCAAGATATTGGAAGATTTGGGATATGGGTACCGGTTTGTGTCGTACGAGCAGGTGAAAGAAGGAATTTTAGACAGGGAGAAATACCGGCTGTTGATATTGCCTTGCGCGGTGGCGCTTTCGAAAGGTGAGCGGGAACAGATCAAAGCGTTTATGGACAAAGGTGGGCGGGCAATGGCGGATGATATGCCTGGGATATACGATGAACACGGTAAAGAAATCCAGGACGATGCTTGGCGCAGTTTTGTCTGCGCAAAAGTCAATGTTATTGGCCCAGTCATCCGCAATTATCGGCGCGAAGCGCATTATGGCGCCGCAATGCGGCAATATATGGGGGCTGCTTTGAGCGGTATGGGGATTGAACCGGAGATCAGGCTTAAGACGGGAAACGATGAGATTTATGAAGGGGAGTTGGCGGTGTTTAAAGACGGAGGCGTGATGTATTTGGGATTGCTCCCTGACCATACGCCGGCCAGGAAGATTCAGAAGGCTGAAATAGTGTTGCCAAAGGCTGGGCACATATATGACCTGCGGCAGGGGAAATATCTTGGCAACACGGCTGTGATCAAGACGTCGCTCAAGGCCGGGCAGGCGGGATTGTGGGCGGTGTTGCCAGAGAAGTCCGGTCAGATAAAGCTCGAAGGGGTCAATGAAGCTAAAGCGGGCGAAAAGGTCAGGTTCAGGGTTTGTATCGATGACAATTATCGGCATGTGGCGCGTGTGGCTGTGGTTGATTCAAAAGGCGTGGCGCGCGGTGAACATGGACGCAACATTGCGTGCGAAAAGGGAAACGTGGAATATGTTCTGCCCCTGGCCTTGAACGACAGCCTGGGCGAATGGACGATTTCAGCGTGGGACATTTTGGGCGGCTCTTCGGTTCGGCACAAGTTGATTGTTTATTAATAATGCTGTTTATTAATACTGCTTGGCAGAGTAACTGTCGCATGATAAAGTTTCTGCGATAAGAAAGGTTTGCGTAGGTTTTGTGGCGGATTTGGAAGGGAATAATATGAAAAATTTTGGCATTATATTGTCTTCGGCAACAATGATGTTAATTTTTATTAGTACTGTGGTGGCGACAGATCGATATGTATCCCTTTCTGGCACTCATGTCAGTCCGTTTACAAATTGGGTGACCGCTTCGACAAACATTCAGTCTGCTGTAACCGTTGCGCTATCCAATGCCAACGATGTGGTCTGGGTGACTAACGGCGTATATTATCTTGCTGGCGAAGTAACCATTACAAATTACGTGACATTGAAAAGCGTCAATGGGCCGGCCGTGACAATCGTTGACGGAAATTATCCTGCTTATACAAATAGATGTTTCCGCATATATACAAACGTTACGCTTTCGGGTTTTACCATTAGAAATGGAAGAACAAACGTCAACAGTGGCGGTGTCCGCTCGTACGGAAGTATAATAACTAATTGCATTATCTGCGGAAACATTGCCAATAATGGTGGTGGAGTTTATCTAACCAGCGGAGCATTATATAATTCTATCATTACAAACAATCAAAGTCTGGTTTATGCCGGCGGTGTCTGTGTTGATGGCGGCGGATTGGTCGAATCGTGTGTTATTCAGGGGAACTTGGCGACAAATTCTGGTATGTATGGTGGCGGTATTCTGTTGGATGCATACAGCATGATGCGCAATTGTCTGATTGCAAGCAATCAGGCGAGTTGTGCGGGCGGGGTATATATAAAAAATGGAAGCGCCATTCATAATTGTACTATTGTTGGTAACAGGGCCGGTAGTTATGGTGGACTTTATACGGAGCTGTTTTCGATTATTGTCAACACGGTTATTTATACAAATAACGCGATAGGTACGTCTTATAATTGGAGAGATGACGGCGGCGCCTGTTTCACTAATTGTTGCACCATGCCGGCATTGACCAATGGGGCCGGCAATATTACGAACTATCCGGCATTTGTGGACATGCCATCTGGAAATTATCGATTAATGTCAGGTTCTTCCTGCATAAATGCCGGCATGAATGAGAGTTGGATGTCCGGCGCAGTTGATCTGGATGGGTATTCCAGAATAGACCGCTTTTCCGGCATTGTGGACATGGGGTGCTATGAATATCTCCCGCAGGGAACCATGTATTCCGTGCCATGATCAAGCACAGCCCTGTAGAAGGCAAAAGGGAGTTTGATGGCGGTTATAAGTTATGCATAATACAACTCTGGCAATTGTTGTGTTTGGTATTTTTCTGGGGATAATGTGTCTTCCAGATAAAGGGGAGGAAATAGGCGGAATGAAAGGTGAAGTTTCAAAAAGCAGCGGGGCGGCCTGGGTGCGCGTGGATTACAAGGGCTGGACGAATGCTTATCGTTTCCAGACGACCGGCATGGTGATTACGGTCGTCGGCGACGTTGGGGCGCGGATCATGGAATATGGCCCGGCCGGTAAAAATATTTTCTGGCAGGATCCGGCCTTTTTTGGAGCAACCTTGCGGCAAAAAGGAGTATATTTTCATCCGGGGGGCAGTCAGTTTGACGTTTTGGACGAAAAGGGGAATGGCGTCTGCGCAAAGGATCCCGAGCTTTGGATCGGTGAATACAAAATGGAAGTTAAAGTTCCCGCTCGTTTGACCGCCGTCAGTCCAGTGGGTACCAATACGGCGCTTCAAATGACGCGCGATATAGAGGTCGAGCCGTTGACCGGTGATATCAACGTCAAGCAAACGGTTTACAACAGATCGAATAAAAAAATAAAAATCAGTATTTGGGACCGGACCTGGACGGCCGGGCCGTGCCTGCTGGCCGTGCCGGTTGAAACCGGTCCGGATTTTCCTGAAGGCTGGTGTTTTCTGCTGGAGAAGGGCGGGGTATGTTCCGGAGAACCGGCATCCGCCAGGCCGTCCGCTGCCGGACAGTTTCAATATGAGGATGGAACTCTGGTAATAGACCCTGCAGGAAAATCATGTCAAATAATCATGAAAAGCGCCAGGGGATGGTTTGCCTATGCCCAGGAAGACATCCTCTATTTAAAAAATTATGCAATAGGAAACGGACAATACCCCTTGGTTGATTGCCCTGCCAGTGTTTGGCTGAGCGAGCAGGGGTGGAAAAAAGTCGGCCTCATGGCAGAGATGGAACCGATGAGCCCCATATACGGTCTCGCGCCAGGGGAAAGCTGCTGTTTCCAGGAAAAGTGGCAGCTTATCAAATTAAAGTCCCCTGTACGGAATAGGGAACAGTTGCGAAATGCGTTAAAATTCCATTCGCCGTAATCGTTGCCTATTTAAGCTGATGTTTTGCAACGCCAAAATGACTGCGCTGGCGTCATTTTGGCGGGATTATTGGCGGCGGAGGCTGTGCATTGCCTGAAAATCTCTATTCTGAGAACGTGGCCTGCGGCTCCAGGTCCCGGCAGAAGGAGACGAAAACTTTGCCGCGCCTTGCGATCGGCTGGTCGATCGCTTTCGACTTGAGAGCTGCGCCGTTGGAATTTTTAAAGATCACCTTGTAGCTTTTCAACGTGTCAGGGCAGGGGAGTCTGGCTATTTCCAGCCAGAGCGGCAAGGTCTCCCAGCAGCGCGTATCAGGCTGTTCAAGCGAGAAAAGGATAAGCCAGGTCGCCATTCCCAGGGCCTCGTTCTGATGCGCCACGGATTCGGCGATGACTTCCTTCACCACAATGCGCGTCGCCGTTTTGGCGGCCTGCAGTACCGCCAGTCTTTTTTTGCTGTCGCTCATGAGTTCGGCGGTGTTGGCAAAAGGGTAGCTGCGGCCAAGATATTTACCTTCGCAATAAATTTCGGCATAGGGCGCCATGTCGAATTCATAACCGGATAAACCCCATTTGGACGTTCTGCCTATGCCGATAAAGCAGACCAGTTCGCATGTTCCCTGTGGTATGTCAGTTGTGAGGTGGCCGTCGCGCTCCGCCTCTTCGCCAGAGCGCTTCGCGGGGCAGGCCGTCGCGACGGAACTGACTGGGGAAATACCCGTCCGCGGCTCGTGCTTCGTAGCGGAGGCAGCCTCCGCTGACTTCGCAGAGTAGCAAGCGGCTGGGCCACCGTCAATTTGACTGGTTATATTTGACGATGTGGTTTCGATTCGTCCGGTATCCGGATCGATGGTTAAATTAGATTTTAAATTATTCAGGCTTTTTCCAACTGCCTTGTATTGGATGGCGGCATTGCCGCGGTCATTTATCATTTCCAGGCTGAAGCCGGCCAGGTAGCGGCTGTAAGGGATATCGGGAAATCCATCAAGATTATCAAGGTGGGATATGATATTGCGGCCGCAAATGGCCGCATAATCCCAGTTGCCCCTGGCAAAATAGCTTTTGGCCAGATAGGTATAAATCAGGGTGCGCTCAAATGGCATGCCGCGAAAAGTGAGCACATTGTCGTTGATGAGGAAACTGGCGGTTTGTTTTGAAAAGCTGTATTTGGGCAATTGTTCGTTTATTTCGGTCGCGTGCCGCCAGTCCTTTTCGCTTTCATCGTAGAGCCGGAGGTTCTGGCGGATCATGCCGCGCTCGCACAAATAGAGAATTTCGTCCTTGTCTCCGGCGGGAATGTCCTTCAGGTTTTCATTGGCCTGGGGAATCCGGCCGGTGTAAAAATTTGCGCGGGCCGTTTCGATTGAGGTGCTCGAACAGCCGGCAGTTAAGGATGCGGCCAGTAAGGCAGGCAGAAAAAATGAAAATTGGTATCTCACCCGCTCGGGAACCTCGCTAGAGCGCACAGAGGATACAGAGAGAATGCGACCGGTAAATTTTTGTGCTTACACAAACCTTTACCGGCCACACTTTCCGCTCCGCGTTCTTTTCTGTGCTCTCTCTGTGAACTCTGTGAGAGACATTCTTTGTTTTCCTCTCCCGCTGCTACCATCCGATCAGGGGCTCTCTCTTTTCGCGGGCGAATTCTTTCTGGGTTGACCAGGCCACGATGCCGGTCTCGAGATCGGTGATATCTATGGTAAGCTGGTAATACATGAGTTCGGTTTTGGAAACCCGGACCTGGGCGCCGGTTGTTTTGCGCATTTCCACCAGGGCGCCGGTCAGCATGTAGCGGGCGCCGAGTTGTTTGCCGATGGTTGTGCGCGTTTCATCAGTGGCGGACTGGGCCTGGAATCCCTGTTCCTTCATAAATTCCTCGCGCCGGCTTTCGTTGACGAATTGAATTTTACCGGTCTTCAACAGCGATGTCCTGATGCGGTCGGTCAGCGCCTGGGTGTCCACAAAGGTTTCCGTCCGGGGCTGGACGCCGTAAATGATCATAATGGGCGCGGCCTGCTGGTTGGTTACCAGCGAACAGTTGGCGATCTCGGTTGAAATCTCGTCGCTCAACCGCCTCAAGTCCTGCGGCCCGTAGCGGGCGTCGAGTTCCGGCATATTGCCGACGTCCGTGTCCGTGACCTTTTCCCTGAACATGGCGCAGCCGGTCAGGATCAGGAGTGAAACGAGGACAATGAACGGGCGGCGGACTAATTTGGAAAATGGCTTCATTTGGCGCTCCTTCAAGCGGGTTGTTTGTGAAGGAATAATATTTTTCCTGTTTGCCGGTGTCAATATAGTTTCCAAAGCGGGCTTAATGCCCGCAACCCAAAATTAATGAAAGAACAACCACGGAGGCACCGAGGGCACGGAGGGAAAACAAGAGGAGGGTTTGTCAAATTTGAGATTAGCG
>Ga0074199_1001255_pt1 | contig 24206 bp, 14 predicted proteins | sample EPASupsiteSAE347_FD_64528 | JGI IMG/M metagenome (GOLD analysis project Ga0074199, IMG submission 64528) | Bioremediated contaminated groundwater from EPA Superfund site, New Mexico - Sample SAE3-47 | ecosystem: Environmental > Aquatic > Deep subsurface > Groundwater > Contaminated ... | reverse complement strand
ATTATACCGTTCCACCCTACGACATAGCAGGCTCCTCCCTGGCCTCCAGGACATTTATTTCCATAAAAATAACACCCGTAGACTTTTGGCGCCGCCGCGCCATTGCCATTGCCTATCGCCACCCCTCCGCCCACTGATGACGCATAATTATTGCTAAAAATACAATTGGTTATCGTGGCGTTTTGAATGTTTCCGATATAAATATCAACTCCGCCGCCGCGATGTGTTCCGGACGTGCCATTGCTGTTTCCGACAAACAGGCAATTTAAAACTGAAAGCGTGTTCGTGCTATAAATTCCGCCGCGCTGAAAATTGCTCACCGTGAATCCATCAACCACTGAACCGTCAAAGTTAAATTCAGCGCATCTATACGCCCCTGGCCCGGCCAGAATTGTCAAATCCCGTCCGTTGACGCTTTGAATGGTCAGAGCATTGGTTGCCGATATCGCATTGGTCAGGTTATACGTGCCGTTCGTCACCCATACCACTCTTGAAGCAGGATTGGTCATGGCGGTATTCACCACGTCAATGATGTTTGTGCCGGCCGTGGCCCAGTTGGTGTAGGGGTCAGCCGCCCCGATCCAGCCGGGCGTTCCGTTCGTTACCACGTAATGCGTGGCCGCCAGGCAATCTGCCGCCACAGCCAAAACGATAATTACCATATAAGGTATTTTTTTCATATCACCTTTCCTCATTCAGCGTCATGATTTCCAGTCTTATCGTCTGATTTTTTGATGGTCACTTATCTACTTCTTCCCGAGGCGCTTCGCGCTCGGCAAGACTACGAAGGACAATTTTTTCAAATCAACATTATCCACCGCTGGCGGATATGCTCGCTTGGGCGAAGCCTCGGTCTGAACATGATTTTCAAATTGCCTTAGATGTTATTCCCTCCGCCCGATGTGTCAATCTCATTTTTCACCGTAACGGACTCTCGGATTTCCATTCGTTCACCGGATGTGCACTACAACCACATCCTGCTCAGGAATGGTTGCCGTCATCTCGGCAGGACTGTCGGTTTTGAAGTCCGTGCCGAAAACCGTGGCCGTTTGGCCGGACTTCACGTCCTTGTTCCGCAGTGTGACCGTGAGCGGTTTCTCGCCTTCATTAAAAAGCAACACCAGGCGCTCGCCACCACGCTTCAACACGAGGACATCCGGGTAATTCAGCTTGTCGCAAGCGGCGAGCGCGTCGTCGCGCTCGCCCTCGTGGAACAGGTCCTCATATGCGGCCAGAATCCTGGTCGCCTCGCCGATCCAATACAACATGCCGCCCGAGCGTTCAATGGAAGTGCATAAATCCACGCCCAGTCCAAACGCCGCGACAACGCGCAGTATCCCCCGCTTCTGCAGTTTTGGATCCTCATAGTTCACTTTGTTATCCTTCAGGCTTGCCGGCGATTTGAAGAAGCCATCAAAAAAGCCGTAACCCTGCGACGCAAACGTCTGCCCCATGACTTGTGAGCGGCTCAGGCCGATCTTGTCGCGGCACATTGCCATGAAACTGTCCATGTTCTTCTGCGTATCGGCGGTCCCCACGGCCGCGCCGGGAATACCCGGGAAGGCCAAGTCAATGTTGCCTTTCAACGCGGCCCATAGTTTTGCGTTTCCCGCCTGCGCATAAAACAGGTAAGACTTGCCGAGTTCATTCGCCGCCTGCCGGGCGACGGCGGCCACTTTACCGTCAAGTCCGGAACGGAAAGTCTGCCATTGCGACCTGTAGTTCTTAAAAATCGCCGCGTCGGAAAGGTCCGTCTCCGCCGGCAGGTTGGCCCACGTGCGGAACTCGGCCTTGCAACGATCACAGAAACACCAGCTCTCCTTGCCGGTGCGCAGTCGGACGTCGGGCAAAAACCATACCACCTCCTCCCAGTCAGTCCAGATGATGGATGCCCCGGGAAGATGACTCGCCATGCCCTCATAGACTTTTTTCACCTCTGCCAAAAAGTCCCCGCGCCCTTCGCCGGTAACATAGGATGGGCAGTATTGATCGCGGTTTGACCAGGATCCGTTATCATTAAAATAACGCACGCGCGCTGCCGGATGATCATTGAGCCAGCGATAACCGGGACTGGACGGATAGTCCTTCATGCCGTAAAAGGGATAATTGGACCAAATAATGATGCGCCCGCCCGCTTTCAAAACTTTAGCGGCCGTCCTTGGCTTTGGCGCAATCCAGGTATTGAATCCGGCCTGGAAAGACTGGCGCATGTGCTGTTCGTAATGCTCCGATGAAAGCCCGCTGCTCCATGGATAGTCTGAGCAATACTGGGAAATCATGATTTTTTTGCAGAAACGGCCGTTGATCGGCGGCAGAACACGCACAGGGATTTTCTGTTCAAGCTCGGTAAAATTCCCCTTGGCAACCCGCCGGTAGAACCATGCCGTGGAATGTTCCCTTCCAAACCATTTTTTAAGAAACCGGGAACACCATGCCGCGAAACGTCCCGTGCCGGACCGTTTTTCAAGGAACAGGGGCAGAAGCTGGCCGGTGATCCGGTCCGGTCCAACGTTTGTCTTTGACTCGGCAATCCGGTAGCGGGTGTACGGCTCTCCGCCATGTTCCGTTCTCTCCGTGGCAACCCCCGCTGGCCGGACATTGATTATCTTAACTCCTCTATTTTCCTGCATGATATCCAGCAGGCGGAATTCCGTTGGGACATCCAGGATAAACTCATAATTATCCAGCGCGAACGGAAAGGGCGAATAGAGCAACAATGACATATTTTCCATGGCGCCTTCGGAAATGCCCCATTCCCTGATAAGCGGGTTAATACAGCGGTCAGGGCCGTCATGTCCTTTGTTCCAAAGCACCACCTGGCGGAGAAAAACCCGTTGCGCTCCGTTGGTTGCCCACATGAAACTTTGCGCGTCGGATAAGACCATCGGCCATCCGTTGTCATCAAACGAGTTGCCTGTCCAGGCCGGATTCTCCTGCGTTGAAACACGCCAACGCGTGTCGGTCAGCGGATCGCCGGCAATGCGCGCCTTCACCCCCGGGTTCGGACCATGTGCCTGGGCGTCAATGCCAATAACGGTCAGCCCCTCTTGAATCCGCGCCGATAATGGTTTGCCAGGATTTTGCGTCACGTTTTCACCGTTTACGACCAGCTTGACCGAGGCATCCCTCGCCTCCAATTCCAGGCGAATGACGGTTGAAACCCGCGGCGCGGCGACCGTATCGGCCGTGTCGGCGCCGTCATCCTCAACAAGCTCAATGCCGTCATACCAGGCAACGGCGGCGCTGTTGGCGTTTTCGAGCATGAGTATTGATTCCAACATGTTCGTACTGGTCTGGAAACGCAGTTCATAATGGCCCCAAGCATTGGGCGCATCGCTCCTTCCGGCTATATCACCGCAACGGTGATAAGGATAAGTCCAATCATCATCCTTACTATCGCGCTCAAGCACATCAACACTGATGACGCCGGAAAACCTAGTGCGCTTGATGTCACAACGCAGAATGTACTTCGTGGCCGGCTTGAGCTTCAGGCGCTGATTGGCGCTGACCGAGTTTGTGGCGCCGTCAAGCCGGATTGATTTGTTCCCGATTGTTACCGTAGCCGGATCAATCGCAGTGTGGTCGGGCCTCCTCAGTCCCCATCCATTCAAACCATCCTCAAAACTGCCGTTGACAACGAAGTTCCCCGGCGCCGCTGATTTCTCCGCCATAGATTTCTGAAATTCTTCGCCCATCTGCCGTTCTGCGGCGGCCGCATCACCGGCCGCGGGCGCGCCGCGGAAGGTCAGGGCGGCAAAATTCGCGGTATCGCCAAAACCTTCCCCTTCCTTGACCGGCGCCCATGAGGAATACCGCTCGTTCGCCGGACCGCAGGTCACATTGCGGGCCACGTTAAACCGCCACGTATCATCCTCAGCCGGGGTCTTCTCCAGAATTTTGAATGGGATGCGCATCTCCAAGGTCCATTCGTCGCCCACAATCCGCGCTTTCGCGGACCAATTCCAGACCTTGTCGGCTTCCTGTCCTTTCCTTCCGTTCCAGCGCATCCCGGCCGTGTTGGCAATGAACTGGAAGTAGTCAGCGCCGCCCATGGGCGAGAGGAAGACCTCAACGCTGTCGTCATCCCACAAGGGATCGCCGTCTGCGGTCAGCGCCATAATGAGATGGCTGAACGGCTCATGGCAGCGCGCCGCCAGGTAGATCGCATTCTTCGTCCAACCGATCCGGAAAGATGTCGGTTTTTTGACGGCAAATCCCTTATTATTGAACAGATAGAAGCCCGTCGCCACGGGCAGGTTCTTCCATACCGCTTCATCCGTTTTCCCGTCAATCACCGGCGGTTCGGCCATGAAATAGCAGGGATACGCACGGGGCGTCTGGGTGGCGGACGGACACCGTATCGCAAACAATATCCCAATAATAATTATCGTGAACCGTCTCATTGACCCCGACCTATTTTTTATCATCGTGTTCATTTTGCTTCCCCTTTGTTGTTTGTTTCATCTCCAAGAAACCTGATGCCGCTTGCGTGAGGACCTATCTCCACGTCCGGCGAGTTCCGGGAAAGCAACTCTCCAAACCGGGTCACATTCTCAAAGGTGACTGCTTGTCGCGTGAACATTTTATGTTTTCCTTTCGGTTATTCCTGCCCCATGACAGGGTTTTCTGCTTTGTTGCGCCAGCGCGCTCCCACGTTCGCTATTCCAGGCTATCTTTCCCAACTTATCTTAACAATTCAATTAACCCGGATTTTACGAGATTAAAACTGCAAAGCCCATTTGATCGGTTCCGGACTACTGACGTTGAATGTCAACCGGAGCACATTCGCGTCGAGCTTCTTCACTTCCACCGGTATATTCGCCGTTATCTTTTCATATTTGAACTTGGGCGGAACATAAACCCAGACGGCATAATTTTGCATGGGATAGCCATTGGAAACACCCCGCAGAATCTTTCGATCCTTATCCCAACTGACGTCTTCCAAGTCCACGCCTCCTTGCGTGATATGCCGGCTGCTGGATATGACCTGTGGATTACCGGTGTCCTGATGCACGGCCAGCACACGACAGCCATACGGCGGCACATTCAGCGTGGGTTGTTCCGAATATTTGCCCAGAAACTTTTCTTCCCAGAAGTCAAAGAGCAGATAGCCGTTCTTCCAATCCCATTTCAAATCTGAAAGGTCCAACGCCACATCCTGAGAATTTTTGTCGTCAAGGTTGAATGCGCCGACCAGATACCACTCATTCCATGACCTGCAAATTTTACGAATGTAAATGTTGGGCAATCTTCTGACTTGGTCCGGACTTCCATCACGCGCCCACAATCCCATGGGACGGAATAGTTCGCCTTTCTGTAATTGCACATCGCAGGCGGGGAGCGCCTTGCGCAATATCGCCAGTCGTTCTTCATCCAAAGGCGGGATGATATATTTTATCTTGTTTTCCGGGTCGCCGGCAAGTTTGTCTTCGATAGAAAATTCCTGACCGGAAAGTCCGACCAGGGAAGCCCGGGATCGGGCTTGGTCAATTCCCAAAGGCTCGCCAACCTTTAATCCGTCAAGATAATTTTTCCACAGGCGGTTGTGCATCCACCACCGGCCTGCCAGCGCCGGCATAATTGAATTTATTACCCCAATTTTATAGCAGGTTGAATACGTGCCTATTGATACCGGAACCGGAGGTTTTCGCTCGAATCCCACCCAGTTCGAGTAAGATCCTGAAGGGGTATCAGGCCCCATCCGCATGCTGTTGACCAGTCCCACCGACAATCCCATCGGACCTCCGCTAAAACCCGTAAAAATAAAATCAACACCTTGCTCCTTTGCTTTCTGACGGACATTCTCAGTCCAAGTCATATATCTATTGCGATATAATTCGGCATGCGAAATCGCTGAATCCCTTGCCGAGTTCGTGCTCTGGCCAAGTAACCTACACATAAAATCGTTATATATGTGGTTGTAGCCCAAAGTTACAAGTTCACCCGACAGGGGTGGGTATTTTATGTTCGGAGACAGGCTAAAATAAATAAGTGGATATCCAAGTGTTTTTAGTTTTCTGATAGCATCCTTTTCAGAACCTGGATTTTGCACACATTCGCCACGACCACATTCGTTAAAGCCCCACGGTTTAAGTAATTTCGTACAAGCCTCGAAGTTTGCATAAACAGCGTTTTTTTTAATTCCTCCAGATTCAGAGACTAAACAACTCCACGATTGCCAATCTATTGGGGTAATATTGGGTATTTTCATGGCCTGTCGCCGGCCGGTTACATCGCCAAACTCTTCAAGACCGCTCAATACATCAGGGGTAAAGTTGATCATTAATTCGTCGGATAACAGCTCCTGTCCGGCTGACAAAATAATGCCGGTTCCGGGTAAACTCATATTGTGTGAGCAATTCTGCGCCGCCAGTTTTTCGTGGTTATAATCCATATAACTGCTTTGTGCGGTAATTTGAACAAGTTCCCCTGGGGATTTATGGTTTTTGTCGTATCTAATATTCACCCAGTTAAACGCCCGCTCGTTTCTACTGAATCCCACCACCGCGCTTTCACCGTTCTCCGGATTGTGCAGGGCCATGACAAATGGGCTCCAATTACATTCTTTTGTTCCGGTTACAGTTTCCCCAAAAGGATAAATCCCATAGCTATCGCACATAGCCCAACCTTGCGTCATATATTTTGCCTTAACCGGATTGTCCCCGATAAAAAGTCCGCCGGTTTCCGCAAAACGCAATAAATGAAGCTCCCGCAGAAGCTGCGGCTGGCCGGAAATGTTTTTGAATTTAAGACGCGCGAAAATCCAATCCTTGTTTTCATACAAGCGCAAGGAAAGCGCGGCGTCCATCCACTTTGCCTTATCCGTCAGGATTACTTTCAGTTCCTTCCCTTTCCCGACTTCATCCTCGAAAGCAGACGTCTCCGTCCGGGTCGAATATTCACCGCCGGATAAAGCTCTCTGCTTGTCTGCCGTGTCAATGAACGCATCTCCGTTCACAATCACCGGCTTGCCTTTGTTGAAGGCATTCCAGACTCTTGTTGTGGAATCGTAACGTATTGTCCAATCACCACATGAAATAGATGATATGAATGCCTCCTCTTGCGCCTGACAGGCTAATGCGCCCGCCATCAGGCAAATTAATAATATTACCATCTTATTTCCGACAGTTCCGTTTATTTTCATCTTACCTTGCCTTTCGTATCTATTTGCCCGCTGGATTCCCGGATCAGGTCGGGAATGACTGCAAAAGCCCCGCCCCTTCATGGCTGGGAACGTATGAAACAATCAAAATTATCGCGCCAACCCAGGCTTCGCGGAAGGCTCCGCCGAGGCGAGCGGGGTGGCGCTCCTACAAAAAATAATGAAAAACGTAGGAGCCTCGCCCCGCCGAGGCGATTTCCGCCAATTTTTTTACACGTTCTGAAACGTTACAATTTAATCCAAAATGGACTTGACGATATCGAACTCGTCAACTTCGCACCTTCGCCAGCCGGCGTTTTTAAAATCTGCCGGACCACCGCGCAGTTTTCTGAGATAAGCAGCCATTAGCCCAAGCGGGTTGGAATACTTATTTTCAAAGCTTTTGCCCCACATGGCGCCGGCCGCCACCGCCACGCTGTTAAAACGAGTCGGAAGGGTATTCCACGTGGTCAACAGCATCCCCAAGGCGTTTTTGGCAATTGCCATGTCCGCCAGCGCAATGATGTTGCGGTCGTCAAACCACGGCGCGGTAATCACCTCAAACCCCTTTTGAATGAACCAATCCACGGTTGCGGTTTTTGTTATATCGGTAACACCGTATTGCCAGTCGTTGATGATAAAGTCCCGGGAGAGCAGATCAATCGCCGCATGTGTTCTCTGGTCCTGGCGGCTGGTGGCGATATAACCTTCCCACTTGCCGATCTCAAGCAAGGCGTCGCCCCATATAAACGGGCGAATGTTGCGGGATTTCAGATCATCGTTGACTGAATTCAAATAGTCCGCCAGAAGCCGCGGAGAATCGTATTTTTTGCATTCGGGACACGTGGCGTGCGAAGAGGCTTCGTCACAGCCGAGATGAAAATAATCGGTTTTACCGAAAAGATCCGTCAGTTCCGCCCGGATATTTTTTAGCAGGGCAAACGTGGCGGGATTGGTCAGGCACCATGTCCAGCCATCGGGCTCGAAGAGCGGTTCCAAGGCCGGATTTTGATCAAGCACCACATGCCGTCCGCATGTGCTACGGCATCCGGCGGCATGCCCCCAATGATTGAACATCGGCACGGGCTGGATGCCCATTTGGCGCGCGGTCCGCAGTAATTGCCTGACTTGCTTTTTACTGTAGGCCTGGGGCCAGGCCAGTTCCGGCAGAGTCTCATATTTAAGCATTCCCCAGAATTCAATGACAATATGGGAGAATTTAAGGAATGCCGCCAGCTTGATGATTTTTTCAACGAACTCCAGCGTCGTTTCCGGAAAAACACAGAGGTGAATTCCGCGAAACTTCAATGACGGCGCATCCTGCATGGACATCAACGGCAAATGCCAGAACTCGGCTTTCGGCGTGTTCCCGCATGTGAGCAACTGGAGCATGGAAAACCAACTGTATTTCAGGTCGGTTTCGGTCAGGCCGCAGGCCGCGGCGCCGCATTCATCAATCGCCAGCGCCGAACTGCTGTTTGTATCCAGTTTGACCGGGGCGGGAATTTTGCCGCCGGCCGCCAGCAGGAGGGAATTTTGCGGCAAATCCCCGCTGGTGGTAACATTTAATTTTACTTTTGATTGGGTAAAATTGTTCCAGGTGGATTTGAACAAGTCCACAGTATCGGAGCTGATTGAGTCCGAAATTATCAAGCGGACCTGTCCGGCGATTTTCAGGTAATTGCCGCGCCATCCGATTTTCTTCGGATAGGGGCATAAGATTCCAGCAGGGACAGTTTTTGTCATCAAATCCTCCCTTTTTTTATACGGCTACTTTCTCTGGCATTTTCGAGGAAATACTGCGATAACAGGCGTTCATGGCCTCAATCGTCTGGCGGTGCCATTTAAGGTTGATCATGGGTTGTTTGTCGTTTCTTATGCAGTCAACGAATTCATCCACCATTCCGATCCACTCGTCAAAATAGGTGTATTGAACGGTATAACGATCATTGGGGGCGCCGTTATGATACACGTTCGGCCCGAAACAGTCGCAGGCCAGCACGCCTTTTTCGCCGCTGATTATAAGGTTGACCTCCATGCGTTTCGGGAACACCTCCCAGCCCGGCCCCGGAACCTTGAGGCGTTCTTCCATGCGGGACCAGGATGGGTCAAGCAGGAATACTGTCCCATCCCGCATTTTACCATTGACCAACAGCATGTCCTCCACTTCCAGTTCGGGCCTGAGGTTTGGCGCAACTTCTGAAAAAACAAAGTCAAAGTCGGACCCGGTCAGCCAGCGGATAAGGTCAAAAATATGGGGATGATCGCATAACGCTCCGCCGCGGAAGCGGGAATCTCCTTTGCGCAGGGCAATTCTTTTGCCGTAACTGGCTTCCGGCACGCCCTGCCACGGAAACGCCCAAACAGGGGAAAGCGTTATGTTGGTGGCCTGGGCCGAAATAATTTTGCCGATTTCGCCTTCGGCAACCAGTTTTTTCAGGCGGTGCACGACCGGGTTGTAATGCATCTCCAACTCTATCTGGAAAACAATTCCGCTTTGTCCTGCCAAACCGATCATTTCGTCGTATTCCGCCATGTCAAAGGTTGGGATTTTCATGGAGAGGACGTGCAGGCCGCGCTTGGCGCAGTCCCGGACCTGGGCCAGGTGCCGGTTATTGGCGGAGGCAAGCACCACCGCTTCAATTTCCGGGTGCTTCGCAAACATCTCCCGTTCATCCAGGTAACACGGCACGCCATGTTTGCCGGATTCAAACACTTTTTTGACCTCTTTGTTTTCGGCGCAGGCCGCCACCCAGTCCAGTTTTGGATTGGTCTTGAGGGTTTGGTAATATTTTCTGGTGTGGCCGTGCGTGAGAGAGAGCATTGCTATTTTTAGTGGTTTCATTGTGCTATTCCTTCATTATATTATTGTTCTCAGGTAGGGCGGGACAGCCTGTCCCGCCGCGTTTTTGCCGTTCGGACGGACGGACTGGCAGTCCGTCCCTACCTTTTTGAAACTTCCAAAGCGGGCTATGCCCGCAACCCAAACAAAATAAACCTCACCACAGAGACACGGAGGCGCTGAGAGACTTCTCCGCACGTGTTCTCTTCCGACCAATCGTTGCGTGCATTTTGCGCAGGGTGTTGTGCCCTACACAAAATGCACGCAACACTCTGTGTGGAGATGGAAGGAGATCAAGGAGACGGATCACGCTCCGTGCCTCCGTGTAACTCCGTGGTGAATCCCCTCTTGTTTTTTATAGCGGTTCCTCATGGTAAAGGCACTATACGTTCGAAACTGGTTTCCCGGTTTTATCTGATTTCAGGGCCGCGGCGGTTATCCGCAGTAGTTTTTCACTCTGCTTGTTCCATATTTTGCCGGTTTTCGGTTCGGAGAGAACGGCAAAAGCGGCCCGGATAAGATTAACGGCCGCCGGCGCGAAACCGAACAGCTCGCTGTCGGTATCGGTAAAACGCTTTTCGCCGTTTTTGGTAAAGGCATAAATGGAAGACTGCGGCATCTGCGTGTCAACAACACGATCGGAGGCCACCCCGCGCCGGGAAATTATTTCGTGCCGGTCAATTTCTTCCGCGCCGGCCGGGAGCATCACGCTGCATTCAACACTGCAGCTCAATCCGTTCGCCAGCTTCACGATCACATTGGCCGCATTCTTTCCATTGAACACGGCAAACAGCGATTTGATGTTCGCGCCGCCGAGGTATTCGCAGAGATCAAATTTTTGGTAAAGCAATTGTTCCAGTGTTGCGGAATTTCTGGAGGCAATGGCGCAGAAACGCAACGTTGAAATGCCCTCCAAAGTGCCGTTCCCGGCAATGTTTTTCAGTTCCGTGAACCGCCGCTCAACGCGCCAGGGCAGGAGCATCCGGGTTTCACCGGCGCTCGTTTTCAGGAACGCCTCAACCGCCGCGCCGGAAACAGCCGGCGCAAAAACCGCCCGATTTTTGATTCCGTATTTATTGGCAAGCTTTTCCAAGGCTCCGTTCATTTCGGCAATAAGTTTTTTTGTCATAATTTTAAATCCTGTTTTGAAAATATCATATTAGCAAACCCACCCCTGCCCCTCCCGGGAGGGGATCAAGACCGGTTACCCTCCTTTGGAGGGGTGGCTGGACCTGTCCGCCATAGCCTTGGCGAAGGCGGAAAGCCGGGGTGGGCAAGATTTTAATTGTTTTGTGTGTCGTTAACATGGATATGTTTGTCTATTTACAAACTTTTTACGTGGGGACTGTATTTTTCCAGATAGGCGGCGTTGGCCTGGTCGCCGCCGGGTTCGTTGGCGCTGTGCCATACCGGCGGAACAATCCCCCGGGCAACGCAGATTTTCACAGCTTCTATTTCCAGCCGGTGGGCGATATAAAAATCCGTTATATTTGATATCGGCGCGATCGGCGTTTCAAAGCCGGGAACATTTATGACCGCGTCCCCGACCGGGTTGTAGTCGTCTATGCATACGTCGGCCAGGTCAAATAAATTTTTCTTTGACGGATGGCGGATAAAATGGTCCCTGGGCATTTCATTCTGCCAGTATGAACTGGAGACGGCGATGATTTTGACTCCGTTCTCCCTGGCTTCCAGCGCGGCGTCAATGGTCGCGGCGTTTATGCCGATATTATGAAATATTATGAGCAAATCGTCTTTTTTTAACCGGTAATATTTCATTATTGACCGGCCATAGTTGACACAGCGTTCCAGCTCCAGGTATTTCAAGGCCTGGTTGAAGACGGAGAGCCCCGTTTCCATGATCGGGTTGATATTGCTGAACCCGCCCGCCCGGAAGAACATTTCCCCCATCACCAGCGTCGTATGACCGCCGCCGCCGTAGACGTTTATCAACTTGTCCCGCTCAATGGCGTCCGCCATGAGTTCGCCGGCTTTTTTGATGTTGACGGATTGTTCTTTCTCAATCTTTTTCAAAAGCGCGGTGATTTTTTCCAGATAACCGAAATCGTTATTATTTTTTTGCATGATTTTTCATTCCTCCCAACAGTCTACCGTCTATCTGCCTGAGCTTTTTAATACTCTTTTGTAATTTGCTCCCAGCCGGTCCCATAATTTCAAGGCGTCGGGCGCGGCCAGCACGGTTCCGTATCCGCCGCGGTAGGTCCAGGCCGCCAGCCGGTCCACGCCAAGTTTTACATATAGATCCACGACTTCATCCATCTGCTTGAAATCCTCGGGTTGCTTGTAATAATTCATGATCCATCGCTCCGACTGTTTGTTGTATTTTTTTGCTATGGCCACGGTCCGCTCCGTAATATCCCTGAAAAAACTCACGGGCAGCTGCCAGCTGATGATCGTGGTGGAAAAAACGTCAAAATAGGGCGACGAGCCCACCATGTCCCAGTTGTCATACCCCCGGTATTCCTTGACATAATAAGTGTTGATGGTCGCGTGCACGCAGGCGGTTATTTCAAGTTTTTTGTTTATTTCCTTGATTTTGCGCGAGGTGTCTTCAAGGATGAATAATGCCTCTTTCCACCGGAACTGTTTCACGTCATCATTCATGACTTTCGGCATCTCATAGCCGTAATAATCATTGAATTTTTTCTGGCAGACGGAACAGCGGCAGGTCCAGTCCTCGCCGGCGCCGCCGGTGATGGAGGCGTATGATTTCGGGAACGCGTAGTGCGGTTCATCCCAGAAAAAGCCGTCGGCCTCCGTTTCTTTCGCAAGTTTCAAACAAATACCCTGGAAATAATCCCGGAAGGAAGGAGTGTTAAAACAGGCATAAGGCAGGATTTCGCCGGTCAGGGCTGAGACCTGGCGGTTATGAATATTATTTTGCAGGAACAGGCTTACCTGTTCGCCGCCGAAATATTTTCCGATACCCCATGGATCCAGAATCACTTTCAGCCCGATTTCATGGGCTTTTTTTATAACCGGATTGATTGACGGGAACCAGAAATCCATGTCAAATTCCGTGACGGCCAAAATTACCGCCGTGCAGCCATGATCCATCATTTCCTTAAAGTCCTTTTCCGCATGCTCCACGTAGTTCAGGCCGTAATAGCTTACCGCAGTCTGTTTTATTGGCATTGTGCCTCCATTTTTATTAGTTTTAATTAGGCGGCAAAGCCGCACCTTTACTCTGTTCCGACCGGTAGGGCGAACCCCGCGGAACGCGGGGCAAGCACTCAGGTTTACCACGCTTCCAGCGTGGGTGAGCCGCTCTCCCGCCTGCTATGTTATCCATGCTTTTCAATAAGTAAAACGCAATCCGGAAATCATATACCAGCCCATACATTGGTTTTCGCAATTGCCGGTTACATTCCGGAATTCCATAATGTTCCGTCCCGGTTTCAGCATGCCGGATGGAATATCAAAAGACCGCCATTCCCACGTATTCTTGAGGAATGGAACTTTCCCGTTATAAATTGATTTGCCGTTAACCAGTACTTCCATCAGCGCGGCTTCGGGCTTGTCGTTGTCCATGCCTTCCACTTCAATGCGCGTGGGCAGGCGGTCGGTGGCGGCCAGCGTCAGTCCGGCGCTGACGACCGCTTTTTCCGAACTGCCCCACTGGATGCATCGCACGTCGAACTTCGAAGGACATTTTTGGCAGTATACCAGCATATATACACCGCCAGACAGTCCTGGCCATGCTATATTCCAACCGTTCGCAATGGGATCCTGCCATGGCGGCATTATACTCGGAGGCGCATTTATAATCTTGATCTGTTTATCCGTTTTTCCCGCGGATAATACTTCAAATTTTACATTATTCCTAAAATTCGCCGCCCTGACAAACTTGATCTGCGTAATTTTCTTGCCGGGCCGCGGATTCGCGATCCGGTAGTGATACCATGTACCATCATCCGTTTTTTCCGGAACGGTGGTGTAAGCGACTTCGAATAGACGATTGTCGAAGTCATACAAGTCCGCATTGTCGTTAGGTATTCTTTCCCAATCAACATCCCTTCCGTTTATGTTAAGGCCGCAAATAACCGGTATTTTCTCGATTGCTCCATCCGCGTAAGTCAACTCGTAATGACCGAGCGTGAACTTGCTGTTATCAATACGATATACGCCAAGAGAAAAACACCTGTAACGCAGAATGTGATCGGTAGTGTGCCTGATATGGAGTTCGTCCGCTGCCATGCCTGGACCAAGCCGGCGGCAACGCTCCAATTCTTTAAAGGTCATCTTCCGCAATTCTTCAAAACGCCGGTCGTCATGATTCCGGTTCCAGAAAAACAGGGCGGTATACACGACGTCGAATAAGACGGTGTTACGCTGTAATATCTGGAAATCAGTGGCAGCCCAGTTGGAAATGATCGCGCCGCGAATATTGCCCGCGGATGCCCGGTTTTTCCATTCTATAAATGCCGGCCCGGAAAAATTGCCATAGATGACCTCAAAACCTCTTTCAGCATAACTTTGCTCCAGTTTGCGATCAATGCCATAGTACCAATGCAGTATCTGCAAGTCTTTGGGGATCATATCTATGGCCGGATACGTGGCGTCAAATTTGTCATTTTTGGCTCCTCCGCAGGGCGTACCGTCACGAAAATGCGCGTCAAGCAGTTTGTCGCCCCACATCATGGTTTGAACGCCTTTCTTTTTAAGATAACCATGAATCTTGTTGATATCATCGGCAAAAAGTTGAGGCGCCGGAATATTTTTACACCGGTCGCACAACTTAAAGCTATAATATTCGTCATGGCCGATATTGATTCTTTTTGGATTAAAAACCTCGATAATTTCATCAAGCACGTCGAAGACCAGCTCATAACTCGCGGGATTCATCGGGCAGTAAGCGTCCGGATACGGATCTTCCTTGCGTTCCGCCAGCTCCTTGTGCGCCAAGAGCAGCCAGCCGCAATGGCTCAGGGTCGGCTCTTCCGGAATGACTTCCAAAAGCCGTTCGCGGCAATAGTCAATCAGTTCCCGCACCTGCGCATGGGCAAGAATGTCCCCGCAACCGTTAAGGTCATGGATCGAGTTTTTGGCGTAACCGTATTTGGACTTGATTTCTATCCCCTTGCTGGGATTTTCCGCCACTTCCGCGCAATATTTGAGCCAGGCCGCGTTGATCTCGGGATGACGCTTATATTCCATGCCGCCTTCAACTTCCAGCATCAGCGTGTTGTATTTATAACGGACGAGCAGATCAATAAACCTCTTGAAATCCTCAATCTGGCTAACGCCCGGCAACATTAATTTCACCCCACGGACCGGACAAACGGGATAGTTGTACAAAAACCCTTCCGGAAAACCATCTGGACCGGTCAGGTTGATGATGTCCTGGGCGGCGCAGAGCATTCCGCGTTCGCTTTGCGCATAAACGTCAATGTTTGCGCCGGCAACAACCAGGCAGCTTTCCGCCCCCGGAGCGGGAGATCCCGGGAAGCGTCTGCTTATTTCGGATAAGATATAGGATGGAATCTCCCCGTGAAAAATTATTTCCCCGAATGTGTTTTTATTTTCGCGTTTGTTTTCAGAAATATATTTATTCATCAACCCGGAAACGATCCCGGAAGTTCCGGTTAATTTTGCGCGCTTGCCCGGAAACCTGGCGTTATTTCCAATATCCCAATGTTGCGGGGGTAAATATTGTCGAACAATGGCGTTCATACCATTTCTCCTTTAATAATTTATGGGGTTACGCATCAAATCTTTTCCCGCGCAATGTTTCGTAGACGGCGATGATGTTTTCAATGGGCGTATCCCCGGTAAAGGCATGCGTCGGCCCCGCGACAAAACCGCCGCCGGGCGCGCCAATCTTCATAAGATTTTTTACGTATTCCCTGACTTCATCGGCATTTTTTTCTATCACCGCGTGTTGTCCGTCAATCGCGCCCCATAAACAAAGCCGGCTTCCAAAATTCTTTTTCAGCGCGGAAAATTCGTTGCCACGCGCTTCCGACTGCAGCCGGCCGACGCATTGAATCCCCATGGCGGCCATGTCGTCAAATAATTCGCTGAACCCGCCGCAGCCGTGAAAATACGGAATAACCTTGAATTCCCGGCAAAGGTCCACCGCCTTTTGCAGGTAAGGCTTGATATATTCGCGCCACATATCCACGCTGAACATCATTCCGTTCTGCCCGGCCACGTCATCGCCGATGCCGGCAATGTCAATGAGTCCCTTGTTTTTTGAAAAGAAACGGCGCATCCGCTCAAGATGAACGGCGCTGATTCGGCTCATGACGGCATGGGCCATCTCGGGATTGGAAGCCATGTCCATCATGTAATTTTCCATCCCGCGCATGCCCATCGCATACAGGAACAGGATGAACATGTCATAAGCCGCGACGGCATTGTCCTTAAGATATGGAAGGAGATCAGGCGAAATCTCATAGTCAAAAGGGTCGGGGCTGGGCCAATAAGGATACTTTATGATATCTTCAACGGATTGAGCGTCTTCCAGCGCCATTTTCTCCATGACCATTTCTTCCCCGTGCATGACGGCATGGACGGAGCCGCAGGAAAACCAGCGGTGATCACCTTTTTTAAATGGCGGCCATACGAAACGGACGTCACACCCGAGTTTTTCATCAAGCTGCATGCGGCCGGGAGTTACATAGGAAAAATCATCCGCTTTAACGCCCAGTTTCTTCCCCAGCGGGACCGTAACATTGTTATCCCCGAGAAAAAAAGAGGGAATGCGGTCCGTTTCCTGGTGTTGAATAGCCCGCAGAACGCGTTCTTTGGATTTCATTGACTTTATTTCTCCCATTATGTATTCATCCCCGCGAAAGCGGGAATCCAGTCCGTCAATGGCGGATAAATCTGGATTCCCGATCAGGTCGGGAATGACAAACATTTATTGTCGTTTCAAACATTTCGCCGCACTGCCGGAATATTTCCTTCAGCCTTGACGCCGACCGCAGGCCGCGCGGCGCCATGTCCTTGAGCGGCATGGCGTAAAATGCGTCCTGAATACGCTTTTGGGCCGCGCCAAATTCTTCCGCCGGACGGCGCCATGGCTCATGGCCGCCCGCGGCCAAGCGCCGTTCAATCCAGTTGAAATAAACTTCAAACTCGCGCGTATAAACATGCCGCACCAGTTCGGAGGCGAAAGTGCGGCAATAAAAGGTTTCAATATTGCCCTTGAGGGTTTTTTCCGTGTGAGGATTTAACGGCGCCGTCTTCGCCAGGCGCCGGAACGAGGCATAGATGGAAAAATCGGGATCCTGCGCCAAAACATCGCCAAGCAGTGCAAGCAATTTTTCCGCCTGTTGGCGCTGAAGCGGGATCACTCCCGCCAAAGATTTGTCTTTCCGCCAGGCTTCAAGGGTCAGCGCAATTTTAACCATGGTCCAGCGCAAGGCCTGGTTGAGAACGGAGCGGGCGATATCAATCGCATCCCGCCGCCAGAAGGGATCGTCATAATCGGCGGGGGCAATTTTTTCCAGCGCCTTGAAAATACTGATTCCCTTGAAAAGATTCCGGCTGGCCGCGGCGTGGTCAATCCGCAGAAATTTTATCCGCTCCGGGTTTAAGTCGCAATACATGGCGCTCGTCAATATCCGGAAATGCGGCTCCCAGGCAAAGTTGCGCGCAGTGCAAAAGTTTGCGTCCCAGCGTATGGGATGGGAGAGCGCGAAGAAATCGCGCCAGACCGTCATCATATTGCGGACAATTTTGACGGCATAACGGCGGGCGCAGTAAGCCTGGAGCGATTTTTCAAATGACGCCCGGGACGGATCCCAGGCATTCCGGGCCAGATATTCCAGCATGAACGTGTCCCCATGCGACAGTTCCGGCCAAAGAACCAAGCCCCGGCACATGGGATCCTTATCGGCTTCGCGCATGCGTTCCGCCAGCGACGCATAATCACCCCCGATTTCCGAATTCGGCGCAAAGGCGTGGAAAATCCCGAATATCCACGGAAATTTCCCGTAAATCCCCCAATCGCGATAAGGCTTGCGGCCTTCCTGGTCGGCCGTATATTCCAAAATAATGGTTTTAGCCGGGTCAAACTCCCGGAGCAGTTTTTTGACCTCGGCGTTTTTCCAGCTGAAAGCGAAATCCCAACTGCCGATCAGGAGGGGCGCATCCGGATAGTGTTGTCTCAGAACGGACTGGATTTTATGGTAGGCGTAGCGCTTGATGTTTAAGTTTTCAGACCTGGTCCGGCCGAACATGCGCTCCGCCAGACCGATGGTGTGAAACAACCGCGGTTGTATTTTGGCAAATTCCCGGATGTGAGCGGCGGTCAGCCGCCAGTAGGCCTGCCACGCGCGCTCGTCAAAAATATCCCACACCCGGCCGGTAACGGTGTTGTAGCCGCCGGCTTTCTGCTTGAGGATTGGGAAACCGGGGTTGTGTTTGTAGAATGACGTCGGCGTATGGGAATACCAATGCGTGATGGCGCCGGTGTCCTCGGGGTGCATCAGGCCGCGGTCAAACGCGTATCGCAGGACTTTTTTCCGCAGTTCCCCCCGGTATTTCAACGGCCAGAAACTGGTGCGGTCATCATGGGAACGCGGGACCGCGTCCGGATCAGGGCCGTTGGACGGGGGGTAAGGACAACTTTCCGGAAAAGCCCGCTGGAAAAGGTCGTCAATCCCGGTCCGAAGCATGAACAGGTTCAGCCTTTTTTTCAACAGCCAGTCAATTTCGCGCTTCCAATCCTCGAAATCCCAGTGCTCGGCCTGGAAGCGACGCAAACCGCGATGGGCGAAGTAACGCAGACCGCGATAGGTGAAGCGGGGGCTTTCATGGAAATTACAGCCTGACAGGCTTAAGCCGGGACATTGCGGGATTTTATCTCCATCCCAAAAATACTCCGCGCCGGCCCGGCGCCGGAAAAAGTCATAGACAGCGTAAATTGCAGAACGCCCGCAGGCGCCGGCGATGACAAGCATTGTTTTGCCATGGTGGCGGAGCGAGACGACGTGATAATCATCGGCGCCATAGCGCAGAGAATACCGCTGTAATTTTCCGTTCCGGATCGGAATAAAGGCGGCCGGATTGACGGCGTCCGAACCGATGACCACCGTGTCCCGGTCCGGCAGGACGCCGGACCACTTCTTCAGGGCGGCGCGGCGGCCGGTAACAGAACGCCATAAGCCGGCAAAAGTTTCACCCGCAATGCGGTAGGCCTCTTCCCCGGCCGGCGGAAGGATGATGTCTATGTTTCCTGAATACATGACTTGAACCTATACTTCCCTGGGGTTTTTGTTTTCAAGCGCTGAAAGCTTCCTGTTGATTTCCGCGGATGTTGACGCCAGGCCCTGCATGATGGCCGCCTTATGGCCGCCCTTGAATCGAAAACCCGGCAAAAAAAGGCCCAGCGCGGCTATGACCTTGTCATTTTCACGGATCGGACAGGCGACCCCCATGATATCTTCCAAAGACTGGTGATACACCAATTTTTGACGACGGATCACGGTCAGAACGGATTCGAGTTTTTTGAGCGAGGCCGCTTCCGGCCAGCGGGCGCCGGGCAGGCCATTCTCGGCGATAACTCTTCGCAGCTCATCCCCCTTCAGATGCGCCAGCAACAAACGCCCGGTGGCGGTCTCATAAATATTCCTCAAAAAAAACAAATTATGATCAATCTGCACGCCCTGATTGCCGTTAATCTGGATGATGATCGAACGTTTCCCGCCGTGCAGGACGGCAAGCAAAACGGTCTCATTCACGCGTTTTACGAGATCGGCCATCAACGGCTCCGCGAGGGAAACCAGGTCGGCGCGATAAGCCTTCATCCTTGACAGGTAATAAACCATGGGGCCGGGCATATAGCCGCCGCGCGCCTTTTCCTGGTCCACGTATTTGCGCTGGACCATGGTCTTCAGGATATTGGCGCAGGTGCCGGCGTTCAGCTTCAGCTGCGCGGCGATTTCGTTCAACTTCCTGCGCCGGCCGGCGTCTTGCGCAAGATATTCAAGCATGTCAAAAGCCTTGTGAAGGACACGGATCATGACCGGACACCCCCTTTCTTTTTTTTCTGAAAAGAAGATAACACCAAAAATATAATTTGTCAATATAAAATTATAATTTTATTAGATGGCGATTACCTCCGGTTAATACGGCGCATTCGCCTGAACGCAAAGGCGGCATGTCAAAAAATAATTTTAAATAAAAAAATTGGAAACCGCCATGATCAGGGTTATGATTGCCGGCACAAATGGATGACGCGTCAATCATTGCCGGGCTTAAGAAGGGCGAGGAGCCGGCCGCCGCCGGCCTTGTTGATGTTTACGGCAACCGTCTCCTGCGGGCGGCCTTTCTCCTCTGCGGGAATGAAACCGAAGCCCAGGACCACGTTCAGGAAACTTTGGCGCGGGCGGTCAAATCGGCCAAACATTGCCGGGAATCATCCGCGCTCTTCCCATGGTTATACGGAATTTTGCGCAATGTCCACCGCAACCATTGCCGGAAGCAAAGACTTGTCTTTGTTTCGAACGAGATCCCTGAAACGCAAATCAAAGACATCGTGCCGGCCGGTCATGGCCTCGACAAGCAGGCGCTGGCCGACTTGCTCTTGAAAGCCATAAATGAATTGAGCCCGGAACACAGGGAAGCGGTAGTTTTGAGGTATTACGAGGGCCTGAGCATCAAGGAAATTTCCAGCTGCGCCGATTTATCAATCGGCACCGTTAATTCAAGGCTTTTTAACGGCATCGGCCGGCTGAGAAAAATAATTAAAAATAAAATGAAGTTTTTGGCATTTTAAGACAATACCTATGTAGAGGACATATTATGCGCTGTAAAGAATATCAAATGCTTATTTTTAACTATATTGACGGCGCCCTGGGGGCCCGTCAAAAAGCGTCGCTTGACGCCCACCTGGAAAAATGCCGGGATTGCCGTGATTACATGGCCTTCGAACGGCAAATGCGCCGTGTTTTTCCCGAAGTCCTCACGGAACGGTTGAATGAATTGACGCTTGCTCCTGAAGCGCGCCGGAATGTAATCAACGCCGTCCAACCGGCTGTGGAGAAGAAGCGCTGGCGGTGGATTGGAATACGGCGTCCGGCCTGGGCGCTGGCCGCGGGGCTGATGCTGGCCATCATCCCGGCCAGTCTTTATTGGATGGCTGCAATCTGCCAAAAGCCGGCCGCCGTCGGCCAATCCGTCGCCTTGGAACCGCCGTCTCCCGCGCCGGAATACATCACATCAAATGAATCTGAGGAAGGAATGGATTCATATCGCACGCAAAAAGCGTTCATATTAAAAAATCAACAGGCCGAGTATCTATACGCCATACAAAAAGAATATGGCGCCGACATGTATCATGAGACTGAAAATTCGTATTGGAAAAGCGAAGACTCCGGCAATGCGCCTGACGGCATCCCTGACAACGACATTGACGGCCGGAATGATCCAGGCTCGGCCGGTTTAAACAACCAGTTCAATAGAGAGGCCTTCGCTTAGCGAAGAGAACGGGCAAGGCGCAGAGCGCCGGGGCAAAGTTTTCATGAATCGCTCCAGGTAAGCATTCAGCCATTTGCAGAAATGAAACAGTTTTGATAAAATTTCAGCCCTCACGCTCATTCTCGCCCGTCAGCCGACGGGCTCCGAGGGATCCGCAGGGCGGATAATCCGCTTTGAGGGCAAAAATTTTACCAAAACCAATTACTGCACTTGGCTAAATGGATACGTGGCGGCAGTTGCGGCAAAACGTCCGATTAAGGAGGAGAATGATTTAATGAGAAAAATGACGCGCTTATGGTTGTGTATGTTGATGGTTGGAACGGCGGCGGGGAGCGGCTGGGCGGGGCAGGATGCCTTCAGCCGGAAAAACCTGTCTCCGACGGAAGAGGTTGTAACGCCGCACATTGAATGGACCAAGCCGGACGCGCAGGGGGCGATGAAAATTCTCTTTATTATGAACAGGTCGCGGATGCGCGAGGTGGTGGAACTTGCCCAGCGGATGGAACTGCAATATACGGTCTGTGTCTGCGACCAGGATCGCGGCCGGAATGAACTCGTGGAAGACTTTCTGGGTAAAATTAAAGAGTCCTATGACGTGATCGTGCTGGGGAACGTGGACTGGGGTTCGTTGCCGCTGATTATTCAGGCCCATCTTTTGAAGAAGGTGAAAGATGGGACGCCATTGGCCGGATATGTCACCAACCCCAACGATTATTTCAAACAGGCAACGGCGCAGAAGGAGAAATTGGATTTGCCGGTTTTGATCCCTTACAAGGGGCTTCCGGCCTTTGCGGAATACAAAAGCGCGCCGGCCTGGCTTGACGCCACGGTGGATTATGCCGTATTCGGCAAGGGGAAAATACTGATCCTAAAAGGATCTTTCATTGGTGGCCGCGGAGTTCCGGGCTTACAGGCCTTGACGCCGGGCCCCATGGGGGATGTTTTACAACCGAAATTTGTGGAATATGACTATTATCTGGGTTGGCTGGGGCATTTGCTGCGGTCTGCGGCCGGCCGGACAACAATCCGGGTGACGGGCAATGATTATGTGACAATGGATCGCGCTAATCCAACCAATGTGGCATATTTGGTTTCCGGGCCGGAAGGGAAGGCGGTAACCTGCGCATTCACGTTCCGTAATGATGATAATCAGGCGCTGGGCAGTCAGGAGAAAGAAATCAAACTTTCAACTGCCGGAACAGCGGTGAGTTTTGCTGTGCCGCGGGCGCCGTCCGGCCGGTATTTTGCGGACGTATGGGTGAAGGAAGGCGGGAAAATATGGGCGTACGGGTCGTCGTTTGTCGTCCTGACGGGTGATGCGGCGCTGGAAACAATTGAGATCAGGAAGGATTATCGGCGGGAGGAGAAAGTGAATGGGAAAGTCAAGGTTACCGCCGGGAAAACGCCTGTGGAGAATCTTATTTTGGTTCTCCGGCAGAAGGATACCTACGGCCGGGTAACGGCGGAATCGCGGATGGATATACCGGCGTTTCAAACCAATGCGTCCCAGGAAGTAAGTTTTGAGCTTGCGGGCGGTCAGCCGCGGACAATCGTGCAGTATGTGGAAACGGAATTGCGGCAGGGGGATGAAATCCTGGATCGGAAAGAAAAAGCCTTTTCCATTTCAAACCTGACGCCCGAAGATGATATCCGTTATATCGGCTGGTGTAATTGGATCAACTCATATCCCGGTTATTACATGTTTGCGGAGTTGGCCAAGGCCGGTTTTGACACACAGCTTCCATTTCTTGAATATTTTTCAGAAGCATCGTTTTTGTATAATATCCGGCAGTTGCCTTACGCCACGCGTCTACTTGACGAGCGCTCGGACTGGTATCCGCATCCGAAAATCCCTTCGCGCACAAAAGACGACCATGTGCGCCTGCCGTGCCTGCTTGATCCTGAGTATCGCCAAAAGCTGGCCATGCAATTGACCAAATGCGCGAAAAAGACCCGTCCGTTTTCCGTGAGCGAATTTTCCATGGGGGACGAGTGCCATTTTGTGGCCAGCGCTCCCTACGAACTTTGTTTTTGCCCCCGCTGCGTGGCCGCCTTTCACAAGTTCCTGGCATTCGAGTATCAGACGGTGGACGCCATGAACCGGGAGTACGGGACGCAATATAAATCATTTGATGAGGTCCAGCCGATTACCCTGGCTGAAGCCATGAAGGAAAGCAAACTTCAGCCGCTCTGGGTTGATTTCCGGCGGCAGATGGAGAATACCTGGGCGGGAATATTTCCATATTGCGCCGAGGTGATTCGCAAAATTGTTCCTGGAGCGAAGATTGGCTATGAGGGCAGTGACACGGTAATCAACAGTTGCCGCGCCGCCGACTATTACAAGCTCATGAAGGCGATGCGACTGAACGGAACCTATGACGGCGCGTTTGTGCCGCATGCGGTAATAAGTTTTGCCCGGCCCGGGACGCTATTGGGGCTGGGATGGTTTGGCAGTTATGGGCATTGCCAGGAATTTCAACCCTACATTGTCTGGCGGCATCTGTTCCGGGGGGCAAATTCATTCTGGATTTTTACTGCCGATCCGGGCGGTGTGATGGCGCCGGACTTATCGTTGCATGATTATTTCAAGGGCGGCGCGGCGGAAGTGCGCGAGATCAAACTTGGAACAGGCAAACTGCTGATGAGCTCAAAACGGGCCGATGACGGCATCGCCATCCTGTATTCGGCCTCCAGCGTGCATGTTTCAACCCTGACAAAAGGCCTCCCTTCCATGGAGGCTGTCTTGAACGCATTGACGCCGTTATTTGAGGA
>Ga0074199_1001254_pt1 | contig 24210 bp, 22 predicted proteins | sample EPASupsiteSAE347_FD_64528 | JGI IMG/M metagenome (GOLD analysis project Ga0074199, IMG submission 64528) | Bioremediated contaminated groundwater from EPA Superfund site, New Mexico - Sample SAE3-47 | ecosystem: Environmental > Aquatic > Deep subsurface > Groundwater > Contaminated ... | reverse complement strand
TGATGTAAGTTTGGGCCAATGAAACGGAAACCGAAAATTCCTGCAAAACGTGCCCCGATGCCAGAGGGCTATGACGGCACAAAAACGAGGAAGCAGCAGGGAAACCCCGGCCTTCAGGCCGTGGGAGGAGTTCACAGACTGGTCCATCCAATTTTTAGGATTGTATCATTTGAATTATTTTGTCTTTGACCATAGCAATTCCTTGACAATAGCAATAAATATCATCAGTACATTCATATCCTATTATTAAACCAATTGGTATCAGTTTAAGAACGGAGTGCCTGTTGAATGCAGCCGATGGTTTTTCAGCCGATCAAAGATACCCGCGAGACCGCTATCTTTCCTTTCATTCGCAAGATTGACTTGATGTCCTCCAACTCCTACATCCTCTCCGCCCAAAATCAAATAGCGCTCATAGATCCGGGCGGTCTGGAGGACCAATCGGACCTCTTGATTCGCGAGATAGACCTGCTGCAAGACGAGAATCCCAGACCGACTGTGGTCTATCTCACTCACGTTCATATCGATCACTGGATACAGATCCACCGTATGATGGCCTCGCTTCCTGCAAAGCAGACCTTCGTGGCCGCGCAGAAGGCCGGGGCACTGGCTCTGGAATGCGGAGACTGCAACCTCACCCTGGCCAGTCTTTTAGGAAAGAGCATCAAAGGCGTCTCCGTTCCCATAAAACTGCTATCCGGGGCCGGACCCGATCATGCATCATTCGATAGAGCTTGGGAGAATAGGGACTTTGCCGATCGCAGCGCCATTGATCTGAATGGATGGAACTATGAGTATGCGACCGATTCTATCGGGATACTGGACGGCCTGGTGCTGCAAAGCCAGACCATTTCTTTGGGCGGCGGAGACACTCTGGAGATATTCCACACGCCGGGCCACAGTCCCGACAGCATCAGCCTGCGGGCCGGTCCGCTCCTCTTTTTAGGCGACCTCTTCTTTGCGCCAAATCCCGGAACGGCAGGAGCTTATGGTTGGAACCGCCAGGATTTCATGAACTCTATTCTCAAGGTCATCTGGGTCCTGGAAAATCGACCGATCGATATCTGCTTCTCAGGCCACGGCAGGGCCATTGACGTTCAGACGGCAAAAAAGACGCTGGAGGTTTTATACTCAGATGCGGCAACGCTCGAAAATATTGAAGAAATAACGCCGCAGTGGGCCAAACGCACATCGGCCTTTGCCCAGGACCTCATGAACGAGCTGGAGCGGACCTTCACCATCATTGCCGGGCGTCTGGTTTACGTCTCTCACATGCTCTCGACCCTTGAAGAAGATGCGGAGGCAAAAGAGATCGATCGGTTGCTGGACATGCAGGTCATGGATGATCTGTTTTCGGAATTCCATGCTTTTGCCGCTCAGCTTCGTGCCGGAAGAAGGCTGGATATAGAGCTGGTCCACAAGGCAGGCCAGGTGGTGGGAAAGCTGGACCGCATCGTTCAGAGGGAGAAGCTCAGCTCGTTTCTGGATAAGTCGCTGCTGAACCGGGCCTGCAGACTGCTCTCCGACTACGCCATCATTTATCGAGGCTACCGTCCGCCATACTACGTATCCTACGTGAACGTCAACAGGCTCATCAGAGATATCCTGGAGCAGCTCTTGGAAAAGCCCTATGATGAGCAGGCCATATTGGATGCCGAGAGCGATGAGGACTACCGCAGGGCATTATCATATCGCATCGCCTACGTTAACCTGTTTGATGGGATTCACTTCACTTGTGAATCCGGCTCGGACGACATCTTTGCTCGCATGGACAGGGAACGCTTCAGCGATACGTTCGCGGATATTCTGGAGCGGTTTGCCGGCGGCGGAGCCAAAGAGATCAAAATAGCCGTCGCCCGTAACGATGCCTGGGTCACGATCCGGATAGCGGCAAGGGGCGAGATGCAGTCTCATCCCTTGGCCCAAACGGCCCGATTCATGGAGCGAAGCCTGGCCCTCTCCGGAGGGCTCCTGGAGATTTTATGCGAAGAGGAAGGCCCGGCTCTGGAAATCGAGCTGTCCGGTCTTGGCGAGGAGTGGCCCAGCTAAACTCTCGCTTTGGATCGCATCTTTTTTCAGGGCTGTGTCCACTTCTGCATTGCATTGTTTTTGGGTGGCATCATCTTTTGCAGCATTGATTATTGGCCTTGTTTCTCTTTTGGGTCGTGATCCAAAAATAGGTTGAAGTTTTTAAAACTCGCATACAGAGATCTATCTTGTGAACAAGTTCTAATCGGGACGCATCATCGAAATCAGCATCCAATGATTCGAGATGCAGCCGCATACCAAAATTACAGCCTATAACTGATTCACGACCCTCTTTTGGGCAGCATTGATATATCCTGCCGCGAGATATTATATTTATCAATTGTCAGGATGTGGCAGTCATGCTTAACGAAAAAACCAGGACGAGGAGCGGCGATATGGCTCCGGAGCTTCAAGCCGGGGTGGACAAGCTGCTGGAGGAATTTATGGAGATCGTGGACGCAATGGTCGAGGATCGACACCTGCAAAAGGGCATTGCCCGAAGCCAGTTGCCCAGCAGCATGGTGGCCATCGTCGATCGAGAGCGGCTCACCATCCTGGCTCAGTTTCGCGCATCGGACCGATTTGCCGGCTACTACACCAACACAAAGCTCGCCCTGACGCCACAGCAAGCGGCCAACAGCGCCCAGTGGGAGTTTGGTTTCGTTGATGCCTTCATCATTCAGTTCCCCAAAGATCTGCTGGATCAGGACACAGCGCAGCGCCGGGCGGCACTGGAGAAGGTAGCTTCCGAGCATATCGACTCGGAGTTCCTGCGGCTGGAGGGGCTGCTCAGCCTCATGCGCACCCGGCCCATATTTGGAACTGCCTCGTCTGCACAAAATGCAAAGTCCGCTCTTCTGCTCCTGCCGCATACCGAGGGCAGCGAGAAGAACCGGGATGCCATCCTGAAAGCAACGACCGCAGTCGACCTTTCCGTCGAGGAAGGGACTGACATTTGTGATGGAAAGGCTGCCGTTCGCGAGATGTGGTTGGCCATAAATGAGAGCGCTTTGATTATCGCCGATCTCACTGGAGCCGATCCTGCCGTCATGTACGGCCTTGGCATCGCTCACACCATCGGAAGGCAGACCATACTGATCTATCCGCAAGGCTCAAGATACCTTACGGATATCCCAAAGGTCGGCAGAATTGAGTATGATGAAAGCGACGTTAGCAGGGCTGGGCTGGAAGGCCGGTTGAGCGACATGCTCAGATCCATGTTGCAGCCGGTGGCCGAGGACTGATCTGCTGGAAAAAGCGGACACGGGAATCCTGAAATGAGTTCTCTTGGGCGGACCATAAAGCCACGAATGCCCACCATCGGTGCGGCCTATAATGTTATATACGTCCTCCATTTATACGAAGCTCGGGCTCCGAACTCAGGTCTCCTAGCAACGCTTGACCCAAGGAGGGGAAAAGAGGTTGAAAAAGATAAAGCTGGCCATCGCAGGCTTGGGAAACTGCGCAAGCTCTCTCATTCAGGGAATTGAATATTACAAACAGGTTGACGAAAAGGACTGCATCGGACTCATGCACTATGAGGTCGACGGCTACAGAGCCGGCGATATAGATGTCGTAGCAGCCTTTGATATTGATGCTCGTAAGGTGGGCCAAGATGTAGGCCAGGCCATCTTTGCGCCGCCCAATTGCACCAAGGTTTTCTATCCCGATGTTCCCCGAAAAGGTGTCGAGGTCAAGATGGGGCCGGTTCTGGACGGCGTTGCGCCCCACATGATGAATTATCCCGAGGACAAGAGGTTCGTGGTAGCCGATGTCGAGCCGATCGACGTTCGACGCGAGCTGGAAGAGTCGGGAGCCGACGTTCTGGTCAACTACATGCCGGTAGGGTCGGAGCTGGCTACGCGCTTCTATGCCCAGGCGGCACTGGATGCAGGAGTAGGATTCGTAAACTGCATGCCGGTATTCATCGCGTCAAATCCCGAATGGGCCAGGAAGTTTCAGGATAAGGGCGTTCCCATCGTCGGCGACGATATCAAGTCCCAGATCGGCGCGACCATCGTTCACCGTGCCCTCACTCAGCTCTTCCAGGACAGAGCCTGCATCATGGACAGGACTTACCAGCTCAACATCGGCGGGAATACCGACTTCTTGAATATGCTCAATCGCGAGAGGCTCAAGTCCAAGAAGATCTCCAAGACCGAGGCCGTGCAGTCAATTCTCGACACGCCGCTGTGCGATGACGACATTCATATCGGCCCGTCGGATTACGTGCCCTGGCAAAAGGATAACAAGGTCTGCTTCCTGCGCATGGAAGGAAGGATCTTTGGAGACGTTCCGATTAATCTGGAACTCCGCCTCTCCGTCGAGGACTCGCCCAACAGCGGCGGAAGCTCCATCGATGCCATAAGGATCTGCAAATTGGCCAAAGACCGAAAGATCGGCGGTCCGCTCCTGGCCATCTCGGCCTACACCATGAAGCACCCGCCCGTGCAGTATCCTGATGAAGTTGCCAAGGAAATGGTGGACAGTTTCATTCTCGGCAAGGCTTGAATTAAAATTTTATGAACATCGAGGATTGGACGGGCGGCAGAAGCGCACGGTTCGGTTCAATCCTCATGCCGTTAAGGCTTCGCGAATTCGCCAGTGTCAGGGCGGCTCACAAGCATTTTTCTCCAATTACTAATTACTAATTACAGAGAATTGTTTTTGGGGCGATTTTCGATGCTGTTTGAGTGCAATTTTTGGTATAATGCCGCCAGGTTGACGTAGTGCTTGTAGGTGACGCTCATGCGCTCTTTTTGCAGCGGCGTCAGCTCCCTGATCTGTCTGGCAGGCACGCCCGCCCAAAGGGTTCCCGGCGGAACCTCAGTCTCTTCTAAAATCAGTGCTCCCGCCGCGATCAAAGCGCCTTTGCCGATGGTGGCGCGGCTGAGAACTGTGGCACCGATACCAATCATGGCGTCATCATCTACCACGGCGGCATGAACCGTCGCCCTGTGGCCCAGCGTCACCCGGTCGCCCAGGATGCAGGAGTGGCCAGGCTCGATGTGAAGGATTGAGCCGTCCTGCACATTGCTCTCCCGGCCAACTTCGATATAGGCGTCGTCTCCCCGCAGCACGGACCCGAACCACACTGAGCTGTGCGCCTTGAGGCGAACCCGGCCAATCACTACAGCGCCCGGACTCACCCAGGCAGTGGGATCAATCTGCGGCAGGGACCGGATCGCATCTTGGTCAATTCGCTCTTCGGGATAAGGAAGATCAGGCTGCGCAGGAATCGGGCCATCCATCTTCGGCCAGGTTTGGATTTGATTTAAGTTCATCATTTATTATCACTATTCATGGTGCTTTGCAGTCTCCTGGCATAAGCTCATTTGGTCCGTTGGGCACTGGCCAGGCTCCAACCGGCAAGGATCATGAATCCTGAACCGATGCGAGAATGCAGGTGAAAAGAACGGTGAAAAGAATGATAAGCAAATTCTATAAGGCTGAAGGTCAGACGAAGGAAAAAAGGAAGATGGAGAGATGGCAGTTGTTTTACCGATATTCTGATGCTGTTCCCGTGCAGATGGTCCCCGGTATCGTTCGCAAGACCCTGGTCAGCAGCGACAAGCTGATGATATGCAGATTTGATCTGGAGACGGGAGCCGAGATCCCGGCCCATGCCCACCCGCAGGATCAGATCGGATACGTCGTTTCCGGAAGGGTGCGCATCACTGTTGCCGGCAAGTCCTTCGACCTGGAAGCGGGAGACACTTATTCGGCACCTTCCGGTGTGGAGCATAAAGCGCTCACCCTGGAAAAGGCCGTAGTGGTCGACACATTCAGCCCGCCAAGAGACGATTACCGGATGGAACAGAAATAAGAGATCACTAATAGTAAGCCATCATTTATTAATCATTTATTAAAGATTATAGAACAACTGAGGATTATAGAACAATTGAGGGCAAATTTGCAGAGTAGGAAGAGGGGCATGAGATGATCGCCAAGCGAGCGGAAGAGATCTCTCCATTTATCGTTATGGAAGTTCTGGAGAAGGCGCGGGAGATGGAACGCCGAGGAATCAACGTCATACATCTGGAGGTGGGCGAGCCGGACTTCGACATCCCTCCTGCGGTCAAAGAGGCAACCTGCCGGGCACTGGATGAAGGGCTGACTCATTACACGCACAGCCTCGGCGACCTGGAACTGAGGCAGGCAATCTGCGATCAATACCAGAAGACCTACGATGCGCCCGTCAATCCCGATCAGGTGGTGGTGACCTCCGGCACATCTCCGGCCATGATGCTCGTCTTTGCGGCTCTGCTGGAGCAGGGCGACGAGGTCATCGTCTCCGATCCGGGCTATGCCTGCTACCCCAATTTCATCAGGTTTCTGGGCGGAGTTCCGGCGGCGGTCCATGTTTATGAGGAGGACGGATTTCAGTATCGTCCCGAGGCCATCTCGGAGAGGATCACGGAGAAGACCAAAGCGATCCTGATCAATTCCCCATCCAATCCTACGGGAAATCTCCTCTCCGAGAAGACCATGCGCTCCATCTCCGAGCTTTCGCCTTACATCATCTCGGATGAGATCTATCACGGCCTGGTTTACGAGGGCAGGGAGCATTCCATCCTCGAATTCACGAACCACGCCTTTGTCCTGAACGGCTTTTCCAAGCTTTACGCCATGACCGGGCTTCGGCTCGGCTACCTCATCGCGCCGCAAAAGTTTGTCAGGCCCATTCAGAAGATGCAGCAGAACTTCTTCATCTGCGCCAGCTCTCTTGCCCAGAGGGCGGGCATTGCCGCTTTGCAAAATACGGCGTCCGATGTGGCGGAGATGAAGAGAATCTACGATGAGCGCAGGCGGTACATGATCCGGCGCTTGAAGTCTCTCGGGTTCGGCATCACCGTTGAGCCGACCGGGGCCTTTTACGTCTTCGCCAACGCCAAGCGCATCTGCGGAGATTCCTATCGATTGGCATTCGACATCCTGGAAAAAGCGCATGTGGGCGTGACACCAGGCATTGATTTCGGCAAGGGGGGCGAGGGCTATCTGCGGTTCTCTTATGCCAATTCACGGGAAAACATAACAGAAGGCCTGGACAGAATCGAGCGCTATTTGAAAAGGAGGGACACAATTCAATGAATAGAATTTATTTAATTTTTTTATCGCTGTTATTTATGCTATCGTCATCTCTTGTCTTGACGGGAGACGCAGCATCGAATCTTCCCAGCGGTCTTGAAAATCCGCTGGCTGTAAGATATCCTCAGCTCGCACAGGCCGCCGCCCCGGACTGGCTGGTCGAAGGAACGAGGGCGACTTATTATGTCGTCTCCGGCACAGCCGATTCGGAGAGGGATACGAGTGTGGAATACGGCAGCGGCAACTCCGGATACGGCCTGTCTCAAACCGATATTGTTGCCCTGGAAGACGGATTGGCGGCGGCCAATACCCAAACCTACGTGCCTGATTCATTCGGCGCGTTCAGGCCGGTCATGGGGACTGCCTCCGTCTCTCCTCTCGGATGCGGCGACTTCTGGTGCAATCCGAATGTCTTGAGCAGCATTCAGGAGAGCGCCGCGAATGACCTTGTCGTGCAGAAATTGCCGCTTACACTATCGGGAAAGAGCTATCGGACCATCAGGTTCGACTTCACGGATGACACGCTGCAAATGGCGATGGTTTACGACCTTGATTCGGGCATACTTCTCTATCACACCGTGGACTATTCATCATATTCTAATCGTAATAATTATCTTTCCACCAGCAGCAATCATGCCACATACGAGTTTCGCGATCTGCGCACAGTTCAGATGCCCTGGAAGCGCGGCGCTCTGCCTTCGTGGCTCGCTGCTCATGATACCCTGACCTACCAGGGCCGGACGGCGGTCCAGGTGCAGGGCGCGCAGCCTTACGGCTTCCCGCGAACCGTTCAGGGAGTCGTTACAGCCCGGCACGACCGATACGCTGAGATGACCTTCACCACTTACGCCAACGATGCCGTTGCGACCGCGAGCAGCACGACAAGCGTGGGTGGCATCAATCAGCTCCTGGGATTCTGGATTCCCGAAGATGCAGTGGGAATGCTTGGAACAGGAACTGTGGACAGCGATCCTGATACGGGAATGGTAACGTCCATCGTGCAAAGCGGCCTTGACGGAATAATCTTTGAGAAGACCAACCAGCAGGACTACAGAGCGCTGTTTGCCTACGATTCCAGCGGCAGGCTGGTGCAGATGACGACCGAGTTGAGTTTGGATTCCACATACGGCGGCTCCAGGACCGAGACGCTGCAACTGGTGGGCGGACGCTAATCGGACTATCTGCTGATCGAGCTACCTGCTGATCAGCATTCATCTTTTTTTATTAAAAACAAGTTCCTGTGCTCGTTGCGCACGAGATTGGACCATGTTCTTCGCGAATTGGGGCTTTTTCCCGGCATACCGTAGATCCGAATGAAAAATTAGAAATTATAAAATAAAAGTTTTTTACATTTTAAAACGACAAAAAGAACTCTGCAACGGATGAGAGCAAAACTGACCAATGATTTGCCTGAATTTGGCATTTATCATAACCTTTTTGTGCAAAATATTTATAAAAATAGTTCGGAATTTTGTTAATAACCCTAAAAATTTTTAGAAAAGTTTAATTAGTTTGCGATGCCAAACAGTTCCTATTTGATTATATAGTTAGGGCTAGCTAGTAGAGCCGAGTTGAGATAACCTCTCTATAGTACTAGTCCAGCAACGGGGTTGATGGAATTGGATTGGCTGATCTATGCATTCCTGGGAACTGTCTTTTTTTCTGCAGCAGGTATTCTGGACAAGCTTCTCTTGAGCAATTATTCCTATGATTCGAAAACATTTATCGTCTGTCAGATCCTGGCCCAGCAGATCTTCGTAATCCCCGTTATGGCCATATCGGGCGTGAACTTCTCGTATCCCGAATCGCTCCTGGCACTGCTCTTCGGAAGCTTGCAGGTTCTTCCCGCCTTCTTTTATATGCGAGCCATGCAGGTCGAGGAGGTTTCCAAGGTCACGGCTCTCGAATACATCTATCCGGTCTTCGTCTTTGCAGGCTCCGTATTTCTGCTGGGTGACGTATTGGAGATCAAGCACTGTGTCGGCGGCCTGCTGCTCCTGACCAGCTCGCTCCTCATCTCCTACAAAGGTCGCGATTCGGATACAATGAGTCCGGGGGAGAGACTGGGGAGGGGGCTAGGGAGCCTGCTTGCCATCTCCCCCGCCCTCAAGCCCTTCATCGCTTACTGGGTCATCACCGCCGTCTACTACATCTGCATGAAAATGCTCCTCTCGTCAGTCGATGAGTGGCATCTGTACACCTGGTCGTCGCTGGGAACGCTGGCGGCGGCAATTCCCATCATGGCCGCCTCCTCCACCCGCCAAGAGGTTGTGAGCTTCTTTTCTTCAGGAAAACGCGCAATCGGAGCCCTGGCATTCGAGGAGACGTTTCAATTCCTGGGAATCATCGCCACCATATTCGCCTATTCCTCCGGATCGGCATCAATGGTATCGAGCATCGGCGCTCTGCAGCCGATCTTGACTGTGGCCCTGATCCTCGCTGCCGGATTGTTCATTCCCAAAATCGCATCCGAGCTTCAGGAGAGGACCGACAAGAGGGCCCTGATTCAGAAGTCCCTGTCGTTTGCGGTGGTCTTGGCGGGGATCTACTTCGTCAGCTAAAAAGGGATGATGAAAAAGGATGAAAAGGATGATGCGTCGGGCGTTGCGGAGACATTAGGATAGCGGCATAATGGCAACCGGACGGTCTCTTCGGATCGTCTCATCCGATTCAGATCCTTTTCGCAGTCTGCAAGGCTTTTATGTAGCCGTCGTAGGCCAGAAGGCTGAAGCAGACGGCGATGACCTCCATCGATCCGTTCGCCTTCAGAAATGCCGTCATCTCCGCCGCAGCAATCCGGCAGGCCCGGTCCATGGGAAATCCATAAGATCCCGCACTGATGGCCGGAAAGGCGATGCTTTGCAGGTCGTGCTCCCGCGCCAGGGCAAAGCAGCTCCTGTAGCATCGGGCCAGCAGTTCGTCCTCGCCGACGTGCCCGCCCTGCCAGATGGGGCCCACGGTATGAATGATGTAGCGTGCAGGCAGCCGGTATCCTTTGGTGATGCGCGCCTCGCCCGTCGGGCAGCCGCCGATGCGGCGGCACTCCTCCAGAAGCTCGGGACCCGCAGCCTGGTGAATGGCTCCGTCCACGCCTCCACCGCCCAAAAGAGAGTTGTTGGCGGCATTGACTATGGCATCGACCTTCAGGGTTGTGATGTCTGCCAGCATGAGGTTGATTGTGCCGTGCAGTTTCGCTGATTCATTCATGATTGCAGCTAAATTGCCCCGGACAAAAAAAGGTTTTTCCTGAAATCTGCCAGGCTCTTAGTATGATTCATGGTTAGGATTTTATGCAAGGCTCATGGGCATTATTTCCCATACATCATTTGGCTAAAACCTGTCACCAGGAATAGCGACACTGCATCGCCTGGCAATCTCCAGGGCAAGCTCTTCAAAATTTTTCCCTGCATCGAAGGCTGCATTCTGATGCGATCCGATGGCCCCATCTGCCGGCAAAAGATCAAAGATCGGTTTATGTGCCTCCCTGGCCATCGTCATCAGGCTGCGGTAGTGCCTTATCTGTCCCAATCGATTTATGTCTCGGCTCTTTGCATCCGCTTCCGGCTTCATGCCCAAAATCTCTTCCGAATAGACTACAGGTATCTTCGCGGCCCAGCGTTCATATGCCCTGACAGGGCGGCCCAATTTTTCGGCATGTTGCATTATTACATACCCTATGGGTTCCATTCTTCCTTCCGGCAGAGCCAGTCCTTCTGCAGGATTCCGACCTCGGCGTTCCTTCCATCCGGCGCGCCAATCCCTGATGGTCGGTCCCAGATTCTTCAATCCCTGGAGGGAAAAAAGGTCAGGAATTAGCGGAATTGCAAGATAATCTGCCGCAACGAGCGCGGCGCGATTGATGGCTCCCAGGTTCGGACCGAGATCCACAAGCACAATTTGAATCTCATGCTCGTCCACTATTCGAGAAATGACGCGCCAAAATGCGGAGATGACTCGAAATGCTCGCTCCTTTTTGTCGAGACATTGGGGCCACTGCTGGGATAATTCATCCTCAAAGCGAGATAATGCAAGATCTCCGATTAGCAGGAAAAGTCTCTCATCAATCTCCTCTGCATGAGGTTTCGCAATAATATCTCCAATTCCCCGCAGCAATGGCTCGATGCATCCGTAAACTGTCTTGCGGTGCTCGCCGTCCGGCCAGAACTCTTCCAGACGATCCTCTTCCAGAAACGCTGCCGTGAGATTTGCCTGCGGATCGAGGTCTGCAGCCAATACCTTTAGCCCTAAATCGGCATACATCCAGGATAAGTGATAGACCAGAGATGACTTTCCTACGCCACCCTTGTTATTGAAGAACGCGATGATTGGGGCGCTCATTATTGCTTCCTTACCGTGGCAAGAATATAACTTTGCTCGACATCAAACTGCGGCGGCGGATTGCCATTCGCTCTGAGTTGCTGCTTGGCAATCTGAATTCCCCTTCGATGATCCGGCAGGTCGTTGGCAAAGGCGCAAATGACTTGTCTGATGCGATCCGGATTGGACAGCGATGCTTTTCGCTCTACAAGATCGGATTCTAAGTCCTTGAGCATAAATAGAAGCTCTTGCTGGTCCATTGGGTACTCCTGAAAATCTATTGCTATTTTCTTAACATTTAGGTCTTTCCTTACAATTGGCGGAAATTCTATAAGGTCTTAAGCCATCCATTGGTCTCAATTCCATGTCGACGAACGCTCAGCAAATTAAAAATGCTTTTCCCCATCGCCTATTATTCCTTGCTCTCTTGTCCGCCCTAGTTTGCCAAACGCCGGTCCTGACGGCACAGGCAAACCCGCATTTATTTGCTTCTGCACCCATTCCCGTCTACAGCTATGAGATCGTTCAGACCTATCGCCACGACCCTTCCGCCTTCACGCAGGGGCTTGTCTACGATGGCGGAGCCTTCTGGGAAGGGACTGGGGAGTACGGACAGTCCGCTCTGCGCCGGGTCTCTTTGGAAAACGGCAGCGTCCTGCGGCAGATAAAGTTGGCGAATTCGCTCTTCGGCGAGGGCGTGGCGGTCTGGAAGGATCGCATCATCCAACTCACCTGGCAATCGGGCGTGGGACTCGTTTACTGCAAAGAGAATCTGACCGAGACCGGTCGCTTCTACTACCGGACGGAAGGCTGGGGGATTACCTCGGACGGCAAAAGGCTCATCATGAGTGACGGCACGGATGCTCTCCACTTCCTGGACCCCGAGACATTCCGGGAGTTGGAGCAGATAAACGTAACATGCGGCGGCTCGCCTGTAGAAGGATTGAATGAGCTGGAGTACATTGATGGCAAGATCTATGCCAACCTCTGGCCGACCGATTGGATTGCCATCATCTCCCCGGAAACCGGAGAAGTCCTGGGAGCTGCAAACCTGGCCGGAATTCTGCCCAAAGCCGATGCAAGAGGCGTGGACGTTCTCAACGGAATAGCTTTCGATCCCAAGGGAGACCGGCTGTTTGTCACGGGAAAGCTTTGGCCCAAGCTCTTTTGGATCAAGCTGGTGCAAGAGGACGAGAAAGATCAATAATATACAATACTTCAATATACAATTCTTCAATATTCAATATCTTAATATTTAATACCTCTTCCGCCTGATTTCGCTCGCAATCCATCCTCCAGTCATCTGCAATTCATCATCCAGTCATCTGCAATTCATCATCCAGTCATCTGCAATTCATCATCCAATCATCTGCAATTCATCATCCAAAAAAACGAACATATTTATTTCTTCTCGGATTTGGAGGGATCTTTCGCTGAAATATTGAAATTGGAAAAAATTTTTTGGTCACTTGTCCTGGTTTACTGGTCAGGAGATATTTGGAAGCCGTTTTGAGCAAGCTTTCTAGTCGTTTTCACCCTCGTACTTGAAAGAGAGACGGACTTTTGCCCGATATTCCGCAATCTTGCCGTTCTCCAGCCGCACATCCAATTCCTTAACCTCTGCAATACGCAGATCCCTCAAGCTTTTGGTAGCTCTATCCACAACGGTCTTGACTGCGTCTTCCCAGCTTGTCCTGGATGTTCCTACGAGTTCAATTATTTTATATACATCTCCTTCGACCATACTTTCAATCACCCCAAAATTACTATTAAAATTATAGGCTTTTCTAATTGATATAATTTGCTAAGTCATGATGGACACACGGAACGTCATCAAAAAGTTTTTTAGTTTTGAATGACGAACTACTGGATGCGGCTAACTGTATGTGGCCGATTAGATATAGCTGACCAGATATATCTGACTGTACGAAGCCGGCCGGATGCATCGTCTGACCGGATGAAGCCCATCAGTGCTGCTGGAGACGATGGCGAAAATGATGAGCTGAAAATAGTGGGCCGAAATGATAAATTGGACAGTGGCGGGAATAAATGACATCCGATAAAACGAACCGACAGTATTCAGCTAAGGCGACATCTGCACCGACGAATCGCCCGCCCGGCGAGCCTTTCATGCGCTGGAGCGATTGGGTTGATGTTGCCGGAGAAGAGGCGCATAGAGATCTCTGCAACCAGATCTACGAGATCTTCTCCGAGCGCCTCATGATCGGGCTGTCATTGATTCTTATCCCCGTGATCGTCGCGCCGCTTCTCTTTCCTCTTCCCGGTCCCGTGGTCAATACTTTTGGCACCATCGATATCGTGATCCTTTTCGTCTTCATTCTTGAGTATGTTCTAAAGCTCGCCGTGGCGGAAGACCGAAAGGCGTTTTTCTTCCATCCCTGGCATCTCCTCGACCTGTTCATCATCCTCGTCCCGTCAGTCGGGCTTATTGTCGGAGTGGGCTACGCACAAGGCCGATTCCTGCGGTTGCTGCGGCTCTTGCGCCTGACACAGGCGGCCTCGCTGGGTGGCCGGGCCGGGCAGCGCCGCAGGTCCCTTGCCAATAATGCGCCGGAACTGTCCTCGCCGCATAAGCCGCTTGGCATTCGCATCATTTCGCTCGAAAGAAATGATATGCCTAAAACGATAGGCGACTGGAAGCCCGTCGACCTCTCCACACTGAAAGGCAAGGACTATGGCGGGGATTTGTGGTGCGACATCAGTTCCGTCTCGGATAACGATATTCCCGAGCTTGGCAAGCTGTTCGGCTCGGCATCCTACATGATCGGGATAAAGATGAATCTGCGTGCCTACCCCCAGGCGGAGCGCGTGGGCGATCTCAGCATCGTCTTTGCTAAAGTTCCGACACTTGAGACGGACCCGGAGGACAGCAGAAAGGTGTACTTGAGTTGGGACGGTCTCCTTTTTGCCGATGACGGGCATAGAGTCGTCACCCTGTCCCGAAATGAGGTTGCGTCTATCGCAAGAATTCCCAAAGAAGCAGAGTCCGAGGGCTTACCGCTCACGTCGCCTGCCATCGCCTACATCATCATGCGCGATTCACTCAACATTGTTGAATCGCTGATCATGACTGCAGAAGAAGAGCTTATGGCTCTGGAATCCCTGACATTCGACAACCTTCCGCCAAAATTCCTCTCCGCAGTATTCCAAATGAAAAAGGAGATGGGAATCATCATCTCCTGGTTAATTCACCTCAAAGAAGTGCTCAGCCAAATTGAGGACAAAAACGTGGTGCTGCACGGATGGAGCGAAGAGGACGACAGGCGGTTTAAGAGCCTTCTCGATCGGTGCGGCTACATCTACGACGCAGCCTCCAACTGCAATGACAATCTCTCCGATCTCATCGACTTTTACATCAACTCCAGCTCGTTTCAGATGAATCGAGTGATGAAGGTCCTGGCAGTGCTGACTGCTTTGACCATCTTTCCCGTCGTGGTGGGCGGCTTGCTCGGAACCAATATCATTGGAAACCCCTGGGACATCACTCTGGCTCATCTCGTAACCCTTGTGGTTCTGTCCATGCTGGCCACCGGCTGGGTTTACTACAAGCTGGGATGGCTGCGGTAGACGGCGACAGCGGGACGTTTGCAGGAGACTGGTCGCAGATCAAAGGCAAAAAGAATTAGCGATCCTGATGAATGCGATTGTCCATCCGGGAAATGCAGCATTGCACCATTTGATTTGCCAGCAAAATCCTAAAATAACATCCTCTATCCATTTAGACCGGTATAGAGACCAGCAACTCAAAATTCAAAATTCAAAAGTCTTAAGGAGATACCCGATCTTGTCCAGGTTTTCAGGCGACACGGCCACAGCAAAAACATCACAACCGCCGGAGACTGTGTCTCGGCGCGAGGCTGTTGGAATCGACGACATCTCTGTTTATATTCCCAAGCTGTACCTGCCCGTCACGGGAGAGTTCGCGACCTCTCGGGGCATCGATCCCGCCAAGCTGACCCGCGGCATCGGCATCGAACGCATGGCGGTTCCCGATGCACATGAAGACGCCGCTACGATGGCGGCCATGTCGCTATTGGAGCTGATGAGGCGATCAGACCTCAAGCCGGAGGATATCGGCAAGATCTACGTCGGCACGGAGTCGGCTGTGGATGAGGCCAAGGCCCTGGGAACCTACGTCATCGGCATGTTGGAGCAGATCTATGGCGCAGGATCTTTTCAAGACTGCTCCACGGTCGAGTTCAAGTCCGCCTGCATCGGAACCACTCAGGCTCTGGAGGCGCTGTGCTACTGGGTGGCAGCCGAGGATGAGGGCAAGGTGGGAATCGGCATCGCCTCGGATGTGGCCAAGTACCCGCTGCGCTCAGCCGGAGAGTACACGCAGGGAGCCGGCTCCGTGTCCTTGCTGTTGAAGAAGAATCCGAGGCTCATAGCTTTGGAGGGCATATTCGGTTCTTTTACCAGAGACGAGAACGACTTCTTCCGGCCCATGGGAGCGACCACTGCCGTCGTCAACGGGAAGCACAGCAACCAGTGCTATCTGGATGCCATGCAGGGCGCTTTCGACGCCTTTGCCGCCAAGGCGAAGCGCAAGGGCACGATTGTGCCGCAGGATGGAGAATGCGTCACGGATTTCTTTTCCCATTTGCTCTTTCACATTCCCTATCCGAGGATGGTCGAGTATGCCTCGGCGGCCATATTCGAGCACTACTGGCAGGGCCTTGCTCGCTGGAAGGAGGTCGAGACAGAGATTGGCGCGGAGCCGAAGGCAGGCGACTGTGAATCAGCCGACCAATTCCAGGCGGCAAAGTCCGACTATTCCAGGCGGTTTGCCAAGTCCAAACATTTTCTGGATGCCTTCAAGTCCAAGGTCCTGGATACGACGGCATTCTCCCGCCTGGTGGGAAATATCTACACCGGCTCCATCTACTTGGGATTGGCAAGTCTCATCGAGCAGGAGAGGATCAAGAGCGGCGATAGGCTCTGTTTCGGAGCATACGGGAGCGGCTGTTCGGCCCTGGTGTTCTCCGGCTTGGTCCAGCCAAAATTCGCATCAGTTCCGAAAAGAGACATCTTCCGGAGGCTGGATTCAAGGACCCTGGTTCCACTGGCGGATTACGAGAGGCTGCATGAAGGGCTAAAGGAAAAGAGCATCATCGCGCCGTCGCAGGAGTTTGCCCTGATCGAGATAGACCATCAGGGATATCGGCATTATGGCTGGATGTGTTAGCTCGCGAAAAACTCCCATAATTTTTATTTTTTGTATTGAAATATTTCGGTGCCCTATCGTTCAATCAGAACTTTTAAAAAGGATTAAAACATTAGAATATGTGATGGATGTTTCAAGATGCCGTTTAAAATGCTTGCAATGCATTTGAATACGGATGTTGTGACCTTACATCAGCTTAGATATTGATATCAGATCAGATTGAACTTCCTGGAGAAGATAGAGATGGGAATTGCCGAGATAAGTGGCCTGGAGACGAGCGAACTGTATATTCTATTTGTCGGTGCTGTGGCGGGCATTGCAGCAATAGTCATCGGCATCTCGATTGCCTACTTTTTCATGGTGATTCTGGCGAAGAAAAGGGCGGAAAAAGAGTACAGAGCAGCTATTTCCATCGTATATCAGGAGATCAAGGACAATATCTATTCCCTAAACGCCGGCTCGAACATCGGCATGATGAAGGTGAGCACTTCCGGGCTTGAACTCCTGCGGGCCAGAAACATCTACCTCGATCTGCCCAGCGATGTTCTGAGAGATCTTTTATCCGTTTACTGGTACTTCAACTTCATAAACGATGTAGTGAATTGGGAGTTGTCTTTATTCATGGTATCCGTGATGACCAACGGCGACACGGGCAGGATCTGTGAGATAAACGACCGGCACACCAAGGACTTCCATCGCCGCTGCCTCAAGGAGATCCAGAATACAAAGATACTGCCGAGGCTGGAAGTTATACTTAATGATCGATAAATTCATAAAACCACAATTTATTTTTTAATTTATTATTTGCAATATTAATTTTAATATTATTTATGAGATTATTAGCATTTTATTTTTTATAATAGTATCACAATAATTCATGATATTATTGGAATTTTTTTTATAATATTAGTACAATATTATTTTTCCTAATGGTTACACAGGGATTCGCTCATAAGCCATATATGCCATTTGATGCTAACTTCAAGGCACGCTTAGACTCGGAGAATGACGGGTCTCTTGGAAAACAATAGCCTCAAGGAACCATATTCATGGATGAATTCTTCGATAAAGATTATTTCATTGGCAATAAAAAGTCAAATTATGTTTGCTATGACGACATCGATCCAAAAAGGTATTTTAAAAATATAATAAGCTTTGTGGGAGGGCGGCCCAGGGGTGGAAGATACCTTGATGTGGGCTGCGCGTTCGGGCTGCTGCTACGGGAGGTTTCACCATTTTTTGATGAGATCCACGGATGCGACATCTCCAGGTATGCGATCGAAAAGGCCAAAAAGAATGCGCCGAAGGCAAGCCTTTCTGTTGTCAACCTCGACGAGGGCTTTCCTTATCCGAAAGGATCCTTCGATGTGGTCACCGCTCTGGATGTCCTTGAACATACGCGAAATCTTGAAGATAATTTTAGGAAAATATCCGCATCAGTCAAAGACGGCGGCTATCTCCTGATTTCTTTGCCTATCCGCGGCTGGCCGAGGAAAATATTCGGGTTCCTCGATAAAGACAGTTCACACATCTCCATTCCGACTGAGCGCAAGATGATTTGGATTGCAGAGGACAGCGGCTATGAGATATTGAGAAAAGAATATTTTGCTCCGGCCCCGTATCTCTGCAAGGTGTCGCGCATTCCTGCCGAGCTGGAGCTGATTATGAAAAAGAAAAAATAGGTGCATCATTGCGTGCATTCATGCGCCCATCATGCGTTCATGATGCGCGCCACCTGTGCATTATGCGTTCATTATGCGTGCATCATGCGTGCTGGCATAGCATCCGTCTTGCATCAAGAGCTATTCATATTCAGGCTTTAATCGGCCAAGGCGGAACTCAATGCTCTTATGATCTTCAAAAGCTCAATGCCTTCTTTGGGCACGCTTCCACGCACCTCGCGCACTTGATGCAGTCCGGCTTTTCCAGGATTTCGTTTACGGGAAGCTGCATGGGGCAGACCTTCTGGCACTTGCCGCAATCGATGCATAGCTCCCTGTTCACCTTGAGCTGATACTTGCTGCCGCCCACGGCCCGCTGCAGCGTTCCCATGGGACAGAAGGAGCACCAGGCCCTTGGCGCGATGGCGACGCCGAAGAGGATGGAAACGGATGTGGTGAGGATGCACATGGTTACGAAGACCATGCCCACTTTATCGACGATGCCCTGGGTCTGAAGGATGCGAAAGACCATGAAGCCCATCAGGGCGACGAAGATGGGGGCACGAATCCACATGCTCCTGAAGGCGGGTGGAATCTTGACTTTTCGGCTGACGGGTGCGAGCCAGAAGTCCGCGAAGCTGCCCCTCGGACAGAGGTTGCCGCAAAACCATCGGCCCCGGAAGGGGGCGATGATCATCAGACCGGCAAACACCAGCAGCAAAAAGTAGCCAAGCTTGGGATAGAAGATCCCTCCGATGGATACGATCAGCACAATGATTCCGAGATACGGTGTGATCTTCAACATAATACGTTACTCCCAGTAAATTTGAAGAATGCAGTTCGATACAGCAACTCCATTTTCGGCGGTGCGGCTATTGCAGGCCGGAACCCATTAACGATGGCAGGAAGCTGAGCTGCAAGTCCAGCTCCGCCAGGGCGTGCCTGATCTGCGGCTCCTTGAGGAACACATCCAGTTCGGTCAGGCGGCCTATTACATCCCAGATGCGAACATCTTTGTGCTCGCTCCTGGAGCGAACCGGGCAGTAGTGAAGCTCACCGCGATCCTTATCCGCCTCAACTCCAAAGTAATCTCTGGCATAAAAGCCCTTGAAGTTGAGGATGATGGGCCTGTAAATCACCTTCAGGGCGGGAACGTAGAACTCTTCCAATATCCTTTGCAGCAATCGATTCTCATTCTCGCCGATGCGAAGGCGCAAGTAACCCTGGCCGTGGATGTAGTTAGCGTAATGCACCTCGTATTTTATGCGGGAGCGCATATCGGTCTTCAATCCCAAAGTGAATTCGCAGGTGTCTTCCGTCTCAGTCGGGTCCAGGTTGAGGAAGTACTTGACGTAGATAATATAACCATTTTCAAAGCTGATCATGGCATGGGTTTCATCGTTCTCGGCGCTCGAAATATGCACGTCCGAGACATCCCAGCTAAAGAGCATCTTCGCCGCTTCCTTTGTGAAATTGTGAGCGGAAAACTCCCGAACACCTTCCAGCAGATCGCCCATGGTTTCCATTCATCATTTCTCTTCGCTCAAATCGGATAAACATTATGCTGTTTTAGTCAACTACCACGGCCTAAAGTCCGTGGCTTGCGACTGTGCAAAAAGTCGTGTCGCATTCGGCTGGTTGACCTTTGGGTAGCGAACCCGCAGAGTTTCATAGATTTCTCTCGACCCAGGCAGCCTGCTTTGCATAGAGATCTTGACGCCGTTAAGTGGTCAAGCTGTTTCTGCTTGACTCGGATCATTCCCTTGTGGGAATCATGCCACGCAAAGCGATTGTCTTTCGTTCACCGTCTTTCTCTGGTAGATCCAAAGTGCCCTACCTTCCGAAGAAGGCGAAAGACTGTTCCTTGGCAGATTGACATCAAGGAACTGAGATTCAATCGATCTGAAACTATATCAAATCGAGCAGTGCGGGGCGAAAGTAATCTCTCAAGGGGCACTATTCATCCGCACCCTAAAGGATGCGGTCTTCTCTACCCCTTGACCCCGCGAGATAAACCGGGCGAACGGGCAAATCCAAAGAATTAAAATTCAGAATACAAAAGGGAAGCGATGAGCCGCAAAAGAAAGTGATGAGCCCTAAAAAAGAGTCATAAAGAACAGGATCAGCATGGACGCCGCCAGGGTCAGGGCTATAACGACCTGCATGTAGTGCACAGCCCTCGGCACGTCCGACGTTTCGGGCTCCTTTCCGTCTTCTACCAGCACGTAGTAGCCGATCTTCTCCAGCCGGATTCCCAAAGCTCCGGCACAGGCGGCCATGGGCCAGCCGGAGTTGGGGCTGGGCGTGGCGCTATGATATTTGAACGCCGCCCTCAGCGCGGCTGCGGCGTTTGTCGGGCGGGCCAGGGCCATGAAGATGATGGAGAGGCGCGCGGGAATGAAGTTGGCCAGGTCGTCAAGCTTTGCGCCCGCGAATCCCAGCTCCTTCAATCCTCGGGTCTTGTAGCCGACCATCGAGTCCATGGTGCTGATGGCCTTGAAGGCCAGCGCCGCCTCAAGACCCAGGCCGAAGGGCTCGAAGAGCAGGTAATAAAAGAACGGCGAGAGGATGGAGTCCACGTAGTTCTCGGAGAGCGACTCGATCACCGCCGAACTGGCCTGGGCGTGGGTGAGCTTGGACGTGTCCCGTCCCACCAGCGCGGGCAGCATCTTCTTCGCCTCATCGATGTCCTGGTCGATCATGCGGCCAATGTCTGAAGAAACTTGCAGGAGACACTGGATCGCGAAGGTGGACTTGAAGAGGAAGGCCGATACCAGCAGGGGCAGGAACGGCACGGGTGAAGCCAGCAATACGAGAAGGTGGCCGGTCGCAACTGTGACGGATATTACAGTCAGGGCTAAAATGATGCCGTGGATGCGGGTGGGCCGGAGGCGGGCGCGCAGGAAGGCGATGAGCTTGCCGATCCAGACTACCGGGTGAATGCGAACAGGCGGCTCGCCGAGCATGATGTCCAGTGCCGCGGCAAGCAGGAATACCGCCAGGCCGTCCTGGATCACAGGAACTCCTCCAGCGTCTTCCAGACCTGCGGCACGCTCTCGCCTTTCATCAGGCCGTCCAGGACCTTTTCCGCAACATCCGTCCGGTGGATGACGCGGCAGGACTCGCAAGACCAAACGCCATCCAATTCCCGTCCGCCCGTTCGCTCATCGCGGCAGGGATAGAAAGGGCAAAAGCACAGAGAACAGTCCTGATCCGGGGAATGGCAGGGGAACTTTTCGCAATTCAATCGCTGCATCGACAGGCTCTCTCCAGGGCTGCGACCAGCCGCATGTTCTCTTCCCTGTTTCTCACTGCCACCCTTATAAAATTCTTGCCGAGGCCGAAGGACTGGCAGTCCCTCACCAGAACTCCGTCGGCCATGGTGCGCGCCGCCAGGACATCGGACGCAAGTCCCATCGGCTCGATGTTCACAAGAATGAAGTTGACGCTGCTTGGCAGCGGCTCAAAGCCCAAAGAGCGCAGGGCGGGGATGAGATAGTCCAGCTCTTCTTTAATGACGCGGCGCGACCTATCAAGATGATCTTCGCATCCCAGCAGATACTCTCCCGCCGCGGCGGCGATGGAGCCGATGGACCAGGGAATCCGGGCCCTGTTCATGATTTTTGCCAGGGTGGGATTGGTCACTCCGAAGCCCAGCCGCAGGCCGGGAACACCGAAGGACTTGGTCAGCGATCTCATAACGAACAGGAACTCCCTCTGCGGTGCCTGGCTTGCCACGCTCTCCTCCGGGCGGGAAAGCTCTATGAATGCCTCGTCCACCAGGAGAAAGGTCTCGGCACTCTCGCATCTTTCCGCCAGGCTCCTCACCTGAGCGCCGGTAAGGAGCTTTCCCGTGGGATTATTGGGATTGCACACGAACAGAGCTTTAGCTGCTCGAAGCTCTTCGTCGCGTAAGGCGGGCAGGCCGTCCGGGCCGATCTTTATGCGCCTGGTCGCGCCCCCGGCCAAGAGAGATTGGTTCTCATATTCGCCGAAGGTGGGCGACGGTATGATGGCCAACTCTCCCTCCGCCAGCGTCGCCTCCGCGAACAGCCGGATCAGCTCTGAAGAGCCGTTGCCGGGGACTATGCACTCTTGTCCCACATCGACGAATTTGGCGGCGGCGCGGCAAAAACCGGAATAGTTATTGTCCGGGTAATGGCAGACTCGCGCCAGCTCCCTTGTCACCAGCTCCTGCAAGGGCGGCGAGCCCAGCGGATTGATATTCGCGGAGAAATCAAGAGGCTCCGCACCGAGAGCCGATGCTGCCTCCTGCACCTTGCCACCGTGCTTGCATTCTCCTGCTGTCGCAAAGCTCTTCCGTATCCGGTTTATCATGAATTTGAAGGCCATCTTATGTTAAGGCATTTCAAACTTGTGGACAGAAATCCTGCATTAACGATCGTGACGAGATCGATACGCTACGCCATTTTATTCTTGTATATTATTACGGGAATGAATCTAGGATTGATCCAGTCTATTTTATATTAAGCGGTATCCGAAAGTGTTTTATTTACTCTATGCGAACTCAAGCGGCGTATATCAAAGGAAGAGGAGGCTAAGAACCCGATGGCAACAAGCAAGGGCAGCTTTTCGGTTGAGGACATGAAGAACGTCCAGATCAACATAGGAGCTGTCGTTAAGGAAGCGGAAGAGTGGGACCAGGAGATGGGTCCATTCCCCAAGCCCGGCGTGGCAACGCTCCGGACATGGGATCACATAATCGCCAACAGATACAAGATCATGTACGCACCCGCAGACGATACATGCACCCTTTGTACCTATGGTCCATGCGACCTAACCGGGAACAAAAAAGGCGCATGCGGTATCGATCAGGCTGGCGCATGCGGTAAGATTGTTCTCATCGCTTGCTTGATGGGGTGCTGTGCACATGCGGCCCACGGGAGACATCTCTACCACTGGTGCATGGACAAGTTCGGCGACATGAAGTTCGACATGGGCGACGAGATTCTGGTGGATTCACCACTGTACCAGACCATCATGGGCACCAAGCCCAAGACCTTCAAGGACTTCAATGAAGGACTCTACTACCTTGAAGAAGAGGTCGTACAGCTTCTGGCAGCCACCCACACCGGCCAAGAGGGCGCATACATCGACTTCGAGTCCAAGGCTCTGCATGCTGGCATGCTCGATCTGCTCGGCATGGAAATCTGCGACATGTTGCAGATTGTGGCCTACGACATGCCACGCGGTGCTGCTGATGCTCCGCTCATTGAGATCGGCATGGGGACTATGGACCAGAACAAGGGCGTCCTGATCGCTTACGGACACAACCTGGCTGCAGGTGCTGAGGCCATGATGTACGCCGAGAGCAATAATCTCTGGGACAAAGTGGATATCGGCGGTGTTTGCTGCACGGCTCATGACCTGAACAGGATCGGCCTTGGAAACGGCGAGTTGAAGGTACCGAAGGGCATAGGAACCAAGCCCAAGGTCGCCGGCGCTATGGGCTGGTGGAGAAAGATGATCCGCTCCGGAGTCATGGACTGCGTCATGGTGGACGAACAGTGCGTATTCTGCGACGTTCTGGGAGATGCCGAGAAGCGCAAGATCCCCGTCATCGCCACCACCGATAAGATCATGCTCGGCTTGCCTGATAGGACCAATGATTCAATCGATGCCATTGTAGACGATCTGGTCAGCTTCAAGATGCCAGGCGTTGCTGTTCTCGACCCGGTCAAGGCTGGAGAAATCGGCATCAGAGTTGCAATCGCCGTCAAGCCCAAGAGGGCTGAGGCCAAAGTCCAGAACCTGATCACAGAAGCACAGTTCCAGGAAGGCATAAAGAAGTGCACAACCTGCAACGAATGCGCCTTCGTCTGCCCGCCGCACATCAGAATCAGCAAACTCATCGGCGATGCAGTGAAGGGCGACCTTTTGTCATTCTCCAATTCCTACGAGATTTGC